>JAABUK010010473.1_pt1 | contig 12359 bp, 7 predicted proteins | sample 5559141 | NCBI WGS metagenome assembly JAABUK01 (sample SAMN10711869, study PRJNA513367) | rock metagenome | isolation source: Antarctica rocks | place: Antarctica: Victoria Land, Pudding Butte nord | collected 2016-01-03
GGACAACTTGTAACGACGACCGCGACGCACGCGCGGGTCGGGCACGTCTGCCAAAACCTCTAAAAGAGGACGAACTTGTGATTCCATACCCTTCTTAAATTAACTCAATGAGAACTGAATGACCCTGTAACAGCGGCTGCAAGTACTTGCGGCTTGCGAGCGCGACGGGTAAAATGGCTTTGGCTGCCGAAGATGGCGGCGAAAAGTTGTTGAGTTGGGGCCATAGCTCAGCTGGGAGAGCGCGTCGTTCGCAATGACGAGGTCAGCGGTTCGATCCCGCTTGGCTCCACCAACTCAAGCCAAGCCAAAGCCCGCAGGCGCTCCAAGTGCCTGCGGGCTTTGCTTTGCCTGCCTCAAGGCTTTGCCTCAAGGCCTTGGCTCAAGCTGCTTTCAACTGTTCGAGGAGGTCGATCAAGATGTGCCACGACTGCTCGACGGAGGCGATGTCGACGTATTCCTCGGGCGTGTGCGCGCCGCGAATGAGCGGGCCGAACGAAATCGCTTCCATGCCGGGCCGCTTGGAGAGGATCAGGCCGCACTCCAGGCCCGCGTGCACGATCTCGATCTTGGGGCGCGCTCCGGCCACGCGCTCGAAGGCCCCAGCCGCCGCCTCGCGCAGCGAGAAGGTGCCCGTGGGCTCATCCGCAGGCTCCCAGCCGGGGTAGCCGTCGGCCTGCGAAGTCCCAGCGCCGTGCTGCCCGGCAAGTACTTGCAGCGATTGCTGCCAGGCGTCCAGCTCAGCCTCGCGGAAGGAGCGGCCCGAGATGTGGATCGCGGCCTCGCCCTCGCTCAGGCTGAGCGTGGCCAGGTTGCACGAGGTCTCGACCTTGCCCGGCCAGCGTTGGCTCCAGGCGAGCACGCCGTGCGGCAGCTCGCGCAGCAGAGCCACCACAGCGCGCGACGAGCGGCTCGTCAAGGGCGCGAGCGTTGTCTCGGCGGGCGCGGCCTTCAGGGTTAAGCTCGGCTCGTGCTGCTGCCACTGCGCCCGCAGCTCGGCCTCGCGCGCGGCCACAAGTACTTGCAGGCGCTCGGCTTGAGCCTGGCTCAGCACCAGAACCGCCCTGGCGTCGCGCGGGATGGCGTTGCGCGCCCGCCCTCCGCTCGCCTCGGCCAAGCGGAACTCCAGCCCGCTCTCTTCCAGGAACCGCAGCGACTGCGCCAGGATCGAAATCGCGTTGCCCAGCGGCTCGGCGATCTGGATGCCCGAGTGCCCCCCGGCCAGGCCGCCCACGCTCAAGGCGAAGGCCATTGACTCGCCCTCGCCCTGAGCGCGCTCGACGGGCAGCGACAGGTTCACGCCGCGCCCCCCGGCGCAGCCGATGATGATCTCGTCGGGCTCCTCGGTGTCCAGGTTCAAGAGCCAGCGCGCGCCCAGCATCGCACCGTCCAGCTGCGAGGCGCCCTGCAAGCCGGTCTCTTCCTCGACCGTGAAGAGCAGCTCAAGGGGCGGGTGCGCCAGGCCGGGCGTGCTGAGCAGAGCCAGCGCCATCGCCGCGCCGATGCCGTTGTCCGCGCCCAGCGTGGTGCCCGTGGCCACGATGTGGCCGCCGCGCCGAGCCGGCACGATCGGGTCGTGGCTCCAGTCCATCTCGTGCTCGGGCCTGCGCTCGCACACCATGTCCAGGTGCGCCTGCACCGCGACCGCCTGCCCTGAGCTCGGCTCGCTGCCCGCTTTGTAAACCACCATGTTGCCCGCGCCATCCACGCGCGTGGCCGCGCCCGCAGCCTGAGCCACGCGCGCCACGTAAGCCCGCGCCCGCGCTTCGAGCTGCGAAGGGCGCGCAATCGCGTTCAGAGCCGCGAAGTGCCGCCACACTTCGCGCGGCTCCAGCCCCGCGTACACCTCTTCCAAAATTACCTGCGCCCGCTCGCGCTCCTGGCCCGCGTGATCCTCATCGACCTCGTCTTTCATGCGCCGCAGTGTAGCCAGCGCCCACCCCGCATCGCGGCTTGTGAAAAATTTCACTGGTCGATTGCCGAGCGGTGTGGAAGAATGTGCCCAACGCTTATTTTCGGGAGGTTGCATGAGCGAGCACGCTGAAGATGTCAAGGAAGAAGATGTGGAGGTCACGCCTTTAGAAGAAGTGGAAGAGGCGCTGGTGATCGTGGATGTGCAAAACGATTTCTGTGCGGGCGGTGCGCTGGCCGTGCGCGGCGGCGAGGAGGTCGTGGCTCCCATCAATGCGCTGCAGCAGGGGTTTGCGTTGGTGGTGGCGACGCAGGACTGGCACCCGCGCGCGCACCTTTCCTTCGCGGCCAACCACGCTGGCAAGCGCGTGGGCGAGGTGATCGAGCTGAGGGGAAGGCCGCAGGTTCTGTGGCCCGTGCACTGCGTGCAGGAAACCTCCGGGGCCCAGCTGCGCGCGGACTTGGAGCAGGAGCGCATCGCGCCCATCTTCCGCAAGGGCGAGAGCCCCGAGGTCGATTCCTACTCGGGCTTCTTCGACAACGACCACGCGCACCCGACCGGGCTGGGGATGTACCTGCGCGCGCGCGGCGTCCGGAAAATCCACCTCTGCGGGCTGGCCACCGACTACTGCGTCAAGGCCACCGCCCTGGACGCGCTCTCGGAAGGCTTCCAGGTCGCGCTGCACACCGGCGCCTGCCGAGGAGTCGAGCTCAGCCCAGGCGACACCGAGCGCGCCATCGCCGAAATGAAAGCGGCGGGCGTCCAGATTTTGTAGCCAAGTGTTGGGGCCGCCAGCGCCCGCAAGTACTTGCAAGCGTTCCAAGCGTTCCAAGCCTGACACTTGGCTGAACCGCATCGCCTCGCTGCACCAGCTCACCATGAACGGCTTAACCAACGGCTCTCTGTCGCTTTTGAACGATTTGTACCAGCTCACCATGGCCTACGGCTACTGGAAGCACGGGCTGCACGGCACGCGCGCGGCCTTCCACCTCTCGTTCCGCGCGCTGCCCTTCCACGGCGGCTTCGCCATCGCGTGTGGGCTGGGGACAGCGCGCGAGTGGCTCCAAGAATTTGGTTTCACTGAAGGCGACTGCCAGTACTTGAGCACGCTCGAAGGCGCTGACGGCAATCCTTTGTTCGAGCCGGGCTTCCTCCAGTACTTGCGGGAGCTGCGGCTGGAGCTGGACATCGACGCCATCGAGGAAGGCGAGGTCGTCTTCGCGCACGAGCCTCTGCTGCGCGTCGAAGGCCCGATTTTGCACTGCCAGCTCGTCGAGACGGCCCTGCTCTCGATCTTGAACTTCCAGACTTTGATCGCGACCAAAGCCGCGCGGGTGTGCCTGGCTGCGCGCGGCGAGGCGGTTCTGGAGTTCGGCGCGCGGCGGGCTCAGGGGCTCGACGGTGCTTTATCGGCCTCGCGCGCGGCTTACATCGGCGGCGTGGGCGCCACCTCGAACGTGCTCGCGGGCAAGGTGTGGGGCATTCCGGTGCGCGGCACGCACGCCCACTCGTGGGTCATGCTCTTCCCCGACGAGCTGAGCGCGTTCGAGGCCTACGCCCAGGCCCTGCCCAACAACTGCACCTTCTTGGTTGACACCTACGACACGCTCGAAGGCGTGCGCCACGCCATCGAAGTGGGGCGCGAGCTGAGGCGAGCCGGGCACGAGCTGAGCGGAATCCGCCTGGACTCGGGCGACCTGGCCTATCTGTCCATGGAAGCCAGGCGGCTGCTGGACGAGGCGGGCTTTGAGCAGGCCAACGTGGTGGCCTCGAACGATTTGGATGAGGGCACCATCGAGTCGCTCAAGGGCCAGGGGGCGCGCGTCAACGTGTGGGGCGTGGGCACCAACCTGGTCACGGGCGGCAGCCAGAGCGCGCTGGGCGGCGTGTTCAAGCTCTCGGCCATCGAGCGCGACGGCGCGTGGCAGCCGCGCCTCAAGCTCTCGGAGCAGACGGCGAAGGTCTCGCTGCCCGGACGCCTGCAGGTGCGCCGCTTCTTCCGCGCGCCCGCATCCTCAGCTGAGTTCAAGGCAGCGGGCGAGGGCAACAACGTCGCAGCTATTAGCGGCGAGCCGAACCGCGTTGCCCAGCCGCGCGTCCCGTTGGTGCCCGAGGCGAGCGGCTCGGTTGGCGCCGTGTCGATGGGCGTGGTGAACGTCGCGGACGCGATCTTCGATGTGGATGCGGGGCTGCGCGGCGAGCCGATTGTCATCGTGCACCCTGGCGATCCGCTGCGCCGCCGCACCGTCGAAGCGGGCCTGGCCTGGCGCGACCTGCTGCGCCCCTGGTTCCGCGACGGTCAGCCGCTTGAGCCGCTTGAGCCGAGCCGAGCCAGCGAATCTGAGCTGAGCCATGCTGAGCCGGGCCAATCTGAGCGGAGGCAGGGGGAAGTGCGCCAGGCGCGTGCGCGAGCCGCGCGGAGTTTGGGCGAGCTGCACCCGGCTATCAAGCGTGCGCTGAACCCGCACGAGTTCCCGGCTGGGCTGGAAGAGTCGCTGCACGAGAACCGCGCGCGGCTGATTTTGGAAGCGCGCGGCAAGTGAGGCGCGTGGAAAGCGGCGCGAATCTTGGCGGGCACTCGGGCAGGCGTCGCGAGTCCTGGTGGCCGCCTTGCCTGCAGGGGCGACTCGCTTGCTGTAAGTACTTATCAAGTACTTGAGGGCGGTCGGGGCGCGCTTGCGGGCGGTTGAAGCTGTGGCGCGGGCGGGTTATTTGAGGCGCTCCAAAATTTTGGGAGTTGTGGTTACACTGCGCCCCGTGGGAGCCCGCTGGCCGTGCGAGCGGTCGCAACCACGTCGGCACGGGCCGGATCGCTTGACTGGATTGTGTAAGAGCGTTGCCGCAGCTCGCGTGCTAAATGCGGGGCAACGCTGGCGCCGGTGGTTTGGAGGTCGCTATGTCTTTGCTGTCTCGGCTGGATCGAGTGCGCGATAAAGATCAATCCCTGCATCCCGAGGGCGCTCCTTCCGAGCCGCCCCATTCTCACACCGCCGCGCCCGATGACGAGCCGCTGCAGCAGGCGGCTGGCCTCGCCGCGCCGCGTGATGCCACCCACGGCGACGCGGCTGCCCCAGCCGCCGAGCCCGACACGCCTGCCTTCAGCTTGCCTGCGCTGCGTGGCGAGCGTGCCGAAGGCGGCGCGGACGTTGCGGACCCCTTCGCTCAAGCGCGCCCCGGCTCGCTGGGCACCGATCGCTTCGAGGAGGCCAGCCGCTTCGAGGAGGCCAGCCGTTTCGACGAGACGGCGCGCGCTTCCAACGGCGCCGGCTCCTTCGGCTCCTTCAACGGCGGCCCTGCGGAACGCCAGGGCGCGGGCTTCGCGGCTGAGCAAGTGCCCGGCGCGGTCGAGCCCTTCGGCGAGCCGCTGGAAGACCCCGAGTTCGACGGCAACGTGTTCGGCGGCAACGTGCTCGGCGGCTCGTTTCTTTCGGGCACCTCGGCTGAGTCGGCCACGGTTCCCTTCGGGCGGGGCGGCGACCCCATGGCGCACATGGGCGGCCCTTCGATGCCCGAGTTCGCCTCGGCTGTCTCGAACGCCGAGACCGCGCTGGTCCCGATGTCCGAGACCGACCGCGTGCTGCGCGAGCGGTTTCGCCTCAAGTACTTGCTCTTCGACGACGTGCTCTCGGCCCTGGACCCGCGCCTGCTGCAGGCGCCGCAGCGCCCGGTCATCACCAGCGCGCTCGAAAAGTCGCTGGACGCCGCCACCGCCACCCAGACCATCTCGCTCGACAAGGCCGAGCGCGAGTGGATGCTCAAGGAGTTCATCGCCGAAGTGCTCGACTTCGGGCCGATCACGCCGTATCTGGATGACCCCGCGCTGGGCAAAATCCTGGTCAACAACGCGGACGAGGTGCAGATCGAGCGGCTGGGCACCATCGAAACCACGCCCGCCTCGTTCCGCGACGACGACCACCTGCTGATGCTCATCCGCCGCGTCGCCGACCTGGTGCGCGGGCGCATCGACACCAAGGTGCCGCTGCTGGATCGTCCGCTGCCCGGCGGCGCGCGGGTGCGGGCCAAGATGGCTCCGCTCTCGCCGCGCCCCGCCCTCACCATCGAGAAGGGGCCGGGCAACCCCTTCGAGCCGCTGCGCCGCGCCGGAGAGCAAAAGGGCGGCACCCAGCCCTACGCCCAGCTGCGCGAGCGCATCCAGCAGAAGCTGCTGCAGAACCTGGACTCGCGAGCCGCCAACGCCAACCCCGACCAGCTGCGCGCCCAGGTCGAGGACATGATCAACGACGTGATCCGCGAGGAGCGCGTCGCCCTCACCCGCGCCGAGCGCGCCTCGCTCATCACCGACCTCATCAACGAGATCATCGGGCTGGGGCCAATCGAGCCGCTGTTGTCCGACCCCGAAGTCGACGAGGTCATGGTCAACGGCCCGACCCACATCTACGCCGAGCGCAAGGGCAAGCTGGAGCTCACGCCCTACCGCTTCCGCGACAACGCGCACGTGCTGCAAGTACTTGACAGGATCGTGGCCCCGCTCGGGCGGCGCGTCGATGAAAAATCGCCGATGGTGGACGCCCGCCTGCGCGACGGCAGCCGCGTCAACGCCATCATCCCGCCGCTCTCGCTGGCCGGGCCGATCATCACCATCCGCAAGTTCGCGCGCGACCCCTTCACGATGACCGACCTGATCAACTTCGGCTCGCTCACCCGCGAGGCCGCGCAGTTCCTGCAAGCGTGCGTCGAAGGGCGGCTCAACATCTTGATCTCGGGCGGCACCGGAAGCGGCAAGACGACCACCCTCAATGTTCTGTCAGGCTTCATCCCGTCCAACGAGCGCATCGTGACCATTGAGGACGCGGCTGAGCTGCAGCTGAGGCAGGATCACGTGGTGCGCCTCGAAACGCGCCCGCCCAACATCGAAGGCGCCGGCGAGATTTCGATTCGCGACCTGGTTCGCAACGCCCTGCGTATGCGCCCTGACAGGATCGTGGTCGGCGAGTGCCGTGGCGGAGAGGCGCTCGATATGCTGCAGGCCATGAACACCGGGCACGACGGCTCCTTGACGACGGGCCACTCGAACGCGCCGCGCGACATGGTGAAGCGGCTGGAGACCATGGTCTTGATGAGCGGCTTCGACCTGCCGGTGCGCGCCATCCGCGAGCAGATCTCGATGGCGATCCACATCATCGTGCACCAGGACAGGATGCGCGACGGCACGCGCCGCATCACCTACATCAGCGAGCTGACAGGAATGGAGGGCGACGTGGTCACGATGCAAGACCTGTTCAAGTTCGAGCAGGAGTACATCGACGACGCGGGGCGCATCCACGGCGCGCTGCAGGCCACGGGCATGAGGCCGCGCAACGAGGAAGCGATCTTGAGCAGCGGCGTCAAGCTGCCCACCGACATCTTCACGCCGCGCGGCCTGCAGAGCGTGACGCCGATGCGGGGCCGGTCGCGCGGTTAGCGCGGCTGCGGAGTGAGCGCAGGATTAGAGCGGTGGCAAAGCGGCGAGGCGCTGGCCGGGCTGCAAGTACTTGCAAGTACTTGCGAGTGCTTGTGAGTGCTTGCAGCCCGGCGCGGCCTGGCGCAGTGAAGCGGAGTGCTATGGAATATCTGGTTTACGTCCTGGTCTTCTTCCTGCTGGTTGGCGCGCTGATGCTGGGCTTCGGGCTCAAGGAGGCGCGCGATTCGGAGGCGGACAACCCGGTCGCCAAGCTCAAGAAGATGCGCGAGATGCGCGGCTCGATGATGTCGATGGGGCTCGACGACGAGCTGGAGGCCGAGCTGTCGCGCAAGTTCGCGCGCGATCAAGAGGCCGAGGCGGTGGCGGCCAAGGGCAAGAAGCGGCCCCAGGTCTTCACCTCGCTCGACAGCATGACGCACTCCATCGCCATCCTCAACAGGCTGGACGTGCAGCTGGAGCAGATCAACTCCTTCTGGCGCGCCTCCGAGCTGGTGGTGGTCACGCTGGGGGCGGGGCTGCTGGCGCTCTCGGTTGCCTACTTGCTCGGCTTGCGCTGGTTCTCGCTGATCCCGGCCTTGCTCTGCCTGCCGCTGCCCTGGGTTTATGTCAAGACCATGAAGGCACGCTACTACAGGCGCTTCGACGAGCAGCTCTCGGACATCCTGCGCCTGATGTCGAACTCGCTGCGCGCGGGGTTTTCGTTCCTGCAGGCCGTCGAGATGGTGGCGCGCGAGGCGCCCTTCCCCATCGGGAGCGAGTTCTCGACCGTGACGCGCGAGATCGCGCTGGGCGTGGCGATTTCGCAGGCCCTGGACAACATCGCGGCCCGCATCAAGTCGTCGGATTTGGATTTGATGGTCACGGCGGTCAACATCCAGCGCGAAACGGGCGGCGCGCTGGCTGAAATTCTGGACACCATCGCCGGGGTCATCGAGCAGCGCATGACCATACGCGGCGAGATTCGCACCCTGACCGCGCAGGGGCGCATCACGGGCTCGGTGCTCGGGATGCTGCCCATCGGCCTGGGCCTGATGATCCACGTCGCCTCGCGCATCGCTGCGCCGCACGACCCTTCGTTCATCGAGCCGCTGCTGAGCGACTCGCGTGGCCACGCCATGATCGCGATGGCCCTTTCGATGCAGGCGCTGGGCATGGCCTGGATCATGAAGATCGTGAGCATCAAGGTTTGAAGAAGCCGAAGTATCCGCTCACTGCAAGTACTTGCAGCGGGCTGAGCGTGAGAGGCTGAGGGCTAAAGATATGGCTGAGACTGGAGATCACGCGGCGGCGCCGGGCACGCGGGGCGACCTGGTGGGGCAGTTCCGGGGCGGCAAGCGCAAGGCGGGCGCGGCCTCGGCTCAGGGCGCGGCGGGCGGCGGGCGGCTCTCGGCGGCTCAGCTGCGGGCCAACAGGCGCGCGGGCTCGCTGTGGCACCGGGCCGGGGGGCGCGGGCTCGACTGGGGCTCGGGACAAGCCGGGCGGCTGCTGTCGAACGTGCAGATCGACCAGATTCGGGCCCGGCTGCTGCGGGCGGGCTTCCCGCTGGGGCTCAAGGCCACGCAGTTCGCCTTCGTCAAGTGGGCCTTGATGGTGGGCATCTCGTTCGTCTTCGCGGCCATGCTGCCCGTGATGGCCCTGCTGTTCTCAGCTGAGCTGAAGCCGTGGGCGGTGCTGGTGGCCTTCGGGGTCGGCGCGCTGTATGGCTTCAAGATGCCCGACGTGTGGCTCAACATCCGCACCCGCCGGCGCCAGACCGAGATTCAGCTCGCGCTGCCGGACATGATCGACCTCATCACGGTCTCGGTGGAGGCGGGCCTGGGCCTGGCCTCGGCGATCCAGCGCGTCTCGTCGCGCTTCCCCTCGGCGTTGGCCGAGGAGTTCATACGCACCATGGGCGAGGTGCACCTGGGCCGCTCGCAGCCCGAGTCGCTGCGCGAGATGGGACGGCGCCTCGAAGTGCCCGACTTGACGACCTTCCTCACGGCTCTGGTGCAGGCCGAGACGCTGGGCCTGCCCATCGCCAACGTGTTGCGCGTGCAGTCGGAGCGGCTGCGCGAAAAGCGGGCGCAGCGCGCGCGCGAGCAGGCGCAGAAGGCCCCGGTCAAGATGATCTTCCCGCTGGTCTTCTTCATCTTCCCGGCCATCTTCTTCGTGATTCTCGGCCCCGCCGCCATCAAGATCATGGACTCGGGCTTGTAGATCGTTTGAAGGCAAAGCGCCCGCGCTCTTGGCGGGCGCTTTTTCGTCTGTGGGCACGGGCAAGTACTTGCACGCGCGCCTACACTGGATTTATGGCCATGCACTGGGAAGAAGGCTCCGAGTTCGCCGGCGACAGGCTTCAGTTCGACCAGCTGCAGCCCGAGTCGTTCTTCGACACCCGCACGCGCGCCCGCGCGGACGCCGCCCTGAGCAACCTGAGCAACCAGAGCAACCAGAGCAACCAGAGCAACCAGAGCAACGATCCGGTCGCGCCTTCGGCCCGCCTGCACGAAGGCCGGGGCAAGCTCGATGAGCTGAGCCCGGAGCTGAGCCCGGAGCTGCTGGCTCCTGCTGAGCTGCTTGAAGGCCAGGCCGGGCCGGGGCTGGCGCAGCCTGGGGCGCAGCCTGGGGCGCAGCCTGGGGCGCCGCGCTTCCCGGAGCCCGAGCGCCTGGCTCGCGACGCCGTGCGCGCCCTGGTCGAGAAGACGCGCGCCTCGCGCCCCATCTCGGACATCGGCCTGCTGGAGCGCGCCTTCGCCTTCGCCTCCGAGCAGCACGCGGGCGTCTTCCGTCGCACCGGCGAGCCTTACATCGAGCACCCCATCGCCGTCGCGGGCCTGCTCGCCGAGCTGGGCATGGACGACACCACGCTCGCCGCCGGCCTGCTGCACGACGTGCCCGAAGACTGCGGCGTCTCGATCGAGGAGATGACCGAGCGGTTCGGAGCCGAGGTCGCGAGCCTGGTCGAGGGCGTCACCAAGCTGAAGAAGATCGAGTTCTCGACCGCCGAGGAAAAGCAGGCCGAGAACCTGCGCAAGCTGTTCCTGGGCATGGCCGGCGACGTGCGCGTCATCATCATCAAGCTCGCCGACCGGCTGCACAATATGCGCACGCTGGACCCCTTCCCCGAGAAGCGCAAGCGCGAAATCGCCTCCGAGACGCTGCACATCCTGGCTCCCATCGCGCACAGGCTGGGCATCTGGCGCATCAAGTGGGAGCTCGAAGACCGCTCCTTCAAGTACTTGAACCCCGACATCTACAAGCAAATTTACGCTTTAGTCCAGAAGACGCGGCTGCAGCGTTCCGACATCGTGGCCACGGCCATTGAAGACTTGCGCGCTCGTTTGGCGAGCGAAAATATCCAGGCCGAGGTGACGGGGCGGCCCAAGCACTTCTACTCGATCTACCAGAAGATGCTCAAGCAGGGCCTGCAGTTCGACGGCATCCACGACCTGACGGCTTTGCGCATCATTTGCAACTCGACGCAGGACTGCTACCACGCGCTGGGCGTCGTGCACTCGCTGTGGAAGCCGGTGCCCGAGATGTTCTACGACTACATCGCGGGCCCCAAGCCCAACAACTACCAGTCGCTGCACACCAAAGTACTTGCCGAAGACGGCGACCTGGTCGAGATTCAGATTCGCACCTGGGAGATGCACCGCGAGGCCGAGTTCGGCATCGCGGCGCACTGGCGCTACAAGGAGGGCGACAAGCCCAGCCAGAACTTCGGCGACAAGCTGCGCTGGCTGCGCCTGGTGCTTGAGCTGCAGTCGGACACCCAGGGCGACCCGCAGTCGTTCCTCGACTCGCTTAAGCTCGACCTGAGCGCCGACCAAGTCTTCGCCTTCACGCCCAAGGGCGACGTGATTTATTTGCCTCAAGGCTCGACGCCGGTCGATTTCGCGTTTCGCATCCACTCGGAGGTCGGCAATGCGTGCGTGGGCGCCAAGGTGAACGGGCGGATTGTGCCCTTGAACCACAAGCTGCACAACGGCGACATCTGCGAGGTCATCACGAGCCGGGGCTCGCGGGGGCCCAAGCGCGGCTGGCTCGACTTCGTGGTGACGCCGCACGCCAAGAACCGCATCAAGGCGTTCCTGAAGAAGCAGTCGTTCGAGGAGAACTACCGCGAGGGCGTGCAGCGGCTCGAAAAGGCGGCTCAGGTCGAGCGGCTCAAGCTGGGCTCGCTGGCCACCAACGAAGTGCTGGGGCGCGTCGCGAAGAATTTGCACTTCAAGGGGCTGCCCGACTTGCTGGCCTCGATTGGCTACGGCGAGTATTCGGCGGGCTCGATTCTGCAGCGCGTGCGAGCCGAGGTCAGGGCAGACAAGGGCCACCTGGAATCGTCGGCGGGCGAGGGCGCTGGGCTCTCGGGAGCAGCCGAGGCGCTGCTGCAGCGCAAGATGCCCCTGGAAGCGCCCGAGGCCGAGCCTCTTCCGGGCGGCACCCTTCAGCTCGCCTCGACCAACGCGGACGGCAGCGTGGGCCAGAGCGTGAGCGGCAACTTCTTGTACTCGCTGGCCAAGTGCTGCGCCCCGATTCCGGGCGACGAGGTCAAGGGCTACATCACGCGCGGGCGCGGCGTCACGGTGCACCGCGTGGACTGCTCGAACCTCAAGCACTACGAGCAGCGCGAGCCCGACCGCTTGCTCAACGCGCAGTGGACGCCCGACCCCGAACGCGCATTCCAGGCTCTGGTGGCTGTCGAAGCCAGCGACCGCACCGGCCTGCTGCACGATGTCACGGCCATCTTCGCGGGCCGCCGCGTCAACATCGCGGGCGTCAACACCTACCCGCTCAAGAACAACCGCGCCCGCTTGAACATCGCCGCCACCGTCCGCGATTCGGATGAGCTAAGCGACGTGATGCTCGCCCTCAAGAGCGTGGTCGGGGTTTACGAAGTGCACCGGGTTTAACAAGTACTTGACCAGGGTCATTCAGTTCTCAGTAATAGTTTAAAAGCGCGCATTGGCTTGGCAGCACATTTCCGACTGGCCCGAGCGATATTGTGCGGTTCGATGCGTCTCAGGAGCGCCAAAGCCAGATTGC
>JAABUK010010474.1_pt1 | contig 12357 bp, 16 predicted proteins | sample 5559141 | NCBI WGS metagenome assembly JAABUK01 (sample SAMN10711869, study PRJNA513367) | rock metagenome | isolation source: Antarctica rocks | place: Antarctica: Victoria Land, Pudding Butte nord | collected 2016-01-03
ACACCCCCCCCCCCCCCCCCCCACCCCCCCCCCCCCCCCCCCCCCCCCCCCCCCCCCCCCCCCCCCCCCCCCCCCCCCCCCCCCCCCCCCCCAGTTGGGACTCAACAGACAAGAGGTTCAGTTCAGTGAATTCATGTTGGGACATCACTTTGACATGACATGCTGCAGTACAAAAGGCAAAGTCAGATATAGTAGTCATAGCAGAAACAACACAGGCAGGCAGCCTTGTTACTGCTTGTTGGTTTGCAGATGTGATGCAGATATGATGCAGATCAGCACCAGCAAGCGCTGCATAGCATGCCTCCAGAAAAGGGCCTGACATGCTCAGCACTATGTTTCGACACACCAGCAAGGAGACTCCTTCAACATCAATAGGTGTGTTGCAAGCTCAAATCTTGTCACACACAAGGTATACAACACTGATCGACATGCTTCATACAAGCACATCAGCACGAGTTGGACTAACTGGTGTATCACAACACCAAAGACTGAATCAGCACCTCAGGGTCATAAGTGCTTCTCTTATTGCTGCCACCCAGCCGCACAAGGTCAGTGTTGGACACAGCAGCAACCAGTCGAAAGCCAGCACGCCCAGGCTTCAAGCTGCCACTGGTCGTCCTCTCCACCATAGCTGCTTGCTTCTGTGAAGCAGCAGCAGCCCAGCTTCTGGCAAGCGCCACAGAAACTGCTGCAGCAGCTGCTGCACCGACTCCCGAGGCACCGTCGTCATCCAGCACCGAAACCGCTGAGATCTCTTGGTCGTTGTCGAACTTGGAGGTGGTGCCGTTGCGACCACCGCTGGCACCGGGCTGCATCATGGTATAAGCCATCAGCCAGGAAGCTAAGGAGCCGACAGTGGTGCGCATGGGTCTTGTTGATGGCGTGGCCGCTGCTGAGGAGGTCTGCATGACACACATGTTGGATCAAGGGTGTGCTGCTGAAGGCAAATCAGCCAGACATTTAGAGCCACCTGTTGATGCAGAATCACATCAACACTATCAATGGTTGTGAATGGGAGTGCTTGTGTCTGTGCACAGTGTGTGTCAGGGAAAAACAGGATTGGCGCTCCTCAGATTTCATGCTGCACGTCCTGGCATCACATTTTGTGTGTACAGATCTGATGGATGTGCATTCACAAAATGGGCATGTGCTGCAACAGGAGGAGCTTCTGCAAAAACTGAATGGATAAGAAGATTTGAGCAACAGTGGTGCAATGCAAGCACAAAAGGGTGATGCATTGATGCTGTTGAAGGGCGAAGTAAGTCTCCTTGATGTTAGACAACAGCAGGACTGAGAGCCATGTCAGAAGCATGGCAGCAGAGAACCACGCTGACATGACAAAACAGATGTGCCGCCTAGCAGCATGAGAGTCAGCTGAGTGAATTCGCACCATTGTAGGTTGGGGTGAGAAGGTGGGGGAGCCTGCTGGCCATACCTGACTGTCAAGCCTGACAGGACCAGCAGAGCTCTTCCTGAAAGCTGTACGTGGCTTAGGCGCTCTTCGGGACCCCAAATCTGGCAGAGAGTTCCTTCTATCACCAGCAATCGCCACCTGTACTGCATGATCTGCAGTGCGAGAGGTTTTCACTCTAGGCAGGTTGCGCTGGCTGCCCATGCTGTCAACGCTAGAGAGCCCCTTGGATGCATCATACTCGTCCAGCATAGACCGAGCAGTGTCTGTGAAGGAAAGGCCGGTATGGTCTGAAACAGGACGGTTGGCATCATCATGCTCTAGAATGGTCGTGATGTGTCCTCTGTCTGTCTCATCGGCATTCTGGCGATGGTAGTTCTCAATTGAGAGCTTGTGCAGCATCTCAGCATGCCGTCTGGCTGCTTCATATCTGCAACATATCATATGCCTCTGAGCAAAAGGACGCTTGGTTCACAAACATGAACATGCTGCTCAACCTGATGTCTGATAAGGACAAGGGTACTGCGCTATGCTGTGCAGTGTGCAGTGACCTGCAGCTGAGCCGGCAGTCACTGACACATAGCTGATGCAGCGCCAAAGTCAGCAAGGCCGATGCTGCGCAAAGACTTGACACAGCAGACACACTGGTGATCATGATCCACTCACTTTTGTTGCCACTCTGCTGCCTGTGTTTGCCAATGCCGGGCCTCTTGCTTGGCTGCCTGTTCCCGCTCTCCAGCACCTCGTAGTAGAGCAACAAAGCCTGCAAACAATGCACAGCTTGAGTCATTTGGACACAAATCAAAGCAGGACACCATGTCAACAGCTTGTAAGCAGAACTGCAGATGCAACGCTATCAAGCTTGGTGTAAGCTGCGCAGAAGCAAAAGCTGTAGTGTTATGCCTTCCGGAACGTGTAAAGCAAACATGAGTGTGGCATGAGGGTTCAATGAAGATGAGTGGAAACAGTTGGTAGCCTTGGGCCACCGCAGTGCAGTCAGAAACAAAGGGTACTGACAGCAGCTGCTGAGCCAGGTGACTGCACAGAAAGTTCATTGAAGTGACGTCCAGTACAGAACAGCAAACAGTACAGCATTATCTTGGACAATGCCGCAACGCAACGAAACTGTGCATTGAACAAACAAGTTGAGTCACGAGTATTACTTGCGACTGCGGCGTTTGCCTTCTCGTCTAATTGCAACAAAGTGGAGGGGTCTTCCATACGCTATTGCCAAGGGTCTATGATGCCCGCCCGTGACCGCTGACAGCGAGCACAAAGCTGCCCTGTTCCTGTTGTGAGCGTGTACCAAAAAGGGGGCCTTGCCGTTCGTGCCTATTTCCTGGGCGTCTGTTATTCAGCGGTCCGGTCTGCACATACAACTGGTGTAGACCTCGCAGCAGCTTTCGCTCCCTCGAGCGTTGGAACACACCAAGTGCCAGGCGCCCTTGCAGACTGGACGTTTGCGGGACTCAATCGAGCAACAAAAGTTGCAATCGACGACGACAGACATAGCGCCCAACATGTGAGCGCCATGCATTGCCATGTGATGCACGTGTGTACCCATTCAGCAACATGTAAGGCCATGATTTTGCTCGATATATTGTCATAGTTGCAGTCGTAGTTGCATCAGCGGTCGTTTATCTGTTAATGCCCGTCTGCGGCGGTCAAGCTGCTCGCAGAAGTATTCAGCTTGATTCTGCGAGCAGACTGACGCTGCAAGACCCGTCTATTGAGTTCGTGAAGCCGGCATCGCACTGTGCATCGACACTGTCACGTTTGGAGTGCTCAAAGTGCGGCTGAGGCCTGCTGGCTGGCGTCGCTACTGAACCACACCTCTTAATCGTTCGTGTGAAGAAGTGCACAGGTGAGATTTGGCTGCAAACCCGTAGAAGCGGCCTGTACTTTTGCGGCATACCACCATTTCAAGCAACTTCAGCCGTTGCCACACGAAAGGTAACACTTCGCCTTAAGCAAGCAAGCTAGCACACGAGTTCTGTCCGACGCCGACCTCGACCTGGCGGCAGGTTGACTTAACAGGCTAAATGTCCTTAGCCTGCTGACACTCTTGCCCTGGGAGTTTCTATTCGATCGTGGGCACAGCCTATCTATTGGTTCATCCTGCATTCCGTGTTTACAGTTGCAGCAACAAGGTGTGCAGTTCGTGAAATGAAACACATACCATATGTATGCATACAGCATCCATCTGCAGAGCATTGCCAGCATAAATGGCTGCGCACATGCATGCATGCATGCACATGCTGAGTTTGTGGGTTCACATAACTTTCAAATGCTTCTGCTTGGTATTGGTAGTTGCAAGCTTCCAAACTAGTGCTTAGTGCTGGTACAGTCATTTAAAACACATGCATGCATGCATTAATGAATAAGCTGAGATCAGGCACACAACTCGGTGTTGTCCAGTGGGCACTGTGCCTCAAACAGAGCATCAGTAGATGCAATCTTTTGTGCTGCAACTTGATGACAAGCTCGTGTCTCAGACTTGGCAGCTGTGATATAGACATGAGAAGGAATGCGCTGTGGTGCAGAGGAAGACTGCTGCCTCTCATGCATATCTATATATCTGAAAATGTATCATGAAGCACACACCAACAGACACTCCTGCATTGGTCGTAAAGTCGCTCCGAGCAGCAGCAGCGCGAGCCCCATAGGGATAACACGCTACTGGGCTCGTTGGCATACGTCGCTGACCGCTCCTAGGGACTGACTGCGTAGCTTGACATCAGACAATACATGTCCTGTATGTCGGCAGCAATTCCGCAGATCTGCAAGAACTTCGGATGTTGGTTGCCATCCGAGCCTGTGCAAGCATCTTTGATAAGACTTAACGCTGACGAGCCCCAGTAAGCTAGTTGACTTGATCAGAGATCTGGGTCATCAGTAGAAAGTCCTTACTTGAACGCCTGGCACTATGAAGGCCGTGGTTGTCGGTGGCACCGGCAGTGTAGGTAAAGGTCTTTGCGGAACAATGCGCATGTGGCACTGAACGAATAATGCTGGACCTGACAAATCTGTCTGGCAGGTATGGAACTTGTGGGACAACTATTGCAGAGTCCCGCTTGGACTCAGGTTACTGCAGTGGGTAGACGGGAGGTTGTTGTCTCTGCAGCCTATCAGGTGTCCAAAGACGCAACATGGCAAAACTGCATAGCCTAAATTTCGAGGCTTCAATTCTTACTGTGGCATGCATCCCCTGTCATGAAATGTGTCTCTGTCTTGATTGGTTTTGGCAACTTGTCAAACATACTTTTCCACTGGGCTCTGCGATGGCAGGGGTATGATCCAAGCAAACTTGTGCAAAAGGTTGTCAGCATGGACAACTTGCCTGATGAGGCGGCCTCAGCTTTTGAAAATGCCCACTCTGTATTCTGCACCCTAGGAACCACACGCAAGGTGGGACACATAAAAGCTGTGGCCAATTCCGAGCAACTTTGCAACCCTGAACTGTTGCAAGGCATGATGCACAAGTCCTTGTGCCCACCAAACTACCTCAACTGCTTCTCCACAACCTGATGATCACTCTCCACTGGCAAACCCTTCTGTGATAGCGCCTGTGGTGTCCTCCATGACGCAGTGCAGGACACACACACTGGGTACAGGCTGAATCTCAAGGCATTGTCACAGACAACTCAGGATTGCTAGGCAGGAACGCAACAACATTCATGACCAAGCTGGTTGCCTGCACAGGATGCTGGAAGTGCTGAGCAATTCAAGAAGGTTGATTTGCACTATGTGCAGCTGGCAGCCCAAGCAGCTAAACAAGCTGGTGTCAAGCATTTCAGCCTTTGCACCACTAGGGGTGCCAATGCTAACATGTGGGCTAGCAGTCTAAGTCCCTTTCATGCTCTCCTGTACATAAAAACAAAGGGACAGGTGAAAAGCATATGACGCTGTTATTGAACACTCACTGGACATTATGCTTTTTGCAAGCCTGTCTTCCATTGACTTGCCATCAAGGCAGCAACTTGCAATGAAAATATTGACAGTTCCTCTGCAAGCCTTACACCATCATGCATGCATGGTGTGTAGTGATGCATGTAGTTGCTTGTAACGTATGTTTTTGCATGAGCAGTGGCCTCCCTGTTGAGCCTCCTACAGGATGAAGTTGCAATCCTCTGGGCTTTGCATGACAGATAATGTTGCTATGCAGGCAGAAGAAGCAGTGAAGGCACAAGGATTCGCCCGTGTTTCCATTTTCAGACCAGGCGCTTTGGATAGAGGTCAAAAAGCCAGGTGGAATGAGAGGCTGGCATCAAGGTTGACCACTACAACACCTGTGAAAGATGTTGCCAGAGCAATGGTCTTGGATGCAGAGGCCAATCGGACTGGAGTGCATGTCTATGAAGAAGCAAGTATCATAGACGTAGTCAAGTCAGGAACACTGCCTTGAGTGGCTAGTGAATCTGCATGTCTCGCTTGAAGTACTGCAACCAATATTGTTTTCAGTACTGCCGTGCAGCACTGCATGCAGGATTCAGTAAAACAGCAGCAGCAATTTTTGTTGTGCAACACTATAGCTAGATCAGTATTGCTTAGTAACAGGTGCAACAGGTAGCAGACTGCATTGTGGCAGGCTGCAGCAAAATAATGCTATTGGAGCGATTTAGGTTCAAGCTTCTATTCGTTCACCCCTGTCATATTGCCGCTTTTCAGGATCTCGCAGCACTTCATACGCGCTACGCAACTTCCTGAAGCGGCTTTCAGCATTCACACGCTGTTCCTCGCTGTCCTGCATAGCAGCAAGCCAAGCATTTGCTGTACTCCTCATGGACCCCACTTGTCTCGTGCACCAAAGAGCCCATGGAACGATGCACATCAGTGTATGTGATGTCAGCTCATGCATGTACAGATCTGTTCTGAGTCAACTTGGAACAGATCTGTACCATACAAAAGATTGCTCGTGACACCCTTTCAATAATAGCAGCATTTTATTGATGCGCACAACAACATCACTCGTGAGCCGCACCTTCTGTTTATCGGGATGCCACATGAGGGCTGCTTGCCGGAAGGCCGCCTTGATGGCAGGCAGGCTTGCAGCTCCAGGCTCTAGCCCTAGAGCATCGTAGTAACCTAAATGGTCCCTGCGCATCACAACACACTCCACTCTACAGAAACAAAATGGTGACACAACACACTCCACTCTACAGAAACAAAATGGTGACACAGCAGGGGCTTCCCTATAAGTCACCAGGAAATCAAAAAGATCAAAAAGCAGCACAGATTCTTGTTGCTGTATTGCATGCATCGAGCCTCATCTGATCAGCTGCCACACAGGCGCCCCACTGACAATTGCACAAATAGTACTCAGGTTTGGCTTGCACCCTCACAGGACAATGCCTGCTGGTCAATTTGAAGCAGTACCTTTTTACATTCTCCATGTCACCCCCAAAGTGGTGTTGTGCAAAGTGGCTGCGGCCAAAACGCTGCTGACGCGCTGCCTCTTGCTCATACTCCCACCTGAGCACCATCAACATCAGTCAGACTGGCCAACTTTGCTGCCTGATGGATGTGAGCGCAAGGCTCACATCTCACAGCCAGCCTTGCACTTCTTTGAGGCATTTCTTGAGACATATTGATGTGGTATATGCATTGTCAACAGCAGCATGCAGCTATTACCATAATTTGACATACCCTCATCTCATGCGTAACAGAAAGATGGTCCAAACACATACTTACTAGTAACGCTTATGTAAGCATGTTGCAAGCTGTTCTGCTGTCTCACACAGCCTTTCCAATGCAATGCACAGAACCTGGTGAACTGCAACATTCCTGAGTCAACAACAAAGATGGGCCGATGCTACTAACAGTTGCAGCTAAGGTTTGCTATTTTCAATACCAGAATGTCTATTCTATTCCAGAGATGTCATCCCTACACTGAAATTCAAACTCAAAAATGCTTGGGAACAGTAAAAACATGTTTCTACATTGGGGAGATGATTCAGATGTGGCAGCAAACTGGCAACTGGTACCACCCACCTTTCACGCTCCTGCTGCATGGAGAGGTACTCTTTCAACCTGCCGCGCTGCAGTCTGCGCTGGTGATGACTCCTCCACAGGTTGTCTGCCCACAGCTGCCGTTTGCATGCGTCCCAGTGCCACTTGTCTGCTCCCTCCCACCTTTGCCACTCCACATTGGAGCGTATCAACTGAACACCACACAGCTGGCCGTCAGATCTCCAAACCACAGGTTAAGAGCTCCATTGAGTGTGAGGAGCCATTTGAAGCAGAGGATGGCTTGGGGTTGTTGAACTGGTGACAGAAGAGTTGAGGAGGCTAGACAGCAGCACCTGTTAGACCCACATGCAACAAGCTCAGATGGCGGGAAAGACAACTCATGCTGGAGAAGGCATGGCTTGTTGATGTGGGTGGAGGGAATAACCCCACACCTCTTGTTCAGCAATGAGGCCTTAATCTCAACCCTGAATCTGCAGCGCCGTACCTCTTGCTCATCGTCTCCTATGTGGTGTGGGCCCATCCCCATCGCCATGTACTTGTCAAAGAGCTGCTGCTCATTCTGCAGCCTGTTCTCTTCTTCATATGAGCGCAGGAGAGCAGGCGCAAGATTGGCAGCTAGACCTGCAGAGTGTCAGCAAGATTTCTTGACAAGGAATCACGACGTACAGGTACCTTGATGCCATTATCACTGTACCATAAGCAAAGACATTGCCTCTTCATAGTATGGATGCAACGTCATTCTGTATCCAGTGTTCTAAGAAGGTGCATAATTGTGGTAGTATGAAAGCTGGCTGGGCTAGCTGACTAGATATGACAATCATTGTTCATCGTCTCCAGGACAATCTTTGCGCATGTGCTGTTTCACAACAGTCACACCATCAGGAGTGAACATTGCACCTGCACTGGCTGCAATGAGAAAGCTCCAGAAGGCTGACTCAGCACTCAGCAGGGCAGGTGCTTGCAAGCCCAGGAGGGGGGCCACCCCCCAGCTGACCAGGGCTGTTGCCCCGCCCACCCCTGCTGCTGCAGTCAGCTGCGCTCGCATGGAGTCATAGTGCCGCTCTGCTGCAACTATGCCCTCACCTAGGGCAGCAGGACATACTCTTGTCTTCCTTTTTACTCTTTTGGTTCAACACAGTGTGGTGCACTTCTGACTGTACATACTCGGACGTTATTGGCACTGGATAGAAAGAGCATTTTGGAAACAGTCAGAATGGTGAGCTAACTTGTGCATGCCACTGTCACTGATCAGTCTGTACAAACTGAGGCATTGCACGTCACATGAATGCTTGGGCAACTTGAATGAGGCAGCCAGCATGACAGAGCACAGCACTGCACGCACAGCACATAACCGCACAGCACAGCAGCTCACCCATGCCGGATATCACAGCCTGAAACCTTTCAGGTGTTCTCTCTCCATGGGCGTTGAAACGTGACCCAAAGTTGTAGTCGACCACGTATGCTGGCAGGTACACAATACGCGCCCGCCGCCGCAGAGTGGTGATTCGCAGCTTCACATCTCGTACCCCGGCCACTTGTGGGTCCTTCAGTAGCTTCTCTGTGGCATCAGCTACCTGCAGCTGAGCCTTCAGATTACATCTTACGCCCAAACTGTGAGCTTGTGAGCTGCAGATTGCTGCCAAACATGAGCCACCCGTACATCAGTGCAGTGTTCAGCAAACACTTTGATTCACCATGCTTTGCTTGGTGATCATACACATTGCAAACAACTGCCTTTGCAACTGATTTATGCTGAGTAAGCTTACACTTGGCAGCTGTGTGTACTATAGCCAAGTGTGGTTCTGAAAATATTAGAATGCTCACCTCGCTTTGTCTGATATTCCGGAAGGCAAGCTCCCAGGCCACAGCCTGCCGCATGGAGGGGGGGTGCACACTCACCCCAGCATCCCCCTTTCCCACATCTGCCTCCTGAGTCTCAGCTTCATCTCGGCTGAGTGATCGAGCTCGGCTCAGCATGCCCGGCAGCTTCACTACATGTGTCAAGTCTCTGCGGTAGTTGTATGATGCATACACCTGCATCAAGCAAGTCCTGCTCATGAAGTGGGGACCAGCAGTAAACTAAGTGCTGAATTTGGTTTAGGTATTGTACTGCTTTGCTCTGCTGTGTGCATGCTGGACATGTCACTTTGCAGCAAAGCTCAGCAAAGATGTAGAGATTGTGCACTTTGAAAACACAGTTGTGCCTCAAGCAACAAGCATTGTGAGCTTGTGCAGGCCAGCAGATACACAGGCACAGTCAAAACTTGCCTGCATGGCTGACAAGGTCCATGGGTACTCTCTGTAAGGAATTGTCTTCCAGTCTGTGTCTCGCCACACCAGCTCCTCATCTGACTTGCTGTCATCTGTTCCATGCAGACCTATCTGCACACCTCATCAGCTGCTTAGTTTGCCCGCTACACTGATCCAAACATCCATGCATGTCATGCACTATGTGGATGCTGATACATTGCACAACTTGCAGGACAGTTGGACAGCTGTGGAGAGACGCACAATGTTACCTGATGCACTGCATGGGCATGTGCACAGTGTTGATGCAATGTCAGGGCAAAGTTTTATGCTGCAGCTCTATACCTGTGCTGCGTATTCTACTTTGATAGCTGCCTCAAAGAGCCAGAATGGCAGTAGCACTGGGCGCATTTCTGCGCCAGCCTTCTGCAAGACACGCCGCGGAGACAGCCATTTCTCAGCGTGCCACTGCTCAAACTTATCCTTAGCCTGCAAGGTGACAGCAGTGCCATCAACATGATCGGCAGCTTTGGGTGTCAACAAGGCTAATTGAAGCTTTGTCAGTGGCAAATGCACAGTAGATAATGTGACATGCATGCCGATAAACCTACAGCTTGTAGTGAAATCTGAAATGGCACAACTCTGGGCTTGATGGCTCCTCGTTGAAATCCTGCATGACTCAAGCTTATAGGCTACTTCAGCAAGCATGGAAAGGTTAATCAGCGTCGTTTGATTGATTGAAGACAGCCTCAACGAAAGCATCATTATAAACCCACCTTGCAAGTGCGCAGCAGAGTGTTCCTGCGCCTTGCAGTGTATAGCCCTGCTGCCTTTGAGAGCTGTCAAAGCAGTTTGCACGGAGATAAGCGCTTGGAAACCGCGGTCAGTGCGCATCGCTGTGCGTTAGCTGCAGCCATCGGCTCAGCACCAGGACACAAGTCCGGACATCGACCTTTATCAGCGTGCAGGCATCCCTGCTGTCTTTACGTCGTCCGTGGTTGATCAACTCGCGGAGCACCTGGGCCAAATCAGGCTACGAGCAATGCGCCACTGACGCCGATTCAGCAAGCGTTGTGGAAGGGTAAATGGTACAGAAGTTGTTCATGCAGTCCAAGCGCGAACCATATATTGAGTCGCAGCTTGCCACTTTGAGCCATGTCGCCATCGCACGTGCGATGTCCAATTCGAGGCGAATGTAATTTGGCAATTTCGCCACAATTAAATTGTGTGGTAAGGCTCTGGAAGCGTCTCGGAAGGGGTTGGAGCCATGGACCTCGGCATGCACGACAGGCAGATTGGTCCGTCTTTACATGTACGCAAGTGAAAGAACTGCTCAACGAGTCGTTCGTCAAGTCGCAATTGTAGTCTGGCCGGCTGTGTCACGATGCCAGAATCGGTTTATTGCCACGCCTGCATGGCCACAACCTCTTCAGAAGCCCGATACAGCAATGCGGGTGACAGAGTGTGTCCAGCCTGCGAAAGTGATTTTGTCGAGATAACAGAGGTGCCTGCTACACAAAGGCAACCTGTGGTGAGAAAAACCATTGTGCCTGAGGTTTAAGCTCTGCCAGTGCCAAAGTGTGGCACAGACTTCCTCGCCTTTTCTGATTGATGCTTATACAGTTTCATGGATACTGCAGCAAAATGCACGAGCAGGCAGGCAGCGACCTACAAACATTGCTCAAGGACCAGGGCGCAATCATGGCTTTCATCGCCACTTCACCACTCCTGGTGGTCACAATGTGCATTTGCATGTTGTCACATCCATGGGTGGCCTGCCTGGACCTTTGGAGAGCTTGTTGACCAATGCAGAGCCAGCTGACCTTGCTGCGTTGCTGCAAAACATGCAAGGAGTCAACCTGAGACCATTTAGCCTTCCACCGTGAGTGTGCTGTTCGTATTGGCTGCAACTGTGAAACAGGCTGCAATTGTACAACAATCCAATCACCTGCTCAAACCTGTTGCCGCCTCAGGAATAAAGTTCTTGACATTTCTTTGTCACTGCTGCTGAAGATGAGGCTCTTGCTTGCAGGGGTGTGTCACCAGCTGACTATGGCCCCAATGGCGGAGCAGCTTTTGATGATCTCATGTTACAGCTCATGGAAGCTCATCAGCCTCAGGCATCACCCACGTCCAGAGACACTCTGTCTGCCCTGCCACGTCGCAAGGTCAGACCAGCAGGTGCTGTCTCAGAGGGTTTTAACAATACACCCAATGACCAGCCTGCAGCTTGTGCCTGTGGAGAGCCATGCTCTGTCTGCCATGATGGTATGGAGGAGGGGCTTGAAGTGGTGGAGCTGCCCTGCCACCACTGCTATCATGAAGACTGCATCACAGCTTGGCTGAAAGATGTGAGCCCTCTTGTCATGGTCATGGGCTTTGTGTTCAATGTAGTCGCAACTCACATGCTGTGCACTTATAGCACAGTACACATCACAGATGTTGTCCATGTTCTGTTGGTTGTCTTGGCCATGTACAAGACTTGCCCTGCCCAGCTTCTAGTAAAATTTCTCCATACTGCTCGTGATTTACACTAGGCTGCAACAGAGTCATGCATGCATGCATGCTTGGCCAGGTCTTGATACGCTGGCACTGATTGCTGATACTGCTGGCTTGCTGCTGCAGCACAACACCTGCCCAGTATGCCGCAAGGAGCTTCCAGTGGATCAGGAGCTGCAGCGCCAGCAGCAGCAGGAGCGGCAGCAGAGACTGCAGCAGGAGGTGCAGCG
>JAABUK010005249.1_pt1 | contig 12356 bp, 12 predicted proteins | sample 5559141 | NCBI WGS metagenome assembly JAABUK01 (sample SAMN10711869, study PRJNA513367) | rock metagenome | isolation source: Antarctica rocks | place: Antarctica: Victoria Land, Pudding Butte nord | collected 2016-01-03
GAGCGGCGCGGTCTTCGTGGCCGGTTGCGTCGCGGCGACCTGGACAGGCGCGACGGTCGTCGGCGTGATGGGCGAGGTCGCCGGTTGCGCCGCGTCGGGGGCCGTGCGCCCGGCCCGTTGCTCACTGCGATTATCGCGGTGATCCTGCCTGGGCTGCCGGGTGTCCTCGGCCGTCGGCGCGGTCATGCTCTCCTCCGCGTCCGCGCGATGGTCGGCGACCAGGACGCTCGGTGCGGGGTCCGTCTTGGCGGCGGTCTTGCGCGTCCCCTGCCCGACCGAGGCGATCGATCCCGTCGCGCTTGGGGACGGCACGATGGCCGGCTTCGCGGCGGGCGGGGCGGCTGCCTGCGGCGCGAGGGGTGCCGGCTTGGCCGCACCCTGGGCGAGTGCGGCAGGTGCCAGGCGATCCACCTTCGGTGCTTGCTTGTCCGGGTCGTCCGCGTGTGGTGCCGGCTTCGCGGCGGGCGGAGCGGGCTTGGCGGCACCCTGGACTGCCGGGGCAGGCGCGGCGCGGTCCACCTGCGGCGCGGCGGGCTGGGCGGGGACGCCGACCGGCTTGGCGGCTGGCGGCACGATGGCCGCCTGGGGTGCCGGCTTCGCAACGGGCGCGGGCTGGGCGGGAACACCCGACGGCCTCGGCGCTTGCTTATCCGGGCCGCCAGCGTTCTTGGCCGCTGCCGGCGCGGCTGCCTGGGCTGCTGGCGGCGCGATCGCCGGGGCGGGATTCTTCTGCGGCTGCGGGGCGGCGGGAGGGGCAGGCTTCGCCGCAACCGGGGCTACCGGGGCGGGTGCGGCAGGTGCCACGTGGTCCACCTTCGGCGCTTGCTTATCCGGGCCGCCAGCGTTCTTGGCCATTGCGGGCGCGGGATTGCCCGCTGTCTTCGCCGGGACCGACGCGACGTTCGGCGCGGATGCCCCTGCGGCCGGGCCCGCCGCTGCGGCATGCGGGGCCAGCAACAGATAGATAAATATCCATCCGCCCCCTACCCAGAGCCCTGGGTGATGCCATAGCGGAGTCCGATGTAGCAGTAACCAACTCCGGGCCATGCCAAAACGTTGCTCCGATGGGCGCGTCCTCTGATCCATGATCCTATCCCCAACCGTGGGGTTGCTGTGCCGCATGGAGCGGCACCGTCCGGCCAGACAGGGACGGACTGGCAACCCGGCTGCCTCCGAAGAGGTCCGTGGCTTTGCGTCCCCGCCTCGCGACGGGTTTGCCAGCGTAGACCGTAACATGAATATGCACCAAGAGTCAAGTTGTTAGACATTTAATGAATTGACAGAAAATGCTTAGATGACGGAGGGGTAATGAACGCGTCACTTATCGCCGCCGGAGGCAACGGCCATAGCGCACCGGTTGCATGTGTACGTACACTATGACATACTGCGTACATGGGCGAGTACATCTCCGTCGAGGCTGCTGCCACGGCTACCGGTATCTCCGCGCGCACAATCCGCTTCTGGATAGTGCGCGGCAAGCTGCCGGCAACTGCCGAGCAGGGCCGCAAGCTTGTCCGGCAGGACGATGTGCGACAGATCGCGGCCGCGAGCGGCAGAGTGCGCGGCAACAGTAACGGGTGCCCCTCGCCTGAGAGCCTGTCGGCGAACGGGTCGGCGGCTGGCTCCTCCGAAGACGTCGCGCGGGAACCGGAGCTGTTTGCGCGCATACGCGACGAGTGGATCCAGCCGCTGGTGGTGCAGATCGCCTACCAGGCGGAATGTATCGGACGGCTGGAAGAGCGCGCAGCCCAAGCGGAGGGACGGGCGGATGAAGCCGCGCAGATCCTCGCCGCCGAGCAGGAACGGCGTAAACGGGCGGAGGGGGAGCTGGATCGGATACGACGACAGGCGCAGGAAACGGCACTCACCCGCCTGCGAGAGCGCGCTTCGGCATCCCGCTGATCGGTATCCTCGCCGCAACCGCCTTTTCGCCGCATGCCAGGGATGCGGTGTCGCGTACACTGGCCCCGCGCGGAGCGCGATGTGCGGGTCGCCTGATGTCACTCTAGGGTGTACCCTATGTTCTGACGGAGTGTGTCCTCTGGTCATACATGCCGCCGCAAGAACGCTATTTTTCGCGTCGCGAACGGGCGTCTTTCCCGGAATGCGGGAGGCTAGATCGTGCCGTCCTCCATCCCTTGAATGAACGCGCTCGCCGTGAGGTAGGCGATGCCCCCATACCGCGTGACACCGCTCGCGTCGCGCGGCGGAAAGTCGCGGGTGTTGTCGGAGACGACATAGTCCGCTCCCGCCAGCACTGCTGCCGCCCACACCGGGTGGTCTCCTGCATCTTGAAGCGCGGGCCATACCGCCGGGTGGGGCAGCGTCGGCTCCAGATGCCGCATCGCCACCGTCGCCCGACGGCTCAGTTCGTCTTGCGACTGCTGGCTCGCACTGTTCGTACGCATCCACCGCCATGTCACACCCCGTGCCATCTCCTCCACGATCCACGGCGACCAGTACCCCTCGTAAAAGCCGAGGCGAGCATACGTTTCGAGCGCTTGCCGGGTGCGGTGGGGGATGAGCACGTTCGCCGTCACGCCGTGTCCTTCCGCCTACCGCTGCGCCGTGTCGTACCGCCCCATGATCTCGGCCACCCGCGCCGGGGGCAGCGATCCTGATGCGTCCATCGCTGCGGCTATCTCGTCGAAGTAGCGGATGTAGGGGTCGGGGGTGAAGGTGGTGAGGAACCGTGCCGGCGTCTCTCCCGAGTTGCGGAACGTGTGCGGCACGCCGATCGGCACGAGCACCCACCCCCCGGCCCCCACCCGCACTGTTTCGGCGCCCACCGCGAACTCGATCTCCCCTTCCAGCACGTAGAACCCCTCCTCGTGCGCATGATGGACATGGGGCGGCGGGCTGGGGGCGTGCGGCGGGATCGTGGATTCGGCGAGTGCCATCGTCCCGCGCGTGCGCGTCCCGTCCTCCTTCACGGACAGTCGCACCGGCCCGATGGCAATGGCGCGTCCACCACCCGGTGCCAACACGACAGCATCCATCTGTTCTCCCGTTCCCTGATCGTTCGTGTACGCGGCGATGCGGGCGAAGGTGGCGGCGGGCTGTTCGATCTGCGGCAGGTGTCCGGCCTTCTCCACAATCTCGAAGCGGGCGTCGGGAAAGGCAGCGGCGTAGGCGGCACTGTAGGCCGGGGTGACGATGCGGTCGCTCTCGCCCCGGAGAACCAGCACGGGGATTGTGACGCCGCCGAGGCGGTGCAGCAGTTTCGGGTCGTGCATGTACGGGTCGCCCGCGACGACGCGCATCGTGGTCATGTTCGCCTGCCGGATCGCAGCTTGTTCTGTGGGTACCGTAGCCGGGTCGACGTAGAAGCGGTCGGCGTCGTGGAAGGAGTAGTCGGCGACTGCGCGTGCATCGAGGGCGAAGAAGTCCCGGATCGGTTCGCCCTCGACCGCGATACCGACCGCGTCAATCAGGATCAGTCCCGTGATGCGACCGGCCCCGTCGCGCACCGCCATCTCAGCCCCGATCCAGCCGCCGAGCGACGACCCAATCACGAGGATGTCGCGCAGGCCGTGGTCTTCGAGGTAGCGTAGGTAGGTCAGGGCGAGGTCGTCAATACCGGAGAACCATGCGGGGCGGGGGGTAGCGTTCCAGCCGGGGTGGGTCGGGGTAATGGTGTGCATGGTATCGACGAGGTAGTTGGCGATGCCGGCGACGGTAAACGGGCCCCCTCCGCCATGCAGGATAAGGACGGGACGGCCGGTGCCGGCCTCGGTGAGGGTGAGATCGAGATCGGGACTGAGGGTGACGGTGCGTGTGATGGCGGTGGTCATGCGTTTGTTCCTTTCGCGGCGGCACGGGTCGTGGGCAAGGGGCGAGGCTGTAGGGTGCGGAGAAGCGTGCCGCAGGTCACGGCGGCGAGTCCTCGCTCGGTTCCCCGTGCGCGTTTCCGCGCGATGTGTCGGCTCCGCTCAGCCGTCCGGTAGGGCCGCTTCGGCGCCCGGCGCGACGGCCCTGATGGTGGTGCGTAATCGGCCGAGATCATGGTCGCGATCGAGGACGCCGAAAACGAGCTGGATTGTTCGCACGTAATGTTCGGCGAGGCGGTCGGCGGCCACGTCGGCGTCGCCAGCAGCAGCGGCAGCGAGGATGGCCCGGTGTTCCGCGCGGCCGTCGTCCCAGCTCCCGAACGCGCTGAAACGCACCCAATAGCGCTCCGCGTGGTCGGCCAGCTCGTCGATCTCGGCGCCGACGCGCGGCCCGGCGGCGGCCACGAGGGTCCGATGGAAAGCGCGGTGGGGTCCGCGGAGTCCGGGCTGGTCGCCGACCCGCTGGTAGTAGTCCATCTGCGCCATGTCGCCCTCGAGGGCGGCGACGTCGGCCGGGGTGAGGGTCGGCACAGTGATGCGGATCGCGACGGCCTCAAGGGCAAGGCGCGCGATGGAGATTCCCTCGAAGTCCGCGGCCGTCAGGGGGGCGATGCGCACCCGCCGGTTGGGCGCGGCGAGCACGAGCCCCTCGCGTTGGAGCATCCGCAGGGCCTCCCGGAGCGGGGTGCGCCCGGTGCCGAAGGCGCGGGCCAGGCGCGCCTGGGAGACGACGGTGCCGGGCTCGAGCGCGCCGCGCAGGATCGCCGCCCGCAGGCAGTCATGCACCGCGACGACGCCCTGGCCGTCGCGGACCGTCGGCGTCGACAGGCCCGGACGATCCGGGCCCGCCGGCGCGGGGGTGGTGAGGGTGCGGGGCTGTCCCGGCGCCGTCATTGCGCGAGGAAGGTCTGCACGCCGGTCGCGACCCGCCACGGCTCGGACGGGTCCCAGTCGGGGTAGCGGTCCCGGAGCCGCGGCGTGAGGATCGCGATGATCTCGCCGGCGTCGTGGCCCTCGGCGGCCAGTCGCTTCGTCTCCGCCCGCAGCAGGGTCAGGTACTCGTGCGTCACCGCCAGGAGGCCCGGGTCGCCGAGGTCGCCGTGACCGGGGACGATGGTCCTCGCCCCGAGGTACCGGAGCCCCTCGATCACCACGATCCAGTTGTTGGCGTCGAGGTCCGCGTCATAGGGTGGGAAGAATGGGAAGATCGGATAGAAGCGGTCCTCGACGAGGTCGCCGGTGAAGAGGATGCCCTCGGCCGGCAGGTAGACGGTCTGGTCCCCGCGCGAGTGCGCGGGGCCCCACGTCCGCAGCTGCGCCACCTTGCCGCCGAGGTCGATGTCGGCACCGCCGTCATAGACGACATGCGGCTCGACGAACTCCACGCCGTCGAGTTGCTCCGCTATGGCGCCGCCGAAGCCGCGGAACTGCGCGAGGTACCCGTCCCTCTTGCGGCGGAACTCCTCGTATTGCGCGCGGTTGTAGGCGATGGTCGCGTCGCGGAACGCCTGGACGCCGAAGCCGTGCTCGGGATGGAAGTGCGTCGTCGTCACGAGGAGCGGGCGGTCGCCCGCGACCTCCCGGGCGACCCGGCGCGCGATCTCGCCGTTGCGCGGCCCGAGCCCGGTATCGACGACGAGCGCGGCCCGGTCGCCGACGACGATGCCAATGTTGGGGACGACCGGCGAGCGGGGGGCCGGGATGACGAAGACGCCGTCGGCGACTTCTACGGCGTGGTCGCCCACGACGGGCGGCGGGGCCGTCGGGTCCATGGTAGGCGGTGCAGTGTCAATGTTACTCATACTGGGCTCCTCCATCCTGTTGCGGGCCGGTGTCATCCCGGTCCCGGGGGGCGGGCGCGCGTCGGGCGTCGCGCCGGCCCGTTGGTCGTCACTGCTCCTCGGCCGTCACCGCTCCTTTCTGCTCCTCGAGCTTGGCGAGCTCCTCGCGCACGACCATCACCCCATTCGCGGCGCGCGGGTAGCCGGCATAGACGCCGAGGAGCGCCGCGAGCGCCTCGAGCTGCCCTCGCGTGCAGCCGTGGCGGATGGCCCAGCGGGTGTGGGCGCGGAGCTGCTGCTCGGCGCCACCCTGGGTAATCAGCGTCGCGACGACGACGAGGCTGCGATCGCGCAGGCTCAGCTCGTCATCGACCCACGCGCCGGCCGCCGAGAGGATCGCTTCCTCGCCGAAGCGCGCGCCGACGTGTTCGGCGAACCACGGCGCGACCTCCTCGCGCGGGATCTCGAACTGGCTCGCATAGACCGCCAATCCCCGTTCGTAACGTCCATCGCTCACCACTGCATCACCTCCGAGTGATTGACGACACTTTTGCTAAGTGTATCCACTTTAAGGATCGCGTGCAACCGGCTCGGCGAGCAGTTCGACGCATCAAAACAAGCGCGCGGAGGAAGGTAGGCTCCGCTGATTGGTAGACCCCGGGACCGGCGGCGCACTGGCAGTGCCGTCGCGGAACTCGCCTTCCCATAATTCATTGTCATATGGCCCGAAGAACCGGATCGGCGCGTCGGTGCCGCGAGCATTCCCGGCGATTGACCGGCGCGTGCATGTCCGTCACCTCCTGCAGTCGGCCGCCCGGTAACTCGCCCCTCTGTCGCTCGATCTATTGCCTGATCATGCAGTACTATTCGCACGTCGAGAGCTGCGTTTCGGCCAGGATCGCTAACTTGCGGGTCAACGTGGTAAGCGACCCGACGATGATCGCTGCCGCGACCACATGCATCGCCAGGAGCGTGACGATCCCCGCCGCTGTCGCCCCGGCGAGGAAGTCCGGTACGAACGAGACGAAGAGGACGGCGAGCGCGACCAGGCGGAAGGTGCGAATCGGTTGGCGTGCCCGGAGTGCGATGATCGTGAAGACGAGCGTAGCCCCGAGTCCACCGAGGAGGCTGAAAGCGAGCGTCGGTACGACGGTATCGAGCTCTGCGGAGGCGACGCCGAACCCGTCCACGACGACGACGAAGACGAGGGCGTTGGCAACCGCCGCGAGCACTGCGGCGAGCAATCCCACAGGCCAGATGCGCCACGCCGCGATGCGCTCCGACGGGAGGACCGCATTATTATGGTTCGGGAGGGTCGTTGTCGTCATCCTTCATCTCCTGTTGCCGTGGTGGGAATCTTCACCGACAGCAACAGGATAGGCGACGGTGGGGGCTGCGTCGTCCTCCGCAGGGATGAACCGCCCCTCATCCCCAGGAATGAATTGGCCGGCCACACCGCGCGGGTCGGCTCACTGCTCGCCCGGCGTCACGAACCCGGATTCGTAGGCGAACACGACCGCCTGCACGCGATCGTGCAGCTCCAATTTCATCAGCAGATGTGCGACGTGGCTCTTCACCGTCGTCTCGCCGACGAACAACTCCTCGGCGATCTGGGCATTCGAGAAACCCTTCGCGATCAGGCGGAGGACCTCCGCCTCCCGCGCCGAGAGGTCGGCGAACACGGTCGCGTCGGCGGCGCGCGGCTGCGGCAGTTGCGCGAATCGCTCGATCAACCGGCGGGTAACGGCGGGATCCAGGATCGCCTCGCCGGCGGCCACCACCTCGATCGCCGTGATGAGGGCGGACGGCGGCGTGTCCTTGAGCAGGAACCCGCTCGCCCCGGCGCGCAACGCGTCGTAGACATACTGGTCGAGATCGAAGGTGGTGAGGATGATCACGCGCGGGGCGGGATCGACGCCAGGCGCGGCGAGGATGCGCGTCGCCTCGACGCCGTCCATGACCGGCATCCTGATATCCATAAGCACGACATCGGGATGGACCTGCCGCGCCTGGGTGACGGCGTCGAGGCCATCACTGGCCTCGCCCACGACCATGAAGCCGTCGCGCGCCTCGATGATCATCCGGAAGCCGGCCCGGACCAGCGCCTGGTCGTCGGCGATCAGCACCCGGATCGTCATTGCGCCCGCAGCGGGAGGCGCGCCTGCACGGTGAACCCCGAGCCGTCCACCGCGGCCCCGGCGACCAGGTCGCCGCCGAACAGCGCGACGCGCTCGCGCATGCCGATCAACCCGCGCCCCTCGCGCGCGCCTTCCGGTCGGGTGGCCGGCCCCCGGCCGTCATCGCTGATATTCAGTTCCAGCGCCTCCGCCGCGTACCGCACCAGCACCTCGGTATGGGCGGGGGCGGCGTGCTTCAGGCTGTTCGTCAGTGCTTCCTGGACGATCCGGTAGGCGCTGACGTCGAGCGCCTCGGGCAGGGGCCGCACGGCGCCTTCCACCCGCAAGGTGACGGCCATGCCGGCTCCCCGGCTCTGGGCGACCAGACGTTCGACGTGGGACAGGCTCGGCTGCGGATCCCGCTCCGCACCCAACTCATCGGCGCCGCGCAACACATTCAGCAAGGCGCGCATCTCCGCGAGCGCCTGCCGGCTCGTCTCCTGGATGAAACGCAGGCTCGCGCGCGCCCGCTGCGGGTCCCGCTCGGCGATCTCCTCCGCCGCGCCGGCCTGCACGGCGATGGCGCTGACATGGTGCGCGACCACATCGTGCAACTCCCGCGCGATGCGGGCGCGCTCCTCCTCCACCGCGCGCCGGGTATTCTCCTCGCGCTCCATTTCGAGGCGGTGCGCCCGCTCCTCGAGTTGGGCGAGGTAGGCGCGCCGGGTGCGCACATTGTCGCCGAGGCTCCAGGCACCGACGATCGCGGCGGCCATTGCAACGAGGCCTGCGACGCTCTCCGGGCGACCGAGCACGACGTCCACCAACAGGATGAGCACATTCACTGCGGCGACGAACCCCACGATACGGAGCGAGATGCGGCGATCAGCGACTCTCGCCACGGTATAGAGCGCGACGGCGATGCCGAGGCTGGCCTCCGGACTGCGCTCCGGCGCGATGATCAGGTAGAGGAGTGCGGCAACCTCGACGACGGCGAGCACGGCGAGCGGGCGGAGGCGGCGGGCCGCCAGCGGCAGCGTGCCGAGGAGGACCAGGGCGACGGCATACCACGAGATCGGCGGGCGCGGCTGGACGTCCGCCCGCACGAGCCCGCCGAACGACACCGCAGCAACCACCGTCGCCAGCACGGCGTCGGCGACGATTGGTGCGAGCCCGCGCCAGCGTATCATCCACCGCGTCCACATGGCCCGTATCCGCCCTTTCCGGCCCTTGTCTCGTCCGCTCGGCATCGGCAGCATGCGGGCGATCATCCGACGTGTCAACTGCTGCGTCGCATCCTCGCCCGGCGTCTCCCGGGCATGGTCGCGTACCCCGGTACGGCCACAATTGCCGAAACGGACGCGGCCACAGGCGACGTGCTGCCCGCATCGTGTGTCACCGGGTGCGGCATGACAGACGGAACCCGCGCCGCTTCGCCAGAGGGTTTGCCCCGTCCGGCCCTGTGCCGCAGCCATAGCCATACCGCGACGAGGGCGATGGCGAACACCGCCACGCTCACCACCTGCTCCGGCTCCTTGCCCACCCAATCGGTCAGCGGTGCCCAGAGTCGTCCCAGCGCGCTGCCCGCGAAGTAGTAGAACGCCGCCCAGATGATCGCTGCGACGGTCGTGCTCGGCACGAAGACCCGATACGGCACGCCGGAGAGGCCGGCCATCACGCTCGTCGGCGTGCGCAAGCCGGGGATGAGGCGTCCCACGACGATCGCGATCGCGCCCCGCCGGAGGAACGACGCCTGCATCCGCGCGATCCGCTCGGGGCGCAGGTGCAGGAGCCGCTGCAACCTCGCGACGACGCGCGGCCCCCCCCGGCGCGCGAGGAGGTAGAGGAGGGAGGAGCCGAGCGCCGCAGCGAGCGCGACGACGGCGATCACCGCGACGGCGCCGAGGGGGGAGCGTCCGGGGAGGCTGCCCGCATAGGCGATCAGCGTGTCGCCCGGGAGAGGCAGGGGGAGGCCCATCTCTTCGACGAGGATGAGGCCGAAGAGGGCGGGGAACTCGTACGCCACGAAGAGTGCGAGCAGGGCGTGGCGGAGATACCCGAAGAGGTTCATAGACTGCCATCCGATCGTGCGTCGTATCGGGGCGATGATCGCCGCGAATGATCCTGTCGACATGACCGTCGCGCCGGCCTCCGGGATGGAGGCCGGCGCGACGTGGCCGCTTTCCCCGCGCGGCTCGGGGCGGAGGTGTGCATCTAGTTGGTCACGTCACGGCGTTGGAAGAGCATGGCCGTGATCGCCGCTGCAATGAGGAGATAGACCCCGACGATTGTCGCCGCCGAGGTGTACGTGACGGCGCTCGTCCCACCCTGCGCGATGACGTTGAACAACTGGCCCGGTAGCCAGTGCTTGCCGCCCGACCATGCGGCGGTCAGGAGGTTCTCGACCGGCAGCGCGTAGGCGAGGCCGATCACGACCGCCGACGCCGTCGAGCGCAGCGCCACGCCGAGCACCGCCCCGAATGCGCCCCACGCCAGCGTGGAGAGGACCAGATTGATCGCGACGGTGAGCAGCGACCGGAGGCCATCCCCGGCGAACCATGCGGACGTGCTGACGCCGTAGTGCGGGGCGAGGAGCGCGGCGGCGGCCAGCGCGGCGCCGTCGGCGAGCAGAGCGGCGACCGTGACGAAGCTCGCCAGGGCGAGCACTTTCCCCGCCAGGAGGTGCAGCCGCTTCGGTTGCCGCACGAGCAGGTTGCGCAGCGTCCCGTTGCTATACTCCATGCCGATAGCGATGGCGAACACCGCCAGCGCGACGATGCCAATAAAGGTGGTGCTGTTGGCGATCAGCCGGGCGAAGCCGTCGTTCGCCGACACGAGGGCGGCGGTCAGGTTGCCGTCTCTGCCCCCGCTGCCCAGCTGGCGCAGCGTGAAGACGATGGCCAGGATGGCGAAGCCGATCATGCTGCCCGCCCCGCCCAGGATCATGGCGGCCTGGCGGATCTTCAGCCATTCGCTCCGATAGGCACGGATCATCGATTTCCTCCTTCGGTGAGTGAGAAGAATGTCTCTTCGAGGCTCGTGCGTTCGCCGGACAGTTGGGTGAGCACGACACCGGCATCCATCGCGCTGCGGTTGAGATCGCCGGCGAAGGACGCCGGCGCCAGCACGCGCAGGCGATCGCCGGCGCCCTCGCTCTCGTACCCGTGCCGGCGCGCCACGGCGGCGACGATGCGCAGGTCCTGCGCGCCGGCCGCGCTCACCATCAGCGCGTGCTCGCTCCGCGCGAGCAGGTCGGTGATCCAGCCCTGATAGACCAATCGCCCCTCTTTCAGCAGGATGATCCAGTCCGCGATCTGCTCCACTTCCGCGAGGAGGTGGCTGCTGATCAGGATCGTCACCCCCGCGTCCCGCAGTTGATGGATGAGTTGGCGGATCTCCAGGATGCCGGCGGGGTCGAGGCCGTTCGTCGGCTCGTCGAGGACGAGCATTGCGGGGTCGGGCAGCAGGGCGGCGGCGATGCCGAGGCGCTGCCGCATCCCCATGGAGTACGTCTTGACGGCGTCGCCCCCGCGTCCGTGCAGCCCGACCTGCTCGAGCAGCTCGTCGACGCGCCGGTTATCGAAGCCGCCCAGCGCGGCCAGGATCTCCAGGTTGCGGCGTGCGCTCAGGCCCGGATAGAAGGCCGGCCCCTCGATCAGGGCGCCCACGCGCGGCAGATACTCCGCCGGGCGGCTGCTCGGCACGCCCAAGACCTCCGCGCTCCCCGCGCTGGGCCGGATGAGCGCGAGCAGCATGCGGATCGTCGTGGTCTTGCCCGCGCCGTTCGGGCCGACGAAGCCGGCGACGACCCCTTCGGGCACCTCTAGGCTCACGCCGTCCACGGCGTTGCGCGCGCCGTACGCTTTGGTGAGGCCGCGCGTGCGGATCGCCAGCGTCGGCTCGGCGGGATGCGGGCCTGGCACGGCCGCGATGATCGCCTCGGCCGACGCGATGACGTCATTGCGGCCCGGGCGTGCGATTGTTGTTCCCATGCTTCATCTCCTACTAATACCATGTCGGCGATCTTCGCCGACAACATCAGGGTAGGTTCCCGGGGAGTGCGCGTCGTCCTCCGCAGGGATGAATGGTCGCTCGTCCCCTGGTATAAATCATCCGATCACCGCGAAGCCAAAAGAAGGTAATCCAAGCAAAGACAGGCGATTCGCGCCCATGATCGCGTTCACTCGATATCGGAAGGGGTCCGGTCAGCGACCTAGCTGGGGTGGATTGACGAAGCGTCAATGAAAGTACGCTAGCGGCCGCGACATCCAGCGTTACGACAGTGAACACGACGAAGTGTCCATCTGGGGTCTACCCCAAACGTACGTCAGGTGGCGGTGCGGTTGTACGTCAACATAGGGTCAACTACCCTCTTTCTTGACAGCTGTCCCCGAACCTTATAGACTCTATCTTGACAGATGAAAGAATTCCAGGAGATACAGGAGACGCGATGACCGGTCAGCGCATCGGCTATGTCCGGGTCAGCTCGCTCGACCAGAACCCCGACCGCCAACTCGAACAGATCCCCGTGGATCGCACCTTCACCAACAAAGCGTCGGGCAAGGATGTCGCCCGCCAAGAGCTCGATGCCCTGCTGCGCTTCGCGCGCGAGGGGGATACGGTCGTCG
>JAABUK010010477.1_pt1 | contig 12356 bp, 10 predicted proteins | sample 5559141 | NCBI WGS metagenome assembly JAABUK01 (sample SAMN10711869, study PRJNA513367) | rock metagenome | isolation source: Antarctica rocks | place: Antarctica: Victoria Land, Pudding Butte nord | collected 2016-01-03
GCTTCCGCGGGTTTCTCGCCTTCGCCGCGGCCATCCTGAACTGGCGGCTGAAGGTCAGACTTTGTGCCCAAGCCCAAGCACGTCAGTAACTTAGGTGGTCCGTAAAACTTTGTCCCTAGACCCTAGCTGATATAAATATAAATGAGCCCCCAAAGTATAACAGCCAACGCTGGTAGGCTCCGTCTGTAGCTGCTCCAACAAAACAGGCGATGCCGCCGGCTGCTATAACCAAGCTAACATTGACCCAGATATCTTTAGCTATCATCTAGAAGCGCACCAAGTTTCGGAAGTCCGCTCTGAGCCTACTTCTTGCACTTGCTCCAACACCTCTATGTCCAAAACTGGCGGAAGGAGTGGGATTCGAACCCACGGTGGCTGTTACACCACACACGCTTTCCAAGCGTGCGCCTTAAGCCACTCGGCCATCCTTCCGGCGCGGCACCGCTATAGCACCCTGTCCCTAGCTCGTCACGGGGGCACGGTTGCAGGTGGTCCAGGCCAGGGCGGGGTTCACCTGGTCCAGGCCCCAGGCACCCTGGAAGCAGTGCTCGGACGGGTAAAACTGCAGGCGGACGATGCCGGTGCCGTAGAGGTCGGTCCAGCGGAACAGGGCGGCGTCGCAGCCGTCGTCGCCTAGTGGCTCCAGCGTGCCGGGCACGTCGCGGGTGGGTTCGTGCAGGACGTAGCGGCCGGATAGGCGGTCGCCGGGGTCCACTTGCAGCCAGGTGTCTATGCGTTTTGGTCCCTGGCTTTCGACGGTGCCGGGGTAGAAGCCGGCGGCGGCGGGGTGCCAGGCGGCACAGGCGGCGGCGATGGCGAGAGCCGGCAGCACGGGCGGCTCAGGCGTCCATCTTGAGAGCGGCAAGGAAGGCGGATTGCGGAATCTCGACCTTGCCGAACTGGCGCATGCGCTTCTTGCCCTCCTTCTGCTTGTCGAGCAGCTTGCGCTTGCGGCTGATGTCGCCGCCGTAGCACTTGGCGGTGACGTCCTTGGACAGGGCGCCGATGGTTTCGCGGGCAATCACCTTGCCGCCGATGGCGGCCTGGATGGCGATTTTGAAGAGCTGCTTGGGGATCAGGTCCTTCAGCTTGGCGCAGATGCTGCGGCCGCGGTTCTCGGCGGCGCTGCGGTGGGCGATGAAGGAGAGGGCGTCCACCGGGTCCTGGTTGACCAGGATGCTGATGCGGACGAGGTCGCCCTCCTCGTAGCCGTCCATGGCGTAGTCGAAGCTGGCGTAGCCGCGGCTGACGGACTTCAGGCGGTCGTAGAAGTCGAACACGACCTCGTTCAGCGGCAGGCGATAGACGGCCATGGCGCGGTTTCCGACGTAGGTGAGGTCGGCCTGCTGGCCGCGGCGGTCGTTGCAGAGGGTGAGGATGCTGCCGAGGTATTCGTCGGGGACCATGATGGTGGCCTTGATCCAGGGCTCGTCCATGTGGTCGATCTGGGTGGGTTCCGGCATGTCGGCCGGGTTGTGCAGCTCCTCGATGGCGCCCTTGGTGGTGTGGATGCGGTAGACGACGCTGGGGGCGGTGGCGATCAGGTCGAGGTTGAACTCGCGGCTCAGGCGTTCCTGGATGATTTCGAGGTGGAGGAGGCCGAGGAAGCCGCAGCGGTAGCCGAAGCCGAGGGCGGCGGAGGTTTCGGCCTCGTAGTGGAAGCTGGAGTCGTTGAGGCGGAGCTTGCCGAGGGAGTCGCGCAGGTGCTCGTAGTCGTCGGCGTCCACGGGGAACAGGCCGCACCAGACGACGGGGATGCTGGGCTTGAAGCCGGGGAGGGCCTTGGACGCGGGGAGGCGGTCGTCGGTGATGGTGTCGCCGACGTTGCAGTCGGCGACGGTTTTGATGGCGGCGGTGATGAAGCCCATCTCGCCGGGTCCGAGGTCGCCGGTGGGGACCATCTTGGGGGTGAAGACGCCGACCTGCTCGACGTTGTGGGCGGCGCCATTGGACATCATGCGGATTTTCTGGCCGCGCTTGATGCGGCCATCCTTCACGCGGACCAGGATGACTACGCCTAGGTATTGGTCGTACCAGCTGTCCACCAGGAGCGCCGTCAGCGGGGCGTCGGGGTTGCCGGTGGGGGGCGGGAGGCGGGTGACCAGGGCCTCCAGCACGCCCTCGATGTTCAGGCCGGTCTTTGCGGAGATCATGACGGCGTCGTCGGCGGGGAGGCCGATGACGTCCTCGATCTGCTGTTTCACCTTGTCTGGCTCGGCGGCGGGGAGGTCCACCTTGTTCAAGACGGGGACGATCTCGTGCTTGGCGTCTATGGCTTGGTAGACGTTGGCTAGGGTTTGGGCTTCTACGCCTTGGGAGGCGTCCACCACGAGCAGGCTGCCTTCGCAGGCGGCGAGGCTGCGGCTGACCTCGTAGGCGAAGTCCACGTGGCCGGGGGTGTCCATGAGGTTGAGCTGGTAGGTTTGGCCGTCGTGGGCCTTGTAGGATAGGCGGACGGTTTGGGCCTTAATGGTGATGCCGCGCTCCTTCTCCAGGTCCATGTTGTCGAGGACCTGGCTGGTCATCTCGCGGTCCGTCAGCCCGCCGCAGGTCTGGATCAGGCGGTCGGCCAGGGTGCTTTTCCCGTGGTCGATGTGGGCGATGATGGAGAAGTTGCGGATGAGGTGGAGCGGGGTGTCGGTCATGGCTGCAGATGTAAGGGGTTGCGGGTGAAAAGTCAGCTATCGCGGGGGCGATATGATTGTGCGGGACGGTGGAGAGTCGGCGGCAAGGCGCCCCGGCTAGGCTCGATCGGGGAGGTTTGCACGATCGTAGAACACGCCGGTGATGATGGGCGGCGTCCGGGTGGTGTAGCGAACCCAGTAGGGGCCGGCCTTGATCCAAGACTGGCCCGGCCGTTCGAGCGCCGGGTATGGCCTTGGTGCCGGCAGCCCGGCGGCGGGATCATGCTCGATGCGGCGCTCGGCATCGTGCAGGGCGGTAGCCAGGTTGCGGGAGGCCTCTAAGCGGCGCTCGCGCTCGTAATGCCCTTGAAGTTCGGCGACCTGGCGCGCTGCACGCGCTGTGTAGCCGATCAACGCCGGCTAGGCGCGGGGTTGTGCCTCGGGTGCGGCTGTGCCTGGTCCGCCGTCTCGGTGATCTGCGCTGCTTCAAGCCGGGACATGCTCGCGTGCAGTTCCGCATGCACGGCGGTCGCCGGGACGATGCGGCCAGCGGCGAGATCGGCGTCGCTTTCCGCTATGGCGTCGAGCCATTCAAGCGGAACGGGGCGGGGTGCGTCATCGTGGTCCATGCCGCGATGATAGCGCACCGGGGCAGCCCTCAAAAGGGCGATCTGCACGGCTTCCGCGACAGTTCTGGCCATCCCTGGATTACCGCGCCGCAAGCGGCTCGCAATGACGGTCTTGAGGAGAACAGGCCGCGGGACTGCGGCATTACCGCAGCGTGCCTCCAGTCGCCTTCGTCACTGCGGCCACCACCTTGACCCCGGCGGCATCCAACTCCGCATCCGTCAACGTCCGCTCCCGCGGCTGGAAGACGACTTCGATCCCGACGGACTTCCGACCGGCCTCCACCTTATCGCCCGCATACACGTCGAAGATGCTGGCGCTGGCGATCAGGGTGCGCTCGGCGCCGCGGGCGGCGCGCAGCACGGCGTCTGCGGGGGTGGAGGCGTCCATCAAAAAGGCGAAGTCCCGGCGGACTGGCTGGAACGCCGGCAGGTCGGGGGCGGCGCGGCGGCGGCGCTTGGGTTCGGGGATGCGGTCCAGGTATATCTCGAAGGCTGCGGCTGGGCCGGGGAGGTCTAGGGCTTGGATGACGCGGGGATGGAGTTCTCCGAAGGTGGCCAGGACCAGCTTGGGGCCTTGGCGCAGGGTGCCGGAGCGGCCGGGGTGGTAGAAGGATGGGGCGTCGGTGGTTACGCTCAGGCTGTCCATGGGTAGGTTTAGCGCGGTCAGCACCTCCATGACGGATGCCTTGGCGTCCATTGCGCCCATCGGGCGCTGCGGCTGCAGGGGGTGCCGGGGCGTGTGGCCGGTCAGCATGCCGGCGGCGACGACCTGCTGGCCCTGGGTGTCGAAGGCCGGGCCGACCTCGAACAGCCGGGCGTCCGGCCAGCCGCGGGCGGCGTTCCGGACGGCGGCCAGGGCCAGGGTGGCGATGGGGGTGGCGCGCAGTTGGTCTAGGTCGGAGGCTATGGGGTTTAGCAGGCGGAGGGAGTCCGGGGCTTCGCCGAAGGCTGCGGCCTTGGTGCTGTCCATGAAGCTGAAGGAGACGCATTCGAGCAGGCCGGAGACGGCGAGGGTGCGCCGGGCTAGGGCGGTGCGGGCCTGGCGCGGGGTCAGCACGGCGGGAGGTACGGGCGCAAGGGTGGGTAGGGAGACTGGGGGTATCGTGTCCAGGCCTTGCAGGCGCAGGACTTCCTCGACCAGGTCGCATTCGGCCTCGACTGCGGCGCAGCCCTCGGCGGCGGTGGCGGCCTGGGCTGGAGGCAGGGTGGGGGCCTGGTCCAGGTGGATGGGGGCGGCGATGTCGTTGCGCCAGGATGGGACGGCAACGGTGACGGACGTGTTGGTGCGGGACTGGACGGTGAAGCCTAGGCCGGTCAGGGCGGCTTCGGCTTCGGCGGGTGGGACCGCCATGCCGCCCAGGGATGCCAGACGCTCAAAGCGCAGGGTGGCGGTGCGTTGCCAGGCGGGTTCTGAGCCGGCGGAAACGACCTCGCTGGCGGTGCCGCCGCATAGGTCTTGGATCATGCTTGTGGCGGCGTCTAGGGCGGCGGGGAGCAGGGCCGGGTCAATGCCGCGCTCGAAGCGCTGGCGGGCGTCGCTGGTCAGGGCGTGGCGGCGGCCGGTTAGGGCGACGCGGACGGGGTCGAAGAGGGCGCACTCGATGAAGACGCTGGTGGTGGTGTCGGTGCAGCCGGTGGCTTCGCCGCCGATGACGCCGGCGAGGGATTGCACGCCGGCGGTGTCGGCGATCACGCAGTCTTCGGGGTCGGCGGTGTAGTCTTTGCCGTTCAGGGCGCGGAAGGTTTCGTTGGCGCCCGGGCGCATCCGGAGGACGCCGCCTTGGACCTTGGCGGCGTCGAAGACGTGCAGGGGGCGGCCTAGGTCGTGGGTGAAGAAGTTGGTGATGTCCACCAGGGCGCTGATGGGGCGGAGGCCGATGGAGAGGAGGCGGCGCTGCAGCCATTCCGGGCTGGGGCCGTTGCGGATGCCGCGGACGGTGCGGCCTAGGACCCAGGGGCAGGCGCCGGGCATGTCTATGGCCCAGGTGACGGCGCTGGGACCGTCGTCGGGGATAGGGGTGGGGGTCCAGGGGCGCAGGGTGCCTAGCCCGGCTGCGGCCAGGTCGCGGGCTACGCCGCGGACGGAGAGGGCGTCGCCGCGGTTGGGGGTTACGCCGATCTCGATAACGGGGTCACCTAGGCCGGCCCATTCGGCGTAGGGGGTGCCGACTGGGGCGTCGCCGGGCAGTTCTATGATGCCGTCGTGGTCTTCGCCGAGGCCCATTTCGCGGCGGCTGAGGAGCATCCCGGCGCTTTCGACGCCGCGGATTTCGCCGACCTTGAGGGTGATGCCGGTGCCGGGGATGAAACTGCCGGGCGGGGCGAAGACGGCCATCATGCCGGCGCGGGCGTTCGGGGCGCCGCAGACGACGGAGACCGGGCCGTCGCCGGCGTCCACCTTGCAGGCGCGGAGGCGGTCGGCGTTGGGGTGCTGCACGGCCTCGGTCACGCGGGCGATGCGGAAGGGGGCTAGGGCGGCGCCGGGGTCCTCGACGCCCTCCAGTTCTAGGCCGATGGCGGTCAGCTTGTCGGTGATGGCGTCGAGAGTGGCGCTGGTGTCCAGGTGGGTGCGGAGCCAGTCCAGGGTGAACTTCATGCTACGCCCTCGTGCAGGGCCACGGGCGCCAGGGGGTTGAAGCCGTAGTGGCGGAGCCAGCGCATGTCGCTCTCGAAGAAGGGGCGCAGGTCGGGCATGCCGTGCTTGAGCATTGTGATGCGCTCCACGCCCATGCCGAAGGCGAAGCCCTGCCACTGCCGCGGGTCCAGGCCGACGTTGGCCAGGACGCGGGGGTGGACCATGCCGCTGCCGAAGATCTCCAGCCAGTCGCCGCCGGCGCCTAGGTCGCCGGTCCTGCGGTTCCAGCCGATGTCTGCCTCCATGCTTGGCTCGGTGAAGGGGAAGTAGCTGCTGCGGAAGCGGACCGGCAGGGTGGCGATGCCGAAGAAGGCGCGCAGGAAGTCTATCAGGCAGCCCTTGAGGTGGCCGAGTGTGATGTGGCGGTCAATCACTAGGCCCTCGCACTGGTGGAACACCGGGCTGTGGGTGGCGTCGTGGTCGGCGCGATAGACGCGGCCTGGGGCGATCACCCTTAGCGGTGGGGGCTGGTTGAGCATGGAGATGATCTGGACGTCGCTGGTTTGGGTGCGCAGGAGCAGGGGGCGGCCGTCGCGGACGCCGGGGAGGTAGAAGGTGTCGTGGTCGGCGCGGGCCGGGTGGTGGGCGGGGATGTTGAGGGCGCTGAAGTTGAACCAGTCGGTTTCGACGTCCGGGCCTTCGCCGACGGTGAAGCCCATAGCACCGAAGATGGCGGCCATTTCCTCCATGGTGCGGGTCAGGGGGTGGATGGTGCCGGGCTGGTGGGGGAGGGGGGGCAGGGAGACGTCTATGCGCTCGGCGGCGAGGCGGGCGTCGAGGGCGGCGTCGTCGAGCTGGGTGCGCCGGGCCTCGACCATGGCGGTCAGCTCGTCTTTTAGGAGATTCAGGCGGGCGCCGCGGTCGCGGCGGACGTCGTGGGGGACTTTGCCCAGCTCCTTGAGCAGGGCGGTTAGGCGGCCCTGCTTGCCTAGGGCGCCGACGCGTATGGCGTCCCAGGCGCGGAGGTCGGGGCTGGCGGCGAGGGCTGCGCTGGTCTCGGCGCGCAGGGCGTCCAGGTCATCGGTCATTGAGGGTATCTCGACGTGAAAAGGGCCGCCCTTTGCAGGGCGGCCCTTCCTTAGATCGTAAGTCCGGCTGGGGCCAGGGTGTAGCCGTGGTGCCCTGGCCTGTCGTTGCGAGCCGCTTGCGGTGTTGGGTTCCCGGAGGCGGACGGGATCGGGCTGGCGGCCCTGGGTTGCCGCGTCGCTGCTCTCCTCGCAATGACGGGGAGTGCGTGGCTACAGGGCGTGGGCCGGGTCGGTGGCGGCCATCGTTGCCTCGTCCATTACGGGCGGCGAGGCGTGGCCTGCGTCGGCTGCGGCGGCGATGACGGCCTGGACCTGCTTTACGACTTCGCTGAACGCTGCGGGGTCGTCGTAGGCGATGGCGGCGAGGACCTTGCGGTCCATCTCGATCCCGGTGGCCTTCAGGCCGGCGATGAAGCGGCTGTAGGTGATGCCGTGCTCGCGGACTGCGGCGTTGATCCGCTGAATCCATAGGCCGCGGAAGTCGCGCTTCTTCTGGCGGCGGTCGCGGTAGGCGTACTGGAGCGACTTTTCCAGGCGCTGCAGGGCGATGCGGTAGTTGGTGCTGCTGCGGCCGACGAAGCCCTTGCTGGCTTCCAGGACCTTCTTGTGGCGGGCGTGGGTGGTGACGCCCCGTTTGACGCGTGCCATGTGCGGGCCTCCTTATGCGATGCCGTAGGGGGCCCACTGCTTGACGGTCAGGCCGTCGGCGTGGGTGAGGGTCTGGCTGCCGCGGTTGGCGCGCTTGGACTTTTGGCTGCGGGCCATAAGGTTGTGGCGCTTCTTGCCGGGGCCGGCGAGGACCTTGCCGGTGGCGGTGATCTTGAATCGCTTTTTGACCGAGGACTTGGTCTTGAGCTTGGGCATTTTGGTCTCCTGGGTATGGGTCCTGCCGGGGCCGGGTGGCGTCCGTGCAAGCGCCGCGGCCGGGCATGCCCGTTACAGGCCCGGTCTCGCTGGCTGGGCAGGGTTGTAGGGGAGGGTGGGGGTTGGTGCAAGTGTGACGGGTTTTAGGTTGGGGTTGGGTTCTGATGAGGAGCCGAGGTGGGGAGGTACGGCGTAGACGGTTGGTTTACGCCCATGCCGGTGACTGGAAGGCCGATTTCAGCCGTTTGGAAGCGGATGCTCAATCATGAGGTGCCTTCGACTTCGGTTCCATCTGGGCCGTCCTCGCTATCTTCAGGATAGCCTGGATGGCTGTCCCATCCGCATTCGCGACAGGCCTCGAAATATGCTCCGTCTGGCGCGATGGCGATGTCGAAGAACGTTCGTACGTTGCGCGACGCGCATCGTGGGCATTGGTCTGTCCGATCCGCACGTTCGCGGCTCAAGAGCCGAGCGTAATGCTTCACAATTGCGTCCACACCATCGAGCGCGATTAGTGCGGCGGTTTTATTCGCATTTCGGTGATGGGTAAGCTAGTTCACCAAAGGCCAAGCCTTTTCGACCAGCGCCTTCATGTAGCTACGGAGCTCGGTGTTCTTTTCGCCTGGGCAGAGCTTTCCCATAAGTGCCCAGTTCCATCCAATGACGTCAGCATTCTTTGGACGCTCATTATTTTCATCGAACTCGACTCTCCGCCGCGCCGTATTGATGAGGGAAATCAGACATTCCCGAAGCTGCATTCCAACCGCTTGAAAATCAACTGCCTCAATCGCCTTTTCGAGCCGGTCAGCCGCCTGCCCCTGACGACGGATCACCTCGTCAAACGGGAACGCCTCACCTTCGCCCTCTTTGGCAGATTGGCTCATTACGCGCATCATCAAACCAATGTGAAATGAGAGCGTGTAGTCGAGGCTTGGAAAGTGCTTCTGGGAATAGAGGTTGGTTGGGTTGGTGATAACCCACCAGCGGTCTTTATCCGTGCTGACATCCCAGATTTCGTAGGGTGCACCCATGACGTATTCGGTTTTCACGCGCTCAACATTTTGCACGGTCTCTTCGCCGTGTGCTTGACCCTCGACATACTCAGCGATCTCTTTCTCTGCGAAGAAATCCCGCTCTGGGCTGTAACGGCCTAACTGATCGGCGGGCAGCGGATGGTCGGGTGGCAGCGTGCAATCGCTATCATCCTTATTGTGCTCTGGCTCATCGTCCATGTCGTCTCCTCATCGATTTCTCCATCTACGTACAGGTGCCGAGCAGTTCAGCGTCCGCTTTGGCGTATGCGCCGCTGAAAGCGCTCAGTCCGTTCTCAGCCAGCTTCGGCCGTAAGGTCACCCCTGAGTACGACCGCCGCGGGAGGGGGCGTCAGTCCTCCAACAACTCCCTTACTTGCCCCGGCGACAGCGTTCGCGCCCCGGTGCCCCGTAGCAGCAGGAACAGCTTGGCCGCCTCCTCCAGTTCCTCCGCCGCATGGACCGCATCCCGCAGGCTGCGTCCGCTGACGACGGGTCCGTGGTTGGCCAGGAGGACGGCGCGGGCAGTTTGGGCTTCCTGGGCGATGGCAGGCTCCATTGCCAGGTCGCCGGGGCGGTAATATCGGATGACCGGCAGGCGCGCGCCGATCCGCATGACGAAGTAGGGGGTCAGCGGCGGGATCGGGCATTGCGTATCCACGTCGGGCAGGCAGGCCACGGCCGTCGCCATCGTGGAGTGCAGGTGGACGACCGCGCCGGCCCGGGGGCGCATGGTGTAGAAGGCGCGGTGCATGAACACCTCCTTGGACGGCTTGTCGCCGGAGATGTGGCGGAAGGCGGCGTCCAGGCGGGATAGGCGCGCCGGGTCCAGGCGGCCCAAGGAGGAGTTGGTCGGGGTGATCAGGTAGCCGTCGGGCAGGCGCACGCTGATGTTGCCGGCGGAGCCGACCGAGAAGCCGCGGGCGAACAGGCTGGCCGACAGCTCGACGAGCTGGGCGCGGATGTCGCGCTCGGTTTGAGGCGGGATCATGGGAGGCGCTCGAACGCTTGCAGGAAGAAGTCGCGGCCGCCGAAGTTGCCGGACTTCAGGGCCAGCAGCAGCGGCGGGCCGGCGCCCTCGGCCAGGGTCCAGGGCACGCCAGGCTCGATCTCGGCGCCGATGCGCAGTTGGCGGACGCCGAGGCGGCTGACGACGGCGCCGCTGGTCTCGCCGCCGGCGACCACCAGGCGGCGGACGCCGGCGGCGACCAGAGCCTCGGCGATGCCGGCCAGGGCGTCTTCCACCAGCGTGCCGGCGGCGTCTCGGCCCAGACGGGCTTGCAGCGCGGCGACGCGGTCCGGCGTGCTGGAGGCGGCGATGATGACCGGGGCGGGGCCTAGCTTGCCGGCGGCCCACTCGACCGCCTGGCGGACCAGCGTGGCGGCGTCCGGCGTTGCAAGGGGGTCCAGCTCCAGCGTCGGCGCCTGGTCGCGGGCGGTCGCGACCTGATACAGCGTGGTGCGGGAGCAGGAGCCGGCCAGGACAGCCGCGTGGCCCTCAATGGGGGGCAGCGCCCCGGGGTCGTGCGCGCCCAGCAGGCCGGCGCGGCGGAAGTTTTCCGGCAGGCCCATGGCGACGCCCGATCCGCCGGTGACCAGCGCCTGGCCGTCCACGGCCTCGCCGATGGCCAGGAGGTGCGCCTCGGTGGTGGCGTCCACGATGGCGTAGCGGCGGCTCTGCTCCTTGAGCGCCGCGAGGGCGGAGCGGATGACGGCGGCCCCGCGCTCGACGGTGGCGAAGGGGGCCAGGCCGACGGTGCCCTCGGTCTGGCGGGACAGCACTCGGACCAGGTTGGGGTCGCGCATCGGGGTCAGCGGGTGGTCCTGCATCCCGCTTTCGGACAGGAGCTGGTAGCCGACGAACAGGTGGCCCTGATAGACCGTGCGCCCGTTGGCGGGGAAGGCCGGGCAGGCGATGGCGAAGCCGCAGCCCAGCGCCGAGACCAGCGCATCCGCCACCGGGCCGATGTTTCCCGCGTCGGTGCTGTCGAAGGTCGAGCAGTATTTGAAGAAGAATTGCTTGCAGCCGGCTGCGGTCAGCCAGGCCAGGGCGGCCAGGCTGTCGGCCACGGCATCGCGCGCCGGGGCGGTGCGGGACTTCAGCGCCACGATTATAGCGTCGGCGTCCGGCGCCGGGGCGCCTGGCGCCGGCACGCCGATCACCTGCACGGTGCCCATCCCGCCCCGGACCAGGGTGGAGGCGAGGTCGGTCGCGCCGGTGAAATCGTCGGCGATGCAGCCCAGCAATGCCATCCTTAGCCCCTCAATACCTGGTCCAGTTGCGCCGCCTGCTCTGGCCAGCCCGGCAGCTCCTGCCCGGCGGCCCAGGACGCCGCCGCCATGTCGTTGCGCAGGGCGCGGTCATATACCAGGCGGCGCAGGCACTTTGACATCGTCGGCTCGTCGTCCAAGGCGCAGGCCAGGCTGGCGGCGGCGGGCGCGAGCGCCGCTGCGGCCCCGCCGGCGCCGATCAGCAGCGGCAGGCCGCGCCGGAGGGCCTCTGCCACGGCGGCGGGGTAGGCTTCCCAGCGGCTTGGCAATGCGAACACATCGGCGTCCCGCCATAGGGCGTCCAGCGTGGCCGTGCCGGGGTTGCGGCGCAGGGTGACGCGGGCCTGCAGGCCGAGGGCGCTGACCATGTCCTGCAACGCTGCGGCGTGGGCGGGGTCCCGGCCGTCGGCGCCGGCGATGTCCAGGGTCCAATCCAGGTCGCCCAGCCGGGCCAGGGCGCGGAGCAGCAGGTCATGTCCCTTGCGTGGCGTCAGCACGCCGACGGATAGGATGCGGCAGGCGCCGTTGGCGCTGCCGGGGCTGCGCGGCAGGAGGTCCATCCCGGGCGCCACGGTATGGACTGCGCCGGCGGCGGCGCCGAAGTCGTCAACCAGCCGGGCTGCCACCTCCGCGCTGGTCGCCACGACGCGGCGCAGCGATGGCAGCATGGCTTTCTCGGCCGCCTGCACGGCGGGGCGTGCCGCCGGGTCGCGGCCGGCGCGGGCGGTGGGGTGGAATACGAGGGCTACGGCATCGCGCCGTACTAGGTCGTCCAAGCGGGGAGCCATCGCTGGCAGCAGCATCCCGTCCACGATTGGGACCGCGCCGGGTGGGAAGGCGGGGTCGTCGTCGCGCGTGACGGAGACGTCGTGCCCTAGCTTACGGAGGTTCGCGGCCATGCGGTCGGCATATAAGGTGCTGCTGCCGCCCTGGGTCGGGTCCGGCCGGGGCAGGGCGAAGGCTATCCTCACCGGGCGGGGGTTAGCACGGGTGGGATTGGGCGTCACCTTGGCTGGTTTCGTGTTTTCCCTTGGCGGGATGGGGGGATTGGCGACGTGCGGCGCGGCGCTGCTGGGGAGGGCGTGGACCGGCTCCGGATTGGAGGGGCTTGTGCTTGCGGCTTCCCTCACCCCGACCCTCTCCCTCCGGGCTACGGCATTCACACATCGTGGTTGTGCTTGGCTATGAGGTCTGATTCGCTCTTGGAAGCTGCGGTTGGAGCGGGTGATGGAGCTTGTGCTGGGACGGTTTGGCGACCGGCGCCTGGAAAAAGG
>JAABUK010010478.1_pt1 | contig 12356 bp, 15 predicted proteins | sample 5559141 | NCBI WGS metagenome assembly JAABUK01 (sample SAMN10711869, study PRJNA513367) | rock metagenome | isolation source: Antarctica rocks | place: Antarctica: Victoria Land, Pudding Butte nord | collected 2016-01-03
TCCCCCATCCACGCACCCCCATCTCCCTCCCTAACCCCAGCTCACAGCCCCAAAAGCCAGAAAACCACATCCCACATCTCCTACATCCCTTAAATCAACGCACCATCACGTCTAATATAGCCAGCGGGTGAAGCATACATCCATTCATACCCTAAAAAAGATAAGGTAACCTAATATCTATTCTCAGGATCCCGTAATAGATGCTTTTAGCATCAAAATTCCATGACTGAAGGAAGGAAGGTGCTTATATTCGATGAAATTATCGCTGCGCATTCGGTTTAGATTGATTGTATAGATAGAGTGTGAGCGTGGGTGCGCTTGCTTACTCGAGTGGTGGTGGTGGTGATGGTGAGGCGTTATGGTATAGGATAGAGTGTGGATGCAGTGGAGAGGGATGGAGAGGGTGGGGTTTATGGGATGGGATGGGAGTTTGCTCAGTGAGGAGAGTTGGGGTGATGGTGTAATAGAGAAGAGTGGGGGAATTTATTCGTATGAATGTAGACAGGATCCAAAACACTGGTTTCCTAAGCCGCTACACCAAAAAACACGCATGGATTGGAAAATTCTGAGGGGTATATTTTATTGATGGGGGTAGGGAAGGATGCTATGCTTTCAAGTATTAAGAAGAATGGTGAGGCGGTGGAATCGATGGAGTGAGCTGGTTTTGAAGGATGGGAGTACCATTATGATTATTAACATGAGATTTTTCTATGATGTGTTGTTAGCGTGTGTGACGGGGACATGCATACCGTAGCCTGAGCAAATACCCTATGCGCTTTTTCAATGAAATTTGGAGTGGAGGACCCCCTTCGATCCGATGCATATCCGATTTCGATTCAAGCACCTCATAGTGCAAGATTTCGATGACGAATCTATGTCCTGGTATCACCCGTCATCCATGTGAACGTTTCGTTGATGCCTCAAGAGAAGATCACGCCGTGCGAAGCGCCCTGTGCATTCGGGGCAATCGAAAGGCTTTTCCGTGGTGTGCGAGCGTATATGTCGCGTGAGGTGCTCATGCCGCGTAAATGCTTTGGTGCATGTAGCACATCTAAAAGGTCTAGATCTATCTGGCAACGGAGACGGGAGTGCAGGTCTTGCAACTGAAATAATGGGCTGTGGCTCTGACGTCCACGCTGCAATGCGGATTAGCGTTGTAGTGTGATTACGCTGAGAACAGACGTAGCTTCCTACATTTATTCAGTGGCGAAGTTGATAACCCTAGCTTGTATCCATCCTCGTACTGCCAAGGACCCACGTCGAGCAACGTTGCATCTTGTAGGAGGCGTAACCGCACAAGGTCGCTTGAGGAATTTGGTCCTGGGAGCGGCGGGGCGCTGCAGCCAACCACGTATCTGAAACATGTATCGATCGCTTGGGGCTTGATAGTAAGGATTTTAGCCGGAACGCAGCATCCACCGAATACCAAGCTCACGTTCAGGCTTTGAGAGTGGAAGTTGTTGCTATTCGAACGGCAACGGACTTCGACTGCCGTTCCAACGGTGCCTTTCTTTGGCGAGTATGTCAATACTTTGGAAACATGATTCTCATGCCACGGTGGATACACTGGCTCTCTCGCAGGAATTCCATCGAGGTTGGGTAGAATTGATGTCCGATGCAAGGTAGGTTCTGCGTCCTTAATAGTAGCAGAAATATCATAGTTGCCCAATGCTCCGTCAAGAGAAGGGCGATTGGTAGCAGGCATTGTTTCGACATGGTCGTGGGTTCCCAGATGATCAGCAGGCAGTTCATTGCTTCCTGAGGAGTCCGAATAGAAAGACCACTCTTCGTAAGGCTTCGATACAACTGAGAATGCAATTTCTTCCATGTGACGGCCAACGTGTCGTGAGTAGCCATTTCCATTCATCTGTTCACCGCAGAACACACAGCTTTTGTCTTCCCGTCCCTGCAGTTCACGAGGAATAGTGTGGGCTGAACGTTCGTGGCTTTTCCACGCTAACCTCGATGGGAAAGTTCCGGGATCTTTCAGACCTGGCATCTTGCTCGTGGAGGTGCTAGACATTTGGGTGGGAGTTTGCTTTGCATATAGGCTACTCGACTCTTTATCGGCTCTGTAGTTTACACCCTCGCTGTTGCGGAAATTCCGTGCCTTATTCAAACAGTCCGCGTCTGGATGAACGATCCGCATGTGACGTGTCAGAGTATCGTTCCTGCTGAAGGTCCTTTCTTCAGTGCATAACTGACACCTCACCTTCTGCTTGCGACTGCTGTGTATTGTGTCTTGGTGTCTTGTGAGATCGTAACGGCGGCTGAAGAACCTGTCGCAAGGTTTGCCAGTAGATGGGTTGACTTTTTCGCAATTGAGACCAACCCAGTGGCCGCGAAAATGGTCACTCGTGGCCTTCGACCAGCTCTGCGAACAATCACAGTCTTGATAAGTGCATACATAAGGACATAGATCAGCGAGTACATGTGCCCTAAATTATACATGTTGGTTTCTCATGTGTTGCCGGTGGTGGAAGGACGTTACTCACTGCCAAGTCTGCCGTCTCTTCACATGGACCGTATTTCCACATATATCGCATTCGAAAGACAGCTTCTTGCCGATCTCAGTTGGAGGCGGAGGAAGGGCAGGCGAAATGTGGTCAAAATCAAACGACGAAGACCTTGAACGGTTCGCGACGAAGGCTGGTTCCTGTTCTTGAAGATCAAAGGCTGGGTTATCTCCTCGCAGGGAGCTGTTTCTACTTGACGAACATGAACGAATCGAAGATGGGCGATGGCTTGAACTTCTGCCAGTCCAGAAGTCAGATGACGGGGACATATTGGGCGAATACCGGTCCTTTGCGAATTCTCGTGGTCTAGCCTCGATTAAGTCACTGTCATCATGTGAGCCCAAACGGGCAAGATCATCTCCGACGTTACCATAGCCCATTTTAGGAGGGGGTATTGGAGTAAGGTCGGGTATGCTTGATAATTTGGACGCCTTGACGTACTCCATTGAGTACGGGGTTGGCATCGACATATCGAAGCTATGGAATGAATGAGGAGACTGAGGGTAGATATCGGTCTGTTTAACCTGCTTTGTATCATCAGACATTGAAGCTGGTCGTGCATCGTGTCTCCAAGCTCGAAGCCTCTCGGCTCTCGCATGATTCGCTTGCGCCAGACGGCAAGCCAAATACGCAGGCAGCATTGGATACCTATCCATGATGTTACGGTAGTATATTTGAGCTCCAAGCTCCATGGACGCCACAAAGTCATGGTTTACTCCTGCGCTCGGTCGTTCGGGTTTGGATTCCACACCAATGTGTATATTGCGAAAGACTTTGATTTCCTCCACTTCCCGAGCAACGGGGTCTTTGGCCGGATGCTCTGGGATATGCGGGCTAGCAGCAACAGTTGATGATGGAATAGCACTTTGGTTGAGCCACGAATCAAGGGGAGAGGCACCACTATTCCAGTCGATGGCAGTGACAGTACTGAAGTTATCCGTCTGGCTTTTACTCTTCTTACGTATCATTGACGGGCGGTCGACGGCAGCCGCGAATTCTAACGCACTTCGCTTAGGCGGCAACCCTGTCAATTGTGTGGCTTCATCGACCTCGATAACATCCGGTGGTTCAGGTCGGCTACCGTACAGCTGTAGATCCTCCTGGGCTTGCTGACGGGCAACGTCATCTTCCGAGATTGCCATTCGGTCAAGAACCTTTCCCATATCACTGAGATTAGGAAAGAACTTGAGATGACAAGTCCCGCTAATGTGGTTAGCCTCGAAGCAAAACATTGAATTATGAGCTAACCAATTCAATTGATCTGAATCACAACATTTAGTGATACCAACACCCAGACAATCTGGCCGTGGGCAATGTCCAGGCTTCCTTTGAAGGTGAGACATTATCATCGACATTGTCAAAAATGCACCCTGGGAAATGAATCGATTCCAATCCTCTTTTCTTACGATACTCCTCCCGTTGTTGAGATCGATGATATGGAATTCACCGTCAAGAATTTTGGTTTCGCCAGGCTTGTTCTTAAACTGTGCGCGAAGAAAGCCTTCAAACGGCTGATTGAACGGTTAGTGACTTTGACAGGCACATCTTGAAGATGTTCGGGGATCGCACCTCCCATTGACAGAAGTACTCATAAGGCAACCTACACGTCGTGTGTCAGTCAGATCTGGCAAAAGTCGAGAACTAAGCCGCGAAGTAAGGATCGGAAGGCATAATGAGAGAATCGTCAGCCCGTGATGCAGAAACTCTGTGACCAGATTATAGCTCGAAACAGACTTCAGATTGAAGAGATCGAATTCAAATCACGTACTCTCTGTACTCCCCCAAAGCATTTGTAAACCTGATATTCGACTCGAGCAAACAGCTTGGCGATTGTGCAAGACGGTCTTGTATCTGCAGTACAGCTCGATACGTCCGCCAGTCGGCCTTTATGACCGTCTTGAGGAGGTCGCGCATCTCGCGAGGAAATGTTTTGATAAAGCTCATGATCTGTTCCCCCAGAGTCCGCAAACTCGTCACGGACGTATGTGTCGCATCGATCATGGATACAATAGTATCCATTCTGGTTTCTGTAGATGTTTGTATTCCTTCCATGCTGTCTTTGATATCTTCCGCAATGCCAGTGACTTGCTGCAATGCAGCTCGGTTCTCCGCGACTTTGGTCATCAGGTCGCCATGCTCGCGCTTGGCTCTGGAATTAATTGAAGCAAGGACGTGGCTGGACGGCATCTATTAGCTCTCAACCACCGACGCCTTTTAGACCATTCTCACGAGGAATGCATAGCAAGCCAAAGGTTGATATTGATTTGCTTTGCGGCCACCAAAGCCCTAAGCTTCTCTACCTCTTTGCCAAACGAGATGGCCCATTGCGCCTTACGCCCTGCAGTGTAAAAGGGTTTTCGATCAACCCAAGGTCCGAGCGACGACTCGTATTTCCCGAGCTTTGTCATAAAATCCAGCAAAGGTAGCTTGCAAGCAAGTGCCATGCACCGGATGGCATTGACATGGCCAGCATTGTCCTCTGTAGCTTCCAGAGCCTCAAGATGTTGAAGGGCATGCTTCAAACCTTCAAGCTCAATCACGGTATCCTGGTATTCTGATGACGCTCCACCAGTCTCTTTCAGTGCCTTGCTGATCTTCCTAATGAGGTCTATCGAGAGCAAGGTCAGCCAAAACCCGTCACAGAGCTAGATTCGCTCGCTGTTCACGTACTGATTGCACTGATGAAGTCTCCTACAGAGAACCCAAAGGCGGGTGTCATCCTTCAGATGACCTCTCGAGGTCTCAACGCATGGCCGACGGTCCCAGACGCTGTTTGACATCGATCCTAATTTATTGCCAGGAGTGGCAAGCATGTCATGGTTCTCAGCCTCGCTGCCGCAGCCCAAGGCTGCGTATATGATGGCTTGGCTCAGCCTCTTGATAGAAGTAGTACTAAAGTAGTCCCTGCAGGTTGTGCCCATCACCCTTTCCAAGGAAAAGCCCAATCTATTAGGATGAGCCATATGGTGCACGGTGCTAAATATAATGTCGTTCAACAGATGCGAAACGGGGCAGAGTTGTTGCATCCTCTGCGGTATTGTAACAAATTTAATGGATGATATATAGAATTATCGATGCGAGGTAACAGAAAATCCCGTACCTTAAGTTTAAGACATCAGGGGTGATGGAATTAATATCTCATTCTAGCGTTAAGCAGTCACTCTATACAGTAGTAGACAAGTCCCGGCATACTTGAATATATACCACCCACAAGGCTTCGGCCCAAACATGATATCTAGCGACCATGATCGGATTGAAACTCCTAGAGAGCCGCCGACCTGGAGTACTGTTGTATACTTATATGATCTGCGCTCAAAATTGCTCGTTTTCTATCCTCAATCTACCAGTATGATACTCAAGGAAGGTCATGAGTCGCGGATAGCATGCATGTAGTAAATCAACTATATACTGCTTCTTTGGGTATAAAATGCCATTCATATAACGTACTAAATCTGCGAATAAACGAGGTTGCCGCCAACGTCCTGTCCCATCATGTCACATTAGCAGACTACTGTACAACAATTTGAAATATCCTCCAGATGGGTCGGCCATGCCATCTTCCAACGGGGCTATTGCCGCCTAAAAGGACCAATTCTGGCCCAATTCCATCCTTCCCATGGGACTCATGCACTCCCCAAGGCCCATGACCATCTCAGGTGCCGCTTTCAAGGTGATTCGCTGGCATATTGATCGATGCGGACAGTCTTGACAATCTGACCTTGCTTTTCCGGGTCGTCCCTGTTGGCATCCCACGCGCCCATCTCCTTTTGCTCAACGTTGACATTGCCCTTACTACCACCAAGAACACTTGTTGTCATATACCCGTTGCCCAGCTCGATATCATCACTGGACTGGGTTGTATCCGAATTCTTTGCATAACCCCACTGGCCATCCTTATCCACATTGGTGGCGATCCGCTCTTCGCTGCCGGTCTCGACGTATCCATCGATATCGAACTTTTCTCGCCGGTAGCTCGACATACGGGGACCGTTGCGTTGCGAGCGAAGAGGATATTGATTGGAGCCATTGGGGCCGTTGCTGACTTGCTTGAATGCGCCGAGGCCGAACACGCGCGAAATGAGTGGCCAGAGGTGTGGAACATTAGCGACGACGACTGCGGTCGCTGTTTCGCCTGCGTACCAATTCAGGTAGATCAAAGAGCCATAGGGAGCGGTGAAGTTTGTGATTCGATTGAGGATGGCGCAGAGGATCTGTTTTGCATAAGGCCACGTAGGAGACAACGCATAGGTGATTTGGACTTACCACTAAGGAGCCCAGACTGAAGACGGCCACAAGAGTGAGCTTTCTATAGAGATGTCAGTACCTGTACAATAGCTCGCTCAGGTGTAGTCGATGCTTACCTCTTGAGCGGCACCCTGGCTTGGATGACAAGAGGAATCGGCAAGCAGAGCATTATTGCGTCCCCAGTAATGTTGAAGCAGGCATCAAGGATCATATGGCTCCGGTAAGTCATGCATTGTGCTGTTTCAAGGGAGAGAGGGTCAGTAATTTCGCCGTGTGGGTAGCGATAGGATGACATACATTGAGACTCGGGAAGAGGGATCACAGCGTAATAGGCGTGGAATGGTTTACACCAGGCGGTGAAAAAGCACAGCATGACAATGATATACCCAGCGGCCACGTATACAGCCACGAACATGACAGCCCTGTGGTACTTGGGCAATCCTTTTCTAGCAAGTTGCAAAATATGTCAGCACATTTCGTCGGTAAAGTTTCCTTCTCCTCGAGTGCGAGTACGGTAGGTGATGCTCGATCTATGCAGCTGCAGCGTGACTTGAGCTGAGAGTGAAAGACTTACGTCATGCTTGCATAGAGAATCAGAAGGCATGCTTTGCAACCCCAGACGCAGGAAATCTTGTTGGTTTCCATGGCCACACCCCACTTTGCCCCTTGGATCGCATCATGATACTGCTCCGGAGTCCAGCCAACAACATCGTCTGCTGTGACATAGTTGTTGCCCCAAATGCATTGCAGATAGATAGCGACGATGGTGACAACGAACATAGCCTGTTGGAGGTCAGCGAGGAATAACGACCACGCCAGCCATGGAGGTAGAGACATCTCCGGAGAGGGCATACAATGTTGAATGTCATGAGATAGTCATCGATCTGGAGTTTCTTGAAGGAGCCCAGCAGGATCCTACGCGAGGCTCTGTTGCAAGAGAATACATTTCGTCAGTGGTTTCCTTGATCTTGAATTGGGCTACCGTTTTCGTGAAGTGGTAGGAGACGTACATCCTGCATGCGAAGACGATGAGCACGACGGCCAACAGCGCCCAACATTCGTCGACCACGGATTGTCCACCTGGAATCATGGTGAAGCAGGAGAGATGAATGTATTCCCCGAACAGGGCCGCAGTATGCAACCAAGTGCGCGTTCACGAGCGGGGCACAAGAAGCATGTCAGTGAAATAAGACCCATGTACGGAGTATTTGACGATTGATGTATATCATATCAGAGCCAAGAACGACAACCTGGCCGAACCCTTTTCACCTGCATAATCACGTCTCCAGGTAGAACCTAGACATTGAGGAAAGCCACACGGCTGGATCGCGTGCCCGGAATAGTTCCACGTTCTCCGGAGGCACCACCCAAAGTCAAAAGGAGAGAGGTGCCGTTCCGCCGAAGGTCCGGAACCTGTAATCAATGTCACAACTTTATGATTTGAGGGAGAACCGGCCCAATAAGGCTAGAGCTGTTTTTGAGAGCTTGTGAGCTAGTCACCTAATCGCTTGACCAGATTGGGGTACCTGACGGTACCCAACGGTCCAACCTACGCACGACCGCACGAACCTAAAAGCCAACAAGAAGCAGTGCAGACTTTGCAGTTCAGCTTGAAAGCGAGCTGTGATGAAGATATCTTCTGGTTGTCTCGCTGTATGAACTCCCATAGCTCTACCTTTCACCTCTCAGGCATTCGATCCGATTCGCCCCTGGGGAACAGGTGGTGAAGTGCCTCGGCCTTTGGTTAGTCTCGAGATGGGGACCGGCTTCCTCTTTCGAGAAGTGGAACACACTTTGCCTCCAAAAGTTCGCACTTCGTTCGTTCCTTGGTACAATGCGATGGTCAAACAGCCCGGTGCACTCGGGATTATGGGCGGAATCATAGCGCAAGCTCGCATCTCAGCGGTCCGTTTCCCCCGTCAGTCTTGCTAGGGGCCGAAAGTCTTGAACACCGGGCCGCGACAGGTCCCCAGTCATAGCGTTATGCCATTATTTTGAGAATTCCCCCGTACTCGAGGAAGGTGTCGACAAGCAAGAATTGGGGTTGAAGAAGTCTGTTAATATGCATCACGAGCGGCTCAAAAAGAGGCTGAAGACGCCTTTAATGATCCTGAATTCTCCGATAACGTTCGAGGCTTGCACAACGGTCCTTGATGCGGGCGGTGTGGGAAATGGCCCGGGTCGCAACTCGAGACTCCAACTTGATCCCAAACTACGGACCGACTCAAATTAATCTCATTCACACTTTCAGTGGCGGATTCTAACTATTGCCTATCCCTGCTCATACATAAGTGGTAAGCCTTCTTTTGCAGATCATAATGAACCTGCTTCTGTTTTCTCGATCGTTGTTCTCCGTCTGGAGTGCATGCAATAGTTGAAGAGCGAGCAGGCGAGTACAGCGTCCCTCGATGCCCGACTTCGTTTCCTTCTTAGTGAGCCCGGCATGGATATGCGCAAAGATTTCGCGAACATGATGCATCAAGTCCTACTAATGTCAATGGTGGCAGAATTTCCACGAGTCCGCGCTCCCAATAAGCTCTCCTAGTCTTCGACCACGACAGACCCTGACTAGCTACTTCTGAATTCTAGCATTTCGCTATCGGAACGCAAGCGATGCTGCAGGTCGCACGTGAAATGCAAGCCGAATGTGAGCCGTGCAGCAATTCCCTGCATGGCTCCCCCACAATGGCCCAACTTACTTCCAACGCCATGGTAAAGGTATTGCTAGAGCATGTAGCCCCACCATTCTAGACCAGAACGGGTGCATATCTTGCGCCTAAGTCGCAGGTCTGGCCCACTGGGTTCTGCGATACCTTGACAGTACCTCTATCGTCTTCAACCTCACCTCCACTGTCGTTCACCCCTCCATAACCATGACACTCCTCAATCATCCTGGTGCGCACCAGATCCCCGAAAACGACCCTGAGAAACGGGGCGAGTTGAAGGCCAGCGAATTCAATGTCACCAGCAGCGACAAAGCCGCTTCACTCGGCTCCTCGGAACAGCATGACATTGCACCCACTCCTCAGCTCAAAGGCACCTTTGCTAGATGGAACGCGAAGGTGGAGTGTTGTGCCGGGCTTGAAGCTCGCGGTATAACACGTGTATTGCCGGAGGAGAAGCACAATGGTGGCATCCGCGGTTACATACAGATGGCCTTGCTGTGGTTCAGTATCAACATGGCGGCAACGAACATCATTACGGGTCTGCTTGGCCCACTGCTCTTCCAGCTTGGTTGGGTGGATTCCATCTGCATTGTCATCTTTGCGACCGGTCTCTCCGCCTGTGCCCCCTCCTATACTGCCACGTTTGGACCGGAAAGTGGGAATCGAACTATGGTAGGTTTGCAAGAGCAGCGGCCTTAATTCAGACTCGTTGTAGTTCTCATGCGAATTTGACGTCGCTTGACCACTCGATTTGGCCCTGATCGATTTTGGAAGTCGTTTGCTGATATATGATATGCTCGACAGATCATTGGTCGATACTTCATGGGCTACTGGCCTTCAAAGCTCGCCTGTATTCTCAACTTAATCATGCAAGTCGGCTGGGGAACAATTGGTTGCATTATCGCCGGTCAAATGTTTTCGGCCATCAACGGTGGGGGCTTGACAATCGCCGTGGGTTGTGTTGTGGCCGCGCTTTTGATTGGCATCATTGCCACTTTTGGAATTGCCATTGTTCACGCAGTAGAGAGGTGCGCTCTTTTTCCTTAGAAAGCGGATAATCAGCTTACGGGGAATTAGGTATGCGTTCATCCCACAGATGGTCGCCATCATTGCCCTTTACGCAAAGTCTGCCAAGCATTTCGATACGTCCGCAGCCTCTGTCGGTCCCGCTGGTACCATCACCGCAAATCGTTGCTCTTTCTTCGCCTTGGAATTCGCTAGGTTCGTGGCCCTTGAAGCTGCTTCGTTTAGGCTTGATTCTAAAAGCAAGATTATATATATATAAGATTTCGTTTTGCTTCAAAGCTAACTCTTCGTGTGCGATAGCGTCATTGGTTTTGCAGCCATAGGTGCTGACTTCTACTCCTACTACCCGACAACAACCTCCAAATGGGCCACTTTCTTCACGACCTGGTCCGGCACCTGGCTCGCTTTGATCTTCTGTAACATAGTCGGTGTTGGTATCGCGACTGGAGTGGCCAATGTCCCGGAATGGGGCACCGCCTATGGTATCTCATCTGGTGCCTTACTCCTTCAAGCCTACAACGGCCTCGGTGGCTTCGGTAGCTTCTGCGTCGTCATCCTCGCCCTCGGCTCCGTCACCAACAACGCTCCCTGTACTTATGCTGCGGCACTCACGATCCAAGTCCTCGGTCGATACGCAAAGGCGATTCCTCGTTGGACCTGGTGCGTGGCTATCACGCTTGTTGAGCTCGCTCTGTCGGTCGCGGGACGCAATCATCTCTTTGCAGTGTTTGAGAACTTCCTCCCGATTATGAGCTACTGGGTTTGTCCGTGGATTACTATTGCACTGGAAGAACATCTCCTGTTCCACAAACTCAGAGGTGTGCCGTTCGATTGGACCGCGTGGGAGGATAAGAAGAGGTTGCCTATTGGCGCGGCGGCGTTGTTTGCTTGGCTTGTGGGCTGGGCAGGGGCTATCATTGGGATGTATCAGGTCTGGTATGCAGGTCCCGTAGCACTAAAGATTGGGGGCTACGGAGGCGATATTGGGGCATGGATGGCTATCGCCTTTGCGGGCATCGTGTATCCACCGCTGAGGCACTTGGAGCTGAAGAAGTTTGGAAGGTAGAGCTGATAATGGGAAAAGAGATCGGTGAAGAGTTGGATATATGGCGATAGATTTACCCGTCACGTTACTTGTGATGCTGTACATAGAGACGATATCATCATTGCATGAGAAAATCATTCGGATGAACTTCGCCTTCTCTCACGCATGCTAGACGGCGTTCAGGCCAGTTCCAAAGCCCCCAAACTAAATCTTGCGCACAGCTGAATCTTCGCTTATTGACACACTTAAACATTCTTTCCAAATCTACTCATCATTAACGTTGGAGCTACTGCATCTCTCCAGGGATTTGGCCTAGAGTTGAGCGGGTTCTCAAGCTACTGCGCAGCCTTGGGCCTGGATCCCCTGCTAAGGTAATGTATGGAGCGGCTACGGTAGAGAACGACATGAAGAAGGTATTTCCTGTCTCGGAGGATTGAAGGGGGTTTCGTCACATGATCTGGAGGCTTTATTCTCGATTAGTAAGATAATAATCCTTATCGATAAGATCAGACCAAAATATATCTACACAATATCATCCCCACCCCCCGTCCCCTTCCCCCTCATCCCCACACCCAACCCCCCCCTCTCCCCCAACCCCAAAATGTCAACCCAATACAACAAAATCCGCGCGCCCTACGACGCCATCCGCGAAAAATCAATCGCCCTAATCGAGCGCGAAAACATCCACACCACCCTCTCCCCTTACATCTCCTCCGCCCACGTCCTAGATCTAGCCTGCGGCACCGGCTTCTACACCCACAGTTTCATCCCCTGGGGCGCCCGCTCCGTCCACGGCATCGACATCTCCCCGCCCATGCTCGCCCAAGCCCGCCTCCTCACCCCCCCCTCCCAAACCCC
>JAABUK010010479.1_pt1 | contig 12356 bp, 16 predicted proteins | sample 5559141 | NCBI WGS metagenome assembly JAABUK01 (sample SAMN10711869, study PRJNA513367) | rock metagenome | isolation source: Antarctica rocks | place: Antarctica: Victoria Land, Pudding Butte nord | collected 2016-01-03
GGCGGTGCGCGACCGCTTCGCCCACGTCACGACCCTGGTCCTCAACCTGGACAACGGGCCGGAGAACCACAGCCGCCGCACGCAGTTCATGGCGCGGCTCGTGGCCTTCGCCCGGCACTACCGGCTGGCGGTTCGCCTCGCCTACTACCCGCCCTACCACAGCAAGTACAACCCGATCGAGCGCTGCTGGGGTATCCTGGAGCAGCACTGGAACGGCACGCTGCTCGACACGCTCGACACGGCCCTGCGGTTCGCCGCGACGATGACCTGGAAGGGCCACTACCCGGTGGTGACCCTCGTCACGACCGCCTACCAGAGCGGCGTCACGCTAACAAAGGAGGCGATGGCGGCGGTCGAGGCGCAACTCACCCGCTTACCGGGACTGGAGAAGTGGTTCGTGGACAGCGACGGGCGCTGACGGCACGGGAGGCGTAATTCCTTGCGCTTCCCTAAGAAGTCGTTGCACAGCCGTGGCACGGACCTTGTGGCGTCGGTGACATGAACGTATTAGCCTTGGTCAATGATGAACTCTGGTCGATTGTCGCCCCGCTCTTGCCGCCGCACCCGCCGCAGCCGCAGGGCGGGAATCCGTGGTCGCCCGATCGTCCCGCGCTGTGCGGGATCATCTTCGTGCTCAAAACGGGATGCGCTGGAATGATCTGCCGCTCGAACTCGGGTGCGGGAGCGGGAGCACCTGCTGGCGGCGGTTACGCGACTGGCAGGCGGCGAGGGTGTGGCCCCGGCTGCACGGCGCGCTGCTCGACCGGCTCGGGGAGGCCGACCAGATCGACTGGTCGCGGGCGTCGCTGGACAGCGCGAGCGTGCGGGCAAAAAAGGGGGCGCGGCGACCGGGAAAAACCCGACAGATCGGGGCCAATCGGGCACGAAGCGCCATGTTGTGGTCGAGCGGCGGGGCCTCCCCCTGGTCGCGGGGTTGACCGGCGCGGAGCGTCCGGACGCTACCGTCTTCGAGGCGCTGATGGCGGCGGTCCCGGCGGTCAAGCAGCCCAACGGGCGGCGGCGCGGGCGGCCCACCAAGCTGCACGCCGACAAGGGCTACGATGTGCGCCACTGCCGCCGCTACCTCCGCCGACGGAGGATCGGGTGTCGTATCGCCCGCAAGGGGCGCGAGGACAAGGCCCGGCTGGGCCGGCATCGCTGGGTGGTGGAGCGCACAATGGCCTGGCTCAACCATTTCCGGCGCCTGGCGATCCGCTACGAGCGGCGCGAGGATATCCATCAGGCCCTCCTTGACCTCGGCTGCGCCCTCATCTGCTTCAGCCACCTGCGCGGGGCTGTGCAATGACTTCTAAGTCGGTTTCGTGGACGAGTTAAGGCTAGTACACGACGGCGCAAGTGCCTCGATGGTAAGCTGCGGCTCCTGGCTGCTTGCCGAGAGCGGTCTCTCCCGACGAGGAGGGTGCGATGCGTGGCCCGAAGCCGTTCGCGACCGACTTGACCGAGACGGAGCGGCGGGACCTGGAGGCGCTGCTCCGCCGCCACGCCACGCCGCAGCAGGTGGCGCTGCGGGCGCGCATCGTGCTGGCCGCGGCGGCGGGGCGGAATAACGCCCAGGTCGCCCGCGACCTCGCGGTGGATATCGGCACCGTGCGGCTGTGGCGCGGGCGCTGGCTGGGGTTGCAGGCCGTCGGCCGCGCCGAGCTGAGCGTCGAGGAACGGCTGGCCGACGCCCCGCGCGGCGGCCAGCCCGCGGGCATCAGCGCCGAGCAGGTCTGCCGCATCGTGGCGCTGGCCTGCGAAGCGCCCGGCCAATCGGGGCGGCCGATCAGCCAGTGGACCGGGCGCGAGGTGGCCGACGAGATCGTCGCGCGCGGCATCCTGCCGGTCATCTCGCCGCGCCACGCCGCGCGCCTGCTCAAAAGGGGGCGGGGCGGCCCCATCTGATCCGCTACTGGCTGACGCCACCGCCCGCAGACGAGCACTTCGTGGCGACGGTGGCCGACGTGAACGGGCTGTACCGCGCCGCGCCGCGGCTGGCCGCCGCCGGGGAGCGGGTCGTGAGCACCGACGAGTTGACCGGGGTGCAGGCGCTGGAGCGCGCGCACCCCGGCCTGCCGCCGGTGCCGGGCAAGGTCGAGCGTCGCGAGTTCGCGTAGGTCCGCCACGGCACCCGGACCTTCATCCTCAGCCGCGACGTGGCGACCGGGCAGGTCGTCGCCCCGTCCGTTGGTCCCACGCGCACCGAGGCGGACTTCCTGGCGCACATCCAGGGCGTGGTGGCGACCGACCCGGCCGCGACCCGCTGGCACTTCGTGGTCGACAACCTCCACACCCACCAGTCCGAGGCCCTGGTGCGCTACGTCGCGGCGCGCTCCGGGGTGGACGACGACTTGGGCGAGAAGGGCCGGCGTGGCATCCTGGCCAGCCAACCATCCCGTGCGGCCTTCCTGCGCGACCCGTGCCACGCCATCGTCTTCCACTGACGTTTGGGGGCTTCATGGACCGGCTGGAACGCCAAGGGGTAACGTTCGATCTGGTTGCCGGGGTGCTGCAAGTCTCCGCCCCGCTCGGCGTGTTGAGCGACGCGCAGCGGCACGAGGTAACCGCACGTCGGGCCGAGGTTGAATACCTCGTGCGCCTGGCGCTTACGCCGTCACAGCCTAGCGAGGAACCCGGAGTAGCAGATGATCGGCACGCGCAGGTGGCGTGATGGTTTATCCGCCCCGGTCGCAGGAGCGCCGAGGGTGCTGGTGGTCACACACCGTGGCGGGGTGATGGGCATGGATCCGGTGGTGCGGACGACGGCCGCGACGGTGACGCCCGATCTGGCCGCGATCGCCGCGTTTGATGCTGCTCTGGCCGATTGGCAGGTGCTCGCCGTGCGACGTGCCATCATCGACGCTGAGGGCGCGCGTGCGCCACGGCACGCCGACACCGGCCCCGACGCTGGGGACACCGGGGAAGGGTTCGACCCGGGGTCGTAGGGTGGGGCGTGGGACCTGCCCTGCCCGGTCGCCACGCGGGGCGGCAGCGTGGACGCCAGCACATTCGGCGGGCGCGCGTTCGACGCCTTCACTCTCCCGCGCGCGACCGACCGGATCAGCACCGGCGTGGAGGCGCTGCCCTCGGTGGTTGAAGCGTTCCGGGCGCAGGACATCATCGTCGAGCGCGTCTGAGGTCGGCCCTTCAGCGCCGCCTGCCGACGCGCACCATGCCCTTGCGCCGGTGTCCGCGTCGGGGTATAGGCCAGAGACGTTCGCCGCGCCACGCCGGTGCGGCGGGCTCAGGTGTTCGCTTCCCCGCGAGCCGGCCGCTCAGCGCAGCAAGCGAAGGATACCGACGATGCCGATCCAGTGGGAAATCTTGCGCATCTTGGCTCGCGCCACCCCGCTTCTGACCGTCGCCCATACCCGCGCGCCCCGTCCGGTCCTATCCGCAGCACGCGCGATCCCGCGCGGACTTGCGGACGCGTTGGAGGCCACGCCGGTGCTGACCCGTGAACGTCTCGACGGGCTGACGCTGGCGCTCCTCGCGCTTATTGCGGCGTGCTACGCCTACGGGACCGCGCGCCTCTGGCGTCGCGGCGGGCAGGCGCGCGGTGTACTCCTCGGGCGGTCTCTCGCCTTCGCGGCAGGCGGTGCGGTCCTGGCGCTCGCGCTGCTCCCCCCGCTGGATCGCCTGACGACGCAACTCTTCGCCATGCAGATCGGGCAATACCTCCTGCTGACCACCGTGATCCCGCCGCTCCTGGTCCTCGGCGCGCCGGGCGCGGCGCTCAGCGCCGCCCTGCCCGCCAGCCGTGCGGACACCCTTCGCGTCTGGTGGGACAGCCGTCCGTCCGCGCGACGGCTCTGGGAGTTCGCGACCCACCCCCTGGTGGTGGCGGCGCTCGATATCGCCCTCCTCCTGGCCTGGTATCAGCCGTTCCCGTTCACCGCGGCGCTCGCTAGCGGCGCGCTCCACATGGGAGAGCAACTCAGTATCCTGCTCGGCGCGCTCCTCTTCTGGTGGACTGTACGCCATCCGGAGGCCCGCCCTGCGCTCGGGCATGGCCGTGTCCTGGTCAGTTTCGTCGCCGCCTCCCTGGCGAGCGCCGCCTTCGGGCTCGTCCTCTTCCTCGCACGCACCCCCTGGTACGGCATCTACGGCGACAGCGCGACCGCATGGAGCCTCACCGCGATCGGCGATCAGCAGGTCGGCGGCATCATGCTCGGCGTCGCCCCCGAACTGATCGATCTCCTCGCTGGCCTCCTCCTGGTCTGGGGCTGGATCCAGGCGCAGGAGCGGCGGGCAACCGCGACCACTCGCGCCGCGCGAGTGGCCCGGCGCGCCGCCGAACGGGGTGAGGAGTAGCGCGGCGCGCCGGGCCCATACAATGTCCAGTTTGGTCAAGCTGCACCCGCGCACCTCCGCTTTAGCGCACGCCCGACCAGCACGACACCACCCTCGCCGCGATACGGCAGGGGTGGTGTTTTCGCATGGTGCCATTATGGCGATTTCGTTGGTATTGCTAGGAAAAACATTTTACTATGTAGCATAGCTATGGTACTATGTGTATAAGTTTTTAGGGTGTCGCCTGGTGTCAATCGGGGCATGATCTGGGCGGCACTATACAGGGTTGGGAAGCTGACTATGACGACCGGGGAGCTGCTCAGTATCGGGGGTGTCGCCGCGCTGGTCGGCCGCTCGCCCGCCCTGCTGCGTGTGATGGAAGAGGCCGGCGAGATCCCGCGTGCGCTGCGCCTGGTCGGCAGCGATCGGCGCGTCTACCGCGTCGCGGATCTGCCGCGTATCCGCGAGGCGATCGCCAACCGGCGCGCCCCCGGTCGCCCGCGTACCCACGAGGCCGACGATGGCGCACCGGAGGCGGCGTAGTATGAACACCGGGCTGCGCCTCAGACCTCGCCACATGATGCGGTACACATGTTTGCACCCGACTTGGCAAGAAGTCGGGTTAGGTGCGTGACCAGGCGCTGAAGGTCAGGGCACCCGCGAGGAGGCCCTGCTGGCTCACCGTCTCCTCCCGCAGCCGCGCGGCGAAGGTCTCGATGTCCACCGCCGCCGCAGTCGCAATCTCATACTCAATAATCTGCGGCAACATGCTCCGCAACGGGGCGACGATGGCCTCGTACCCGGACCAATCCGGGCCGCCGCCCAGCCCCGCCTCCATGCGCATCTGCGGGTCGGGCAGCCCCGCCGCGCGGAACGTGCGGAACAGGTTCCGGCCCATCGCTCGCTCAATGCCCGCGCGCTGCGACGCCGCCTCGGTCCACCGCCGTAGTTGCTGGTAGAGCGCGGACGGTGGGTACGCGAACGGCGGGTCGGCGAAGTCGTACTCCTGGAAGGCGATGATGCCGCCTGGGCGCAGTCGCCCGGCCAACGCGCGCACTGCCTCGACCGGGGCACCCAGATACATCAGCACATAGCGGCCGACCACGGCGTCGAAGTCACTGGCGAGGGTCACGTCACCGATGTGGCCCGCGATAAAAGAGATGTTGGCCAGGCCCGCCTCGGCGGCGCGCTGGCGCACCACCTCCAGCACCTGCGGGTTTACATCCACGCCGACCACGCCGCCGTCGCTCCCGACCAGCGCCCCCACCTGGAGAGCCACATCGCCCGCCCCGCTCCCCACGTCGAGCACCCGCATCCCCGAGGAGATGCCGGCGTCTTCGAGGAAGCGCCGTGTGCCGGTGGCGCGCGACGCGGCCTGTCGCATGAGGCGCGCGGTTTCCGCCGCCGACTGGCCGAGAATATAGCGTGCGTCGGGGCGTTTCGGTTCACCGGTCACGCCGTTTCTCCTGGCTTGAAGCCCCACGCCTCTGCGCGGGCCACACGGGGGTCGCTCGCCATGCGCCTTAGTGGAGTGCTCCTATCATTGCCAACCGCAGCATCTTAGCACGTCGGGCCAGGTGCTAGCGGACATACATCTTGCCAAGTTGGGTGCAAACATGTGTTCCGGATCATGTGGCGAGGTTTGTGATAACAGCCATTCTCAGGGTATGAAGAAGGGCGAGCTGAGTCACGAGACCCGCCCGAGTTGGACGGCCCCAAGCACCCCTTCCGCGATGCGCCGTGGCCGCTCGGCGATGCCGCGCACGTTGGCATCCGCCCGAGGGTCCACCTCGATGACCTTCGTCTTGTGTGCCACCGGCATCCCATCGCGCGTCAGACCTCGCAGGACGCCGCGCAGCGGAGCCAGCAGCGGGGTACCCGCGATGATAGCCACCACCTCCCCCGCTTCGACGCACTCGCCAATGGTGCGGCGAGTGTGAAAAACGCCGGCGACAGGCGCATAGATATACCGGTCCCGGCTGTGGCCGCCGATAGCGCGCGGTTCGCCAGCGAGTGGCAGGGTCGGCCCCTCCAGAATCACCCGCCCCAAAGCCTCCCAGCTCGTCTCGATGGCGATATCGACGTTCACGTCGGCGATGAAGTTTGGACCCAGGCCGATGGTCAGCGGCGCAAGCCCGCGCTGCGTTTCCGGGTGGGCGCGCTTGCGCATGCGCGCATCAACGAGTACCGCCGGACGGCAGGTCGCAAGTACCCGTGAAACCTCCGCAATACTCAGCGGTATAACCTCGTGGCTAGTAAGCACGTCATTGACGGTCGCTAGATCGTCCACCCGTCGAGCCGCAACGCCCTCCAGCTCTGCCACCCCATCAAACACGGCGTCGGTGTAGGCCATACCCCGCCGCGTGGCGATTGGTTGAATCTCCTCATGGAGTATCACAGCATAGCTCGCCGTGAAGAGGTAATGAGCCACCGCCGAGCCGATATCTCCGGCACCCCTTACTAACACGCGCTCCACTACGCCCACCCCTCTACGCGGCCAATAAACATCACGGCCTTATCCTAACCCGGAGGCCCGATAACGGCCCAGCCTGGTGAAAAAAGCACGTTGGGACGGTTTGTGGCGCGGCGCGGCCAGACCGGTGTCGTAACCGCACGTTTAGTCACGAGCAGGCGCGTGCTGGCGTCTCACTGCTCAGCGAGGGCCGGAGCGTGGTGTGCTGCCCCGCCCAAGGGTCACCAAGCTCCCGCTGGGGCCGTGCCGGTGCCCCCAGCCGGTCGCGCTGAGCCAGCGTTGCAAATTCTGGCCCGCCGCGATCAGCAGCCCTTCCATATTGACGCGCCGGAGCCCCCGCAGGCGGAATTGGCGTAGACCGTGCCACTGTTTGGCCTCGGCGAAGAGCGGCTCTGGCCAGACCTTGCGCTTGCGCATCGCCTTGCGGTAGGCCGCCGTCACGTGCTAGCCACGCACCCGGTCCAGGTAGGCCTCGTGGAAGGAGCGGCTCAGGCGTCGGCCCTGGTCGCTGGCCGTGCAGTCGGCCTGCAGCGGGCAGACGTTGCAGGTCGCCGCCCGCGCCTAGCAGATCACGAGTGCCTCGGCATTGTTCGCCTTGCGCCGGCGCAGGGGCTGCCCCGCCGGGCAGCGATACTCGTCGCACCCTTCGTCGTAGCGGAAACGGGCGCTCCCGTAGTAGGGCGTGCGCGCGTCGAAATCGGGCAGCGGGACGTAGGCACGGATGCCCTGGTCCTCAAGCGCGCGGATGTGCTCGACCGTCCCGTAGGGCGTGTCGGCGACGACCCGCGCCGGGCGGAGGTGCCAGCGGAACCGGACCCGGCGCAGCTGGTCGCGCAGCGGCGCGTGCTCCATCACGTCGGCCGGCGTGACCAGGGCGTGGAGGATGCTGCGCGCCCGCCCGCCGTCCACGACGTCGTGGTCGTGGTAGCCGCGCGCCGCGCGCTGGCCGGCGGCCCGCATCAGGGCGGCATCCGGGTCGGTCGTGCTCACCCGCCAGTCGCGCTTACGCTCGTAGCCCGCCGCGGCCGGGCGGGTCGGATCGAGGCGGCACTGCTCCAGGAGATCCCAACGGGGCAGTGGCGCTGCCATGCCCTCGACCGCCTGCAGCTGGTCCCCGCCGCGAAGCGGGACTGGTGCCTCCACGCCCGAGGGATCGCCGGGATCGGGCGTGCCAGGATCGGTGGGGGCCACGTCCTCTCCCGGCGCGAACAGGTCCACCAGGTGACCCTCCACGACCTCGCGCAGGCGCGGGACCACCGACGCCATGGCGGCGTTGGCGCGCACTTTGGTCGCGTCAAAGAACAGCTCCTGACCCCAGACAAGGCCGGCGTCGGCGCAGCGCTGCACGACGTGCTCGAAGAAGCGCCGGAAGATCGCGAGGCCGTAGCGCTGGCGGATCTTGCTCAGGCTGGAGTGGTCGGGCAGCCGCTCATCAAGAGGGTAGCCGAGGTACCAGCGGTGCGCGAGGTTGCGGGCGGCCGTCTCGAGCAGGCGGCGCTCGGAGCGGAGGCCCTCGAAGAACATGACGAGCTGCAACCGGAAGAAGACCACCGGATCAATGCTCGGCCGGCCACGCGCGGCGTAGCAGCCCGCGACCCAATCGCGCACGAAGGTGAGGTCGAGCGCGGCGTCCAGGTGGCGGTAGAAATGGTCCGCCGGGACCAAGTCCTCCAGCGAGGCTATCACCGGCCGGTTCAGGCAACGCGTCTTTGGTGGCCCCAGCATTCCCACCCCCTCTCCTCGCCAGAAGCAGCACAATGATACTATGGCCGGGCCACCCCTTTTTCACCAGGCTGGGCTGTTATCAGGCCCGTTAATGGGTACCGCCTCGCCACATGACGTTCGCCGATCGCGAGCGCAGCGGAGTTATTGGGAACCAGCAAGTCTGACGCCAAGCGGACCGTGTTTCGCAGAATTGTTCAACGACACTGTAAAGGGTTCTGCCGCGAAGTCGGTGCTTCAGCTGAAAATCACTTCGGGTGTGGGGAGAACGGACCGGAAATGGCCAAGAATTAGCGCCGACAGGCCCGCATTCGGCCGTTTTCGTGGATGTCGTCCCTACTGCGGAACCTGAAGCACCAACTTTACGGGAGACCCAGTATCACATGACGAGGTATGGACACGAGAGCATTTCTGGGTCTAGCAAACTATTTCGTGCTCCCTTGCACGCCCGGCCACGACATAGGGGGACACATTCCGGTTATACCGTTGGCCGATGAATTTGGCGTGCCGCCACGCCGTTTCGCCCGTGTAACGCTTCACGGTCGGCCACCAATGCGACCAATATGTGTCCCCCAAAGTGTTGGCCGGGCGTGCTCCCTTGATCGCCATCAGCGCCCGGCGAACTGCGGCCCGAGCAGCTCGGTGAGGAGCGCGAGCAGCGCCGGGTCGTTGCCGAGGTAGAAGACGAGCGCGCGCTCCTTGCGGAAGAAGTGCGGCGGGGCCTCCCAGGTGAGCGCCACCGCGGGCTGCCCGTCGGGGGGGATCCCGCGCGCGTCCTCCTCGGCGGCGCGCAGCCCGTCCATCCCCAGGTCGTCGGTGTGATACCAGAACGATTGCAGTTCTGCGGGTCGCCCCAGGGTGCAGCCGCTCACGCGCAAGACGGTGCCCTGCCCGCGCAGGAAGGGCTGCCGCGCCGAACCGACGGGATCAACCGTGCAGCGCTTGCTGCGCAGCTTGTCGACAAAGCTGACGTGATCGACGATCGGCCCCCCGTGGCTCGGCGTGCCGAGCGTCGTCGGCCCGTGGGTGACGATGTTCACCGTCGGCCGATATGCCGTCGCCGTCAGGTTCTTCGCAGCCAGGTCAACCGTTGGGGCGATCGGGGGTGCCACGCCGACGGTCAGGCGGTCGGCCACGGGAGCGGTCGGGCTGGCCACCGCCGTGGTCTCGTCGTGTCCGCAGGTGCCGAGCACGAGCGATAGTGCCACGCCGGCCAGCAGGGTGGCGAAGGATACTCGTCGTCGCCATTGTTCACGGCCCACTGCCACGGTGCGCGTCCCTCCTCGGTGCCACTCGGTGCCACTCGGTGCCCGCAGCATCCCGCCTCATGAGGAGTAATGCGCCGGAGGTGGCAAAGTTTCACGCGCCCAGCCAAGCTGAGAGACCGCGCTTTCCTGCTAGGCTAACTGCATGCCGGTGTCACACATCATGGGTCTTGCCGACATTCGATGATCCGGATTCGGCTTTTCCTGAGCGGCAGCGCGAATTGTTGGCCATCGGCGCTGCTCTTGCGATGGCGGGCACCGGGCACGACCAATCCGCCCGCGCCAACGCATAAAACGAGCGGAAAGCGATCAGTGAATGTCGGCAAGACCCGACATCATGTGGCGAGGTCTGCCGTGGGAAGGCGAAGTTGTACCAAACCGGAGCTCCGATGAGCACCACATGCACTACGCTACGAACTATGTGGGTTTCATCGGAGCTCCGGTTTAGTCCAGGCGAGCACCACCGGGCCAGTCGGTACCACGCTATCAGCGAGCGGTTCCAATGTCACTTCGAGACGTTCCGGGGGCGTCGCAAGGCGATCGTCTTCGGCCACTAAGAGCGCTGTCCCCTGGCTGGCTGGCTGGAGTACACCGAGCGAGACCCAGTGCCCATCAATGAAGGCCCAGGCTTGATAGCGTTGCCGGGCTGGTGCCGGATCCAGCAACGAGGTCGTCATCACGGCGATGGTTGTACCCGGCCGACTACGATAGGTCGCGTGTGTCTCGGTAGGAACGTTATTTGCCGCTAGCAGGCGAACGGGCACAACGTCGCTGGTCGTCACCAGGCGCAAGGCCCGTTCATCGCGCGCTTGCCCGGCGTTCTCGGCCCTGGTGCGTCGGGCGATACCCGCACCGATGCCGCCAAGGGTAACAGCCACCACGATGAGCGCGGCGAGATACGGACGGAGTTTCTGTAGCCCGGCGCGGATACGGGTTTTGACGGTGCCGAGCGGTACCTTGAGGAACTCCGAGACTTGCTCGTGCGTGAGTTCCTCGAAAAAGGCCAAACTGAGCGCTTGCCGCTGTGGTGGTGGGAGCGTTGCCACCGCGGCGCGCACCGTCATACGGCGATACTCCTGCCACAGCAATTCCGCCGGATCGGGGTTGGGGTCGGGTAGGTTTGTCAGCCGCAGTCCATCGGGGTCTGGTACCGCGCGTGGGCGACGATCGCGCCGACGGAGTTCGTTCAGGATGCGTAGGTGCGCGATACGGAGGATCCAGGCGCGGCAGATGCCGCGCTCTGGATCGAACATTGCGGCCTTATTCCACACGGCGATGAAGACATCCTGGACAATTTCTTCGGCAGCGGCCTGATCGAGGGTTTGCATCCCCAGATTGAAGATGATCGGCGCGTAACGACGATGGAGCGGGGCGAGCGCTTCTTGCTTTCCGGCCGCAATCTGACGAAGCCACTCCTCGTCGCAACGCTCCTGCTGCGATCGCATCTCATTCGCTTCCATCGTCCTCTTCCCTGCCGCACGTAGCGCCGATCATCGTGCGGCATGGTGGTGCTATGCAGGCGCGACAATCGTTTGCCCGACCGTTTGCTCGACTGAGCGCGCCTGTGTCCGCTGGCTCAGCCAGGCGTCGAACGACCAGACCCCCGCGCCAACGACCAGGAGGAAGACCACCGCCAGGAGCATCGTCATGTCTAAGCGCGCTTGATAGGCGAAGGCCCAGAAGCCAGTCGTCGGCGCGGCGGCCACCGGTTCAGGCCCAGGGCCAGTGAGCAGCGGGAGTTTGCTGCTCGCGATCGCAACGATCATATCGATGATCAGTGGGAGTGTCGCGAGGCGTGTCAGCAGCCCCAACACCAGGAGGAGCCCTCCGCCTATCTCGACCAGACCGACAAACGGTGCCAAGACGTCCGGTGCCGGGATACCCAGCTTGGTGAACCGGCCAACCCCCTGGTTCGGATACAGGAACTTGAGCACCCCCGACACGATGAAGACCCACCCAACGATCAGGCGAATGAGGAGCGTGGCCGCGGGTGCATTCCGGCTCTCGCGTGTGAACAACCACTGTTGCAGTCCTGACATGATACACCTCCACTCGTCAAATTGAGACGCGCTACTCGACGCGAAGGCCATCCGAATTCTTCGGGTGCCGCTCCTTCTCACACCATATACACCGCGCCCGGCGGTTTAGATTGGATGTCGTCGAAACTGCTCGCTGTCCCAGGAGCGGGGAGGCGCGGGGAAGGAGTGAAGGTCTCGCTAGAGAGTGGCGGCGAATTTGTCAGCTGCGGAGTTGATCTGTCGCGCAAGCATGGTCGTCCTGACTGCGCGGTGTCCGCGTGTGGGGAGATGCACAATACATAAAACACATAAAGCGACATGGGTTGCCTTATTCCAACCCGTGGGCGGGCGTCCCCCTCTCCCGGCTAGGGAGAGGGGGCTTGCCTGGAGTCGAAATTGTGCGTTGTTTTTTTGGTACTTGTGCTACTGCAACTTACTGCGCCAAGGCGAGGGTGCCGCGCAATGAGGCGACAAATCGCGGCAGCACGGCGATGACGTGGTCGATCTCGTCGGCGGTGGTGGTGCGACCGAGGGTGAGGCGTAGGCTCGCGCCGCTGTTGATCGTGTTGATGCCGATCGCGGTGA
>JAABUK010010482.1_pt1 | contig 12354 bp, 11 predicted proteins | sample 5559141 | NCBI WGS metagenome assembly JAABUK01 (sample SAMN10711869, study PRJNA513367) | rock metagenome | isolation source: Antarctica rocks | place: Antarctica: Victoria Land, Pudding Butte nord | collected 2016-01-03
ATATTCAATCTTGATTATATATCATTTTGTCAATGTTTTTAATTGTTCTGATATATTTTAGCATAATTTGTCATCTTTTAAATCTTTGTCTTTGCATCTTAATGTAAATCTGACAATGAAAAAAAAGAAGAAATTTGCAATCTTGTTTCATATGAGAGATGTTTGATGAAGTGATGATTGCATGATGTTTATTATATCATGATGATTACACTTTCTTGTTGAATACATTTAAGCATCTTTGCGCTTTTTTCTTCTGTCTATTGATTTACATATATGATCATTTTATTAAAAAGTGAAACTATCATAATACAGTAATTCTTCTTTTCTAATAATAAGTTTATGCTTGAAAGTGAGTGATTATGCTTTTCACTCACATTTCAGTCTCATTTTGAAAGCTTTTATAAGTTTCAAGACATTTTTCATATTTTCACTCAATATTCATTAATTATATTCAATGAAATATTCTTTTCATTATATCTTATAATATAGAAGAAAAAACAATCACAACGCACGCATCACAAATTTTGAAAAAGAGCATTATAAACAAGGCAAAGTGAATTTAAAAGACGATGAAACGATGATGAATTGCATGAATTACAGCAATGCTGATTCAAAGACGATTGCGAGCGATGTTGATTTGTCACAAGAAAACAAAGATGTAAGATCAAAATGCTTATGCAATGATGAAGAGAACATTGCTAACATTATTGATTTATTAATAAAGATATCAACGTTAGAGAAAGAGAAGAGCAAAGATTATTCATGAAAAGAGATAGCATTGAAGTTGATTCAATGTTTTCAACTCGACTCAGAAGAAAAACATCATGCAAATCAGAACGTGTTCATAGCGAAGAATGTACAGAAACTGAAAACATCAGTTCAACTGCTTAACAAGCAGTTGCATACACAGAGAAGCATGCATCTTTCAACGAAAAACACGTCATGAATGAACATGACAAGAGAAGAAACAGTGATGAGAAAGCAACGTTTCAGAAATAATTCATCATCGCTTTGCAAGAAATGAGAAGTCATGATTAAAATAATGAACAAAAGAGAAATAAAAAAGATATAGAAGAAGTTGATTGAACAGATTCTACAGAAAATCGCAAATATGTTGACAGATCAAAGAGATTTAATCATGTGACTTTGCAAGCTGAATAACGATGACATTTCTCTTCACACAGTCAGTTCAGATGCTCAAGCAAATTTGAAAAAGATTCAAACATGAGTAAAAGAAATTGCGAGTTCAACACGCGTAGCATGTCAAATCTTTGCAGTACTGACATATGAAATACATACTACAATAAACACAAGCAATCAGAAAAAAATCATTGAAAGACTGATAAAAGATAACGCAAGACTTCATGAAAATCTGAAAGTTTTAAGAATAGTCTGACTTAAGAAGATAGCAAAGAGTGAGAAGACTCATTTGTCACTCATTATAAAGATTACAATCGAAGCGATGATAAATCAACTAATGAATGTAAGCATGCTGAACTCATATCAAGAATGTGCATGCAAGCTATTTGAAAAGAACTGTTGCATCACACAGTGCTTCAGATGTCACAAATTTGATCACATGATTAAGTTCTGCAGAAAGAATCAGCGCTGCAAAAAGTGCGCAGACAAGCATCACATTGAGAAGTGCGTGATGTTTTTGAACAGAAGATGTTATATCAACTGCAATGAAAATCATGAACTCTGAAGATGCATCTGTTTCAAGTGATGATAGCAAATAAAACAAGCATTTGAAATCTATAGAAACAGATCATTCAAATACTCTGAAATGTTTAAATACAATTGCACACTCTTCTCGCTGTCTCTGAATTCTTTAGATTTAACAAACTCTTTAGATTCAACAAACTCTTCAGATTCAACAAACTCTTTCAATTTAATAAATTTCTTGAACTTAGCAACAGTCATGTTAAAAACACGCAGTTGAATTGCTGATGAATCAGCTTGACAGATAGTAAAAGTCAAGAAAAGATGAGTTGATTTTTTCTTTTGCGTAAGTAGTGACTCAGACAAGACGACATTTAAGCAGATTCAGAAATGTTCAATCAGAAAGTGAGAAAGACTCTTGATGATCAAAAGCATACAAAGAGTCTTCTCATTGCAGAGTCAACAACAGCTATGAATAACTTTATGATAAAACAATCTTTTCTACAAATTCTACAGTATAACATCAGAAAGTCACTAAGAATTCAAGAATTATTTCTAATTGACAAAGAAGTTCGCGAATTCAACATAGTAGCTATTCAGAAGCAAGATCACAACAACAATGATTCACAGTCATTTAGCTTAGCACACAACTTTTTTCATCTAGTGAAAAACTCGTCATCTTAATCAAGAACATGCATATATGTTAACAAATGTTTAAGACTCAATCAATGAATAGTAGAAACAGTTGAGTCAGACATTTGCTCAATCAGAATATTAACTTGCAACGCAGATGACAAAACGCAGATGCTAAGACTTCTAAACATCTACAATTCATGCTCACTGTTTACTACATTCACAGAGAAATTTTCAATCATTTCTTGTTTGAACAAACTACTTAAGAATGATTGCAAACAACTGATCATAGAAGATTTCAATTTACATCATTCTCACTGAAAGAAGCGAAGATGCTTCACTCGTCATACAATGATTGATACTCTGCTAAATGTCATTACAAACGCAAGACTGAAATTATTGCTGAAATTAAACATTATTACTCATGAAACTCACAATCAATTTATGATGATTGATCTAGTCTTTAACAGCGAGAGAATACAGTTCATGACACGCAAGTGCAAGATACGAATCAATCTGCATCAGAGATCAAATCATCTTTCAATCATCACAGAGCTATGTTTATAAACAATCTCAGTGCAGCTCTCAACTTAACAACTTTGAAAAAAAATGAATACAGAAGCATTGAGTACTTATCTGTGAATACATCTATTGTTGAAACACTCTTTAGACGACAAGACTATGATGAATGACAAAGTGTGTAAGATTATCAGAGTGCTATAGAAAATCATTAAGAAATTCACTTTCTTGACAAAATCATTAAATTGAGCAAGAGACTTTTGAAATCAAAGCTGCTTTAAAGTAGTAATGAAATCAAGACGACTGCAAATCATATGAAAAACGCAAGACACATTAGAAGTGTGAAATGAATATCTGAAGCACAATGATCACAAAAACAAGATCATTCAACAAATGAAATGTGCACACTTTAAATCACAAATGCATGAGCTGAGTGAAGCATTCAAATTAATATGATGCTTTGCAAAATGAGCTAGAATTGAAAGTCAGCTATTTAAAAAGCTTTCTCAGTTTTCGTTATTAAAGTGAAGCGACATTGATCATATGATAACGACGTTCGAGAAAAAAATCGAGATACTGTGAGAAAATTTCTTTTCTTCATCTTCTCAAATGAATGTCAACAACATTGCAGAGTCATTCATATCTTAAGCAGTCTTATTCAATTCACGCATCACAGAAGATGAAGTGAAGCAAACAATCAGATGAGTAAAAGCAGACAAAGCATCAGACGCTTCAGATATTTCAAACAAAGCGCTTTAAGCGAATCTTGCAAAACTGATCTCAGTATTGACGAATTTATTCAACGCATGCATAATACATAAATATCACTTGAAGCAGTTCAAAAAGACTCAGACAATAGTACTATAAAAATCAAAGAAAAGCGACTATATTGATTCAAAGACGTATTGATTCATTGTTCTGCTTAATATCATGAGCAAAGCTTTGAAGTCAATCATGATCAAAAGACTAAGTGATATAATCAAGATTCATCACATGTTATTTAATGCTCAAATGAGAGCAAGATGTAAGCAATTCATGATCTTAACATTAGATTTACTGATAGATCAAGTTCACACAGTATAAGATTGCAAAATCAAATACATAGTGTTCATGCTAAGTTTAAATGTCATCAAAGCATTTGATTGAGTCTTACACATCAGACTTCTGCATACGCTGAAGATGAAAAGAACGTTGAGCTACATAATTGAATGAATACACAGCTTTTTAAAAAATTGAGAAACATTGCTAATATTTGATGAACAAATGAGCAACATATGCAAGATAAATGCAGACATATTGCAGAAGTTTCTCATTTCATTGATTCTCTTTTTATTCTTCAACGCAAGTTTAATTGAAAAATGCAAAGCATTGAGAATTAAAATCGAAGTGCTTGACTTTGTAAATGATATTAACATTCTAGTTTACGACAGATTCATTGAAGAAATTTGTAAAACACTGAGCAAAGCACATGATGTCTGCGCAAAATGAGCTCGCACTCATGATGCAACGTTTGCATCAGAAAAGTATAAGCTTACGCATTTCACTAGAAAATCGAAGAGATTTGACATGATGACTAGCATATAAATAGAAAGTTCAGTTATTAAATTGAAATCAGATGTACAAGTTCTAAAGATGCAACTGAACATGAAACTGCGATGAGATACGCATCTTCAACAAATAAAGACAAATCACATCACAAGAATGCTGACACTTAGTCATCTTGAAGTCTTCATATGAAAAGCTATCTTCACAAAAGCAAGATAAGTATATTCAGCAGTAATGAGATCAGAAATTGCATTTGAAGTGTCAGTCTGACATTAGCGCGACAAGAAAGATGAACTGTTGAACAAAGAATGCAAATTAGAAACACTTTAGAATCAGACTTTGCATCACGTAGCAGAAGTGTTCAAAAAAGTAAGCATTGAAACTCTAAAGACAAAAACATACACAAGCTCACTACATATTCATTTGAACATGCTACAGAACAAGATCACGTTACACAGTTGAGTAAATGATTGAATGTAAGAAATCAGAAAAGCATATGAACTAATACATGTTCATTTAATGAGAGTTAATCACATCATTTCTTGCTTACTTGTCATTAAGAAAATAGTACTTCTGAATGTTTTTATTTAAGAAGATGCGAAGATACAGTCAAGACACAGATGACATATTCTTTTCTTCACAATGATTTCAACAAACGATAGCGTCGCAATAGCGCAGTATCACAAAGATCAATGAAATCAATGATGAGAAAAGTACAGAGAACATGTTGCAGACATCAACACAATCTCAGCACAAAGATTACATCTGAGTAATAAGATGATAAAGATGCGTGATGATTTTCAGAAAGCAGAAAGCATTCTTGCAATGCACATTCAAATTAAATGCATAGATCTGAATGCTTATCTGCACTCTAGAAACGTCTCAGACATGAATAGCTTGCGATGCAACTGCAAATAAAGTCATCAGACGACGAAGCATGTACTCATGCATTGCTTGAACTGATTGCATCTGCAATCAAGAATGTTACAAGAGATTGACTTTTCAAACTATTGAATAATCATCATCATCACAAAGAGTCTCAGAGCAGTAGTAAAAATGATGATGAAAATGAAGCTTTTGAAGCAATTTAAAATGACTAGAACACTTGTTCTTTAACATGCAATTAACGCGAACAAATTTAATACATAGTCTCAAAACTTACTGTCTCGACTGCGTGAAGCAGTTGTATAAACTGCAAGTGATTTTCTATTTCAGAAAGTTTTGTTCACTCAATACAAATAACATAGAGTTCTTTATGAGTCGATCTAATCGATGTCATAAGAATGTATGAATTTATTATTATTATTATTATTATATTTTATAATATAAGATTTTCTTTCTTTTTTGCTTTTATAAAATCTTTTCTATCTTTCATTCTTACTCATCATCAATAAGCTTGAATACAAGATAATCAAGTATAAAGTCATCATTTAGTCTACAATTATACAACTTTAAAAAAGACATATAAAAGACAGAATGAACTTTATAAATGATTGAAAGATCAAAATGATACATTTGCTTGTTTATGAGTTCTTGTATATGAAAGAATTCTATCATTTTATTTGATAGTTTCTTATTTAACTTCTTCTGCTTCAGATTTTTCGCTAATAACATGATCAAATCATCAATATTAAAAATCTTAAACTTATGTTTTTGATTATAATACTTTGTCTGAACATTGATTGCATTTTATCATTACTTTGTCAACGTGTTTTGCACATCTTGCAGCATTTCAACGCGTTTTTTTGCTGCTGACACTTCTTCTTTCATAGCATCGTTCTCAATATATATGTTAAAAATGAGTTTATAATCATACATGATTTTAAAAGAACTACAGTTCAACGAAGCATGCTTTGTCTGATGATAAATAAACTCAACTATGAGTAAAAACATAGCTTAGTCATCTTGCTTTTCAAAACAATACACTCTTAAATAATGTTTCAACATTTGATTTTATTATTCTGTTTGATCATCTGTTTGCGAATGAAAAATGATGCTTAATCATTATTTCATCTTAACATGATAGCAGATCTCTGATCAGAACACATTGATAAATAAATTATCTTTATCAATAATTATATCATTCAATATTTCATATTTTAAAGCAATCTGCTCAAAGAACAACTTTATTAACTTTATGATAGTTGAAGTTTTCTTTATAAACAGATAATGCGTCATCTTTATGTAATAATCAACTATTACAAGAATCAAGTCATATACAACTTCTTTTCATTTACTAGACGACAGATCTGTTATGAAATTTATAGTGATTTCTTTTCATGAATCTGTGAGTTGAAGTAATGATTTCAACTCGTCATATGATAGATGATGTTTCATCTTTACTCTCTGACAAATGTCATAAGTATTTATATACTTTTTGACATTCTTGATCATACTTTTTCAGTAATATTTGCAATTTAATAACTCACTGATCTTGTCAGCATTAAAATGTCTTGCTAACGAGTCATCATGATGATGTTTCAATAACTCTTCTCTGATAGAAAGATTTTCTGAAACATACAATGATTCATTATACTTTATCATTTCTTGACTATTTAATGTTCAAGCTTTGATGTCACTCTTTTATATACTCGTCGTTTCATCTATTTTTAATCTCACAGCAAATTCATCTTCTTGCTGTAAGATCTTGATGAGTTCAACTATGAATTTACTACTGAAGTCATATGTCATTTCATGAATTGTCAATACTTTGACAATTGCATGTAAAAGATTGTAACGTATGTAAAGCTGTGTTCTCTTACTCAATGATTGTCATTCATTGAACAGAGAAATATGTGATGAAAGAAAGATGTACATGATGAGAAGATAGAGTGTAATTGTACTGAGTAACTCTTTTCTTCTCTTGATTTAACTTATGTCACGTAGACGTTGAATGAATTGTTAGTATAAATGTGCAATCGCAATCGTTTGATGTTTGACTCTGATCAATGAAAGAGAATGCATTCTGATCATTCTTTTAAGCTCTCGATTTTTCACGTAGACAGATGAATGACTTGACATCAAGTAAAGAAAATGAGCTCAAATCTCTTTAGTATATCAGCATGATCAACGAGTTACTACTTCTTTGAACATTGTAGTCACGACTTTCAATACTTGAAATGATTATTTTATCTGATATTTTTTCATCAATTACTTGACAACATTGTTGATGTGATGAAAACGTTTCAGTATATCAACGTGATCAACGAGTCATCACATCTTCAATCACTTGCAGTCACAACTCTCAGACTGCATTTGAGTTGTTTAATTATTAGTAGTATTTCTTCATCTCTTACTAACATCGACATGTCATTATTCTTCTTCATAGATTGATTGTGACTGTTAGAAAAGAGTGTTGTCGCGTAAGTGAAAACTCTGCATGATGACTTTTCTGATCATGCAACGTTTTAACATTGTTCAAACTGCGTCAAATTGAAATCTCTTGACTCTTCTGACTTCTATTCAAACATAGAATAGAATCAAAAGATTCATAGTCAACATCATGTACAGATGAATCTTGTTGTCAATCATAAATCATGCAATATAAAATCTTTTTCTCATCACTTTCAAAATGTTAAAAAGTGTTTTAAAATGAGATTTTAACATCACGAATTCACTTTCTATGCTCTTTTATGATTTTATCATGATACTTCTTCAAAAGCATTGAAAATCTTCACTTTTGCAAAACAATCTTGTGATGACTTTGTTTCATCATCGTCGACATTATGAAGACAATGCATAAATCATTCAAGTTCTTCATGAAGACTTGAGTGAAAACTCAATGACTTTTCTTTGTTGTTTTAATGACTTGCAGAGTCTCAATCTTTAATTGAATAACTGCTAACTTTTATTTCTTTTGCAGTTCATCATGTTGAAGCATTACTCATGTCAGCTGTTCATTAATATCAAGAGAGAATTTATCTTTTGCTTTTTCACTTTCTGATTTCATTATGCAACGTTTGTTTTCTGATATGATGTTTTGCAAGATCAAAACATCATCATTTTGATTCTGTTACAACTGCATTGCTGTTATCATGCTTGAATATTAAATCATCATTTTTAAGAAGAATTTGAAATAATTAGAACTATAATGATTGAGTTTACTAAATGAATAAATGAGATCTATAAGAATGATATGACAATGTGATATTTTAAGCAGACACAGAATGAATGTATTTTATGATAAAGCTAATTATTAAGAAGTTCTCAATAACTTGAGAAAATTGATCAACTATAGAGAGTTTGTCAAGCATTGTCAAGTCAAGCACAACATAACTCATGACATATTAAGTCAAAAATATGACGTAGTCTAAACAATGCTTTAACAGAGTCATAAAGTTTCAGAGTTAACTCAGATCTGATTTTCAACTCAGTCTTTGACTTTAATCTCTGATCTAATTTCTATGTGTTAATTTATCATAACATCAAGAATAAGAAGATCAAGATTTTCTTCTTGATCATTAGTGAAATCAACAAAGCGCTTAGCTCAGTCAAAGATTTCGCGAAACTGAATGAAATGATCTTTATCATGTCATTAAATAAACTGAAGAAGAAGCTTTTAATAATTTATCATGACTTTCTGAATGTTTTTGATAAAGAAAAGACAACGCAGTTGCTCTTGCATTAATCATACGATCATAAGATTGAATTAAAAGAAGAAAGTTAACTCTTTAGAAGTTAATTGTATCTCATGTTGAGTTACAAATTGCAGAAGATCAAAGAGTATCTAGAAGAGAATTTGAAGAAGAAGTTCATCACACTCAGCAAAGCTTCTTTTGCTTCGTTAATACTGTTTGTTGAAAAGAAAGATGATAATTTTCACTTTTGCATGAATTATTGAAAACTAAATGCTTTGATCAAAAGAAATCATTATTCAATACTCTTGATAAACGAAGTACTGACTTGAATTCAAGACAGTAAGTATCTGACTTAACTTAACATTATTATTACGTTCAATAAACTGCGCATGAGTTCAGAAAGCGAAGATTTAACTACTTTTGTTACTTTCTTCAACATTTACAAGTATAGAATAATGCTCTTTGAATTAATTAATGAATCTGCTTTCTTTCAACATTATATCAACGATGTGTTGTTTTACTATCTGCATAAATTCTGTCAGATATACTTGAATAATAATCTCATTTACAGTAAAACATTGAAAGAATATAGAACTCATGTGAAAGAAGTGCTAGAAAAACTTCATGAAGTCGATCTACAAGTAAACATTGACAAGTATGAATTTAAGATTCAAAAAATCTCGTTTCTTAAACTATTGATATTCATCAATGAACTGCAAATGAATTCTTGAAAAGTAAATGTGATTCAAAGCTGAGAAATGTCTCAATCATTGATTCATATGCAAATCTTCATTGACTTCTGCAATTTCTATCAATGATTTATAAAGAACTTTTCAAAAATCACTCAATTCATGATAAAGTTAACTTGAAAAGATCATCTTTTTGAATGAATGAAGATTTGTCAGATGATTTTTGAAGAACTGAAATAACAAGTGATGACAGCTTTCATTCTGAAGCATTTCAACTCAATCAGAGAAGTTATTCTAAAAACTGACTTCTTGAACTATGTTAACGACGAAGTATTGTCTCAGTATGATGATAAAAACATTCTACATTCAGTGATCTTTTATAGCAAGAACATGATTCTTGCAGAATGCAACTACGAGATTTATGACAAAGAACTGCTGATCATTATTCGCTGCTTGAAGCATTGACATTCTGAATTGAAATGTACAGATATTTCAATCAAGATCTTCATCAATCATCTGAATAAACTGATTACATCAAGTCGAGTATTTAAGTTTGAGTCAAGTACTCAACTTGAAAAGTGTTGAGTCAAGTTGAAATTTTTTTGAAAAAGTGTTGAGTCAAATTGAGAAGTTGAATCTGAACACTCAAGTTGAATTGAGAAGCTTGACTCGATAACTCGACCTGAAAACTCGACTCGACTCGACAAGATATTAAATAGATGTAAATAGCTTGATTGAACAGTCTACATGATTTTTCTTCATGACTTTCTACCATGTTTTTCCGTCATAAATTTCTATCAAAGTCAAACAACCTTCATGTTTTCTCATCATGTTTCTCTTCATGTTTTTCTTCATGTTTTCTTGTCATGTTTTTCTTCATGTTTCTCTTCATGTTTCTCTTCATGTTTCTCGTCATGTTTCTCATCATGTTTCCCTTCATGTTTCTCGTCATGTTTCTCGTCATGTTTCTCATCATGTTCTTCTTCATGTTTTTCTTCATGATCTCTTATCAAATGATCTTCATGTTTCTCTTTATGTTTCTCGTCATGATTTTCTATCAAACAATCTTCATGTTTCTCTTTATGTTTCTTGTCATGACTTTCTATCAAATGATCTTCATGTTTTTTCTTCATGACTTTCTATCAAAAAGATAATGCAAAAAGATAATGCAAAAGTTGAAAAAATTTCTATATTTAGCTCTTTTGACATCAAGCTCAAATTCTTGACGAATTAAGTTGAATTAACTCAATTCTCAGTTGAGTCAAGTCGCGTCAAGTTGAAAATATGAGTAACTCGACTTGAATTGAGTTGAAAATGTGAGCAATTCGACTCAATCTCAATTTGAGTTCAAAATGTTAACTCAAAACTCAACTTAATGATCAGTTTACATCTGAATTTGAAGTACTTCATGATCATCAAAGAACTGACTTGATGATAAACTAAATGAGCTGAGAAGTTATCTGAATATAACTTCAAGATCATATATCAGTCGAAAAAACAGAATCTGAAAGTCGACGTGTTGATCAGAATGTCAAACGTTAAGTCAGTTGAAGCAAACAATGATTGAAAGCTTTATCAGCATCAGATGCTATTATCAAAAGACAAATTTGAACTGCAATTAATAAAAGTTAATCAAGAAGATGATTAGAAAGTTGATTAAAATCTGACTCAGATCTTGCTCAAATTTGACTCAAAATTTGACTCAGATTCAAAACTTGAATTAAAAGTTAATTAAAATTCAATCAAAAAGATGATTTTTATTCAGAATCAGATTATAGCAGAAAATTGAATGAATCAACTGTGTTTCAATATTCAAATAATCATGAAACAGAATAGAAAAACTTGTCAAGATATTAATCTAAACAATTGCAAAGTACTTAATGAAGTACTTTAAAAAGATGATAGACTATGAGTTTCTCAATCAATGATCACTCAATTGATAAGAAAAGCACATGATCTTTTAATCAATGAACACTCTGACATGAATTGAACATTAAACTTGCTGAGATGATCATATTGCTGATTGAAAATAAGAATAATGATCAAGCATTACATTTGAAATTATTATGTTTGTTGTAAATCAAAAGCATCAAGAGATTGAATCAATGAATTGCTGAAGTCATTGCTCATACTTAAGCAGTAATGATAATAATAATAATAATAAATTCATACATTCTTGTGACATTGATTAGATCAACTCATGAGAAACTTTATGCTATCTGTATCGAGTGAACAAAACTCTTTGAGGTAGAAAATCACTCGCAGTCTACATGACTGCTTCACGCAGTTGAAACAGTGAGTTTTGAAACTATGTATCAAATTTGTTCATGTTGATTGCACGTTAAAGAACGAGTGTTCTAGTCACTCTAAATTGCTTCAAGAACTTCGTTTTCATCATCATCTTCGCTACTGCTCTGAGACTCTTCATGATGACAACGATTATTTAATAGTTCAAGAAGTCAGCATCTTGTAGCATTCTTGATTGCAGATGTGATCAGTTTGAGCAGTGCATGAGTACATGCTTCGTCGTCTGATGACTTCATTCGCAGTTGCATCGCGAACTATTCATGCCTGAAACATTTCTAGAGTGCAGATAAACGTTCAGATCTATGCGTTCAATTCTGATGTGCATTGCAAGAATGCTTTCTGCTTTCTGAAGATCATCACGCATCTTTATCATCTTATTGCTCAGATGCAATCTTTGTGCTGAGATTGCATTGACATCTGCG
>JAABUK010010483.1_pt1 | contig 12354 bp, 13 predicted proteins | sample 5559141 | NCBI WGS metagenome assembly JAABUK01 (sample SAMN10711869, study PRJNA513367) | rock metagenome | isolation source: Antarctica rocks | place: Antarctica: Victoria Land, Pudding Butte nord | collected 2016-01-03
GTACCTTGACGACCGTCCGGCGAGCACGACACCCGCCACCTCCAAACGTCGTCCCGCTCGCCAAAGCCCTCGAACCCGGCGGACGCCGGGACTTTTCGACTCGACCCTCATCGACACGCAGGCCGTGTCGAATCGCTTCCATATCTTGAAGACAACGTTGCATCGGCCCAAGGCTGCCATGGAGGCGCGAGCCCGGCCCGGTGCACATGCGTGGGGCACCCGAGGTGGTCTCCGACCCCCTCCGGGCCCCGCGGCGGTAGGCCGATCGGCCCGCGGAACCGGCTCGACAGGAAGTCGAACCGCTCGCGGGCCGCGTCCGGCCGGCCCGTTCGGGGGCGCCGATCTCCGCCCTTTTTCATCCCCACGACTCGCCACGTCCTTGGCGAATTTTCCCCCGAACACGACGACCGACCCGGGTCCCGAAAGGCCCCTGGCCGGTCTTCGGCCATTCGAAAGAGGCCCTCGCCGACGGCTAATATGGCGGAATCCGTCCCGGCCATCTTAAGGGCTCGCGGTGCCGCCCGGGCTCATTCCCCCTCGAAGGGCTGGCCCTGGTAGAGCTTCAGGTAGCTCTCGTAGCGGCCGGCGTGGATCTGGCCCCGGTAAAGCGCGTCCTTCACGGCGCAGTCGAATTCGTGGACGTGGGAGCAGTCGGGGAATTTGCAGGAGGGGATGTAGGGGCGGAACTCGATGAAGTGGGCCTCGATCTCGCCGGGCTCGACGTCCCAGAGCTGGAACTGGCGGAGCCCCGGGGTGTCGACGACGTAGCCGCCGGACTCCAGGCGGATCAGCTCGGCGGCGGTGGTGGTGTGCTTCCCCTTGGCGGTCCAGTCGGAGACCTCGCGGACCCGGAGGTTCAGGCCGGGCTGGATGGCGTTGAGCAGCGAGGACTTGCCGACGCCGCTCTGGCCCGAGAACGCCGTCGAGCCCGCCGCGAGGATCGCGCGGAGCCGATCCATCCCCCGGCCGTCGGCCGCCGAGGTGGCGATCGTCTCGTAGCCGAGCTGGGTGTAGAGACCGATCACCCACTGGTAAGGGGCGATGTCGACGAGGTCGGACTTGTTGAGGATGATGATCGGCCGGACGCCCCCTTTCTCGGCCGAGATCAGGTAGCGGTCGATCAGCGGGAGCTTCAGGCCGGGCTCGGCGAGCGCGGAGACGATGAGCAATTGGTCGACGTTGGAGACGATGACGTGCTCGCGGCGGCGGTAGCCCCGGGTGATCGTCCCCTTCCGCGGCTCGACGTTCTCGATCATCCCCTCGTCGCCGACGGGCCGGAACCAGACGCGGTCGCCGACGGCGACGACGTTCCGGCCGTCAATCGCCATCGTCTTGAGGATCCGCCGGACGTTGCACCGGACCTCGCGGCCGTCCCCGGCCTGGACGACCGAGACCAGCCCGTGGACCCGGACCACCCGCCCGACCTGGCAGGTGGAGAGGTCGACGGCCAGGCGGGGCGTCTGGTCCCCCTCGGCGTTCGACTCGGGGACCTCCTGCATGATGGTCCTGTGGCGCGAGAGGTCGCCCTTGGCCCGGACCCGCTCGGAGGAGACCGACTCCGGCGCCGAGGGGTCGGCCTCGCGATACCCCCGGGTCATGTCGTTCGCCCGGGTCCGCTTCTGGCGGTTCTTGTTGAACGCCACCCGGACCTTCTTCTTCTTCGCCAAGGCACACCCCCACGCCGTTCGCCCGGTCGGGCCCGATGGTCGGTGCGACCCCGGCCAATGGATGGCCGAGGAACTGTGTTCGAACCGGGCCCCAAACAGCGATATTATCCAGGACGGTGGTCCGGTGACCATCGATCGACGCCGAAGCCCAGCACCCGGAGCCACGCCATCGGCCCCCAACCCCGATCGCCCCGCAGGCCGATCGAACCCAACGCCCGGTTGCGGATCGGACCCAACGGCCCGGCGCGGATCGAACCCAACGGCCCGGCCCGGATCGGACCCAACACCTTTTTGCGGATCGAACCCAACGGTCGGGGACGGGGCGATCTCCAAGCCTTCCTGGTCGGCCCGGCTCGCCCGATTTCGCCATTCGAGGTGGTTGCCGCGGCGTCGACCCCGCTTTACGATGCGGAGAAGACCCGGCCGGTCCCCACCGAAGGCCGGGCGAGTTCGCGGGCCTCGTCCCGACTCCGGCACGGCCCGAGGACTCGGCACTCCGACCCGTCTCGCGACCCTGGCGAAAGGACCGCCCCCGTGCGACCACGTCCCGCTCGTCCCGCCCGCCACCTTTTCGCCGCCGGCCTCGCGATCGGCCTGACCCTGGCCCTCTCGGCCCCCTCCCTCGCCCAGAATTCGCCGAACGAAGCCAAGGCCAACTCGCTGGCCCGCTATCTCCCCAAGGGGGAAGTGAACTTCTACCTGGAGTTCGACGGACTCGACGCCCACGCGGACGCCTGGAAGAAGACCGCGGCCTCCAAGATCCTCAACGAGACGCCGACCGGCGCGATGCTGGAGACGGTGGCGGTCCAGTTGCTCGACCGCCTGCCCGCCCCGGCGGGCGAAGCCGGGAAGCGCGGGGCCGGCCTGATGGCGGTGGCCAAGCACATGGCCCGCTCCGGCTTCGTGCTCGCCGAGTTCCCCGACGAGCACCGGCCGGGCCAGTCGACCGGGCTGATCGTCCTGCGCGACGCCTTCAAGGACAAGGAGATCCGGTCGATCGTGGCCCGGATGCTCCAGGGGATGAACGCGCCGGGGACCAAGCCGCAGGCGGTGGTCCGGGCCGGCCACAAGGTCATCGGCGGGGTGACGCAGCGGGGGACGGGGTTCAGCTGGTGGGTCGAGGAGGTCGGCAAGGCGGACATCGTCCTGGTCTCCCCGGTCCCCGAGGCGGCGGACGGCGTCCTGGAGACGCTCGACGGCAAGCACCCCAACGCCGTCGACCTCCCGGCCAGGGCCGACCTCTTCCAGGTCGAGAACGGCTTCACGCCGATCGGCGGGGTCTACGCCAGCCCGGCCTGGGTCCGCAAGTCGGGGATGCTGGTCCAGCTCGGTCTGGGCGACTTCAAGCGGCTCGATTTCCGGTTCGGGTTCCAGGGCGACGCGCTGATGTCGGTCGTCCGGCTCGCCACGCCCGCGCCCCGGAAGGGGATCCCGGCGCTTTTCGACGGCCCGTCCTTCGAGAAAGGGGCCTTGCCGCCGATCCCGGAGACCGTGAGCGGCTTCACGGCCACCTCGCTCGACCTGAAAGCGACCTATGAGAAGTTGGTGGCGCTGGCCAAGACGGTGAATCCGGACGCCGGGGCGCAGGCGGCCAAGGTCGCCGAGGGGCTCAAGGCGAAATCGAAGGTCGACCTCGAAGCCGACCTCCTGAAGCACCTCGGCCCGAAGGTCGCCTGGTACGTCCTGCCGGCCAAGGCGGCCTCGAAGCCGGCGAACGCGCCGTCGAACCTGTATAGCTCGATGCTCGCCGGGGCGGGGATCGACCAGCTCCCCCGGGCGGCGATCGTGATGGACGTGGACGACCCGACGGCGTTCAACAAGGTGCTGGACGAGGTGATGGTGGCCGTCAACCGCGAGTTCAAGGCGATGGGACGTCCGCCCGGCGAGGCCGCGCCCAACCGGGGCGGCCGGGGCCGTGGCCAGGGCCCGCCGAGCCCCGAATTCCGGGTCACGACGACCAACGGTCGGATGTACGCGCTGAACGTCCCGCAGGAACTCGCCGCCCAGTTTCCCGCCTCGTTCCGCCCGGCGCTCCTGGTCGAGGGGAAGCACCTGACGGTGGCGATCTCCCCCGAGGTTGCCCGGCAGGCGGCGGGCTCGAAGGGGTCGTGGACCCCCTCGAACGGATTGGCCCTGGCCTACCCGATGGTCCCGGCGAAGTTGAAATACCTGAGCGTCGGCGACCCGAGCGAGGGCCTCCCGGCGCTGCTCGCCGGCCTGCCGAGCAAGGTTCAGGCGACGTTCAACACGGCGTTGATGCTCAAGGCACTGGCCAACCCCCCCGCCCCCGGGGCGGCGGCGACGCCCGGGGCCGCTCCCGCCCCGGACCCGAATCCGAACCAGAACTCCGGTCGCCGGGGCCTGGTCGGCGCCGGCCCGATCGGCGGGTCGAACCCGAACGCGACGACGGGCACGCCGAATGTACCGGGCGGTCCCGGAGGGCCGGGCTCGCCGACGACACCCGGAGAGCCGGGGGCACCGGGCGGCCCGGCGCAGCTGGTCCTCCAGGTCGACGCGGCGAAGCTCCCCTCGGCCGACGCGATCCGGGCCCTGCTCTTCCCCTCGCTCTCGTGGGTGGAGTCGGACGGCGACGAGATCCGGCTGGTCTCGCGAGTGGCCTTCCCCGAGGTCGAAGACCCCTCGAAGCTGGGCGCGATCCTGGGGATCGCGATCCCGATGGTCCGGGGCGGGGGACTCCCCCCCGGGATGACCCCGCCGCCCGGGATGGCCCCGCCGCCCGGAGGGATCCCCGGCGCCGGCCGGCCGGGCAACTCGGGAGGAGGCAACACGCCGGCCAGGCCCGACTGAGCCCGACGGGCATCGACCCTCGGATTCGCACGAGAAATTATCAGCACTCGACCCGGCGACCGCCCTTACCCGGGGCCTCCGGCCCCCAAGTCCGCCGGATCGGCACGCCTCACCGTGAGGCCGATCGGAGAAACATCATGGAATTCGTCCACGAGATCACCGCCTTCCTCGAGAACAAGCCGGGCCGCCTGGCCAAGATCTGCTCGGCCCTGGCGCACGAGAAGGTCGACCTCCGGGCCATCTCGGTCATGGACTCCAACGGCCGGAGCGTCCTCCGCTTCGTGACCGACCACCTGGAAGAGACGAAGAAGGTGCTGACCTCGATCGGGGCCGAGCATACGACCAGCGAGGTCCTCGCCGTCGACATGGAGAACCGCCCCGGGGCCCTGGCGAAGGTCCTGGAGCGGCTGGCCGAGGATCACATCAACGTCGAATACGCCTACCTCGCCGCGACGGCCTCGGCGCCCGGGCGGTCGATCGGGATCTTCCACACGTCCAACCCGAAGAAGGCCCAGCAACTGCTGGGCGAGGGGCACGGCAACGGGCCGGGCCACTCGCCCCAGCGCCGGCCGCTCCACTCACGCTGAGGTCTCGATGGCGAGGGGAGAGGGCAAGGCGGACGGCGACTCCGGCCGGCTGCACGTGGTCCTGGTCGAGCCGGAGATCGCCGGCAACGTCGGGGCGGTCGGCCGGACCTGCGTGGCGGCCGGGGCCAGGCTCTGGCTGGTCCGCCCGCTGGGGTTCCTGGTGACCGACCGCCACATCAAGCGCGCCGGGCTCGACTACTGGCCGGACCTGGACTGGGGGGTCGTCGACCACCTCGACGAGGTGGCCGACGCCCTCGGCCCCGGCCGGCTCTGGCTCTTCAGCACCAAGGCAACCACCCCCTACACCGACGCCCGCTTCGCCCCCGGCGACGGCCTGGTCTTCGGCCCCGAGAGCCGGGGCCTGCCGCCTTCCTGGATCGCGGACCGGCCCGACCGGGGGCTGCGGATCCCGATCCGGCCGGAGGCCCGGAGCCTGAACCTCTCGAACTCGGCGGCCATCGCCCTGTTCGAGGCGACCCGCCAGCTCGGGGCCGATCCGGGTCGAAACCCCGGGCCCGGTCCGTTATGATCGGACCGCACGGAGGGTCGACCGACCGGCCGGAGCCCGACCCTTCGAGAGGACCCGCGACCGATGCCCCAGAGATTCCTGCCGGCCCTCGCCTGGACGCTCGTGATCCTGGCCCTCTGCTGGTGGCCGAGGGCCTACATGGGGATCATCGAGCGGCCGGATCGGCCGTTCTTCGTGCCCAACGTCGACAAGCTCGTCCACCTGGGGATGTTCGCGGGCTTCGCCTTCCTCGGGATGCGCGTCGGCTCGTCGGCGACCCGGGCCCGGGGCGTCGCGATCCTGCTGGTCGGCGGCGGCGTGGCGGTCCTGACCGAGATGGTCCAGAACACCCGATTCGTCAACCGCGACGGCAACGCGGCCGATGCCCTGGCCGACGTCGTCGGCCTGGTCGTTGGCCTGGTCGCCTACGGCTGGTTCGCCCGGGTCAGAATTCCATCTCCTGGAACGCCTTGATCCCGATCCTCAGCGGCAGGATGGTCCCGACGACGCCGACGACCAGGCTGGTGGCGATGGCGGCGACCAGCCAGAACCGGAACTGGCCCTCGCTGATCCCGATCGCGCCGGACTCCGGGCCGTCGAGCCCGGCGTAGTAGAGGTGGCAGGGGACGGCCAGCGCCGTGACGATGGCGAAGATGAAGACTAGGCTGACCAGGAGGTTGAGCGTCCCGCCGAAGCCCGAGGCGATCTTCGAGGGATCGTCCTCCTTCAAGTTCGGCAGCCTCGCCCCGAGCCCGACGCTGATCCCCGAGAGCCCGAAGCAGAGGATCGCGACCATCCCCATGTGGAGGCCGATCATCAACGGGCCCATCCGCAGCATCAGGTCGCTGAGGACGACCAGGATCTCGGTCGCCACCAGCGAGATCCCCGAGGCGAAAGCGAACTTGCCCCAGAGGATCGCCTCTCGCTTCAGCGGCAGGAGGCCGAGGACCCAGAAGTTCCGCCCTTCCAGCGAGAGCAGCGGGAAGATGAACCGGCTGGTGAAGGTCGAGAGGATCAGTGCCGTCACCGAGAGGTTGAGGAAGCTGATCAGGTTACGCCAGTAAGGCCGCTCGACGTCGTAGCTCAGCCGGCGGATGTTGATGAAGTAGAAGGCCAGCAGGCCGAAGAAGATCAGGAACTGCGACCACTGCGCGGGGTCTCGGCGGAAGGTCCGCAGGTCCTTCAGGATCAGCAGGCGGATCTCGTTAGGGAGGAAGAAGAAGGTCCGGTGGAACGCGGCGTCGAGGCCGTACCAGCCGTGCCGACGCCGCGAGGATCGACCCGCCTGGACCCGCCCGTAGCCGAGCCGGTAGAGGTCGCGGGCGACCACCGCCGCCAGCAGGTAGGCGACCCCGGCATTCCCCGCCACGACGCCGAGGTAAAACAGCCCGGTCGACCAGTCGCCCCGGACCGACGCCACCAGGCCCAGCGACATCCAGCGGCTCGGCCAGAGCGGGTGCCTGCTGAACTCCAGCCGGCCGAGGAGGCCGTCGAGCCAGCCCGAGGTCAGCAGCTCCCCGGGCGTCCCCCAGAGCCGGAACCCCAGGAAGATCAGGCCGAGGATCGCCAGGCCGACCCCGACCGCCACGACCGTCTTCCGCCTCCTCGGCAGGAAGGCCGCGACGAGCAGGGCCCCGATCGCCCCGAGGCTGCCGGGGATCAGCACGAAGGCCAGGAAGAAAACCGGGAAGATCGCGTAGAACGACCATGAGGCGTCCTCGACGATCCCGAAGGAGACCATCAAGGGGCTTCCCAGCAGCAGGAACGCCCAGCTCGAGAACGCGATCGCCTCGAAATACTTGTAGGCGAAGATCTGATCCGGCGGCGCGGGGGTCGTCAGCAGGAAGGCCGCCTCGCGCGACTGGTAGAGCCCCGCGTAGAGGATGATCCCCGTCGAGAAGACCAGCATCACCAGCAACGAGAGGAAGAACATCCCGAAGATGAACTCGACGAACTCGCCGGAGAGGACCGGGATGAAGCTCTTGAGGAACTGGAACCCGCCGAAGAAGAGGAAGAACAGCAAGGCCCAGAAGACCACGCTGCAGATGCCGATCATCGCCAGCCTCAGCCTCGACCCGGTCAGGAGCAGGCGGAGCCCGTTGGCCACCAGCCGCCAGCGGAGCGAGCGGAACGCCGAGCCGACCTGGCGAGGGTCGGCCAACCTCGGGGCGATCGGCACGGCCTGATTCGCGTGGGTCTCGTTCATCGGCCGGGCCCCCGCGACTCGACCATCGCCGGGCCGTCGACCAGCGGGCGGTCACCGCCGGTCAGCTTGAGGAAGAGGTCTTCGAGCGGACCCTGCATCTGCGAGCGGTCCCTCAGCTCGGCCAGGGTCCCCTGGGCGAGCATCCGGCCGTGGTCGACGATCCCGATGCTGTCGGCCAGCTCCTCGGCGATCGAGAGCAGGTGCGTCGACATCAGGACGGCGACCCCCGATCTCGCCTGGGCGACGAAGAGGTCCTTGACGATCCGGGCGCTCCGGGGGTCGAGCCCGACCAGCGGCTCGTCGACGATCAAGACCTTCGGGTCGTGGACCAGGGCCGAGGCGAAGACGACCCGCTGCTTCATCCCGTGGGAGTAGTTTTGCGAGAGCTCGTCGATGTAGTCGCCCATCTCGAAGGTCTCGATCAGCTCGTCAATCCGCCGGGTCGCCGCCTTCGGGTCGAGCCCGTACATCTCGACGACGAAGCGGAGGAACTCGCGCCCGGTCAGCTTCTCGTAGAGGTAGGGCTGGTCGGGGACGTAAGCGACGAGCTGGCGGGCCTCGGGGCTCGCCGCGGGGAAGCCGCCGACCCGGACCGACCCGGAACTCGGGTGGAGCAGGCCGCAGACCATCTTGATCGTGGTCGTCTTCCCCGCCCCGTTGGGCCCGAGGAAGGCGTATAGCTCGCCCGCCCTGACGGAGAGGTCGAGGTGGTCGACCGCCTTCTTCGCCCCGAACGCCTTGGTCACGCCTCGCAGGTCGATCATGGAGCTGGGACCCCGGCCGGGCCTCGCCCGCCCCGGTCGGGCAGGCGTTCGAGGATCAATTTGATGAACGGGAAGGGGATCTCCTGGCGGAGGACCAGGCCGTCGCCCCGGACCCAGGTCTTCGCCGAGATCGGCGTGAGGTGCTGGACGACCTCCAGGGTCGTCACGACCTCGTTGTTCCAGAAGATCGCCCGCTTGCCGAGGACCTCGACCCGGACCTCCTCGACACGCCCGGTCAGGGGGCTGACGACCCGGGTCGACCACCGCTGGCCGACCTGCAAGCCGGGCAGCCGGTCGATCGGCCCGAGCGCGTTCTGGATCATCCCCCTCGGCTCGTAAGGGAACGACCGGGTCCAGTTGAGCAGGGCGACCGGCCCCTGCGCTTGGATCTCGATCGTGGCCCCCTTGACGGCGCCGTTGAGGCTGACGAGGTCGTAGCCGTCGGTCGCCGATCGGACCACGACGCGGAAGGTCTTCAGGTTGCCCGAGGGGTCGATCTTCAGGTCGTTGGCGATCTCCAGCCGCTCGTCGGACTGCGAGGCGAACCGGGTCCCCTTCAGCAGGCTCCCGGAATTCAGCCAGACCTGGCCGGTCAGGTCGAGCCCGCCGTCGGCGGACCGGGCGGACCGGGTGACGGCACGGCCGACGGAGCGCGACCCCTTCAGGCCGTTCTCCTCGGCGGCGGTCAGCTCCCACTCGGTCGGCCGGGCGTCCTCCTCGGCCGCCGCGATCGAGCGGAGGTCCGGCGGCGGGGTGACCCAGAAATCCGGCAAGATATCCCGGCGCAGGAGGCCCCCGGTCGCGTAGACCCAGAACAGGAGGATCGCGACGCAAGCGGGTCGGGAGGGCATGACGTTCGCCTCGGCTTCGGAGTATCCTGACTATACGGGAGACCGGCCGTCGAACATAGGGACCAAGCCCGGCGTCCCCTGATTTGTTCGGGTTGACGGCCCCGGGGGGTCGCCGTATCCTCCGAGCCGTCGCGAGGACCCTCGCGAAGGCCCGGCCCGGCCGCCCGCGGTTCTCGCCGCCCCACAACGGAAGGCAGGTCGCCTCATGGGCTCGTCGACCAAGCGAAGGCGCGTGACGATCATCCTCGCCGTCGCCCTGACGGCGCTGGCCCTACCGGGGCTGGCCTGGCTCTCCCTGACCCACGAGCCGACCTTCTACAAGGACCTCGTCGCCGAAGGGCCCCGCGGCCAGCGCGAGGCGAAGGCCAAGCACTTCGTGGCCAGCAGCTTGCAGCTGCGCAACGACATCACCAACGAGCGCGACTGGCAGGCCGTCTTCACCGACCAGGAAGTCAACGCCTGGCTCGCCGAGGACCTCGTCAGCTACTTCGCCGACCAGATCCCGCCCGAGGTCCACGAGCCCCGCGTCGCCTTCGGGGCCGACCGGATCTCGCTGGCCTTCCAGCTCGACCGGGGCCCGATCCGCACCGTCTTCTGGGTCGTCGCCCAGGCCCGGGTCCCCGAGGACAACGTCCTCTCCCTGACCTTCGAGAAGATCCGGGCCGGGGTCGTGCCGGTCCCCGCCGAACGCCTCATCGGGCCGATCACCGACCAGGCCCGGGACCACGGCCTCGACCTCCGGTGGACGACCGAGGGCGGGCTCCCCGTCGCCACGGTGCGCTTCGCCAAGGACCGGGGCCTCTCCGACATCGTCCTGGAGCGCCTGAGCATCCGAAAGGGCCAAATTCGCCTCTCGGGCCGGTCCGACCGCCTCCAGGGGGCTTTCCTCGCCCCGACCCTCCCCGACCGCCGGGCCCTTCAGCTCAACTTCCCCAGGCGGAACCGCCAGGAAGGCCGCCCCGCCTCGTCCTCGATCCTCCAGAACGCGACCGGCCCGACGAGCTGACCCCCTCGGGCCTCCAGCACGACCCGCCCCTCGCCCCACTCGACGACCGAGCACGTCCCCGAGTCCCACCGCCGGACCGTCCCCCGCCCGCCCGAGATTTCCCCCTCATACTCCAGGTAGACCCGCCGATGCGCCGGCAAGGCCCGGGCCGGGAGGTCGATACCCGCGACGATCGGGACGTCGACCGCCCAGGTGCGCAGGCCGGGACCATCCTCGACGAGGAAGTCCCAGTGGACGCCGTCCCAGTGGTGTTCGAGGACCGCGAAGCGGCGAACCTCGACTTCGCTCGACGCCCAGGCTTCCTCGCCCTCCCGGCTCAAAGGACTTCGATGAGGTAGGTCGTCATCCAGAGGTCGATCTGCTGGAAACGCTCCATCATCCTCCCCTTGAAATCGAGGAAGAACGCGCGATGGCCGGGATCGTCCGCGACGTCGACAAACAGGCGGATCAGGTCATCGCGATAGGATTCGCCCTGGTGTCGCCACTGAGCCAGCAGGTCGGCGGGGACCAGGCCGCCCGTCACTGAACCGGAGCGGCGGCAGGAGTTCGTAGCGACGGAGCATTTTGCTCATAAGTGGCCGGTCCTTCGACCAGGAACGAGATGCCCTCGACCGCCAGGAACGACAGGGCGTCGTCCGGCACGAGCATCCCGCCCGTCGACCAACTCTTGAACGAGAAGCGACCAGCGAGCCGCCCGAGGGCCCGGCGCTTCGCCTCGCCATCAGGGAAAGAGATTCGGATCATCCCCCTATCCTAAGCGACGTCCGGGACGCCGGGCAAGGATGGGCCGCCTCGCGTCGAGGAAGATCCGACTTCGACCGCCGGCGGTCTCCTGATACGATGGGCAAGATCCCTGGCATCGAATTTCAGCTCGCCTCGGATCGAAGGGAGATCCGCCCATGAGCCTCGCCGAATCCCACAAGCCCGCACGGCCGATGACGGTCGAGGAGTTCCTCGACCTGCCCGACGACGGGGTCGAACGGGACCTCATCGACGGCGTGATCCAGGAATGGATCGTCGAACCGCCCGAGCGAGAATTGACCGAGGCGGACATGACCCGACGCAACCCGTTGCACTGCGAGGCGGAAACCAGCATCGGTTACGAGTTGCGACTCTGGCTCGCGACCCGGCCGACACCCCGGGGCAAGGTCGTCAGCGGCGAGGTCGGGTTCCGCCTCGCACGCGAGCCGGTCGTCTTCGTCGGGGTCGACGTGGCCTACATCTCGGCGGAGATGGTCGCCAACCACGACCGGAAGCTCCGCTACTTCGACGGGCCTCCGGTGCTCGCCGTCGAGATCCTCTCGCCCTCGGACAAGCAGGTCAAGATCATCGCCAAGGTCCGCAAATATCTGGAGGTTGGCACCGTCGCCTGGGTCGCCGAGCCCGAATTCCGTACCCTCACGGTCTACCGACCGGGCGAAGCTCCCCTCGGCTTCAACGACCGCCAGGTGCTCGACGGCGATCCCTACCTGCCCGGCTTCCGGGTCGAGGTCGCCCGGCTCTTCGAGGGGTGATCCGGCCGATTCGCGGCCGCTTGCAGCCCGGGACTGGCCTCGGCCCGATTCGTGGGGTAGCCTGAAGTTCCCGGCCCGACCCGGAACGTCCCCGCGACGCCAGGAGGGGGACACCCTCGCCCCTGGGCCCTTCGGAAAGGACGCGCACGCGGTGACACCGAAAGAGGTCCTGGCGCAGATCCGCCAGAGCGAGGTCACGACGGTCGACCTCCGGTTCATGGATTTCCCCGGCGTCTGGCAGCACTTCGCCATCCCGGCCGAGGCCCTGACCGAGGAGACCTTCGAGGAGGGGATCGGCTTCGACGGCTCCAGCGTCGTCGGCTGGCGGGCGATCAACGAGGCCGACCTCCTGGTCGTCCCCCAGCCCGAGACCGCCCTGATCGACCCGTTCACCGCCAGCCCGACGCTGACGATGATCTGCAACATCCAGGACCCGATCACCC
>JAABUK010010486.1_pt1 | contig 12350 bp, 6 predicted proteins | sample 5559141 | NCBI WGS metagenome assembly JAABUK01 (sample SAMN10711869, study PRJNA513367) | rock metagenome | isolation source: Antarctica rocks | place: Antarctica: Victoria Land, Pudding Butte nord | collected 2016-01-03
GACTGCCACAAAGCGATCCAGCAGTCATCTAACTTCGCCCGCAAAAAGCTGCAGAAAACTCGCTGAGCATTTGTGCACACCCCTCAAGTACTTGCAGCGTGTTGAGCGTCGGCGCGGAGCGATTCCAGCGCGCTTCTCGGTTCTTAACGGCGTTTCCTGGCGGCTGGCTGGGGCGTGGCGGCGAGGCGCAGGGCGCGCAGGCGCAGCTTCTCGGGCGATTCTCCAGCCGCGTAATCCTTGAGCAGGGCCGCGAGTTCAGCGGTGCGGTTCTGCTGCTTGAGCAGGGTGAGCAGGCGGTAGTCTTCCCAGCCTTCGCGCACCGACTCGGAAGCGCGGGTGGGGATCGGGCCGCGCGGGCCGGGGTAGACCATGATGTAATCGGGGTTGTCGCCGTCGAAGTCGTTCCAGGGATCGCCGACGGGGCTGTAGTAGGAATAGAAGCCCCATCCATTCTCGCCGCGCGCGAAAGCGTCCCAGGCTTGCGTCTGGTAGCTCACGGGCGCGCGCTCGTTCTTGTCGCCGTGGGTGCTGACGCGGTAGGTCGCCCTGACCAGGCGCGGCGCGTCGAAGAGCGGCTGCAGCGTGGGGTAGCCGCGCCTCAGCATCTCGTTCGGCACCGAGACGTTGATCACCTCGCGGTAGAACGGCGCGAGTAGCGGCGCGATGATGTCGTCGGGCGCGGGCGCGTTGCCTTCCCAGAAGATCGGGTTCATGTAGATGTTGATCTTGGGGTCGGTCTGCTTGACCAGGCGCGCCAGCACGCCGAAGATCTCGGCGTTGCCCCGGCCAGGCTCGTCCCACAGCTCGGCATACCAGTCGTTGTAGCCCAGCCCCAGATCCCTGGCCTGCTTGACGACCGCGCGCACGCTGTCGGCGATGGCGGCCCTGTCCTTGTCGGTGAGCGCCGAAGCCTTGAGGCGGTTGTTGTAGCCCTCGTTGTTGTAGGTCCAGGGCAGCACGCCGACGTGATACATCTGCTTGCCGATTCTGCCGTGCGCGCGGTCGTTCTGGCGCGCGATCTCGGCGTCGGTGCCGGGCGTGGGAAGCTGGTGCCACACCGACATCCCGATGGACTGCTTGTGCGCGACCTCGCGCGCCTGGCGGTCAGAGTAGGCGAAGGGGAACTGCCCCGTGGCGTGATCCCAGGTGTTGATGTACACGAAGGGATCGGGCAGGGTCACGTCAAGTACTTGCACCCGGACGGGCAGGCTGCTCCTGGAGCCGCCCGCGCCGCTGAAGGTCACCTGGGCCTCATAAATGCCCGGCGCAGCTCCGTCTGAAGTCACCGAGAGCCACAGCACAGCGGAGCCCGCAGGCGTCAAGGTCAGGCGCGGGAAGTCGTGGATGCCCCCGGTGTTGGTCAGGTAGCGTCGCAGCAGGCTGGCGCCCGGCGCGTTGCCGGCCTCGAAGAGCGGCCCCAGAACCGTCCCGTAGTTGCGCGAGTTGATCGCTCCAGCCACGCGCAGCGAGCCCCGCACCCGGCTGGCGCCCGCCGTGTTGCTCCTGGAACCGCTCAGCGAGCGGAAGGCGCTCAGCGAGACCTCGCCCGCGCCGGGGTTCACCATGTCGGTGTTGGTGAGGGCGAGGGCGGCGTTCTCGGTCTCGTTGCGCGCCATCGCGATCTGCACCGGCCGGGCGGCTTCCCGTGCTGTGGGCAGCAGCGGGCGGTCCGTGATGCTGTCCCAGGTCGGAACCTGCGACCACACCGCGGGCAGCCTGGCCAGAGCGCCCAGACTCCACTTCCACTTGCCGAAATCTCCATCGGAGAACGTGGTGCGCGGGATGCCGGGGATCGAGGGAAAGGCCACGCCCGTGATCACGGCTGTGGGCGCGACGGGCACGATGGCCTCGGGCAGCTTCTCCGAGACCTCGGCGTCGCCCCACACCACGACTTCTTCCAGGTACGTCAGGTAGTTGTTGGCCTTGGGATCAACGGCGTTCACGGTCAGGCGCAGGTAGCGCCCCGGCGCTTTGGCGGGCAAAACCAGGCGGTGGAACATCTTGTCCGGCGCTTCCTCGCGGGTGCGCTCCAGGAGCGCGCGCCACGGCCCGGCGCGATCATCGGCGGCCTCGATTTTGAAGGCGGCCTTCTGCGAGCGCGTGCTGAGATCGACCTCGCTGAAGGTGCAGGCGCGCTTGAAGTCAAAGGTGGCGATGATGGGGCGGTTGGCGGTTCCCACCGGCACGTTCCAGTCGCCCTGAGGCACGCCGTCGAGCAGCCGCTTGTTGGGGTCGCCGGGGTTGTCGGGCGGGATGTCGTAGGAGTATTCGACGCCGGTCACGATGCGCTCGCCCCAGTAGCCGGCGTTATCGGAGAGCAGCTTGCCCGGCGGCGCGCTCTGGGTGTCGCGCGAGCCGTCCCACCACACCCGATCCGCGCGCGCCGTGGACAGCGCCGAGCACAGCGCCAGGCCCGAAGCCAGACCTCGCAGCACGAAGGTTTTCTTACTCTGGATCATGTTTTATTCTCTTCAATGAGGACGATAAGGAACGCCCCAAGTACTTGTGGCTAAACACCATCCGGCTGCGTGCTCTGCCACTGCGCCCAGGCGTTGATCACGATCTCCCTGGCGTCGCGGATGTGGCGGCGCATCTTGGCTTCCGCCTGGGCGCCATCGCCCGTCGCCATCACCGCCACCAGGTCGCGGTGGTTGTGCTTGAGTTCCTGAGCGCGCGCGCGCAGTTGCTCCACGACGTGCAGCAGGTAGCGGTCGTGCAGCGCGAAGGTGCGCAGCTGGAAGCTGTAGACCTCGACCACCTCGACCAGCTTTTCGTTGTTGGAACGCTGCACCAGCTCCCAGTGGAAGTCCTTGTCCTGCCCGAAGAAGCGCATCCAATCCTCGTTCTCCTCGGCCTCGTCGCACTTCTGGGCCATCTCGTGCAGAGCCTCCAGAGCCGAAGCGTCGCCCTGGAGCGCGACGTTGCGCGCGGCCAGCCCTTCGAGCACCTCACGCATATCGAAGAGCGGCCCGATCTCCTCGCGGCGCACCTCGCGCACGCGGCAGCCGCGATACGGCTCGCCCACGATCAGCCGCTCGTGCTCCAGGCGACGCAGGGCCGAGCGCAACGGAGTGCGCGTCACGTTGAGCTGGCGGCACAGCTCCTCCTCGCGCAGCCGCTCGCCAGGACGGAAACGGTTGTGCAAAATCCGCTCGCGCAGATACAAATAAACTTCTTGATCCTTGGTCTGGGCCAGTGCTGCCATCTTTGAATTCCCCCAGCTGCATCCAACATTGTATACAGGCAGTTTCGTGCGGTGCCCGCTCTGGCGCAAGACGATTTGGCTTGAGCAGGCGCCGATGCCTGACGCCTCAACGCTTCGCGGTGCCAAAGCGCACCCGCGATTTTATGTGCCGGCTTCCACGCCTTCCACGCGGCGATACTGCACCAGCAGGGAGCCGGGCGCCTGGGGAACCGAGACCAACAGGCGCAGCAAGTCGGCTCCGGGCCAGATCTGGCGCGGAGCCTCCTCGAAATCCGGGGCGAAGCTGACTTCATACTGCGCCTGAGCGTCGATGCCGCGCAGAGCGGTTTGCATCGTGGTGAAGGGGCTCTGGTGGCGGCGCAGGAACATGGCGAAGCCTTCGCCCAGGTCGGGCCGGTGGTATTGGTAGGAGCACCAGTCGTGGTAGCCCACTGTCAGGGGCGAGAGGTTGTAGAAGTCGCCGCTGAAGAAGGGGCGCAGGCGCTTCAGCTCGGAGATGGCGGCGCGCGCGGCCTGGGCGGGGAAGTCGTCCCGCTGGATGTTGCAGTAGAACACCACGCCGCTCGACATCGCGCTGCGGAAGGCGTAGGGCGAGAAGCTCCAGACCGCGGCGGTGTGCAGCGGCATCCAGCGCGAGAGGCCCGCCGTCTGCATCTGGTCGCCGACCTGGAGGCCCGCGCCAAAAGAGGGGCCTCCCACGTCGGAGAAGTCGCTGCGCCACAGGGGAATTGAGCGCGAGGCGGTTTCGAGGTCCAGGCGCCGCCCGCCGCTGGCGCAGTTGTCGATGCACAGGCCGGGGTGCCGCCGGAGCAGCTCGTCCCACATCGCATACAGGCCCTCGATGTGGCGGATCTCGGCCATGCCGACGCGATCCGGCGCGTCCGCAGCCGCCCAGAATTCCAGAGGGCGGAAGTTGAAGTCCTGGCGGTAGATGTCCACGCCCGCTTCCTCGATGACGCCCGAGATCATCTCGGTCATGTGAGCGCGCGCCTGGGGCAGGCCCAGGTTGAACAGGGCGTTGTCGTCGATGGCGCCGCCGCCGCTCGGCTTGGGCGAATGCAGCAGCCACTCGGGGCGCTCGTTCCACAGCGGCGTTCCGCGATGCACGCGCTCGGGCTCGAACCACAGCACGAGCTTCATGCCGCGCGCGTGGGCCGCCTCACCGATGGGCTTGAGGCCGCGCGGGAAGAACCGCGTGTTGACCTGCCAGTTGCCGACCTCCTCGTGCCAGGCGCGCCCCGCGCCATACCAGCAGGCATCGACCCAGAAGGCTTCGACTCCCAGGTCAGCCGCCCTGTGCAACGCCTTGAGCTCGCCCTCCTCGGTGACCACGCCGCTGTGGTGGAAGTCCGACATCGTCATGTGCGCCACCGGCGGCACCCACAGCTCGCCGCCGACGCGCGGGCAATACTCGTCCAGCAACAAGCGCCGCAGCAGATTCTGGCCGATCTCGGCATCATCACCCTGCCAGGGAATCAGCAGGATGCGCGGCGTGCGGATCGTCTCGCCGGGCTGCAGGCGCAGGTGCGTGCGCTCCATGCCAGCCGTGGCCCGCAGCGAGCTTTCGTCGCGCGCGCAAGTCGCCTTCCACTGCCCGCTCCAACCTATGGCCAGCACCACGCCGCCCGCGTCGCAGTCCACAGCGCCCGCAAGTACTTGCAGGTTGAAGAAGGGCAGCGCGCCATCCGAAGAGCGCCCACCGATTGGAGCCAGCGCGATCTCGCCGCGCTGAACCTCGCTGGCCAGCGGCAGGAAGTCGTCCATCTGGCACAGGCTGCCGTTGGCGTGGTGCAACACGACCTTGTTTTGGGCGCTGACTGGCCACGAGACATCCAGCGGCAGGATGCCTTCCAGAATGGCGCTGTCTGAGCGCCCGCCGTTGAAGAACTCCAGCACCCACTCGACCGCGCCGCATGGCTCGAACCTGCGCACGCGAGCACGCACTTCCAGGCCCCGCGCGTCGCTCCAGCGCCCAGTTGCCAGGCTTGGCTTGCCCTCGCCCGGAAGCTCTTCGGCGCGCGCCCAGCTCGATAGGAATTGGCTCGAATCGGCGCCGTCGTAGCGGAAGGAGAAGGGCGGCTGCGTCTGATTCCACAGATTCTCAAGATTCATCGGTTTCCAGCAAGTTGGAATTGGAGCTGGCGTAGCAAAAGCCATCCGACAGCAGTTGCTTCGCGGCCTGCAAGTACTTGCAGGCTGCTGGACGCGAAATCCGGCAGCACAAAGCGGATCGGCGGATTTCCCGCTAACCCGCTTTGTGCTGCCGGATGAGGGCGCGCCCGCTTACTTGTATTTGGCTTCGGCCTGAGCGAGGTTGGCGATGCCCTGGGCGCTCAGGGCCTGCAACGGCTCCTGGTTGCGATACCAGTAGTTCACGCTGCCGGCGCGGTAGGTGCCCGAGGGCTTGAGCGCCTTGACGTGGCCGTCGGCGAACAGGTAGTTGCTGGTGCTCAGGTGGCCAGCATACAGCAGGTTGGGGCCACCGGAGCTGAAGTCGATGACGATGCTGGAGAACTGAGACGCCCAATCGCTTTCGGTCACGGCGATTGTCGTGGCCGGGCTGCCAACCGAGGCCAGCGACACGCCATCGCGCCCCGCCTTTTCAAAGATGCCTTTAGATGGAGGATCGGTGGGGCCGTTGCCGTAATTATGATCGCCAGCCATGTTGCCGGCGTAGCTGGGACCCGGATATTTTGCCGTGCCGACCGGCGAAGGCAGCGGGTTGGAAGGGCAATCCAGAACCTGCAGGCTCTTGACGTAAGGCTGGACGAGAGTCGGCCAGGGGCCATCACCCGCATATGTCCCCCAGTAGCCGTAGCCGACGACGATAGCGGGGTACTTCTCGTCGTAGTCCTGGGTGTATTGGATCAAGCCCAGGCCAATCTGCTTCAGGTTGCTGGAGCAGCTCGCACGCCGCGCGTTCTCACGCGCCCGTGCGAACACCGGGAAGAGGATCGCGGCGAGGATGGCTATGATCGCTATGACCACGAGCAGCTCAATCAGGGTGAAGCCCCGGACTTGACGCGGAGCCTGGCCTTGAGTCTGGCGGGTGCGACGGGTGCGGCGCTCTGGATGAAGCATGAACTCTCCTTCGAGGCGGAACGTTGGCACTTGAGGCAGCAGTTCGATGCAGCCGCCTCAGAATGTATACAACCTTATACCCAACCTTTTCTGCAATCAAACATCACCAACCTTTCTTTTTGAGGGCGCACATTTTCCGCATCTCGCATCAAAGCGAAGCGGTGGCGGAGGGCGAGTCTGTCCAGTCGAAGACCGCGGCCAGGCGGCTGAGGCGGGCGTGCATCAAGTTCTGGTAGATCTGGGGCGCGTGCTGGGGCGCGACTTTGTGACCTAATCCCCGGACGCTGACGCGGCCCTGGGCCAGCCATTCGAGGGCAGCCGCCTGGTTCTCGCGGATGCTGTTGGGGCGAAACTCGCTGGGCAGGCGCGGCACTTCCCACTCCCAGCCCGAGCGCAGCACCACGTAGTTGTGGAAGATGGCGTGGGTCAGGGCCTGCGCGTAGATCTCGGTGTGGCGGCGCCACGGCGTGCCGACCAGCACCACCTCGCCGCGCTCGCACACCACGCGGCAGGCATCCAGGGCGGCGCCTTCGTGGCCCGAGCACTCCAGAGCCAGAGCGACGCGCCCCGCCACCGGAAGCGACTGGGCCGAGACCTCAGCCAGCACGTTGACGATGCCGGATTCGAGCGCGAACTGGCGCCGCGCCGCCGAGGGATCGCACGCCCACACCTGGTAGCCGCAGCAGGCGAAGACTTTGGCCGCCAGGTGACCGACCAGTCCCAGACCCATCACCAGAACCGGAGCCGGAGGGCGCGCCGTGGTCGTGGTCAGGGTCCTCATCGTGACGCTCATCAGGCGCGCGAAAACCGCGTCTTCGGGCGCCAGGCCTTCCGGCAGGCGCAGCACAGCCTCCTGCTCGGCGCGCTGCCACGATTGATGGTGCCCGGTGCAGAACACGCGGTCGCCAACCGCGATGCCCTCAACATCGGAGCCAGCCTCCTCGACCTGGAAGACCGCCGCATAGCCGGGCACGTAGGGGAAGCTACTGCCCTGATAGCCATCGGCCAGCTCGGTCCCGGCGCTAACGAGCGAGGCCAATGTGTGCCCGGCAATCTGGGTGGAGCCAAGCGGCGAGGTGTCGCGCGGCACCGGCAGCAGCTCGGCTCGCTCGCGGGCGGTGAAGGTGACGCAGGTTTCCATAGAGATTTGTCGAGCGAAACGCCTGCAAGTACTTGCAGTTAGAGGCTGTTTAGGAACGGTTTCCAGTCACGCTGACCGTCATTCTTCAGGTCGCAAAGCTCCCTTGAAAATGACGGGTTGTCAGTTCGTCTGCCAAACAGCCTCTACGATGCGGCGGGTGCGCTGACCTCTGTCTGCAGGCGCGGCTGCGAGAGTTGAAGCACCGGCTCGCCCCAGGCGGCCCAGTCCGCCGAGGTGTTGTTGGCCGGCCCTGGATCGGCGATCAGGCGCAGGCGCACCCGCTGCCCGGCGTAGGCGCTGAGATCAATCGTCATGGGGTGCCACTTCTGGTCGCGCGGAGTAAGCTGCTCGCCCACAAGCTTGCGCTGACCCGCGGCGTCCACCACTTCGACGCGGAATATCACGCCATCGCTGGCGTCGCCGCCGTCGCGCAGGCCGCTGAAAGCGCGGAACTCGGTGGCAGAGGCGGGTAGCTGGATGGGCTCGGTCTCGGCCCAGGTGTAGCCGATGCCTCCCAGCCACGGCGGGTGCATATAAAGGCCGCTCTTGGCCACGCCGCCCACGCTCGATCCAGCAACCTGGAACAAGCCTCCGCTACCCACCGCGTTGGGCGTCTCCTCCTGCCCGCGCCGCGCGATGCCCCAGTGGACGCGCACCTTCTGCAAGTCCGCCACGGTCGCCACAGGCAAAGTCCGCTGCAGGCGCAAGGTGGTCGTGAATGGTTGGGGCAGCCCTTCCACGGTAATCTTCAGCGTGCCCTGGGCGTTGGCGGGCGCATCCGAGCGCACAAGTACTTGCAGTTGCTGCGGCGGGCTCGCGCCATCGAAAGAGATGCGCGGCGTCTCAACTTCCCAGCCCTCCGATGCCTGGAACGAAACCGCCGATGGAGCGCGCCCCAGGGTGCTCAAATTCCACGAGGGCAGCAAGGTCAGGCGCGTTGAGCCCGCAGTTGAGGCCGCATCGTTGGCCGTCTGCCAGCGCCACTGGACGGGAGCCACCACGCGCAGCCACAGCTCGCGCTCCTGCCCGGCGCGCGTGGCACGCACTCGAACCCAGGAATCCACTGCGGCATCGGCGGGAACCGTCAGGTGATCGCCCCGGATCGTCCCCACGCTGCTCTCCCAGCGCACCTGAGCGCCCGAAGCGTTCGAGGCATTCGAGGCGGGAGGCTGCGAGCGCAGGGAGACGGTGCCGCCGGGCGCGGCTTCGAGCGTCGAGGGCGCGATCTTCCAGGTGTCTTCGCCGGAGAAGTGCAGCACGTAGCGCACGCTGCCCAGCGCGCTCTCGCCCAGGTGCGGCGTCCACTTCACGGGCGCCGCCGAGACCTCAGCCGCTTCGATCCAACTGGCCGCTCCGCTGTCGTGCACCGTGGGCGCGGCCAGCGGCTTGTTAACCATATCGAAGGCCTCGCAGCGCACCAGCCGCCCGCGCACGCCGTAGGGACGCGCGATCATCCAGGCGTTGCGCGCGCCCGGAGCCAGCGGCGCGTCCGCGATCCGGATGGCCTGCAGGGTGTTGGCGCCCAGCGGCTTGATGGCCAGGCCACCGCTCGCAGCCGCTTCGGGAGCCGCGAACCATTGCCCGCGCCCATCCAGATAGGTGTAGCTCTGGCTGCGCAGATAATCGGCTCTGGCGTTGCGGTTGAGAGCGCAGAAGCTCAGGACGCCGTTGGGCTGGTAGGCCGCCCAGCCAGAAGGCGGCAGCGTGATCTCGCGGCCCCGGCCCGGACCGCCCGCGTCGATGTGCACGCGCCATTCTTCACTTGCGTGATCGTTGAGCCACAGCTTGAGGCCGTTGGGATACTCGACGTAAAGCTGGCGCCGCGTGTTGGGCAGGTCGTCCACGATGGCCTGCGAAGTCGAGCGCAAGTACTTGCCGTCCCAGTAGGCGATGCGGCGGGGCGCTTGCAGTCCGTAGCGCGCCTGCACCTGCTGCATCATGTAATAGGAGCGGCACACGCGCTCCAGCCCGAACCTCTCTTCCACCAGGTAGCCGATGTGCCCGTAGGCCATCGTGTTGAGCAGGTAGCGGTCGATGGCGTGATCCAGGCTCGCGAAGTCGCTTCCCCTGGGGATGGCCTCCACGAAGCTCATCCCGACGCCCATGCCGATGTCGCACTGGCGCGGGTGGATCTGATGCAGGTCGAAGGCGGGCAGCAGCGGCTCGGTCGAGAGGTCGCGCCCGTCCTGGGCGTAGTTGCCATCGCCCAGGCCGGCGTAGAACCAGTGGTAGGTGCCCTCGGAGAAGATCGGCGCGGCGTAATCGCGCGAGTCGTTGCGCAACAGCTCGCCGTAGGCGTAGAAGGTCTGGGCGAAGCTGCCTGCTCCGGGCAGGCGCGCGTCGTAATCGACGTATTGCCAGGGCGCGACCGCGGTGTGGACATCGGTGTAGGCCGAGGTCGGCCCGTATCTCTGCTTGATCTGCGGCGCCAATCGCGCTTCAAACGCGGCGGCTGCAAGCGGCTTGAGCGCGTAGGAGCGCGCCCAGGCCTCGCGCCAGGAGCCGTCTGGCGTTCGCTGCACGGCGTCCGGGTTCCAGAACTGGTTGAGGGTGTTGAAGTCGGTGTAGTTGGTGTACAGCCCGCAGAGCCAGCCCAGGCTCTTCTGGTGCGCCAAGTACTTGTGCAGCGCGATGTCGCCGCCCTTGCCGGGCGCGGCGTGCAAGCGCAGCGTGAAGCTCTCGCCGCCGTCGCGCCAGGCGAACTCGTGGTTGTTCTGGATCAGCTTCTCGATGCCCAGCGCGCGCAGGACGCGGCTGCGCCTCTCCTCCATCTCGTAGGAATGCAGCGGCCCCCACGACTCCTGCCACAGGCGATCCACCGCCTGCCTGGCGTTGAGGGCGACGGGGTTGGCGATGGTGGGAAGCACTTCCTCCAGGATGGGCGAGGCGGTCACGAAGAATCGCTCGAAGAGAGGGTTGCGCTTGCCATCGGTGCGCGGGATGTAGCGCGCCCCGCCGTTGATGGTGGCGATGCTCCCGCCCGAATTATTGGCGCCGTAGGGCTCCGAAGCATTGGAGCGATACCAGTCCAGCCACAGCGAGGTGTAGATCCACCGTCTGCCCGCGCGCGAGAGCAGCACGCCGGGGCTGGGGAAGTTCACCTCGTTGCCGTAGGTGAGGTAGGGCACGGTGAAGACGCGCGGCTCGCGCAGACGCGAGGCCTGCCCGAAGCTGAAGTCGGCGATGTCGCCGCCGCGGTTGATGACATCCACCACCAGAGACTTCTGCCAGATGCGCAGGCGCAGCACAGTGCCGTCGTCATACTGCGCCACCACGACATCCTGCTTGCGGTCGTGACTGTCCCTCTGCAGCGCGGCCTTCTGCAGCCTGGCGCTCGTAGCCGTTCCATCGGCGCGGCGAAGCTGAGCGCCATTCAGCAGCAAGCCCAGCGGCGCGCCGTTGACCAGGGCGCGCACGCTGCCCAGTCCGAGCGCGGCGTCGAAGGCGTAGGCGATGGTGCCGTCCGCGCCCTTGTATTCAAAGCGCCACTGGCTCGATCCGACTGGCACGATGCGATTCTCGAAGGCGCCGCCCAGGTGCATCGGCAGGATGGTCTCGTCGCGTGTGGGGAAGGCCAGCTTTGCCGCGCCGGTGTTGGCGCCCATCGTCTGCCCCGGCAAGGGCGACAGGTTGCGGCGCGGGCGCGGCGCGAGTGGCAGAGGCTGCGTGCTTTCGCGGTAGGCCCGGAGCGAATCGAGGAAGATCTCGCGCTCCTGGCTCTGCCAGCCGCCCGAAACCTCGATGCTTTCCAGCACGACCGGGAAGCTCATGTCTGCGGGCAGCTTGCGGTGCACCAGGAACCAATCCTTCCAGCGCATCCCGACGTTCACGCTGTGCAGTCGCCCGGCCGCATCGCGCAGGTGGGCCACGATGGTGACGGGCGGCGTGGTCGGATCCGGCTCGTAGTCGAAGCGGTTGCCGTAGATCCAGGCATCCAGCGCGTTCGCTCCGGCGGCGATGGGAATCGGCTGCGGCGGCAGCAGGATGACGCGCGGGCCGGAGTCGGGCTGGCCGTTGCCCGCGTAGCGCAGCCGCGCCACCGGCCTGTCCCACAGGTTCTGCGCCTGGCTCAGTTGCAAAGTCGCCCTGGCGCCGCCCTCCACGCGCACGGCCCAGCCTTCGAGGCGGTCGAAGCGCACCGTGGGCGGCGCGGGCTCCAGGCGATTGGCCCACACCATCTCGTAAGGGCGCGCCCCAGGCTTCTCCCCGGCATCGAGAGCACTCAGCACCGTCTGGGCCGCCAGCGAACCGCAGCCCGCCCCGGCGCAAGACAGGCCGACCAGAACCCAGAAGCCGCATCGTGAGCGGGAGGCTTTGTGCATAAAACTTTGCTTCGATGCGCATCGTGCATCGGCGACCACTAATTCGCGGAGTTCAAGGCTCGCCAGGGATTTTTCACGCCTGCAAGTACTTGCGGCATGGCGAAGCCGTCTTCACCATCCGATAAGGTCACAAGGTCACCGCGCGGCAGGCGCTCCACCCACAGGCGCTCCACCCACAGGCGCTCCGCCTACAGGCGCTCCGCCTACAGGTGCATTGGGATTGGAGGCCGGGAGGTTGGGCAACTGGCCAAGGGGCGGCATACCGGGGTGCGGAGGGCGCACGCCGCCAGGCGCCACAGCAACGGGCTGAGGCGGCACGCTGCCCGGCATACCAGGCGCGGGCATGACGGCCCCTCCTGGGCCGACGGCAACTTTTTGGGCGTCGGCATCGGCGTCGCTGCTGCCGCAGCCACCCAGCAGGAGAACACTTCCTGCCCCGGCTACCAGCACCAGCATAACGCGCCGCTTGCGAAAGGTCTTCATCTGTCCGCCTCCTTGAACACACCTGCAAGTACTTGAGGGGTGTGCACAAATGCTCAGCGAGTTTTCTGCAGCTTTTTGCGGGCGAAGTTAGATGACTGCTGGATCGCTTTGTGGCAGT
>JAABUK010010487.1_pt1 | contig 12350 bp, 18 predicted proteins | sample 5559141 | NCBI WGS metagenome assembly JAABUK01 (sample SAMN10711869, study PRJNA513367) | rock metagenome | isolation source: Antarctica rocks | place: Antarctica: Victoria Land, Pudding Butte nord | collected 2016-01-03
CTGTGGTACGACAAGTCACACGGATTTTGGGACATTCCCACTTTCATCGAAAACGATGATGGCAGCCTCAATCCTGGCGCGCCGCTGATGCGTGTGGGGAGTGAAGAATTATTCGGCACGACCTTCAATCGAGTACTCGATTTTGGCGCAGCGGGAAATAATATCGTGCTGGGAGATGTGTTCAAAGGTGACAACAAAAATGTTGTAGCGTTGGAATCGGCGGGCGCTCTGAATGTGCCGGTCACGCTGCAGATGTCCAACAACAATCCGGTTAAAGTTGTCGATTCTTGGGGCCAATCGAGTACTCAAACGCCGGTGAATGGCCGCTTAACGCTGACGGTTTCCGAGCTTCCGCTTTACGTCGAATCAACTACGCCTCAGACAATTGATGTTACGCCTCTTAATTGGGGCGTAAACCTCGCGCGCGCCGCAAAGTTCAGCTACACAAGCGGCGCGGCGGCGGCACCTTACGACGATCAGAACGCCACCAATGACGCAGCCAAACTGGGCGATGGCGTCTTTGAATCGTGGTATGTGGATGGCAAAGAGCGCCCTTGGATTTCCAATCAAAGCGAGATTTCAGAAGCCAAGCCGGTGAACATCGAGATTCAGCTGCCGAGCGTGCAGGCCGTCAACCGCGCTGTGATTTATAGTTGCGTGCCTTGGTCGTGGCAGGGCAGTTTGTTGGATTATGAACTGTTCTACGACAGCAACGGAACGTGGAAAAGTTTAGGTCGCGTGACCGAACCGGAAAAGACTTTGCCTTTTTCCGATGCACTTTTCCGCTCGACGCTGGATAGTTTTTACAGCGACCGCAGCATCTTCCCGATGTCGTTTGCTCCGGTCACGACGGGCAAATTAAAGTTGGCGATTTACAAGACGACCAAAGGCGGCGCAGTGAACGCAGCGTTCGATGCGGCGGGCGGCAACACGACCGGCTTTGCGCAGGCGACGCTACGCGAGGTTGAACTTTATAACGATTCGAGTACCGCCACTTCGATTGTGCCGCCGTTTGTCCCAGCGGCGACAGCGACGCCAAGTACACCGATCAACAACACGATTGCACAATCACAACAAAAACGCGACTTGCTGGCGATCATTGCGAAATTAAACCAGTATGCGGCGGGAATGAAATAGATCGCATTGACACCATTGAATCGGTGCAGTTCATATAACGATAAAATATGCGCACTTTTCGAGTACTCGATGAGTGTGATTTTGTGCGTGGAGTTGTCACGGAATAAGGCCAAAGCTTCTTATAACTTTTCTTATATTCAGGATTGTTATAACGGTTCTTAATACAAAGGCCGGCGCAAGAATTTTGGAAATCACGCCCACCCGCGTCCGAGTGCCGGCGCAAGAAAATCGAATCAGGGGACAACGGCTGGGGCTACTTGGCTCAACGTCTCTCGCACAAGGCAGAATGTGCCGGTCGTGAGATTGTCTTTGCCAACCCCGCCTACACGTCTAAAACTTGCTCCGGCTGCGGAAGTCTCTTTGAGAACTTCTCGCTTGCCACACGTTGGATTAATTGCGGCTGCGGCCTCTCTCTGAATAGAGACCACAACGCCGCCATTAATATCTTGAAATCGGTTCGGACGGAACCGTTGGGCGCTAACGGAAGTGTCGTAATGCTACCCGTAGCCCAAGAAGCTACCGCGATTTATCGCGTGTAGAGCGTCACCCAAGAATCCCCCGCCTTTAGGCGTGGGGAGTGTCAATGGGAGGTTTGGAATGAGCGAAGAATTTGAACCGCAGATTGAAGAATACACAAAGCAAATCGTCAAAGCGATTCTGGAACAACACCAATTAACAATTGGAGAGGTGAAGATGCCGAGTGCCTCGTCTGAACATGGCACGTCCATTCTACGCGAAGCGTATCCTGCATGGCGCGTACTTGAAGGCCATAAGGAAAATATCAGGAAGCACTATAAGCCGCCTTCACGCAGCGATTGAACATGATTACCTCGAATCCTTCGCCACCGATAAGCGCGGCTTCTTTTTTGAGCCGCGCTTATCGGTGTCTGGTAGCGTTAATTGAATTGTTGAATCCATTCCTGTGTTTTCTGGTCAAGTATATTCTTTGCCCACTCCTCGGCGTGGTCAGGGTCTTTCATGTCGAACGCGGTGTTTTTATAAAGCATTCGCCATTCGTCGTTGAAATCAGCCCGCAGCCTTTCCTTTTGGAGTTTCGTGAACGTTTTCCAGATCACGCTTGCCTGATTTAGCAATTCCTGATCGACTTCGTGTGGCGGTTCATCTGGTACAGGCGGCGAATAGTTGGAGGGCATTTCACCGGACAGAATGTGCTTGCGCAGATAGCCACCAGGGTTTTTCAGGTTCTTGCCCTGAATGTTTTGCAGCCACGCCACGCACGCAGCGGGATATTCTGACGCGACTTCGAGCGCGGCTTGCGCGGGTGAATATCCAGCTTTGGTCAACTGCTGCGCGATTTGCTGCGTTTCTCGAAAAGATTCTCTGGAATCGTCAACAACAGGCGAAGCCTCAACAATCTGTTGTTGTTGTTGTTGTTCTTTAATGCCTTTTGTTGTTTTTTTATCTTCCTTATAGGTGAGACTCATTGTGACACTCTCGATAGGTTCATTTTGAATAGGAGCGGTAGTCAGGTTGACACTCTCAAGAGGCTCGTTTTGAGACGGGAGACGATGCATGGTGTCATTTTGAATAGGGGTACTCGATTCAGCGTGATCGGCTTCGATTTCTGCAAGGCGCGCATAATCAATCGCATACCAATTTGTTTGATCCCATGCGTCTGAGTTCAATGTTTCGGTTAACAGCACGCCCAGTTTTTTGGCTTCGGCGACGGTGCGCTTAAAAGTACTCATACTCCAAAAGCGGAAATGGCCGTGTTGTTTGTGGAGTAATTGCTGAGGTTCAACACGAACGAAAGTGCGCCCGTTGTAGGTTTTTGTTTCGAGCAGTTCCTTGCGTTTGTTTTTTGGGGAATAGGCAAGGGGCGTGTTGCCGAGCCAGTGAATCTGTTGGCACAAAATGGCCTCATTGACACCAAGTGCGACGGCAAGCGACGGCTGGAACGAAACTGGCGTTTCTTCGATCAGATAGGTGCCCTTATATTTTGCGGGCAGCGTCGTTCCATTGACACCAACGCTCTGTTTTGTTTCACTCATTTTAGCCGTTGCCTTTAGCGTCCGTTCCCAAAGCCTCGAAAACTTGGAACGGACGCTTTTGTATTTGTTGCCTGCTATTGTATCTCAATCAAGCCGTGCAGTGTTTGGATTCCGGCTTCGATGCGTTGCATGGCGGCTTGCATTTCGTTACGCACTTCGATTGCCCACACACCTTTCCCTTGATGCTTTTCCGCCACCTGAAGTAGCTGCATCGTCATTTCGTCCATGCGCGCGATATTAGCAGGCATTTGTTCCGGCAACATTTCCGGCGCATTGAAATGGCGCGCCACATTCTGCCCTTGAACCAAAGTCTCGTTCGAGTACTCGATTGTCGTTTGAACGCTGTGCGCAGGTTGGGCCGCGACTTCGCGGTTATGTGTCACGGTGATGCCGCTGTTTGGCGCGCTGTGCCCCGCTGTGGCGCTTGGTGACGGGTCGGGCGCATTCGTTTCATCGGGCGCGTTGTGCGTCGTCCAGGCGCTTTGCTGCTCTTGCGGCGTTTGGCGCGGCGCGGCTTTAGGCGACTGATGAGCTTCAATCCACTCTTTCAAAAGCCGTTTCGATACACCGACATTGCTAAGAGTGCGTTCGCGCATCCATGTAATCATTTTGCCGCGCAAAACGGGCGAAGTCACTTTATTAGCTTCAATTGCCAGATCAATCGTTTCTTCGTATTCAAGTAGCCATTGCAAGTCTTGCCCAACACGCGAAGCCGCGACGCGATCATGCGCCCAATTCCGGTCTTTGTTCAAAGTGCGGTTGATCTGCATTTGAGACAATCCATCATCTATCATTTCGAGGACAAATGCGACTTCTTCGGCGGGTGTAAGGTCGGTGCGTTGGGTGTTTTCGATAAACGCGATTCTTCCCATTTCCTTATTGCCCATTTCGTCGTCTGCAATGTCATAAACCATTGCTTGCAGCAAAGGTAAGCCGTTGAAGTCAGCGCGCGGTTCTGCCGCTTGCCAACGTCGCTCTCCAGCAATGAGTTGATACCATCCTGGACGCTTGGGATGTAGGCGCACGGCAATCGGTTGAACCTGCCCATGATCAAACATCGAATCGCCTAATCGCCTGATCTCCGCCTGGTCAAAATGCTTGCGTGGTTGGAATGGGTTTGGTTCGATTTTGTCGCGCGGGATAATTGCAAAACGGCCTTTGACGGCACCATTCTTAGGCGGAAAGATAGCATCTAACATGATTAAATCCTTTGGGCGATCTGGCGCCGATTTTGGCACCGGTAATATGGCTTTTTTGAGTGCGGTCATTGGTTCACCTCATCTAACAAACACGCGCACGCGGCGCGATAATCCTTTGAAGCCTGAGCGCGTGGCGCGTGTTCCACAACCGGCAGTTGATGCGCGTCGGCTACCACAACGGCGCTGTTGCGGCTGATCGTCGGCAACACCAAAGCACCGAAACGCCCTCTCAAATCGGCTTCAAATTGCACGCTGATTTTGATGCGCCGGTCAAGCATCGTCGGCAAAATCCTATATTCAAATTGATATCCGCGCCCCTGCGCTTCATGCAAAATATCGAGAATCGCGCTCAGTCCTTTGGCGGCGTAGTATTCAAGCTGGACGGGAATAATCACCAGGTCGGCCACCTGCAAAGCGGCGGCGCTTTCCTGCCCCAAAGACGGCGGGCAGTCAAAAAGCGAGTACTCGAAGTGCGTGTCACGGGCGACGCGCTTTACGTCCTTGTGATTCAAGACGATTCCGCCGATCAGGTTTTCCTGCGGGTCAAGGTCATAAAGCGCGACGGTGTGCCCGCGCTCGCGCAACAACGCGCCGAAGTTCGCGCAAGACGAGCTTTTTCCGACGCCGCCTTTTTGGTTGTAAAAAACGATATTCATAAAACTACCTCATTAGTAGCAATCGCCCCAGACCGGCTCGTTTGCAAAACCAACACACGGCTGCGGGCACGTCGTATCGAGATATTCGTGAATATAGCCGCGCGCGATCTCGGTTTGTTTTTGATAATCGGTTTCGTCCAATTCGCCCCTGTCGAACACTCCGTCATGAAAGGCCAAGAAAAACTCGCGCGCGGCGTGCTCCAGCGTCACGCAATCGCATTCGACCTGGCAAACCTGGCGCACCACGGCGTTATATCGCTCCCATTGGACGCACAGCACGCGAACGGACGGAAACACATAAATGTGGCCGTCTGTGGCTTTGAATGGCTCCCAATCGACGCGATGCTTTTCGATGCTCATTGTGTTTTCGTTGTTTTGCACGTCGTTGTCGCCGCTCTTTATTGGACTTTCAAAAGAGCGGCGGCAACCGTTTTTCAATTAATGCAAGCGACGGCGCAATGCCAGCGCCCCGAATGCTATCAAAGAACCAAATGCGACCATCCATACCGGCTCGCCGCCGGTGTGTGCCAAGGTCGTGCTGTCGGAAACTTTGTTTGTGGTCGCGTCAGACGTTGCATCGAGTGGCGCATCGAGTGGCGCATCAGCGGGATTGCCGTAAATGGTTGTGCTGGCTGCTGACGGTATAGTTGTTTGTGCCGGTGAAGTGGCGGAACTAATAGTCACGCCGCCAGGCAATGGATCTGAGGAAGACTGACCACTGGAAGAACCGTTGCCCATCTCTGCGCCGTCGCTCATGCCTGACGGCGCACGGTTATAACCGTGAACGTAAGTCCCGTTTTTGCGATAGTAGCCGCTAACGCTCTCTGTCCGAAGCCCTAGACTTGACGCACTTTTACGAGCATCTGCGGCTTGGCCGAACAAAGCCAAACTCCCCAACATCGCACACATCAAAAACTTTCTCATTATTTCTCCTTTACTACTAAATCCGTGCGATGAAACTACGCGCCACCGCGACCGCTTTCACGCTAATCGCATCCGTTGGAATCGGATACAATTCACGATTCTAATTTGGTTTCACGACAACACCGGTATATTCATCAGGATGTCCAGTCGCTGCCACAAATTCCAATTTGTAGTGCGACGATGTATTTGCAAGGTTACCAGCAGATATTAATCGCGATGTACCATTAGTAAGACCCGATCCTGTATCTTCTGTTAAAAAGAAATCAATAACCTGATTTGTGCGAGTGTCGTAATTTACGTCTAAAGTAAAACCGCCTTTATCCCACTCACAGTCCCAATCATAGTGTTGCGAATAAATCATGTTGTGCTTAATTTCTTCAGTTAGCCCCTTCGGGGGCGATGAACCAAGTACGCGCTGAACGCCATTCAAATCTAATCCAATCAACGAGGGAATGTCATAAATAGGTGCGGACACTGGATTTGATGGCACAGATGTTGTCGAAGAAACATAAGGATCAGGCGCGACCATCGCAGTCTTGTCATCGATTCCACGCGTTGCAAATAAAGCAAAAGCAAACAGAGCGATAATACTTAAGCAGCCGCATCCCATTGTCTTCTGGCAACCCTTAACGTTTTGCGGCGACGGTGCCTGTTTCGCTATATTAGCAACAGGTGCTGCTTTTAACGGCTGCTTTACCGATTCCTTGACCCCATCCGCCCATGGAAGCCGCGCGCCGCAAAAGTCGCAAATGACTTTCGAGTACTCGTTTGCATTTCCGCATTTCGTACAACGCCCCATAGTGCTCATAATCAAATCCGCGCGATAAAACTGCGGGCGACCGCAACCGCTTTGATGCTTTTTGCGTCGCCTGGAATCTCGCGCACGTTGCCCTCGCCGTCCAGCAAAACCGGCTTGCCCGCTTTGGTCGTCCAGCGCTTCAGAGTGCTTTCGTATTCGCCGTCGCCGCGCTCGATCTGCACCAGTGCAATTTCATTCGCGCGTGGATTGCGCCCCGTTGGCAAAACTTCCATCGTGACTAAAGAACCGTCTGTAATGCCAATCGCTGCCATGCTGTCGCCACGCGCGCGGATAAAGAAATCGCCTTCGTGCAAGTCCAGTTCTTTGGCGATGTCGGCGGAAACATTGAGCGCGGTTTCGGTGTCCGCAATCGCTTCATCGAACGCGCCGCAGCTGGCGTCCGTGATAAGCGGCGCGCTGATTGGGAGAAGTTCTTTTTCGGCTTGTGACTTTTCCTCGCGTTCCAGATCGCGCTTTACGGCGTTGCGGATAATTACAGAGTTATCCACATTATTGCGCGTGGCTTTCTCTTCGATTTTGCCCCACAGTGAGGGCGTAAATCGCATCAAGTACTGGCGGTTATTGGATTCGCGTAAAGTAGACATCTCAAGGCACCTTAAATATATCTGTCGTATATCTAATATATATCACATAATGCCATTGACAAGCTATCACTTATATATCTATAATTATCAAGGCGATTGATTTTGATATGGAATCGTGCGCCACTGAAAAGTGAAGGGAGATGAATTATGGAAGCGATCAAAGAGAAGAAATCGCGTTTTATCGCTACTTTGGGCGAAGGCCGCGAAGCACTCGAAAGTGTGACCGAAGCGGTTCAAACAGGAACCATGACCGAATGCGTGAAACAGGTTTTTCTGCAACTCGACAGAGAAATGAAAAGAAAAGGCGTTGAAAGGTTTGGAGTTGGCGACATAACGATTGTCACGCCAAGGAAGGCCACACCATGAGCCTACGCTTGATTGGCCCAACGCTGAAGCCGCGCAAAAAGCCGTTTGAAACGCCAGTAGATAGAAGCTATTGCTCTTCGCCCTATGTTCGCGCAATAGAAGGCCACAAAGACCGCCGTTGGCGGATCGGCTTTACGATTGACGAAGAGGATTACGAAAAAATCAAGCCGTTTCGTTGGCGCATTGGAGAAAGGCGCTATCCGATGGCCGACATGGTTTTCGAGTACTCGAATGAAGAGGTGGTGAAGATTATCCGCAAACCGGTCTATTTACATCATTTCGTGTTGAACCTGCACTTGGAGCCGATGCCAGAGAAGATGTGCGTTGACCATATAGATGGCGACACCTATCACAACTGGAAAGCGAACTTGCGAACTATCTCGATTGGTGAGAACACGAAACACGCCAAAAAGCTGAAGGAATTGCGCAGCGTTGAAGTTTTTCGGCCTTACATTGACGAATTGCAAAACGCGCCGCGGAAGACCGCTTGCGTCGCATGAAAAAGCGCCCGCTACTCGAATAGCGGACGCGGCCCAAAGGAGCGGGCTTGAACCCAGTAAACCAAAGGAGACAAGGCATGACAACCACACAGACACAGCCGCGTAGAAGAAACAACGACGTTGAACGCAATCAGGCAATCGAGAACATCGTGTACGGCGAAGTTGTCTTTGGCACCCGCGACAACGGCGTGATTCTCGATACGCTTTCTCAGGACTACAACGTTCGTTACAACGGTGATTGGTTCGGCGGAACCTACCCTCGCGCCTACCAGGCACGCGCCGTTCTTGACACACTCCCCCCGATTACCCCCACGCCTGAAACCGGAGCCGAAGAGTTCCCCGACAATCTTCCGCTCAAAACGCCTGATTTTCTCGAAGCCGAAAAAGCTGAAGCAGAAAAAGCGGAAATCGCAGTCGCGCGCCGTGCGTGTTTTGCCGCTGCGCGCGACGGCGGTTTATCGACTGACAGTGATTCGATGAAAGCCGCGTATCTCGATTACTTTCAGCACTTTGGCGGCGCAAGTCGCTCGCTGTGGACAGCGGCGATGTGGCGCAAGATGACAAATGCGATTCTTGGCGGCGTGTGGAAGTCGCAGAACGGGTGCTGGGTGCGCGTTCATCAATACACCGGACAAATCGCGCGCCGCAACGGTGTCGAAATGAAACCGATTGAACGGAAGGTGACATGAACAACGAAACCAAAAACACGCCCGCCCCTTGGTGGATAGCGAATCAGGACGCCTTTAATCCGATTACATTCGTTTTGGCGAGAGCAGAAATCGGAAACCTTATTGTTTCTCAGGTTTATCGAATCGAGACGGAACAACAAAAGGATTTGACGAAGGTGCCAGACGAAACGAATGCTAATGCCCAGTTAATTTCAGCCGCACCTGATTTGCTGGCCGCGTGCGAGGCGTTATTAAAGATGGATACAGACCCCGATTTCAATAGCTTCGATGGCAGCCGCGAATCTATTTTGAGAAATGCAGAGGCTGCCATTAACAAAGCCAGAGGCGGTCTTGAGTTGACAACAGAAGAGGATTAACCACCATGCCCTACCCCACCCACAGAAGATGCTTTGAGCCGCGTGCGACGGCTCGTTAAATAATGTCGCGCTGTGCAAATGAGTGTTTGAAAGAGGACGCTTTATGGACTTGCACCGAAACCGCTACGCTGCTGTAACGCACTACGTTGTCGAATACGCGACAGGTCGGGCGATTCTTGGCCCCATGACAAGCCGTGATGCTGTTGACTGGATCATCGCACGCGGCGACATTGAAGCACAAAGTCTTTATGTAAATTTTTCGCGTTACCGGCTTGCCAAGAAAGGTTTATACCCGAATAACGCGCAGGGCGAAGAAAAACTAAAAGGCGATCTGACCTAATCGAGTACTCGAAAGGAATCTCATGTTCCGCAGAAGAGTTTAGGACGCGCGCGGCTCGCGTCTCAAAAATAAGCCGCCCTGTTACGACCTGACGACAAAGGAAATGTGATGAGCTATCAGGAAAACCACGAGCAGATGAGAAGAGACGACGAAGCGAAGTCGAAAAACACGTACGGCAGTCCCTTCGAGAAACTCCGGCAAAATGGTTTCAAGGACCCGAGAGGGCATCATTTGGTGATGTGCGCCAGTTTTGTTGAGGCCGAAGCAAACTACACGGCGCTGCTGGCCGCGTGCGAATCCATGAGCGAGATATTCGCGATCTGGCAAGGCGAAGGCACGTTAACGCCGGACTTGGACGCTTTGAATAATCGAGTACTCGATGTGCTGAGAAAAGCCAAAGGCGGTTCTTTATGACTGAAACACCAAATCACATGGCACTCGCCCATTCAAACGACTGGATAAGATTTTCCTTTTTCGCGTGGGCGTCCGTCGTCACCTTTATCGTCTTATTTGGTGCCTTCGTTGTTGCCTGCAACGCACTGACAGACGACGCGGACGACGAATCGGTGTTCGGTGAAAGTACTGGACACTGGCACGGCGATGATGATGCAGAATGCCTCGAACGCGGTCATGAAGTCCGCTGGGTTGACCGCGAAGGCTGCGAACAGGTGTTGTATGCGAATCAGCAACAAAGCGAGGCCGCATGAGCGACATTGTGCCGCCGCAGGAGTATGAACATGAATTGCTCTGTTACGGGCAAAGGGGCAATATGACCGAACCGAACCAAGCCACATTATTAAGCCTTGAATCGCTACGCGAACCATTTCCGCCGTCTGCCATATCGAAACTGCCTAAAGGCGGCGTCCTACTTGATTTTGTCGGGCACGCGACGACAACCGACAGACTTTTGAGTGCTGACCCGTTTTGGACGTGGGAACCGTTCGCACTTGATGAACGCGACTTGCCCGCTGTTGATTGCGACGCCAACGGCAAGCCGGTCGGATTGTGGATAAAATTAACCGTTTGCGGCGTCACGCGACCAGGCTACGGCAGTTGTGAAGCGCGCAAGACTGAGCCGATGAAGGAGTTGATAGGTGACGCGCTGCGCAACGCCGCCATGCGCTTTGGCGTGGCGCTCGATTTATGGGCGAAGTCAGACTTGGAATCACAAATCCACGACACGGGGCAAAGCACAGCGCAAAGCAACGCGCGCAGCCAGGAACCGGCGCGAACACAACAAAACACGCCACAGCGCCCGCAAGCGGCCAATACGCAAGCGCCAAATACGAACCGCGTTTCATGTCCAAAGTGTGAAGGCGCCATGTGGGATAATCGAGCTAAGAAAGCAAGTGGTGAAATCAGCGCCAATGCACCCGACTTCAAGTGCAAAGACCGCGAAAACTGTGACGGCGTAGTTTGGCCACCGAAAGACGGACAGGTGCAGCAGGCGCGCGACAACGGCGCACAGAACGCGCGTCAAGCCGAAACACTGAGCCAATACGCCGCGAATCCCGACGCTGAACTTGCCGAAACCTACAACTGAAACCAAACACGAAACAGCCCGCGACGGCGTATTGTCGCGGGCTGCAAAGGCAAATTATGAGATACGTGAAATATAAAGCCGCTGACGGTTCGGTGATACGCGGCGAAGTGCTGCAAGAAGCAGGCAAGGAAGTTCGAGTACTCGATATGGACGCAAAGGCCGGTAGCCGCGCTTTGTTTTGGCTACCGGCTTCGTCGTGCGTGCCGATCACTGTTGCAGAAGTTTCTCGATTTCAGAGCGCAGAAAGCGAAGGCGGTAAAAGCGCTTCAGGCCAGGCGGCTTTGGCAACGGCGCAAGATCACCGCTCTTAACGCGCCGCGAAAGTGTCGGCTGCGAAATGCCGAGTGCTTCACACACTTCAGCCGCACTCATTGTTTCTTGATTATTCGTCGCATCGTTAGCCATGCGTTAAGCATAGAACGTTTTTCCTTGTGATGCAAATGCGCTATATGAATAATTGGATATGTGATAGAATAGAATCACGAAAACAAGGGAGAGGATTTATGCAGATAACCGAAGTCTCGTTAAGCGAAATCACTATCGGCAGTAATAGAAGGCCGGTTGGAGATATTTCGCACTTGGTACAGAGCATCTTGCAAGTCGGGTTACTCAATCCGATCCATCTGACAGTCGAAAAGAAGTTGATTGCGGGATTGCACCGTCTTGAATCGTTTCGTTTCATAGGCCGCGAAACAATACCAGCGATCATTTGCACCGGCGACGAATTGGACGCCGAAATCCAGGAGATTGACGAGAATCTCATTCGCAACGAACTGTCCGCGTTGGAGCAGGGCGAACAGCTTTTGCGGCGCGATGAGTTGCTGGCGGCGCGTGGCGAACGTAAGGCAAGTGGGGATAATCGCTTTAGTAGGGGTGAAGAATCTTCACCCCTAAAGACCACAGCAACAATCGCCGCTGAAGTTGGATTATCCGAGCGAATCGTGCAGCAGCGAAAACAGGTTGCGCGCGATTTAATGCCCGACGTAAAAGACGTTTTGCGCGAAACCAATCTCGCGGACAGCAAGACAGACTTGCTTAAATTGTCGCGCCACGCTCTTGCAGACCAAGAATGAATGATGGGACGCTCATGTGAGTAGCCTCCCCTTTTTGTCGTTTTCAGTGTTTGCCTGATAAGCCTCGTTGTCGGCGTTCGCGTTCGCCTTTTGTTTCGGCTTTGCCGTTGGCATTTCGGGCAGTGTCGCGCTTGCTTTCGGCCTATCACTG
>JAABUK010010489.1_pt1 | contig 12348 bp, 11 predicted proteins | sample 5559141 | NCBI WGS metagenome assembly JAABUK01 (sample SAMN10711869, study PRJNA513367) | rock metagenome | isolation source: Antarctica rocks | place: Antarctica: Victoria Land, Pudding Butte nord | collected 2016-01-03
CCTCGCATTGCCCAAACTCGCCGCACTCGGCTTTCTCGGCTCTACCTCTCTGATATCCTGGTCCCTTTCTTCTTGGCGCAGCTGAATCAGAATTTGAGCTGGCGGCGGCAGTTTCGGTGGCGAGAGGCGGCGATTCTTACTGGGCCAGTTAGGGCGGTCGAGCCATTCGAGAGAGAATTTGAATGAGAAGGGCTGATGAGGGGGTGTAGGGGGCGGCGGACGGGAGAGGTCGGTGGTCGTGGCGGCGCTGCTGCGAATAGAGATGGTGTCGGATATGCTGGCGATGTCGCCGCCAGTAGCAGTGGAGGAATCGTCTGCGCTGCCTGGTGGAGTGACTTCGCCAGGACGTGCATTGCCAGGCGTGCCGAATGGCATGATGTTCCTCATGAAGCTCCATCGTTTCTTGGCTGGATTGCGAGTGGAGTCGCTGGTGATGGTGCCGTTGGGTATGGGGGTGCTCGACGTTGTGGATTGAGTGGAGGACATTTGTGAAATGACTTTGTCGAAGGAGGTAAACATGCTGACTGGAAGAGGTCGACTGTCATTCCGGATGATGATAAGGCGGCGACCCGGAGCTGGACTACAAGGTGCTGATGAAGGTGGTGTTTGGTCATGCTCTTCAGCCTCGTTCTTCAGGTAGAGGTAAGATGCCCAGCTACTATTAAGCCCGTTTGCCAGGGCTTCGTAGATCGCAATGTCGAGCTCGGTCGCATCACCATCATATCTCGCAATTCGCCAACAGAGGAGACGAAGGTAGTATGCCCGAACCATCGGACACCAATGATTGAAGTGTCTTTCGAAAAAAGACGGTTGCAAAAGCCAATCCAAGCAAAGCTCCCTTCGCCTGTCTTCATTAGTAATTAGAATATTCCAAGTGCTGTATACAAAAGCAAGAAGTCGGACTTCGGTCAACGTATTGTAACTGTCCATCATTTGCCGACAGACCTGCAACCAGAACGCCCAATCCAAAATATCTGTTTCCGAAAGTCCTCGATGATATCGTGACATAATGGCCAAAGCCTCTTCCATGAAATCGCAAAGAACAAAACAAGCATCGTGGTTGTAAAGCGAAATCTTTCGTGTCGCGGCCTTGACAATGTCACCGAAGGATTCTGCATACAGCTCACGCAGTCCTTGATGGTCGGGATCTGATTCGGCTAACAAATCACGTAATAGCATGATAAGCCTGTTTTCAGCCATGGAGCGTGCAGCATTAGCAGTCCTCAATGGTAGGGTCGCAGCGGCATCTGTGGAATCGAGATCGTCCAGAGCGCTGGAAGCATACATATCACCCTGTTGCTGACCGCTCTGTCGATAGAGCTTAGTTTCGAGAACGGTCAGAATTTGAGCGTGAACGGGGACAAGTCCAGGTACGCAAGCACGTCTCCTTTTTTCGAATGATCCCGGTTCAATCTCAGCAACCAGGAGATGGAAATGTTTGGTGAACACAAAAAACAGATCACTATCTCTGCCACTCCATCGGCTGATCCAGGGTCCATACCAGCGAATATACGCTGCACCAAGCGGCAAAGGCATCTTATGATGCAGATACTTAACCAGAGCAGCATGCGACGTGATTCCGAGGCTCCTCAGAGCAGGCGGGAAATGCAATGCAACATCCACCGACATAGCTCTGAGTTTCGAGCCTCTTGGGACGCCAAGCTCAGTTAAAATTCTTCGAAGGGAGTCTGCAGATAGATGCCACAGTCTGACCAGAATATCTGCCACACCAGGGCAGAAAAAGAATGCATATGCACAAGCTTTGCCGCAAAAGGCAACCAAGCTTGCCGGAGCACTTCTCATGGACATCTTATCCACCACGAATGCCATTTGGGACAACAAATTCTGCACGAAAATGTTCCTTACATTGTGATGCACCGACTCGGTGAGAAAATCCGAACCACCTGATTCTAGAGAGGTTGTGGAAGTTGACGTTGGCATGCCCAAACGTTGAATTGGGGAGCTGTATGGTGGTATCCTCCATTCTGGTCTGACCATTACGCCTGCAACGCCTTCAAGAAAAGTCGGTCGATCGGTCCCAGAAATCGATTGATTGTTCCTCCCATTGAGCATTTCCAGTAGCCCGGTCCACCATTTGTTCAATATCATGACTCGCCGGTCTAGATCTTCGGAACGTAGTGTCTTGTTTGAGGGATGATCGGCGTGTTTGGCAAGGAACGGAAGGAGGCAGGTCCTTATTACATTTGCTTTGAGAGCACTAGACTTGGATTGAAACCTAAGAACGATTAGCACGCGCTGCTATCGCTTGAACAACGGACTGGGCATACTGACTTTTGAAAGTCGCCTTCTAATGAACGGAACACACTCCATAGTGGATCTTTTTTCTTGTGAGTGTCAAAACTTGCAGAAGACAATCTCTCCGACGATAGTGACGAAGGAATTGGCGGAACTTTCACAGGTGGTAGACTTGACAGTATGTCGGATGACGAGTTTCTGCCTCTCATTGACTGCAAAGAAGGTTTTTTGGATAGGCCAAGCTCTGTTTCACTCTTATTCAGATGTATAATGGCACTGAGTGGCCTTCTGGCCGCTTTCATCGGTGGAGGGGGGCGCTGCTGGGGTAAAGGGCTCACTTCAGGCGAGGGTTCAAGCTCGGAAATCTCCACATTAGCAGATCGAGAAGACGGCCTGGAAGCTACCGGCGGAAGGGGAGCAACAGGCTTCGAACTTATTGATATAGACTGCTTCTTGTCTGGTGAAACGTTTCGTGATTTCGTGCGCTTCCTGGCCTCTTTAGGGGAAGGAGATGGTGATCTTGAGGACGACGTTTTCCATGATCTCCTAGCGATATTGCGGAAGGTGCTTGAGACTGTACGACCAGTAGACTGTTTCAGCTTTTCGGGGGTCTCAGTAGCAGCCGGCTTCTTGGTATCGTTTGTTGTTGCACTTCCAAGATCTTCTGTCGAGAGAGTGAACTTGGTGATGGCAATCTTTCCCTTTCCGCTTCTTGACGCACTCCGAAGCAGTTCCTTGCTCGGCACATATGGTGACTGTCCAGTCTTGGGTGATCCATTAGGCGCCAGGGCTAAGACGTTATCCGAGAAAGTCCGCTTGATGCCCTCTGTAGGCTGCGAATCTCGCACGCTGGGGATGTGAGTGTAGCTCGCCGAGCGTGGGAGGCCGTTGAGCTCATCTTGGCTGCGATAGGATTCGGCAGGAGGAGCGGCGGTCGCATGTACAGGCTTCAAGGAGTGTACTGGTAAAGTGGGGAGGATATCCACCTCAGCACCAACAGAAAACATGGTGAGAGAGACCAGCTCTCATTGATCGAACGGAAGAAGATCTATGCGTGTTGCAAGGCCATCAGAGACTCCGCCGCTCCATACAGAAAATGTCAATATTCTCTGAGCGAGTGTGTCCAAGACGTCAAGACGGCTCTGGTGGTCTGAAGCGACTGTGAAATAGCGGGTCAAATATAGCGACAGGGGGTAGTTCTGGAGAAATCTACGACAGAATACAACACTACCCGGCCACTGTAGAGTGCACACAGGAATAGAAACGAGAGTAATGATGTTGCGTGGACCTTGGGGACAAGGAAGAGCCACAGCATCAAGACTCAAGCAGCACATTCGGGGCTTGGGGGGTTTGATTATCTCGGGAGCGCGGCTGGAGGCCAACCGACGCCAACCCAACTCTGTCCCGTGCGAACTGCTCAACCACCATCATCCTGGCTCCACTCCCTAGCTCAAACATCTGTCAATGCAGCCGAGCAGCTTACTCTTGTGATCTCGGTAATTAGCTGTACTAACGGTTCACAAAGGAGAGAAGAGACTCGTTTCGTGGTGGCAACCAGCGTTCTTCTCTGGCCCACGCTGAGAAGCACGCAGATCCATGTAGTACTCCGCCTCTGCCGTTCTGGGAGTCAGGTGGCTCTCTACTCAAGATCCGCCCAGTTTCCAATTCGCCTAGGGCAAAGGTGATGGCGGAGCACTTTATCGAGCACGTCCTACTGCATACAAATACAGCAGCTAGAAATGCAAAGATGATGGCGGCGTTTCAGCAGGATTCCTTCTGCCGTCTGTAGTGAACTTATGTAGATTGCTAGCAACAGGACGGCAATATTGAGCTAAAGAGCATGATCCACCGTGACAAGGTCGTCTCTTGACCAGGCGGACGTGAACTGCGTAGGACGTGGCGGAGAAGATCTTCCGTGTCCCTGGCATCGAAATCAAGCTGGCTGACAGTCGTGGATCCCTTGGTGCGACGCAGAGGAAAGCACTTACAGGTTCCCTTGTGACCGGCTGAGTATTCATTGCTGCTATCGATGTATTTACATGAGGACGTCAAAATGATGTGGCTCTTTCAATGTGCTGCTGGCTCCTCCTCGTCCAAAACTTTCAGGTCTTCGAAGTAATCCCCCTCAGGCTCCTGTGTCTCTCCAGCGGACGCTTGTCCTTCAACCTCGACGGGAGCATTTTCGTATTCCTGCATTTGGTTGGCTATACTGCTCTCTTCAGGCGATTTGGGTGGCTTTGGCGGGTTGAACTTTTGGACGTGGCCTTCAGCATCCGTCGGCTTCATTGGCGGTTGCTTGTACGCTCGAAGCTCCCTCAGGTAGAGATCCTGGACTATGTCGGCTGCAACCGTCAGAACGAAATGCGCAGATAGTTGAGAAAGGTCTTATACGTTGTCTGATGGCAGCAGCAGCAACAAATGATCTGTGAGTGGCAGGAGTGGTATTTCGAGCCACACGGGCTAACAAGGAGCTCTACAACATCAACGTCAGCCTCTCCATCCGTAGCGATAACGGGGCGTTCCCGGATACTCACTGAGGCTCTGAGTGGTCGAGACATCATTTTGCCCGTTCTGTGAGTTCCACTGGGGTGCTTTGGAGGAGAGCAGAGTGAACTGGAGTAAGGGCCTCTGGAATTCAATTCCATTCGAACCAATGCTCTGCTCGCTTGCTTGGCAGCTTGACGGGCGACAGCCAAGGGCTCTAAACCTATCCCGTCCTAGTGCCACTTGGCGTGACTCCTCCAAACTGCTCCCAGCGAAACAATACTCCCGCGCTTTGCTTTCTTTCACCCTCCACCTCCTTCCGCCACTCACTCGCTCACGCAACCTCTTCCACGCTCTCGCTGCCCCCACAACATCGAACGCCGAACCTGTTCACTGTTGTTACGAGATCTACGAGCCTGCTGGCAGACTTACAAAACTGACGACACTTATTCGAACGATTCTAACGATTCTAACGATTCTTGCCAGTCTTCCTGGGCTTCGTCCTCTACCGCAAGCTCTTGCGAGACGTGCGCTGGTCAAATCCGGACCAAGAGCCCCAATCTCTACAAGTAGAATCGTTCACTTCTCTTCTCGTCAGCACCAACAGCCTTGTCGCAATCTACCGATCGAAGATTTGATTGCTGCGCTTTTTAAGGTACATCTCAGACTTGTCTAGCACAGTCCTGACTTGACCCTTGCAAATCCAGCTGTCACTTCTTCCTTCGCGCTACTTCTGGGCTCTGCTTGTGGATGGCTGGCTGACATGTGTTATTCTTTCGGTGGAAAGGCGAAGGTATCTAATCTCTTCATTGACATATCACTACTACCTCATCCTTCACACCAGAATCGGAGTCCGAAGCACGATAATCTTGTGCCAGCTATCGGGTCTGTGTTGTCCTGAGACTTAAAACCTCCCGACCAACCTTCATCCTCTTCTTCCACTACCGCCAAGCTGTATTCACCACTCTTCGTCCAGGTTATCGCAAATAAACATAACTTGCTCGTCAACTATAGTGGTATTCGAAAGAGAAATCTGAAGAGGACTCAAGGCAAAACTGTCACGCGCACCGCCAGTCGAGATCTGGAGAAGCTTATCATGGCAGCAATACCAGCTGTACCAAATGATGAGAATGCCTCTCTACCTGAGCAGGCATCTCAACCTTATCGGGAGAATCTGAGTGTTATCGTGACTTGCCCTGACTGCAAAGAATACCCACCGAACTTGGTCAATGAAGGAGCGACGTTAGTCTGCGCTAGCTGTGGCATGGTCCTCGAGGATCGTGTGGTCAGTATGGAAAGCGAGTGGCGGACTTTCAATTCCGATGAAGGGAAAGGGGACGATCCTAGTCGTGTTGGTGAAGCGGAGAATGACCTCAATCTTGGTGACCACCTCGAAACAAGAATCTCAACCAGTCAGACGAGCAGCAAAGCATCGCGCATGCTAGCAGCGGCTCAAAACAGACAGTCAAGCGACAAAACAAACAAGAGCCTTGCCTCGGCCTTCAAGCAGGTCGACTTCTGGGGCGAGAAAGCAGCACTCCAGAAGAATATTCGTGACACTGCGAAGACTTACTTCAAGCAAGTCGACGATGCAAAAGCTTTCAAAGGCAAACAACAAGATGCTGTTGTCGCAGGTTGTATCTTTATAGCGTGTCGACAAGCGCAAGCTGGACGGAGCTTCAATGAGATTCATCAGCTCACCCAAGTGCCGAAGAAAGAAATCGGACGTGTCTACAAACATCTCGAGAAGTTTCTTCGCAACGCTGCCGACGCCAAAATTGGAAGGATCGAGGCTGAAGGTGGTATCGTCAATACTGCAACGACGGGCTACAAGAATACCAAATCTACGAATGCATCCGATCTCTGTGGTAGATTCGTCAACATGCTCAACCTCCCAGTCAAGGTAGAAGTCATCGCTAGAGCTATCGCTGATAGAATCGTCTCGATCAATGAGCTTGCTGGTCGCTCCCCTCTCTCGAACGCGGGAGCCTGCATTTACTTCGCGAGCCACTTCGTTCGATTGGGCAAATCAGCGAAAGAGATCAGTCAGGTTGCTGGTGTAAGCGATACAACCATCAAGGGCGCCTATAAGTTCCTTTTCAACGCAAAGGACAACTTGATCGTGGAAAAATGGTCAAAACCACCTTTCAATGGAGACCCAAAGAACCTGCCTCAAGTGCAGATTGCGTCGGAAATTGCATGCTGATCGTCCACCGCATACCGCTCGAGCGAAATCATATGATGGTGGAAGCGATGGTGCTGGCTCACCATTGGACAAGGAAAAAAAGTCCAGAATCACTCTTTGCAGCCCCCGTCGTGCATTGGACATCTGCTAATTTCACTTATGATACCCCTTGCATTCTTTTTCTTCTTTTCGGCGGCCCTGTCGAAGTTTCATGAATAACTACGATCTGCCCGTCACGCACCCACTTTCGAGCTCTTCATGGAGCATTTCGAACCACACGAGCTAGAATCATCCATGATTCATCTTTTCACATCAAGACAGCAACGATCTTGCGATCACTCGAGCGTGGCGTTGTGCTAGTTATGGAGACAGAAGACCGGTGCACTCTGTGTGATTCCGAGTCTGGTGGGGAGGGAGAGAGCGAAGGGACCATGGCATTGCTTTCCAGCGTTGCAAACAGATGCGCGAGCATCATAGTCATCACCATGATAACTGAGAGCTGCTACAAATGGAATAATCTAATTCACAAATACAACTCTGGTTCTTGATGAGAATTTGTCCTAACTTAGTCTCCTACTTATTACCACTCTTACGTACCACCCTATCTTCGTTCCAATCTCAAGCACCCTCTTCGAATTCCAACATCTTCTCTTGCCCCTCCGTTCCTTGACTTTACGTTCCGGAAAGATTACCGAGAAGAAGACTTGAAGAGCACAATTTTATGTACATGCTATGTATGGTAGAGCAGAGGTGAATGGTGATGTCGAAGGAACCAGTGAGCAAAACACATGTCCGGAGCGTAATGCAGGAAGGGAATCGAAAGGGAGTCAACGGGCTGCATTATCCCACCACTAAGAAAGGAGGGGGTTCGACTCTGGGGTGTTGCTCAGGGTAAAGATAACTAGTAAGGATGGCGGTGAGGGAGAGAGAGAGAAAGGACTTGATTCAGTGATTTAAACCCACTTATGTAATTCTAGACATAAGATCCACGCCTCGCCTTAGGGCTGGGATTCGCCTTTTGATCTAACTAGGTGTTACATCTACATTAGTTTTTCCATAATACAACGCCGTTTGGGTAAGAGAAGATGCTCTAATGTCAAGCTGTACAGTTTTCTTATAGCTTAGTCTTTCTTTTCGGATATGCTTCAGACGTCTATTATCTAGTATGTTAGTAGCAAGGGCCTATAACATGCTTATATAGGAATTAGCGGCCAATCATCTTCTCCTTCCACCCGTCTGTATAGATAGAGGAATCAATATCTCAGACGCGGTATTCATCTGAGATGTGGGCATTCTGCGAGATGGTTTAAGATGGTAATCATCCTTGTCCCTGTCTCGGGGTGTCGGACTTCGCGTCTTATACTCTGATGTTATCGATGTCCCTCCATGCGTGTGTATAGAGAGAGGAATCAAACCCCTGGGCGCAGTATTTGTCGGAGATGCGGGCATTCTGCGAGATGGATTAGGACGGTAATCATCCTCGTCCCGAGCTCCGCGTGTCAGACTTCGCGTCTTATACTCTGATGTTATCGATGTCCCTCCATGCGTGTGTATAGAAAGAGGAATCAAACCCCTGGGCGCAGTATTTGTCGGAGATGCGGGCATTCTGCGAGGTGGTTTAGAACGGTAATCATCCTCGTCCCGAGCTCCGCGTGTCAGACTTCGCGTCTCATACTTTGGTGCTCTCGATGTCCCTCCATGCGTGTGTATGGATAGAGGAGTCAGCCCCCTGGGCACGGCATTCATCGATGGCTGGAAGGAGCTCTGGGATACAGGGCCCCATTTATCGAGGATTCTTTGAGCGGAACAGCGACGATTCGCATCATAGCAGAGTGCGTTCACAACAGGAAAAGCCACGTTGTTCACCTTCTCCGCTCTAGCGATAACAAGATTATGGTACCGCGCGAGCCCATCGTCCGGGCTAATGTCGTGTAGCAAGCCACCGAACATTTCTAAGGCGATGATGCCGATTGACCAAATATCGCATTTCGTGGTTATGAGAGACGTGTCCCCGTAAAGGTCGGGCGCTGCAAATCGAGGACTGCCACCAACTTGGTCGATCTTCCATTCGTAACAGGCAACGCCAAAATCGGCGATTTTAATACTCTCATCGTCGCAGAGGATGTTTTCGGGCTTCAAATCGAAGTGAATAATTCGTTTGGAATGGAGGTATACCAACCCTTTTGTTAACTGCAACATTGTGTCATCGAAGAAGGGAGGGCAGCAGTTGTTCCCTGCAGGAGTCAGCATTGAACCGCTTACAGAGACACGCGAGTGGAAATCTTCACCTTTCAGACTTCTGTGATCATTTATTTTTTCAAGGAGATTGAACGCATAGTAACGCATGTAGAGTTCTATCGCCCCGTTGCACTTCCTATCAGCAATGTAACATGCGATGTGCGGACGCTGAGAAAGGGGTCAGCGTGAGGCTTATCCATGTACGAAATGCTTTTCCAGGTCGATATGCATGGGTAAAGAATGGCCCAAGGAGGCCGCTCAGTGCAAGATTGACCAGCTTACTCCTCTTAAGATTTTCATGATTTTGATCTCCCTCCTAATGTTTCGCTCTAATTCCTCTTCACTGACATCTTGCTTGATCTCTCGCGTAGTCTTAAAGACCTTTACAGCAAAATCTTGCCCCGTCTCAACATTGGTCTCGCGGTAGACTCTTGCGAAGGCTCCTTGTCCAAGGAAACTACGTGGGGGTGGATCACTGTATACCACTCTCTTCTGGACTGATCCATTTCGTCCTTGCCGCAAGGGTTTCATGGTTTTTTGGCTTCGAAGGTAATATTTATTGGAAGGACAGCTGGAAATAGAGGGAAGACGGAAGGTGCTAGCACGATGAAAAGGGAACGGGTGCGTTATATGGATAGCAACTGCGTCGAAGAAGTGTTTGAAGACTAAACAGAACGCTTAGGAAACCGCCAGGAGGACTTCTTCCTGTACATACTGGCTGTGAAACGGTCCTCCTCGGGCTGCCAGGGGGACGGTCGACGATTTGTTTCATGCTTCACCAAACAATGACGTGCTTCTAGCAGCATTGGGATATTTGCTAGTATTTGGCGGACGTCAATTGTACCAATACTCCTAGCCCCAGGAGAAGAAGCTGGATCACGTTACAGGGCATGATTTGTCCCGCAGATGCAGCATCTGTCAGTATCGGTTTCGCAAGTAGTCTCATCTTCAACCCTTCAAACCGATGAATGAGTGTATGTAGAAGGAAGCTATCTACGCAAACTAAGAAGGAAGAGGGATATAGGCCTCTGCTGAGTAAGCCGCCAAGGAGGACCTACAACAAACACACAACACACCGTGATTTTAGTTCTAACATCAGGCCCGTTTCAAGGCCACTACTGATCATGCTCTCTTCGTTTGCCTCCTCATCTGCCTTTCTCATCCGCCCTCCTTTATCTGCTCTCCCACAACTCGATCTGCCCCGCCAAAAGCATTCGTCAGGCAGACCTGTTTCCCGTCCGCCTCAGCTTTTGCTGCGAGCGATAGGCCATAAGCGCAGGACCGACGGCGACCGAACCAACCTCGCTCGCAAGAACGGTTACGACGACAACGAGACTTTCACCGATGAGACCGAGATCTGTAAAGGACGCAAGGCATCATCTCGGAATAGTTGTCAGATCCAATCAGGGGACTCAGCGAAGCCCGCTAGCCCCAGCTGGGCCCATCAGTAGAATGGGTTCCGATAGAATTAGGAGACCGCTTGATCAGTCAGTTCACTCCCTAGGTTACTTGGACCAGCCCTGCTAGCTACATTTCTCGTATTACCGACACCTTACCTGTAGGAAGATTGCCCCCAGCTCACCCTGCCACATCTCAACCGCACTTGCAAACATGCAGAAGACTGCACGCTCTCGTAAACCCCAATCTTGACTCTGTAGGTATGTTCGCCGAGATGGCGCACAGAGTGTAGCGATACACCGTTGCTGCACAGCTCATTCCACTAAACACAATGGACCTTCGTCGAGGACTATGATTTCACAGCTAATCTATTTGTACCTGCTAAACCACCGGTCATCCCTGATACATATTGCCACTATCCGTTTGAATGGCTCGGCTCGAGAGACTGGCTTTTCATTCGAAACAAAGCCCGAAACAAGTCTATTCTAAACTGCGTGTACAGAATGCGCCGTACACCCCATCAAAAACCTGTCTGTCTATCACCATTGCACCCACTAACCACGAATCCCACCGCACTTCTAAACTCATTTGAGTCTCACTCAAACCTGTCCGTCCTGCAAGTGCGCATCACGCTCGCAGTCGGCCTCCCGACTCCTCAAGGCTTGCATGTCCCAAGAGCCTTCTGATTGCGCAGCCTCAGAGCCCAAGCCATAGTACAGCTTCTGGACTTCGTTCGGATGCATAACGTTGTACATGATCATCACCAATACCATCAACGCTCCATTAAAGAGAAAGAGCCAATACTCATGCTGGAGCAGATACCCATCATCACCCTGAATATATTCCGCAATGCGAAAGATTGATCGGATCATGATGAGCGCGTTAGCAAGTTATAGCACGACCATATGTTTCTTCCAGGGGATGGCTGGCGAGGATGATATGTTAGTAAGGCTCTTGTTGAGTCGATGATGTAAGAGGCTAGCAAGGCCGACGAAACAGCCGAAGAAGATGCTCTGGGGGAATGGGCCGCCAAGGATGATGTATCGGCCAGAGGCTTTCTTGTTGGGGTCGCCATTGGCACGGATGCTACCGTTTAAAGATAGAAAATTGTCAGTGCTTGGAAATCGCAAGAAAGAAAGACTTTGTTCGCTGAACGTGGAGAGGACGCCGTACCAGTGGACTGCATCATGAACGCCATGAAATCTGCGAGGATGAAAAGCTTTGTAATCAGCCCCCTTCTGATAGGGGACAGATGCTCTCCGCCTACGAGACGCACGACGCGACTGAGGACCATGTACACACTAGCTACAATTGCGACAGTCGCGACCAATATAAACAGCGATTGGAGAATAAAGGGTGCTAGGGTCCAGTCGGGAGTCTCGCGGCTGTTGAGTGCTCGACCGACATAGCCGATCGTTTCGACTGCAGGTTGAAAGGTTAGTCCCAAACCAGCCGGAAATAGTGTCTGAAAGATGGCAGAGGGACGTACAGAGACCTCTGATCGCCACCGGTATGAGATACCACGTTCTATTTCGAACAAGTTGGTATAGATGTACGAGTGTCGTCAGGCCGAACGGAGCAGATAAAGATCACAGCCGCCGCAAGTGAAGGCCTGTAATGATACGCTTGATAATCCGTAGGTGAGCCGTCGAATGAACGTTGTCCTTGACGTGATACTTTGCACAAGGAGGGTCTCTTCAAACGCATCCGTGCCGGGACTTTGATATTAAAGAGAGTGAATTCACGAGTAATGAGGTAGATATTGGAGCGGAGAACATATACACTGG
>JAABUK010010491.1_pt1 | contig 12347 bp, 11 predicted proteins | sample 5559141 | NCBI WGS metagenome assembly JAABUK01 (sample SAMN10711869, study PRJNA513367) | rock metagenome | isolation source: Antarctica rocks | place: Antarctica: Victoria Land, Pudding Butte nord | collected 2016-01-03
TATTGAAGCAGTTTCAAAGTCTTTGAAGCAATTTTTGTTTCAATGCCTTCTTTCATAACCAGGGGTTTCAAAGTTTGGGCTATTGATCATACACAATACACCAAAACCCCGCCTTTAGCAGCTATTTCACTTGGTAAAAATCCAAATTCTTTTTTAAATGTATTTGCAAAATGACTGAGGTTTGAGTAACCTACCATTTGGCCTACTTCCTTGATTGTATACTTACCCAGTACTAATAAAGATTTTGCCTTGAGCATGCGGTTTTTTTGGAAATACTCATAAATGGGAAATCCGTACAGGGTTTTAAAATCATTTTTCAACTTTGTAGGGCTCATGGCTGATATACGGGCCAACTCATCTATCGTCGGTGGATTTACAGTAAAATTTTTAACCAGCAGCGCTTCAACCTTCATTAGTCTTAAAGTCTCATCACCGGTTCGCCTTACTTTTTTACCTTCCTCCTTTCTTCTTGCATACAGTTTTATAAGGTATTTCTCGAGTAATAATGAAACCCGGTTTTGAATGTAATTTAATTTTAAAGGCTGGGTTATTTTTTCTGTCCATAGTTCATCGAGCATTACCCGGTATTCAGTTGCAATCGGTTCCTGGTTTTCACTCTTCATCTCCAGAGGAAAATATCGCGCCAGCACTTCTTCAAATGCCTGTTTACCTAATAACGAAGAAAGATGATTTTCATTAAAAAAAAATTTAACTGAGCGCAATCTTTTAACTGCAGGAAATACAAAAATTTCAGGAAGAAGTGTATGGTTTAATTTTACAAACGATTCATATTCCTGTGCATTCTTCTTATTTTTTACGGTTAACTCTGTTTCACCTGGTGCTTCCTCATCAAACTGTAGAGTAAAAAAATGCTTATTCCTTTCTGGGCATGCTACTGTTAAGCTTTCTTTGAGGCAAGTATCAGAAACCATAATAGTAATGCCCGAAGGAAGTTTTTCGGACCAGCAATAGCCCGTGCCAAAAGCCGGATTTACAGTAAATTGATGATCACTAACCTTGGCTTTAAAATTATTGGCAAGAAGATATAAAAGGTTTGTAAAATCTGGTTTTTCTAATTGCATATCAGAAAGTTATATTCATAGAATTCAATGGATTGGAATAGTAAAAATAAATAATCTGCTACCTGAACAAAAGTTCACTTGGCAACTGGTCAAAAGCTTTCTTGAAAGCTTTTGCAAAATTACTCAAATTGCCATATCCTACTTCGCTGCCTACTTCCCTCACACTGTATTTTCCACTCAGCAACATCGCTTTTGCCTTATTCATCCGGTGCTTTTGATAATACTGTCCGATAGGTAATCCAAAAATCTCTTTAAAGCTGTTTTTAAGTTTACTCGGGCTCATGGCAGCGCTTCTTGCAAGCTTATTTATCCCTGGCGGCTCTCCGGAAAAGTCTTTTACAAGCTCCTTTTCTACCATCTTCACACGACCGATATCTTCATTGCTTATCTTCACATTGAAGTGCATGTCGCTCATCTTATAAAACGTTGTTGTAAAAAATCTTTCCAGCAACAACATTATCCTGTTTTGTATGATCAGTGTTTTTAAAGAGTCATCTGCACCGGTATGAATTATTTCTGCAAGCAGCCGTTTATACTCCATATCCATCGGCTCATAATTAAAAGCACTCATTTTAAGGCTTAGATATTTCTTTAATATATCACCAACGCTTTCAACTTCTAAAAATTGCTCAATCCACTGTTTGCTGAATAAAATATTTACGCCTTTGACTCTTGTTCCTTTTTTACTGAGAAACATCCAGTCAAATTTGGTACTGCCCAAAAAGACGGCGGTTTTTTCCCGGTTGTTTGCTCCCGGCAGTGCTGGCAGGTCTTCTGAAAGTGCGGTAACAGGAATGATTACCTCATCAAAGCGAAGCGTATAAAAATCACTGTTGATTTTAGTGCGGTTAAGAAGAAGGTCTTGTGTAACAGTGTAATCAGAAACAATGCCCTGGAGACCGTTTGGAAGCTCGATGAGTCGCATAAAGCCATTACCGGTACCGGCAGGCAGATACAAAGTATTATTCTTTAATTTGCCGTTTAACGCTTCGGCAAAATAACCAAGCATTTCTTTGTAATCGGTATGATTAAATTCTATTTTTATCACCGGCTTTTACTGTTTTACCATCTGATGAACTATAAATAACGCAAAGGATTTCTTCTTGCGGAATAAATATAGTTTTTGATGTTAATCCAGAATGCGAGCACCATGTAAATAATTAAAGGAGAACCAAAGGTGAGAAAAGAAATATAAATAAACCACATGCGTATTCTGCTGGTTGCTATTCCCATTTTTGCACCTATAGCAGCACAGACTCCAAAAGCATGTAATTCAATAATTTCACGTACCCTTTTCATGATCAAAAATTTTTCTGGTTTTTAACGGCATCGGATTTACCAATGCAATTTAAGCAAAATAAATAAAGCAGAATTATAAATCTGATTTCAAATAAGAATACTTTTCATGTAATTTTGCTAAACTTTTTTTTAACTACTTAAATCATCCTGAATATGGCATTTGACATAGAAATGATAAGAAAAGTTTACGAAGAACTGCCGGGTAAAATTGAAGCAGCCCGTAAGGAAGCAGGCAGGCCATTAACTTTAGCAGAAAAAATACTTTTTGCTCACCTGCATACCGACATGCCGCTTAAAAATTTTGAACGCGGGCAGCACTACGTAGATTTTGCTCCCGATCGTGTAGCTATGCAGGATGCCACAGCCCAGATGGCGTTGCTTCAGTTTATGCAGGCCGGGCGGCCCCAGGTTGCTGTTCCAAGCACGGTACATTGCGATCACCTTGTACAAGCCAAAAACGGGGCGGCTGAAGATTTAATAACAGCAATGAACACAAACAAAGAAGTGTATGATTTTCTTGCTTCTGTTTGTAATAAATATGGTCTTGGCTTCTGGAGGCCCGGTGCAGGAATTATTCACCAGGTTGTTTTAGAGAATTATGCATTTCCCGGCGGAATGATGATTGGCACGGACAGTCACACGCCTAATGCAGGCGGGCTTGGTATGATCGCCATCGGTGTCGGCGGCGCTGATGCAAGTGATGTAATGGCAGGCTTGGCATGGGAGCTCAAATGGCCTAAGCTTATCGGCATAAAGCTTACCGGAAAATTAAGCGGCTGGACAGCGGCGAAAGACATCATTTTAAAAGTAGCAGGCATCCTTACGGTAAAAGGGGGCACCGGCGCTATTGTGGAATACTTTGGAGAAGGAGCCGATGGAATAAGCGCAACAGGCAAGGCTACCATTTGTAATATGGGCGCTGAGATAGGCGCCACCTGCTCCATCTTTGCTTACGATGAAAAGATGAGCAATTATTTAAAAGTAACAGACAGGGCAGATATAGCTGAGCTCGCTGATGGCATTACCGGTCATCTTCGCCCTGACCCTGAAGTGTATGCCAATCCTGAAAAATATTATGACCAGGTTGTTGAAATAAATTTAGATGAATTGGAACCGTATGTCAACGGGCCTTACACGCCTGATCTTGCCTGGCCTATCAGTCGTTTTGCGGAGGCGGTAAAATCAAATAACTGGCCTGAAAAGCTGGAGGTAGCTTTGATCGGTTCATGCACCAACAGTTCCTATGAAGACATCAGCCGTTCAGTATCTGTAGCACGGCAGGCGGTTGATAAACATTTAAAAGTAAAATCAGAGTTTACCATTTCTCCCGGCAGCGAACTGGTAAGATACACCGTGGCAAGAGACGGCCTGCTGCAGTCTTACGATACAATGGGAGGAGTCGTAATGGCAAATGCCTGTGGTCCGTGTATCGGGCAGTGGGCGCGGCATATTGATGACCCAACCCGCAAAAACTCGATTATAACCTCCTTTAACCGCAACTTTGCCAAACGTAACGATGGTTATCCCGGCACACATGCTTTTGTTGCTTCTCCTGAGATAGTTACTGCATTTGCACTTGCCGGCGATCTTACCTTTAACCCGCTTACCGATACTTTGTTAAACGAAGACGGCGAGCAGGTGATGCTGGACGAACCGACAGGTTTTGAATTGCCGCCGCAGGGATTTTCTGTGGAAGATGCCGGGTACCAGGCTCCTGCCGAAGATCCGGATTCTGTACAGGTATTGGTTAGTCCTGATTCTCAGCGTCTGCAGTTGCTCGAGCCTTTTGCGGCATGGGAAGGAACTGACATCAAAGGTTTGCGCCTTTTGATAAAAGTAAGAGGTAAATGTACTACCGATCATATCTCAATGGCCGGGCCATGGTTAAAATTCCGCGGTCATCTTGATAATATCTCAAATAACATGCTTATTGGCGCTTTAAACTTTTTTAACGACAGCACTGATAAAGTAAAGAATGAATTAACAGGCGAATACGGACCCGTGCCCGCAACCGCAAGAGCATACAAAGCAGCAGGTATCGGAAGTATAGTTGCAGGTGATGAAAACTACGGTGAAGGCTCGTCAAGAGAACACGCGGCGATGGAACCGCGGCACTTAGGTGTCCGTGCTATTTTAGTAAAATCATTTGCCCGTATTCATGAAACGAACCTGAAAAAACAGGGCATGCTGGCCCTTACTTTTGCTCATAAAGAAGATTATGAAAAAATTCAGGAAGATGATGTGATTGACATTGAAGGATTGATACATTTTGCACCAGGCACACCGTTAACAGTTGTGCTGCATCATATCGGCGGATCATCAGAAAGCATAATTGTTAATCACACCTACAACAACCAGCAGATTGAATGGTTTAAAGCCGGCGGTGCATTAAACATTATTCGTAAAAAAGCCCTGGCAGAACAACAATAATAATTTTCTAAAAAGTAAATAATGAAAGCGGTAATCTGTAAAAGGACGACCTCTTTTATTGCGTTTATTACATTTATCCGGCTTAAAAATAGTCAGCGTTTAAAAGCATCTATTATAATTATCCTTTTGCGGCAGATTGAGTAAAAAAGGCTGTAAAAATAAAATTATCTTCGCGCCATTATAACCTTTATCTGAGGTGTTTTCTTATTTGTACTTATGAGCGAAAAAATTCTTATTCTCGATTTTGGCAGCCAGTATACCCAATTGATTGCTCGTGCAGTACGTGAGGCAAATGTGTACTGCGAAATAATACCGTATTATACATCTTTTATTTACGATGAAACAATTAAAGGAATAATTCTGAGCGGCTCTCCTTTTTCTGTTAATGATGAAAAAGCGCCTGTGACGAATATAAAAAAATTAAATGAGCAATACCCGGTATTAGGTATTTGCTATGGCGCACAGTTAACGGCAAAAGAATTTGGAGGGAAAGTAGAAAAAAGCAATAAAAGAGAATACGGGCGGGCGCAACTGCAAATTCAGCAGCAGCAGGATGTATTGATGGAAGGAGTCTCAAGCCACTCGCAGGTATGGATGAGTCACGGAGATTCCATTTTATCACTTCCTGAAGAATTTGAGATATTGGCAACAACCAGGTCAATTCCTGTTGCAGCATTTACCCGAAAAGATTTTGATAGTAATCCGTTATATGCTCTGCAATTTCATCCTGAAGTTTATCATTCTACCGAAGGAAAAAAAATAATCTATAACTTCCTGGTAAATGTTTGCCATTGCCTGCAAGACTGGACGCCCGATGCATTTGTGCACGAAGCAATAAAAAACATACAGCAGCAGGTTGGTGAAGGAAACGTAATTATGGCCCTCAGCGGAGGTGTAGACAGCACAGTTGCAGCAACCATTATAACCCGTGCTATCGGCGATCGCCTGCACGGAATTTTTGTAGATAACGGCGTGCTTCGCAAAAATGAATTTGAGCAGGTTTTACAGACTTATAAAGAAATTGGTTTAAATGTAAAAGGTGTAGACCGGAAAAATATTTTCTACGATGCGTTAAAAGACAAATTTGATCCTGAAGAAAAACGAAAAGCAATCGGCAGATTGTTTATAGATGTTTTTCAGCAGGAGGCGGCAGAAATTACCAATATTGACTTTTTAGCACAAGGCACTATATATCCTGATGTTATCGAAAGCGTAAGCGTGCACGGGCCTTCGGCTACCATAAAGTCTCACCACAATGTCGGTGGCTTGCCGGAAAAAATGCATCTGAAATTGATAGAACCGCTTAAATATCTCTTTAAAGATGAAGTAAGAAAAGTAGGTCTTGAATTGGAAATACCTCACGAACAATTGTTTCGCCATCCGTTTCCAGGTCCTGGTTTAGCCATCAGAATTTTAGGAGAAGTAACCGAAGAAAAAGTAAAGCTGTTGCAGGAAGCCGATGATATTTATGTGCAAGGTTTAAAAGAGCATAAATTGTATTCGTCTGTATGGCAGGCAGGTTCAATACTGTTGCCTGTAAAAAGCGTAGGCGTAATGGGCGATGAAAGAACGTATGAACACACGCTGGCGCTGCGCGCAGTGACATCTGTAGACGGAATGACGGCAGACTGGGCACATCTTCCTTACGAATTTTTAGCTCATATTTCTAATGAAATCATTAATAATGTGAGAGGAATTAACAGGGTTGTTTACGACATCAGCAGCAAGCCACCGGCTACGATTGAGTGGGAATAGGCACTGATTTTGTATTTAGAGAAAAATAAAAAAAAGAATGAAAATAATTAGCTGCTTTCTTTTACTATGTATGATGGTTGGAGGTGTTGTTGAAAAAGCAAATGGCCAGACGGATACTTCCAGGCCGGTAAAAGTAGCAGTTTTTATTCCGTTATATGCAGACGCAGCTTCTGATAGTCTGTCATCATCTTCTGACGAGGCTATTCTTCCAAAAAAAGTATTGCCAGGTCTTGAGTTTTATAATGGCGTTATGATGGCAATAGACAGCCTTAACCGCGAACAAGCAAAAGCGGAAATCAGCATTTACGATACAAAGCAAACGCACGAATCTCTCATTGAACTGCTTAAAAAGCCGGAATTGAATGATGTCGGGCTTATCATTGCAGCCATCACCAGCCCTGCAGAATTAAAAACTTTTGCTGACGCGGCTTTAACCAAAAACATTCCTTTTATTTCTGCTACGTACCCTAACTATGTCGGTGTTGTTCAAAACCCGTTTTTTGTGCTGCTTAATTCTTCTTTCCAGGCTCATTTAGACGGGTTGTACAGGCACATGCAGCAGTATTATGCTGCTAACACAATCATCGCTGTTACCAGAAAAGGCCCTACAGAAAACTATATTAAAAATTATATCACCGGCATTAACACAACCAGCGCTTCCGTTCCTTTAAAAATAAAATGGATAAATGCAGATGCAAACAACAGCAGCGTTTCGAGACTGGTGCCTGCCCTTGACAGCACTAAAAAAAATATAGTATTTGTTGCCTCGCCTCTCGAGAGCTTTGGGTTGAATATCGTTAAGACCCTCAGCAGCAAAGAAAGCTACCAGACTACAGCTATCGGCATGCCTACATGGGGCGGCATAAAAGACCTGGATAAGCCGGAATGCAAAAATATTGAAATTGTTTTTTCAACTCCCTTTCTTTACTATTCTCAAAACATAAGTTTAAGTTCTTTGGTGAATAAAAGGTATAAAGAAAAATACTATAGCCGGCCCAGTGACATGGTATTCAGGGGTTTTGAGGTAACCTATCATTTTACAAAACTTCTTCAAAAATATAAAAATAGTCTTGCAAATAATTTATCAGATACATCTTTCACGCTCTTCAATCCATTTAAATTAGAACCTGTAAAAACCAGGAAAACAAGCATAAAGCCAGACTTTCTTGAAAATAAAAAATTGTATTTTATAAAAAAACAGGAAGGAAATGTTAAGAGTGTTGTTTAAAAAATGACAACTGCGTTAAAAAATTGAGATGCAATTTTGTTTTATTACAATAAGATTACTGTAAAAGAAAAAGAATAATCAGCGTAAACTTTACTAATGATAGAATCAGGTAAAACAGGCGCAAAACGGGTCCTTTTATTTCGGGATTAAAGAACAATAAAATGAATGTACGAATAATTAATCCAATTGCGGATTATAAGGGCATTTTATCTTTTTTGCCTTTTACAATAAAGCCTTCTTTTTTTGCAAAAACAGCTTCTGTTTTCTTTACAATAAAGTCTTTGAAATGCTTCCTTAAATTTCCTTACAAAAACAACTTATTTCCCCGAAATTTGCAAAACTTAAAATCACGGTATGACTGATATAAAAGTTCCAACGATTGGCGAGTCTATAACTGAAGTAACACTTGTAAAATGGGTAAAAAAAGATGGAGATTATGTAGACCGGGACGAAGTGATTGCTGAGTTTGAAAGCGAAAAAGCAACTTTTGAAGTAAATGCCGAAAAAGCCGGTGTGCTGAAAACCAAGGCTGCCGAAGGAGATACTTTAAACATAGGAGCTACGCTTGCGCAAATTGATGAGACTGCCTCAAAACCGAACGGGCAAAGTGAAACCGCACCGCCAACTGTGTCTGCTCAGCCTGCAGCTCCTTCACCGGCTGCTCAAACTCAACCTGCAACAACACCAGCTCCGGTTATGGCAACACCCACGGCAGCGGCAGGCAAAGGTATTATAGATATAAAAATACCAACAGTAGGTGAGTCAATTACAGAAGTTACCCTGGTTAAATGGCTTAAAAAAGATGGTGATTTTGTCCGTCGTGATGAAGTGATTGCCGAACTGGAAAGCGAAAAAGCAACTTTTGAATTGAATGCTGAAGAGGCAGGAAAGTTATCATACAAAGCAAAAGAAGGTGATACTTTAAAAATAGGAGATGTTATAGCTGCCATTGACAGCGACGTTGCAGGAAGCTCTTTATCAGAAGTTAGGGCAGAGGCGAAACCAGCTGCTGCAACTCCCGTTCAATCGGCTGCGCCTTCAGCCCAGCCTGCTGTTGTGTCGGCACCGATTACTTCCGTCGTCCCGCCGGATATGAAGGCTTCTCCTGTTGCCGCAGCTATTATTGCTGATAAAAAAGTGGAAACTTCTGCTATTACCGGTTCTGGCTCAAACGGCAGGATAATGAAGAATGATGTTTTACAGGCTTTAGCAAATCCGGGCAAAAAAGCTGTTGCAGGACAGGAACTATTCAGCCGCAACGAGCGCACCGATAAAATGAGCAACCTGCGCAAAACCGTCAGCCGCAGGTTGGTGGAAGCGAAAAATACGACTGCCATGCTTACGACTTTTAACGAAGTGGATATGAGTCGTATCATGGCGCTTCGGACGCAATACAAAGATAAGTTTAAAGAAAAGCATGGCGCCAATCTCGGCTTCATGAGTTTTTTTACCAAAGCTGTCTGTTATGCCTTGCAGGAATGGCCTTCGGTGAATGCCTACATTGACGGCGACAATCTTATTTACCATGATTATTGTGATATTTCCATTGCAGTTTCTGCACCCAAAGGATTGGTTGTGCCCGTGATAAGAAATGCTGAAAGCCTTAGCATGGCCGAAATAGAAAAGAAAGTAGTGGAGCTTGCAGGCAAAGCAAGAGAAAATAAATTATCAATGGCAGAAATGCAGGGCGGAACTTTCACCATCACCAACGGCGGCGTATTTGGCTCACTTTTATCAACGCCAATCATCAATATTCCGCAAAGCGCTATTTTGGGAATGCATAAAATAGAAGAAAGACCGATTGCCGTAAGCGGGCAGGTTGTAATAAAACCAATGATGTACCTCGCCCTGAGCTACGACCATAGAATAATTGACGGCCGCGAAAGCGTAAGCTTTCTTGTAAGAGTAAAAGAACTGCTTGAAACACCCGAGCTGCTCTTGTTTGGAAAAGACCCGGTAAAGACTTTACTGGAGTTATGATTGTAATTATCCTGAATGTATTGTAAGCGCAGTTTTTATTGTTTTAACAACAAAAATATTTTCCGGTAACGCTTTATCGTCCAACTCTTATTTGCCATATTTCAACGGTTTGAAAGGCCTCTGGCCACAATTTTTATTCAGCCTTATTAATTAATTTGAAGGAAACTAATGGAAAATAGAACTTATGGAAAATTCAAGCTTAAGAGAAAAGCTTCATCAATTTGTAGATAATGGAGAAGAAGCATTAATCAATATGATGTGGAAAAACTGTTTTTTTATATAATTCAGGTAATACTTCTTCAACGATAGAAGAGTATAATAATGATATTGACGAAAGCCCGGAGCAGTTTAGGAAAAGAGATTTTATAACTCAAAAAGAATTGGAAGAAATATAAGTTTTTTACAAATTACTAATGAACCAGTAGTAAAATCATTTCAAATAGACATTAAGTTTAAAGGCAAGTTTTTTTAAATCGATGCGTAGTAACATTAATTAACCTTTTCGACTTTTTTTACCTCGCTCTGCTACTTGAAAAATGACAGATTGTATTGCCTGGTATATAACAGGTTCGTTATTTTGAATAGCTGGTTGCCATGGAGCACTGTTACTGATTGCACTTATTGCTTCTCCCCCGCACGGTTTGCAGGCGGCAGGAACTGACATAGCCTTTACTTTGCTTACATATCCTTCCTTCGTTATTATGAACTGAACTTTTACTTCATAGGTACCGGCCGGGGCATTTGCATCCGCTGCTGCATTCGCATTAAGAGTTTTTTCGAGGTACTTTTTCCATCCTTCAAGACCATTTTTAAAAGAGGCTTCCCTTTCCACTACATAATTACGGACTTCGTTGCCGTTTTCATCCCAACCTCTTTGCTCCGGCGCTTTATCCTTATAAGTTATGCTTGACTTTCTATTTCCATTCTTATAAAAATATGTTTTGGATAAAACTTTTCTGTTTTCGTATTCAACAATGTTGTCAAGCGCTCCATTATCTGTATAGTTTTTAACACTGCCAACCGGGGTCTTTCCATCTTTTTCGGCATAATTTCCTTCAGATTTTAAAATGTTTCCTTTTTTATAATAATCCCTGCCACACCAATGATTATCGTATTTATATAATTTAGAATAATAAAAAGCGCTATCGCTGCTTACTTCTTTTGCATCTTTAGAAAAGTAATAATAAACGGTGTCTTGTTGAGAAAATGAGAATTTACACAAAATAAGAAAAAGAGCAAAAAATAAGAATTTCTTCATTAGTATTTTTATTTGCAGGCAAATGTTTAAAAGTTAATTAAATATGATTATAAAAAATTAAACTTTTATTGCTGCATAGCAGCATTTTTTAGAATTTATTTCCCAAATCATTTCGATTAATCTCTTCTCCGCAATGATATGGTATGCGAAATTCGTAAGGAAAACAAGTTGAGCCCCGGATCTTTAGATACAAAAACATGCTGGTAACGAAGCCCGATGTTAAACGCTACTCTTCCCGGAAAAATATAACCGGTTCCTGCTCCGGCAGTTACTCCCGATGCTTTTTGTTCAGCATACTTTCCATCTGCAATTACCGGGAAACCGGCTTCATCAATTTTTTGAATGTCTGTGGCCCCGATGGTATAACCAGCGGTAGGTTCGATGTAAAGTCCGGTACCGCTACCATTAAAAGTATAGCGATAACCTAATAAAACAGGAACAAGAAGGACTCCGTCGTCATCATGTATAGCAAAATTCAAAAAACCACCAAAACCGGTGGAAGAGTATCCTTTAGAAGTCAGATGAGATACTTCTATCTGGGCATTTAAAAAAGTAAAAAAAACCATGGTAAAAGACAATAAAACTATTTTCTTTCTTAACAACATATTTTAATTGTTTAATTGTTTTAATGTTAAATTAATTTTAATTAACAACGATAACGTAATAGCCGATAAAATTATTTTTTCTTAAGAAAAGTTTGTGAAAAGACAAAATATACTCATAAAATACTTCAATTATTCTTTTTAAGTCCTTTCTTTATACAGCTCTGTAATAGCTGTAAGAGTACATTGAATCTTTTTAAAAATTTTTCTTTCAAAAAAAATTTTTTCCCCTTTCCTTTCACTCATTTTACCATTTATTAGCTTTAATTACAGACTTTTGCCAATTATTTATACTTTTTATGAAACTCTTACTTCAATATCTTAAGCCTTTCCGGGCATTGATTCTTCTGGCGCTTTTTCTTGCTTCTGTCAACCAGGTTTTTTCATTATTCAGCCCCATGATTATTGGTAAAATTATGGATAAGCTTGCCACGCATCCGCATGTTGATGCTGCCGGTAAGGCACGCAGCGAACATAATTATATAATGGGTGTACTTGGCTTTTTAGGTTTGCTCGTTGGCACTGCAATGGTGAGCCGTATTGCAAAAGCTTTCCAGGACTACGTGGTGAACGTAATCATCCAGAAATTTGGCGCTAAAATATTTACAGATGGTTTGCGGCACAGCATGCGCCTCCCCTACCAGGATTTTGAAGATCAGCGCAGCGGAGAAACCCTTTCTATTCTTACCAAGGTAAGAGCCGATACCGAAAGG
>JAABUK010010492.1_pt1 | contig 12342 bp, 15 predicted proteins | sample 5559141 | NCBI WGS metagenome assembly JAABUK01 (sample SAMN10711869, study PRJNA513367) | rock metagenome | isolation source: Antarctica rocks | place: Antarctica: Victoria Land, Pudding Butte nord | collected 2016-01-03
AAAAGTACAGGCCCTTCAAAAAAACACCAACGAAGAGTATCATAATAGCAGGCTGCAGGACAAGCGAAGCCAAAAGCAAAGGGCAACCGAGCAAAGGCGTCAAGACAAAGTCAAACAAGCAATGCCAAGACAGTGTCAATAAGCAAACTGGTAACTCTCACAGCACGTCCCATACCGCACCAAAAAAGTCAAGCAGCAAAACCCAGCGACCACAGTACAAACGGGCCGTAAAAGCCTGTCAGCGTGCGGGTGTCGTGGTAGTAAAACGTGAGAAAGCAGGTGCGCAGCAACCCGCCCCTATCTCCATGCCAAGCTTTGTTAGTAGTTCGGAAGCACCAGACGCCGCGTAATCCACAGCGCCCAAACCACAATATTCCTCAGCTCCGAAAGCGTTGGAGTCGGATCGTGTTCCCCTTCCAAGCGCATCCTCAAATGGATGCGCTCAAGCTGAAGATAAGTCATATGTCACACCCAGATCGTAGTTGCTACCGGCGTCCAGGTAGCCATTGTAAAGAAAATCCTCCAGGTGCTCCATCCGACGTGCCTCCATCTCTGCACGCTCTTCCGACGAGGACTCCGTGTGCGCCCGATAACGGGCGCGAGGAGTACTGGCCAGCGCCGCCACGAAGTGCGGATCTGCGTCTCGCCTACCCATACCGCGCAGGAAACGGCCACCTCACCAAGAAAGCAAGCACATAGAACACCCGACAGGAAGGCCCCAGCGCCCAAGCGCTCTCAAGCCCTCCCCCCCTCATGTGTGGTGTGCTTGAGGCTTGAGTTGCTGCTCAGGGTCATTCGGCACTTGTCAGTATACAGGGCTCTGCAAGCGCAGTCTGCGCCTGCCAGCTTGAGTGAGAAGAAAAGATTACACCTTTTGGCGTCAAATAATGAGAAGCCAAGTATTGTACCGGGCTGCCCAAGCAGCTTGAGTGATTTTTGTTCAAGACTTGGGGTATTGAGGTGGGCTTTGCTGTGACAACACAGACACACTCTTTGTGGTTGTGCTTGCCGTCAACAGATGCCACAAGGCTGTGCATGCAATGTGCCATGGTCCCCACGCTGTGTGCTTTAAGGTTCGAATTCAAGCTTCAACTATGGTTCTCTTATTGACCAAAGCATGCCACAGCCAAGACTCATCAGATCTTGATCAAACGCTGTGTTGAAGTGAGGGAGACTCAACCCAGCAAGTAGCAAAGGCTACCCAAACATTCAGCTTTGCTGTCATCCTGTCAACTTTGTTTTAAATACAGTCTGCAGCATGTGCCCATGCATGTTATGCTGCTACCACATGACACGTACGATACCGTACTGCCTGGAGGATTTTCAGCTTTCTGCTTGCATCAACTTTGACACATAATTGTGCCCTTGGGTTCAACACGTGAGAGTGGTGAGCCTGGTGGTGTCTGAGCAGGTGTGCTCTGCTGCAGCTAGTGCTGAAAAGACTCCGGAGTAGATCCAGCAGTGGATCCACTGCTCAACGGCACATGCAGCATGCAGTCAGGCTGCTTGGTCATCACGTTAGTCACATTCATGGATTTGGATCTGGACTCAGCTTGTGGCGTCAGCCCAATTATCTGCTGTAGAGTCTGTCCATTGACCGTTATACTCTGTGTATTGTGCTACCTCCTTGGCTGTCTGTGACCCAGCAAGTTTGTCGATGAAGCACATGGTCATGTCCATCCCAGCTGATACGCCACTTGATGTCCAAACATTACCATCCTGCATCATGACATCATCCAAGGTCATATGCATGCAAAGATGTAACAATGATGCAATGTCTACATGCTGGTCTTACAGGACTGATCAGTCATGAAGTGTACCTCAACCTAGCGAGCATGCTGTATCCAATTGGTCTGGTCTGATTGAGACTTGACCCAGTCAAATGACATCTTGTTGGAGGTTGCCTTTTTCCCATCCAAGAGACCTACTTACAGACATGTAGTTGAGCAGTGTATGTGTAAAACGTATAAACAGCAATGAACACAGACAACTTGTTGCTGGCTGGGGTTTAGTAAAGCAGGGTAGTACCTGCTCTTGCCAAGACAGCGGAGCCTGTGCAGACGCTCAGAAGGTATTGCAGAGGTGTCTCACGGCCACAGTACTGACGCCAAAGCCATTGTAGTACACTGGTGTCAGTGACAAGCTTCCTGGTACCTGAGCCGCCTGCAGACTGCAGCCTAGTATTTCGAAAATCGCTCGATTTCTGGCGAGCTGCATGAAAAGACATACATTTCTATACCTGGCACTACTAAAACATCTAGCAGGGGACAGCTCGCAAAGCTATGATGTGGAACACAATTTACGCCTTGCGCAGAGCTTGCGGCCTCTCCATCTTGTGTGACGAACAGCAGTGTGAACTTGTCTTTGACAGGGGGAACGCCCAGAAGCTCCACCGGCCCCATCACGTCCAATGTCTCATAGTCTGGGAATAAGAAGATGCCTACCGTCAGCGGTTGCATCAAATAGCTGGACAAGCCTTCCGCGCGCGCGCAACTGATATCAAGCGCTGGGAGTGTCGATTTTGACCTGCAATGTCAATGAGTGACAGTCTATTATCAGGAGGTGTGTGTGTACGTACAGACCAGGTATACCTGAGGACCACAGTCTGTCCGTACATGTATACAACTGTGCTCGAATGGGGATCTAGTTACCAATGCGATTTACATTTGGTCGGCACATAAATGGTTGTCTGCTCCTTGCCAAAGCACTCGACATTCATCCTGCTTTCTCTGCAGGGGTGAGCATGGTCGACTTTGGGCATCTGCCCTGTTCGGCAAGCCATCCTTCATACAAATTCTAAATGCATACGAGGCTGTGATTGCTCCTTTGATGCAATTTGATGGGGATCCAGCTGAGTACACAGCAGGCAGCTCCGTTGCTACTGTCGGAGTGATGTTTGAGAACAGACGTAGACACCTGATCAGTGGTATTGTGGCCAGCAACAATGGAGGAAAACTGCGTCTTGACGTGTACCACGCCTTTGGAAACTGCCCAAAGTAAATCCAAGGTAAACTGTGGCTGACGTCTTGGTGGAAACATGTATAGCAGCACATGCATGCACAGGCCCAGATATGGCTGTGCAACCAACAGCTGATAATCAGCAAACTGCACACGTGCATATGTCTTACTATGGTCCAGCAGCGTGCTTGCTTACCAGTCCCCACGAGTCCCTTGCTGGCAATGTAAATGCTCTGGCAGCTATGTGCACAGTCTAAATTCCAACAGAAATGTTGCGTTCGTCAGCGTAGCAATGTTTGACCGCAAGACGTGCCACTGCAAAAGCTGTCTATCTTTGTCTGAGACGCCGCATGCACCATGTAGTAAGAGATTTGGGGACAGGATCATTGGGCTTTGGGGACTACCCTAGCAAAACCACAACAGTCATCAGGGGCAAATCTGAGTTGCATGCAGAACAGCAGAAGTTTATCGCACGGTATACTGTCCTGCTGTTTCTGACATGAGCGCATGCAGTCACTTGACCAAACTTGAGCAATCTTAATACATGTCATTCCTCTCACCCCACGTAGTTTATGACATGACAGTCTGTTCATATGCGCAGCATGCACCCACATCAACTTTTGTTGCTGATTATTCAAATGGATCCTTGCCAGTGAACTGCAACTGGCGCATGTTGCCCGACGTTGCATAGATCGGGCATCCAAGGATGTAGTGCTCAGAGCAGTGTGTCCATAATGGGAACAGTCAAGCCATGGCAAATATTTTGGTCCAACATGCTGTGCCAACACAAGCGGTAGCACAGCCCCCAACATCTGTACAAGCTGACCCGTACTCAATCAATCTTGTCCAGGCCGCAGACTCTAAATTTAATGTTGTCAGTTACATCTGCTGCACAAGCTGGGTAATAGTCTGCCTGACTGGTTTCGGAGCCTCTGTTTCAGATTTCTTGCGATCATATCTCGAGGTTACGCGTTGGCTTTCTGTGTTTTGTGTGTGTCCAGCTGAAGCTTAAACAGCGACTGAAAGATTTTGGACTCGTAAGGATGGCTGCGCGAATGTGCTGCGCGACCTCGGTCTGGGAACTACCCCACCGCAGGTAAGTGCACTATGTAACTGTGCACATGACACGGCAGGTCTGCTGCGTCGTCAGCCATGACCCAAATGCAGGGACACCAACATTCCGAGCTTACAAAACATGCTGGGTCGTGGTTCCTTCCTTCACGGAAGAATACCACAGCTAAGGAACAGCAGGCAGGCATCTGGTGCGAGACAACGCCTTCATGTTGAATATGAAAGCGGCTGCAAATGCATCCAATGCAGCATTCAAACGCTGTGTAGTGCTGTCGCCAGGGTGTTCAAGCTTGCGCTGCTGCAATGAGACACAGCAACAAACACCAGCAGGCCCAGACATCAGCCTGCTGAGGCCAGAATTGTAGCGGCAATGGCACCATGCCAGAAATCAGCACTTGGGAGACAGGAAAATCTCAGCTTGCAGTCGTTTGAGCGTGTGGTGGAGCTGTGACCAATGTCCGTGTGGCCTTCCACACGAATGGTTGGCCTCTGTTGGTGACAGGCAGAACATGGACTTTCAGTGCCCTTTTTGCACAAACAACCGGCTGTGTCAGCACAACACCCTGTTGACTATGGCCCCAGCTGTGGCAGTCTACTGGGACTCAGCCAAGAATGGGCTGACTCCAGATCAGGTCACTGCAGGCAGTACCATCCGCAGCCATTGGCTCTGTCCACAGTGTGGTCACAGCTGGCAAGTCAAGATATATGGCAAAGTCGTGAACAGGAGCGGGTGTCCAAAGTGCTCAAGGAGGTCACAAACATCCAGCAGACTGCCAAGCTTGACACAGAGCGAGCACCCTGCAATGATTGAGTTTGATTTTGAGAGGAATCAAAGAGCAGGCTTTGATCCTGACAAAATCACAGCAGGAAGCCAGAAAATGGTGCACTGGATCTGTAAAGAGTGCCCTCGAGGTCAACTGCACCTCTTTGTGGCACCTCCAAAGAACCGTATAGGCCTCAACAGTGGTTGCCCTTTCTGTGCCAGCAGGAAGGCTTGCATCTGCAATTCACTGCAGTCTTTGTACCCTGCGCTCGCTGCAGAGTATGACTCTGCCAAGAATGGTGATGGGCCTGAGCAGGTTTTGCCGACGTCCCATAAAAAGGCCTTCTGGAGGGATGCAAGTGGGCACACCTGGGAACACTCTCCTTTTCAGCGCACAGAGTCAGAAGTGAAAAAGATAAAAAGAGCATCTATCAAGTCTAGGCTGGAAAAGCAGGCATAATCTGACTTGATTGACATGTGCCTTGATGACAGTGTATCTGCCAGTTGCAGGTGTTGAGCCTGTACATGGGTCAGCTGATGTCTTTGTTTCAAGGTGCTCAATCATGACAGAGATTTTGACTGGTGGTTTCATTTCTCTCAGCAAGCTGTTTTTGATGAGCATTCGAATTCTACCTGTGTTGTCCTGTTGGTTTTGCATCAAATTAAGTTCCTAATAGGGACGTTGGGCTCAAAGTGTGTTCCATAGTGCTGTCTGGAATGCTTAGAAGCTTGATAACCCGATCTTGTGCTTTAGTGTACATTTTGATCATACATACATGTGAGCCAGAGCATTGTTGATCTGCTGTCAAGTACTTGTGAATGGTATACAAAACAGCTCATGATGGTGTAAGTTCAGGCGTGCATCATTTGCTCTGCTGGGTCATGCCTACAAGCTGGTTGGTGTGCTTGAAGCTTGAGGTGTTTCCTTGGGTCATTCACTACAGGTCAGCATGCAAGGCTCTGCACAGGCAGTCTGCACTTGTCTGCTTGTTAAAGTCTCATTTGTCATTTGTCTTATTGAGCTGGCCTTTCCTCTGACAACACAGACACACTCTTTGTGGTTGTGCTTGCCGTCAACAAATGCCACAAGGCTGTGCATGCAATGTGCCATGGTCCCCAGGCAGTATGCCTTGATCCCCGTGCCATGTGCCTTGGTCCCCATGCAATGCCGTGGGGACTAGTACTATTTGATGCTTGCGCATTTGACTGTTGCCAACACTTTTCATTGCAGGGTCATGCAGGCTGTCTGAGCCATTTAGCAAACACACTTTGACTGCAAAGCCTGAAGAATTACAGTCTTTCAGCCATGCCTGCACCTGGGGTAGCCATGTCATGCATGTACCTGAGGTAGCAAAGCTGCCTGTCATAACAAGTGCGCCTGCTAGCTTGCTCTGCACTGCAGCACAAGCTAATATTTCATGTCCTTGTGCTTAACTGCTTGAGCAGCAAAGCAGCTGACATCGCATTGTTGACTGTCAACATTTCTGCCTGCAAGCTGCGCAAATCAACACGTTTCAAAGAAGCATGCTTTGAAGTGCAGATAGCATTGGTGCCATGCTTTATAGTAAACAAGATGATGCTGACATGCAACAAAGTCTTCTGGCTCCCCTGACCTCAGCCCAAGGGGGCCGTGCTGCTGTTGGTGCCACTGGGGAGGGAAGAAATTTGCAAGCCAGCAGGCCTGCAGAGGATTCATCTAGTGACATATCCAGGTCAGTAAGCAACATAGTCAGCCACAGTGTACACGCCACTCAGCACAACATGCAGCATAACACAGCACAGTGTGACACAGCACAGCACAGCACAGCAGGCCACGGCATGGCACAGCAAAGCACAGCACAGCATGACGTGGCTTGTTCACCTTGTAGTTGTGCAAGTGAGCAGCAGTGTGGACTTGTGCATAAGCGTATACAACTGCATACCTACTGGTGGGCACAAGGTGCCCTTTTTGACATGTTGTCCACCCCAAACATGCATGGTCCAGAACACGCCTTGCTTGCAGCCTCTGTCTCAGCAGCTTTGCGTTGCCCTGGCAAACATCTCAGGAGAGGCTCAGACATGGTTGCATCTACTGAAGGGCTAGACACTCAGCTGTTGACAGAGATGCAGAGTACAGAGGGCCGACAGGCGGACTACCTCTTTGCTGCTATCATCAGACCAGACAGGATGGACCCTGCCCTGCTCGGCTGGGGCATCGTGACTCAGTGATATCACACTGGTTCAAATTTGTTTAAACCCACTGTTTTAAGCAAGCCTTGCAGAAAGCTGCACCCTGAGCAAATGGACCCGAGGATGTGATTATGCCTTGCGCTGGCAGGTGTGCTTCTGCAGAAACACTCGTCCCAACTAGCATGTGCTTCTCGACCATGTCAAAGACCTGATGTATTTTGCCAGGATGATTTGCCTTGTTGGATATGATGTGGTACCTTGCCCTCCACAACTTATAAGCATCTAGTCCAATTCAATTATCTAGACATTCATGCAGCGTCACCAAGTGTGAGAGCCAAAGATGTTGACTTTGTGTAAAATTAAAGTAGCATGTACTGAATTGACATCAGCGTACAACCTGTGCATGTGCAACAGTGCATGGAACAGTCGAAGCTTAGGCCAGGCCTGGCAAATATACTCCAACAAAGTGCTGTGCCGACACAAGCGGCAGCGCAGCCCCTAAAAGTCTGAACAAGCTGGCCCGAACTCAACCACAATAGCAAGTTTGTCCAGGCAGCAAACTGCCTGACTGGTTTCGGAGCCTCTGTTTCGAGATTTCTTGCAGTCATATCTCACCGGCATCGAGTTCTGTGTGTGTCCAGCTGAAGCTCAAGCAGCGACTGAGGGATTTGGATTCGTAAGCATGGCTGCGCGAATGTGCTGCGCGACGTCGGTCTGGCAATCACGCCACTGCACGTAAGTGCATCATGTAGTTGTGCACATTGCACGGCAGGTCTGCTGCGTCGCCAGTCATGGCCTGCATGCAGGGACACTAAGATTCCGCGTTTACATTACTTGCTGGGCCGTCGTCCCTTCCTTCACGGAAAAAGACCACAGCTAAGGAAGAACAGGCAGGCATCTGGTGCGAGACTGAGCTTTCAAGTTGATCTTGAAGGCGGCTGCAACGCATCCAAGCAACATTCAGACTCTTTGTGGTGCTATCTCCACGGTGTTCAAGCTTGTGCTGCTGCAACCAGACACAGGAACAGTCCTTAGCAGGCCCAGACATCAGCCAGCTAAGGCCAGACTTGCAGCGGCAGTGGCAACATGACAGAAATCATCACTTGGGAGACAGGAAAGTCTCAGCCAGCAACTGTTTGAGAGTGTGGTGGAGCTGCAACCATTGTCCGTGTGGCCTTCCGCACGAATGGCTGGCTACTGTGGCTGACAGGCAGGATATGGACAGCCGATGCCCTTTCTGCACTAACAACCGTCTGTGTCAACATAACTCATTGTCAACCAAGGCCCCAGCTGTGGCAAAGTACTGGGACACAGATAAGAATGAGCTGACTCCAGATCAGGTCATGGCACACAGTTCTACACGCAGGCACTGGCTCTGCCCATCGTGTGGACACAGCTGGCAAGCCATGATACATGGTAAAGTTAGGGACAGGAGCAGGTGTCCAAAGTGCTCAAGCAAAAATAAAGTGCTCAACAGACAGCCAACTTTGACACAGAGCCAACACCCAGCAATGATGGAATTTGATTTTGAGAGGAACCGGAAGGCAGCCTGACAAGATCACGGCAGGTAGCGGCAAGATGGTGCACTGGATCTGTAGCAAATGCCCCAAAGGCCAACCTCACCTCTTTAGGGCAATGCCAAACAAGCGTGTTGGTCTCAACACCGGTTGCCCCTATTGTGCCAGCAAAAGGGCTTGCATCTGCAATTCACTGCAGTCATTGTACCCTGCGCTAGCTGCAGAGTATGACTCTGCCAAGAATGGTGCTGGCCCTGAGCAGGTTCTGCCAGGGTCTAACAAAAAGGCGTTCTGGAAAGATGCAAGTGGGCACACCTGGGAAGAGTCTCCTTTGCGGCGCACACAGCCAGGACTGAAAAGGATAAAAAGAGCATCTATCAAGTCTAGGCTTGAGAAGCGGGCATAACCTGACTTATTTGATAGTGTGCCTTGATGACGGTGTAGCTGCTGTTGAGCCTGTACATGGGATAGCTGTTGTGTTTCTTTCCCTCTGCAAGCTGTTGCAAGGTGTTGAATCATAACAGCTGTTGTATTGGCTGATACTTTTACTTCTCTCTCTGCAAGCTGTTCTTGATGTGCGGTGAAATTTTACTTGCGTTTGCTGCTGTTTTTGCATCAAGCATGTGTGAGCTCCTGACATATACATTATTCTCAACGTCTGGTCATGATGCTGTCCAGAATTGGCGTGGAAGCTTGACAACCTGATCTTGTGGTTTAGGCTAGATCTTTATCAACACAAGTGAGCCAGAGCAGTGTTGTTTTGCTGTGAAGTATTTATGAATGGTATATGAAACAGCTCATGATGGTATGAGGCCAGATGTGCATCATTTGCTTTGCCGGCTCATGCCTAAGCTGGTTGGTGTGCCTGAAGCTTGAGGTGCCTCCCTGGATCATTCAGTGCAGGTCAGGTTGCAAGGCTCTGCAAGGGCAGTCTGCGCCTGCCAGCTTATGTGAGTTTAACTCAAGACTTGCCTTATTAAGCTGGGCTTTGCTTTGACAATGCAGACACACCAACCAGCTTAGATGGACACGCTCTTTGTAGTTGTGCATGCAATGTGCCTTGGTCGCCATGCAATGCCATGAGGTTTTAAATTTATCTGATGCTCATGCATTTGACTATTGCCAGTATTGTCCATCGCAGGGTCATGCAGGTTGTCTGAGAGCATTGAGCCGGCTTGCTTTGACCGCAGAGCTTGGAGCACAATCATTTAGCTGAGGTAGCAAATGTGCCCATTCTAATAAGTACGCCTGCTACCTTGCTGGCAGCCCTGCTCCTCATGCACAGCTTGCTCTGCACTGCAGCACCAGCTACATTGTCATGCTTTTGTGCTCGACTACTTGAGCAGCAGAGCAGTCGACATTGCATTGATAATTTATACTATTTTACAGGCGTTCCAGCGAATCAATTTTGCCAGGTGCAGCTGACTATAGGCTTGATGCTGCTGCCTGCATCAGCAGGCACAAATCAACACATCTCAAAGAAGCATGCTGTGAAGTGCAGATAACATTGGTGCCATGCTCCAGACATAGTAACCCAGATGATGCTGACATGCAATGAATTCTGGCTCCCCCAACCTCAGCCCAAGGGGCCCATGCAGCTGTTGGTGCCACTGCTGAGGGGAGGGATTCAAATGCCAGCAGGCCTGCAGAGGATTCATGTAGTGACATATCCAGGTCAGTAAGCAACATCATTTTGCCCTAGTGTGCATGCCGCGTTCCATGACATGCAACAGCACAGCACGGCACGGCACCGCACAGCACAGCTTGCGCAGCACAGCACAGCAACAGCACAGCACAGCACAGCACAGCACAGCACAGCACAGCACAGCACAGCACAGTGCGGCACAGCACGGCACAGCACAGCGTGACATCGCATGTTCACCTTGTCTCGGTAGAATTGAGCAGCAGTGTGGACGTGTGCACCACTTGTGCACCAGCGTATACAACAGCATACCTGCTGGTGGGCACAGCGTGCTCTTTCTAATGTCATGTCCACCTCAAAACATGCGTGGTCCAGAACACGCCTTGCTTGCAGCCTCTGTCTCAACAGCTGTGCATGTTTGTACTGATAGCAGGGTTGCCTTGGCAAATATCCCAGGAGAGGCTGAGACATGGTTGCATCTATTGAAGGGGCAGACAGTCAGCTGTTGACAGAGATGCAGAGTACAGGCGGCCAACTCGCGGACTACCTCTTTGCTGCTACCATCAAACCAGACAGGACAAACCCTGCCCTGCTCAACTGGGGATTCCTTGCACAGTGTCATCACACTGGTCCACACTCACTGTTTTGAGCAAGGCTTGCAGTAGCTGCACCCTCAGTGAGCAAATGGACCACATGATGTCATTATGCCTTGCCAGGTGAGCAAATGGACCACATGATTTGCCTTAAGGTTGCTGGACATGATCTGATACCTTGCCATATACAACCCATAAGCATTTAGTCTCATTCACTCACCTGATTAGTCACACAGCGTCAACAAGGTTGAGAGCCAAATTTGATGACTTGGTGTAAAGTGGAAGTAGCATTCAATGAATTGGCATCAGCGTACAACCTGTGCATGTACAAGAATGCACCAGACACATGGGAACGGACAAACCCTGGCAAAAAATACTGCAAAGTACTGTGCCAACACAAGCGGCAGCACAGCCCCTAAAATGTTAGAGAAGCTGGCCCGAACTCAACCGCAATAGCAAGTTTTTCCAGGCAGAAAACTCTGAAGTTTAATCTTGATGGTTTTCCTGACTGGTTTCAAAGCCTCTGTTTCAAGATTTCTTGCAGTCATATCTCACCGGCATCGAGGTCGTGCTTTGGCTTTGTTTGTTCTCTGTGTATCCAGTTGAAGCTCAAGCAGCGACTGAGGGACTGAGATTCATAAGCATGGCTACACGAATGTGCTGCGCGACCTTGGACTGGAAACCACGGCACTGCACGTAAGTCCAGCGTGTAGTTGTGCACACTGCATGGCAGGTCTGCTGCGTCGTCAGCCATGCCATGTATGCAGGGACACCAATATTCTGCCTTTACAACACATGCTGGTTCGTGGTTCCTTCCTTTACGGAAGAATACCGCAGCTAAGGAAGAACAGGCAGGCATCCGGTGCGAGACTGCGCTTTCATGTTGTTCTCGAAAGCGGCTGCAACGCGTCCAAGCAACATTCAGACACTTTATGGTGCTGTCTCCAGGGTATTCAAGCTTGCGCGGCTGCAACCACACACGGAAACAGTCCGCAGCAGGCCCAGACATCAGCCTGCTAAGGCCAGAACTGCAGCAGCAATGGCATCATGCCAAAAATCAGCTTTTGGGAGATAAGCAAATCACAGCTAGTGGCAGTTTGCGTGTGTGGTGGAGCTGTGACCAGTGTCCATGTGGACTTCCGCACGAGTGGCTGGCCACCGTGTCTGAAAGGCAAGATATGGACAGCCGATGCCCTTTCTGCACTAACAACCGTCTGTGCCAACACAACTCGTTGTTGACCAAGGCCCCAGCTGTGGCAGCCTACTGGGACTCGGCCATGAATGGGCTGACTCCAGATCAGGTCATGGCACACAGTTCCACACGCAGGCACTGGCTCTGCCCATCATGTGGTCACCGCTGGCAAGCTCCGATACGCATTAAAGTCAGGGACGGGAGCGGGTGTCCAAGGTGCTCGAGCAGAAACAAGTATGTCAACAGAAAACCAACTTTGACACAGAGCCAGCACCCTGCAATGCTGGAGTTTGACTTTGAGAGAAATCAGAGATCACGGCAGGAAGCAACAAGATGGTGCATTGGATCTGTTCTAAATGCCCCAAAGGTCAATCACACTTGTTTGTGGCAGCTCCAAAGAACCGTATTAGCCTTAGTTCAGGTTGCCCTTATTGTGC
>JAABUK010010493.1_pt1 | contig 12341 bp, 10 predicted proteins | sample 5559141 | NCBI WGS metagenome assembly JAABUK01 (sample SAMN10711869, study PRJNA513367) | rock metagenome | isolation source: Antarctica rocks | place: Antarctica: Victoria Land, Pudding Butte nord | collected 2016-01-03
CGCTTTGGCGCGACAAAGCCAGCAGCCATTGCACTTCGACATGAACGCGAAACTTTATCAGCGCGAACTCGGAAAAGCAGAACGACAGTTCTTGTGTGGCTTCCTGGTAACGACCATCGAGCGGAGAAATTGCGAGAAGGGACATAGAGAATGGACTTTGTTTTTGGGTCTTGATCTTGAAATAGTGGAAGTGGAAGAGGAGGCCTTGGTGCGAGTTTTCTAACGGTATTTCGGTTCTGGCAATCGCTGCAGAGCTGCAGTCCGTGTTTCGACACTGTTGAAAACAGATTCCAAAATCCGAGAACTTTTCTTCAATTTTCGTAAGGTGTAATGGCTTCGTCGATAACGGATTCCGAAGCCGAGAAGAACTGGATGCCTTTGCTCGAGATGAACGAGCCGACGACGCCCAGCAGCAGCAGATATAAAAACTTGAGGATTTCGCTGCCTATAACTGAGACATAAGCGGTGATTTGCTGGCCCCAATCTGTATTGCCACCGGTCTGGTTGATGCGCATCGTCAAGTAGCCGGACTTGCTGAAATTTTGGAAGTTATCCAATGCCTGGCGAAATACGTAAACCAGCAGCAGCGCGCCGAACAAAAAAACCGCCAGACCGATCCAGCGCGCCGCGCGACGCCAGCGTTGCCCAGCTAAAAGCGCCGCCGAAGCTCGCGCGCGATTGGCGCTGACATTGGCGCGCACAGTTTGGTCGCGCTCAGCAATTTCTTGAGACTGCGTGCGAGAAGATCGAGTACTCGATACGTCTTCAATTGGCGCTGCGCGAGACGACACGATTTCATCGGAAGGATCGGGAGTTTTCACAGCGCGCGAGTTTATCAGGCGACAGCGAAAGGCGGCAGGAAGCAGTGGGACGACGGAGCCGTCAAGCGATTTTCTCGTCCTTTGAAGTTGTTTCGGATGATAAACTTGAATGACTTTGCACAGCCTGTAAACCCAACTGCCTTCTACCGCTGCTTTCCGCTTCCTCTCATGTCAAGGGTTCACAAACTTTCGCCCGACATCGCCAACCGCATTGCGGCGGGTGAAGTTATCGAACGCCCGGCCAACGCCGTCAAAGAACTGGTCGAAAACGCGCTTGATGCCGGAGCGCGGCGCATCGACATCGAAATTGAAGACGGCGGCAAGAAACTGATTTCAGTGCGCGACGACGGAAGCGGAATGTCCGGCGAAGACGCCATTTTATCGCTACAGCGCCATGCCACGAGCAAGCTGACGAACCCTGAAGACCTGTTTGAAATCCGCACGCTGGGCTTTCGCGGCGAAGCGCTTCCTTCCGTCGCCGCCGTATCACGCTTTGAGATGACGACGCGCGAAAGTTCAAGTGAAGCCGCGACGCGCATTCTGGTTGAGGGCGGTGTCGTGCTCGATGTCTCAGAAGTCGCGGCGCCAATCGGAACCGAAATCAGCGTGCAGGGATTGTTCTACAACACGCCGGCGCGCTTCAAGTTCTTGAAAAGCGACGCCGCCGAAGCCGGACGCATCTCGGAATTGATCGGGCATCTGGCGCTGGCTTATCCGCATGTCAGTTTCCGTTTGCGCCACAACAATCACGATCTGCTGCGCGCCGAAGCGATTGGTGAAGGCAATCCATTGAATGCCGTCGTCAGCGTTTTAGGACGCGACATCGCGCGCCAAATGCTGCCGATTACCGAAGGCAAAACCGACGAATCGAGTACTGGATCCAACCACGAAATGCGCGTTTCGGGTTTCATCGGGCGTCCGCAATTGACGCGTTCCAATCGCAATTTGCAACTGTTTTTCGTCAATGGCCGCGTCATCAAAAACCGCTCGATGCAGCACGCGGTTCAAGCCGCTTACGAAGGTTTGGTTCACGGGCGCGACCGCTTTCCCGTTGCCATTGTGTTTCTGCAGATGCCGCCGAATTCGGTCGATGTGAACGTGCATCCGGCCAAAAGCGAAGTGCGTTTCGCGCGCGAATGGGAAGTGCATCACGCCGTTCGCGTCGCCCTGCGCGAAACTCTGGTCGCCTCGCAACTTGCGCCGAGTTGGGGACTTTCTTCCGGCAACAGTTGGCAGCAGCAGGCGGCGGGAGAAGACGCGCTGCTCAATGCCGAATCGAGTACTCGATCTGAATCAGAGAACACTCCGGCGGCGCCTGTTGGCAACGGATTTCATCAGCCGGTCGTGCAGCGCGGCGGCGATTTAAATGCGTTTCGTTCAACTCAGCAAGACATCCGCAATGCGCCGCACTTCGAGTACTCGAACCTGGCGTCAAACCTCCAATCTTCAGCCTCGGGGCAAGGCGCTTTCGCCGAGTTCGCGCCGCAGATGGAAGAAGAACGCAAAATGTCGCTAAAGCCTTTGGCGCAAATTTCCAACAACGCATACATTTTGTGCGAAGGTTCGGACGGGCTTTACATCGTGTGCCAGCACCGCGCGCACGAGCGCATTTTGGCCGACAAAGCGATTGCCGCCGCCGAAGGCCGTCCGGTCGAATCGCAGCGCCTGGTCATTCCGTTTACTAGTGAAGTCGGGCCGCGCGCATCGGCGGCGCTGGAAGAAAACGCCGGTCTGTTGAAGGATTTGGGTTTTGAAATCGAGGCATTTGGCGGCCATTCGGTTCTGGTGCGCGCGGTTCCGACGTTGGTGGCGAATGGCGATTACGAAACCGCCTTCGCCGATTTGCTGGACGAGATTGTGAGCGGACATGGCGGGCGCTCTTTGCAGGAACGCCGTCGCGCCATGTTGACGATGTTGAGTTGCAAAAACGCCATCAAAGCCGGCGACGCCTTGCAAATGCCGCAAATGCTTAACCTGTTGGACGATTTGCTGCTGTTGCCAAACCCCAGCATTTGCCCGCACGGACAACCGATTCTGATCAAGATTTCCACGCTGGAACTGGACAAAAAGTTCGAGCGCGAATATGCGTCGCGCGGTTGATGGTTTTGCAGTTGATAGTTTTCAGGAGGTGAAAAATGGTCGCCCAATCGAGTACTCGAAACGACGTTCGGCACTGGACTTACGAGGCTTTGCAGCAGCGAGACGACGCCCAAGGCCGCGAACGCCGCGAAGAACTCTGGGATGGAGAGCTGCTTGAAATGACATCGCCCCGACTGATTCATCAAGAGATTTTATTGACTTTGGCCACATTGCTGCGAAGCTGGACGCGTGAACGGAATCTGGGCAAGGTTTACATCGCGCCGCACGATTTATATGTTTCGGCGACGCGCTTTTTTCAGCCCGATCTATCGTTTGTGTCGCGCGAGCGCCTGGAAAACGAACGCATCGAGCGCGAAGATGGACAATGTCTGGTCGCGCCGCCCGACTTGTGCGTGGAAGTCGTTTCGCCTTCGACCGCAAGGCGCGATCGCGTCGATAAAGTCAACGCTTACGCGCAGTTTGGTGTGCGCCATTACTGGATTCTCGATCCCGAGGAAGGCAGCTTGCAGGCGTTCATGCTCGACAACGGACGCTACGCGCTCGAAGCCGCGCTAAGCGACGAAAACACCTTCGCGCCGTCGCTGTTTCCCGACTTGCAAATCGAACTCAGTTCCATTTTCGCTGTTTAATCAACTTTCTTATGGCTCAACATCCCGACAATCAGGCCGCAAACCAGAACGAACCCTCCAACGCACGCGCCGCGCAGATGCTTGACGCGCAAATCGATGAGAATCGAGTACTCGATTCGAGCGAAGAGCACCGCGCAGAAGCGCCGCGAGATGTGCGCGTTTTCGTCTTGACGGTTTCCGACACGCGCAACGAAATCAACGATGCGAGCGGCAATCTCATCCAGGAATTGCTGGCGCAGGCCGGTCATCAATTGGTCGGTTCGCTCATCGTCAGTGATGAAGCGCCCGCCATTTCCGAGGCCGTCCAAAGGGCGACGGACGGCATCAGCGACCCCGAAGCGATTATCGTGACGGGCGGCAGCGGCATCGGCGTGCGCGACGTTTCGCCCGAAGCTTTGCGGCCCATGCTGACCAAGGAATTGCCCGGATTTGGAGAAGTTTTTCGCGTGTTGAGCTTTGAAGAAATCGGCGCGGCGGCGATGCTTTCGCGCGCCTTTGCGGGTGTTATGGGACGCACGCTGTTGTTCGTTTTGCCCGGCAGCCCGAACGCGGTGCGCCTGGCGATGAAAAAACTGATCGTTCCCGAACTGGGGCACTTGGTGCGCGAACTGCGTCCCGAACGGCGCGAGAAAAGCTAAGAGGCATCCGATGAACAATTCGCAGCGACCACTTTCGTGCGTGCGGCAGTTCAGACGATGGCCATGCGTTTCAGCAGTCTTTTGCGTAATTCTTCTGGCAGAGGCCGCCATTGCCGACAATTACGCGATAGTTCCGGGTCATAGCATTGGCAAAGCGTGGATTGGCGCCCCGCGCGACGCGACTCAGAAAGTTCTTGGCAAACCTACCGAAACGCATCAGCGCAACGACAAAACAGTTGAGGATGTTTGGCTGTCTTTCGGTTCCTCAGCAAAACAGAATCTTCCGCAGAGTCTCAAAGTTCTTTACTCGAAAAATCGCGTCGTACAAATCGAAACCACCGCGCCACAATTTTCGATTGAGGGACTTTCGCTTCGCAGCGACCCTTACCAAATTCGCAAAAGGTTTGGGCCAATGCGCGTCAGCGTATACAACTCGGTTTTCAATCGCCAGCAATCTTTCCACTATTACTACGACAACGCGCCGCGCGGCATCACGTTCTCTGTCAGGGTGCATGGCGCGCGCGAGGTTGCCACTCGGTTTCAATCGGTCATCGTCCATCGCAAGGGGCATCAAGTAGTGCCCGAACCCGGCGAGACATTTCTCAGCCAGCTTTGGGACAAGGCAGAAAAGAAGCCTTGACCGGCTGCTCCAAGCGCATCAAACATTCATCAATCGAGTACTCGATTACAGTGTTGCAACACGCTTTTTCACCGGTTTACAGATTCAACCCCGATGGCGTTTACCGAATCATCCCTCGAACACCATTACGCGACAGTCAACGGCGTGCGCTTGCATTATGTCGAAAGCGGCAACGGGCCTTTGGTATTGCTGCTGCACGGCTTCCCCGATTTTTGGGGCGGCTGGCGCAAACAAATCAAAGCCTTGTCGCAAGCCGGTTTTCGCGTCGTCGCACCCGACTTGCGTGGCTACAATTTATCAAGCAAACCACGCGGCATTTGCAATTATTCCATCACACATTTGGTTGGCGATGTTGTCGCGCTGATTCAGCATTTGGGCGAAGAAAAAGCGGCTGTGGCCGGACACGATTGGGGCGGCATCATCACGTGGCATCTGGCAATGCGGCAGCCGCGTTATCTTTCAAAACTGATCATATTGAACGCGCCGCATCCCGCCGCTTTTGCGCGCGAATTGCGCACATGGCGGCAAATGCGAAAATCGTCTTACGCGTTGTTTTTCCAGTTGCCCTTGCTGCCCGAACGAACGATTCGCGCGCGCGACTTCGCTCTGGTGAAAGGCGTCTTTCGACTGGATCCAATCAATCGCCGCGCCTTCTCACGCCGCGACATCGACCAAGCTGTCGAAGCGTTATCGCAGCCGCGCGCCTTGACCTGCGCCCTCAATTATTATCGCGCGATGCGTTGTCGTCCGCGCCGGGTTTTTCAAGCCAAACGCATCGAAACGCCGACGTTGCTCATCTGGGGCGAACAAGATCGTTACCTGGGCTTGCAACTCACGCGAGGCATGGAACGTTGGGTTTCTTGCCTGCAATTGGAACGATTGCCCGACGCCAGCCATTGGGTGCATCGTGACCAACCGCAGCGCGTCAACCAGTTGATGATTGACTTTCTGCGCGACGCGTAAGACGAATCGAGTACTCGATTCTCAGTTGACCTTATGAACAACGAACCCTGAGCGTCAGCGACGGGTCTTGTGCAACTTAATAGAAGACCCGTCGCTGATTAATAGAAGACCCGTCGCTGACGCTCAGGGTTCGTTGAATCTTCATACACCAAAGCTGCGACGAAAACCAAAGGTTTTGATTTCATGCACATCATTTGGCACCGAACCGAACTGCGCACGCACGACCAACCTGCGCTGCATCACGCCGCGAAAATGGCCGCCGAAAGTGGCGAAACATTGCTGCCAATTGTGATCATCGACCCGAAGATTTTCGGTCGACAGGATTTGACCCCGAGGCGACAAGCCTGGTTTCTCGAAAACACGCGAGCCTTGCGCGAAAGCTATCGCAAGCTGGGCAGCGATTTGATCGTGCGCGAAGGCGAACCATTTCAGGTGCTCGATGAACTTTGCGAAGATGCGAACAAAAAAGACAAAGCGACGCATCTTCATTTCGTGCGCAATTACACGCCGTATGCCAAAGAGCGCGACGGCAAAGTGCGCGAAACCATGGAAAAGCGCGGCCTTCGAGTACTCGATTATGCCGGCCAATACACGCACGAACCCGGCGAAGTCTTGAACGAGAACGGCAATCCTTACAGCGTTTTCGCCGCGTTTCGTCGCAAATGGGTGACACTGGAAAAACCCGAATTGTTTGAATCACCGGCTAAACTTCCCTCGCTCCCGAAAACAGCGATTGGCGAGATTCGCAAAGTCGAGTGCGACATCAAGCTACCCGACTTCGGCGAAGAAGCCGCGCTGCAACGTTTGGACTGGTTTTTAGGCGAGCCGGAAAAAGTCTATGATCGCACGCGCAGCCGTCCCGATTTGGAAGACGCAACGAGCAAGCTGAGTTATCGCTTCAACATCGGCACGCTTTCGCCGCGCTTGGCGCAACATCGCGCGACGACTTATAAATGGAAGTTCGAGCTGACGTGGTGGGATTTTTTCGCCAGTGTGATGAACGCCATGCCGGAAAGCGCGCATGAAGAATCGAACAAAACTTGGCGCGGTTTTCCGTGGCGCGAAGGCACGGGTGAAGAGATTGAAAGATGGACGAACGGGCAAACCGGTTATCCCTTGATTGATGCGGGAATGCGCGAACTGCAAGCGACTGGTTTCATGCACAACCGCGTTCGAATGGCGTGCGCCGACTTCTTTTCGCGCCACATGATGATCGATTGGCGCCAGGGCGAAGAGATTTTTCGAGGTTTGCTGTTGTGCGGCGACCGCGCGCAAAACGTCGGCAACTGGCAATGGGTCGCCGGTTGCGGCCTGAATGCGCGCGCTTATTTCCGCGTTAGCAATCCGCTTACGTTGTCGAAAACCGCCGACCCCGAAGCGTTGTATATCAAGCGCTGGATTCCCGAACTGCGCGATGTGAAGAACGACGACATTTTCGCGCTGTCATCGAGTACTCGAAACGGCGGTTATGCCGCTCCGATGCTGGACACCAAGCAAACGCGCATTCGTTTTATAGAGGCCAGCAAAACGCATCTGGCGAAATCGAAAAACGAACTCGAAGCATGAGCAAGGGAGACTGGAGGACAAGAAGCGTAAGTCTCACTTCCACAAAGTTTCGTTTTGCCAGTTGGCAGGAAAGCCCATCGCTTGAATGTTCGCATAAGGCATGACGGGGAAGTTGTTGAGAAGTATTACAAGTTGTTGTGGCCACGAAGATTGCGGGTTGATGACGCGCGAGAAGTGGCACAAAATGCAGCACACGCTGTAGATTCTCGTCCCCGCATTTGGAAGTGTCCACAGGTGATCGAGTTCGGGCATCGTTCCACGATTTGGCAGTTTTGGATGAATGCTCAAATCGAGGTTCCAAAGGCGACCGTGATGAGCGATGACATTTCGCGCGTAGTTGAGTGAATGAAGCCAGCTTTCCATCAACTCCCAATCTGAAAGGTTAAATCTCCTGGCAATTGCCTGGCGATCACGGATTCTCAGACCGCTGTATAAATTGGACAGCAGGCCAAAGTCCCATAACTCGATTGCAATCCACACCGGAAGCGGCAAACGCGCGCCGTATTTTTGCTCATAATGTTTCACGAACTCGTCTTTTGAACGCCCAACGGAATCTTCGTATTTTCCAGTCCACTTTTGAAATCTTGTTTTCCCCCTGGCATCCAGTCGGCTCACAAAATTGGGATGAAAGATATTTGGATTTGACAGCGCGAAACGGTCGCGTTTACCCAGGAGCAAAGCCATCTCGACGCGCACAGCGATTTCGATGCGCTCCAAAGCGTTGAGCAAAAGCAACTTCAGATTTTTATCAAAAACGTAAAGCGCAATAGCGTCTTCAAAATAGCTGTCAGGGAGAAACTGATCGGTGCGCTGGCCAGCAACAATTTCACGAAACGGATACCAATAAGCGCTGAGACGATAGTAACCGTTTCGATGCAGGCATTCAATCGCGGCGGCTTCGTCTTTGACGAGAAGGCCGCGACTTTTGAGCAAAGCGAGTTGATCGGGAAGAGAAAGCCAGGGTTTGCTGTACTGCATAAATGCGTTCGTGAAGCACAAATAGAGAACCCGCCCGTACGAAGGAAACAAAGTCCAGCGCAGTGGGGCGGGTCGAATTACTATTAATTGTAGCAGGTGCTACTTAAAACTGCAACCAATCGAGTACTCGATTGCGCGCCAAGTGGACAAAACATCACGACAGTTTGAACAGTTGTCGTTAAACTTGGGCGATGCAGAACACACTTTTCTACGGCGACAATTTGCACGTTTTGCGCGAACACATCGAAGCTGAATCGGTTGATTTAGTGTACTTAGATCCGCCGTTCAACTCGAAGCGCGATTATAACGTGTTATTCCGCGAGGCCAGCGGCGAAGCGCCCGCGTCGCAGCAAACGGCGTTCACCGATACGTGGCAATACAACGTCGAAGCGGCGCGCACGCGCGAAGAAATCGGCGACATTTCGCTGCAATATGGCGTGCCGAAATTGCCGCAAATGATTGACGGATTCATTGATGTGCTGGGGCAAAACGATGTCACGGCGTATCTGGTGATGATGGCGATTCGATTGCTCGAACTCAAACGAGTACTCAAACCGACCGGCAGTTTCTATCTGCATTGCGACCCGACCGCCAGCCATTATCTCAAGATTTTGCTCGATGTCGTTTTCGGCAAAGAAAACTTTCGCAACGAAATTATTTGGCAAAGAACAATTGCTAAGAGTTTGACAAGTCGCCAGTTACCGAATAATCACGACGTAATTTTTGCTTATCAGAAAAGCGAAGAAGCGACTTGGAATCTGGACGCCGTTTTTCAACCTTACAACGAAGCAGCGCTTGACGATAAAACATCTGGCAAATATTCGCAGCGTGACGAAAATGGACGGCTTTATCAACTGGACAATTTGATAAATCCAAACTCCGACCGGCCAAACCTAACTTACGAGTTTTTGGGCGTGACGCGCGTTTGGCGTTGGACAAAAGACCGAATGCAAGCCGCTTACAACGCGGGGTTGGTTGTTCAAACGCAGCCTAGACGTGTTCCGCGCTTCAAGCGTTATTTAGACGAACAACGTGGTCGTCCCCTCGGCGATGTTTGGACGGACATTCCGCCGCTCAACTCGCAAGCGCAGGAACGTTTGGGTTATCCGACGCAGAAGCCGGAATCGTTGCTGGAGCGCATTCTCAGAGCGTCGTCGAATGAAGGAGATCGAGTACTCGATCCGTTTTGCGGCTGCGGCACAACGGTCAGCGTGGCGCAACGCTTGAAGCGCCAATGGCTGGGCATTGATGTCACTTATTTGGCGATTGCGCTGATCGAAAAACGCTTGAAAGATCAATACGACCTCCAAGCGAAAACCGATTATCGCGTCGTCGGAGTTCCCGCCGATCTCGCCTCCGCCTGGGATCTATTCAAGCGCGACGCGTATCAATTCCAGTTCTGGGCGCTGACTTTGATTCCGGCTTTTCCGGCTGGCGGAAAAGAAAAGAAAGGCGCCGACGCCGGAATTGACGGTCTGTTGCAATTCGTCGATGCCGGAGTCGCGGGAATCGCGCGGCGCACGCAGCAAATCGTCGTGCAGGTGAAAGGCGGCACCAACGTCAGCGTGCAGCACATCCGCGATTTGCGCGGCGTCATCGAGCGCGACAAAGCCGCGATGGGGTTTTATATTTGTCTGGCGCCGCCCACCAAACCGATGCAGCAAGAAGCCGTCGCTGCCGGATTCTACAAATCCGAATTGCGCGGCAAGAGCTATCCCCGATTGCAAATCCGCACCGTCGAAGAGCTGTTGAATGGCCAGGGTTTCGATTATCCGCACCACGAAGCCGCGACCTGGAAACAAGCCGCGCGCGCTGTTGAAGATGGCGGCCAAGGCGCGCTCTCTTTAGATGAATAACGAACTCGGAACGTTAGTGACGGGTGGAAAGCAACAGTTTGATGTGGCTATTACTTCACCCGTCACTAACGTCCGAGTTCGTTGGTTACACTCAAACTATGGACGAATCGAGTACTCGAATTGAAGAAACCGCAGCGCCGACGCGCGACGAAATTCGCGCGCATATCGAAGAGAAACTCTCTTCCCTGCCCGATTTGCCGGGCGTTTATCTGCACAAAAACGCTGAAGGCAAAGTCGTTTACATCGGCAAGGCGCGCAGCCTGAAAAACCGCGTGCGCTCTTACTTTGCCAAAGACGGCGGGCATTCGCTCTTCACGCGCAAGATGATTCGCTTCATCACAGACTTTGAAACCATTGTCACGCGGACGGAAAAAGAAGCCTTGATCCTGGAAAACAACCTGGTCAAGATGCACAAGCCGCACTTCAACATCCGCCTCAAAGACGACAAGCGTTATCCGTATTTGAAGCTGACGCAGGACGAATTTCCAGCTTTGCTGGAAGTGCGGCAGCCCAAGAACGACCGCGCGATTTACTTCGGGCCGTTCGCCGGCGCGGGAAAAATGCGTCAAACCGTCGCTCTGGCGAAGCGCGTTTTCAAGGTGCGAACCGGCGCCTTGATGAACGACCGGCGCTGGGGCGGCTGCCCGTGGCGCGACACCAGTCAGCCGCTGGACAAGCCGTGCCTGGAATATCACATCGACAGATGCACGGCGCCATGCGTCGGCTTTGTCGGCGAAATCGAGTACTCGAAACAAGCCAAAGCACTGCAAAACTTTTTGGAAGGCCGCAGCGACGAACTCTTGAAAGAGTTGCAAACGCGCATGACCGAAGCCGCTGTCGAAATGAAGTTTGAGGACGCGGCAAAACTGCGCGACCAGATCGAAGCTGTGAAATCGGTTGTCGAGAAGCAGCAGGTCGTGTCGCAGACCAATGAAAACTACGACACGATTGGATTGGCGATTGAAGCCGGAATTGCCAGCGTCGCGGTTTTGGTGGTGCGCGGCGGCAAGTTGCTGGGCGATCAGCACTTCTTTTTGCAGAACATCGAAGGCCAGCCGGAAAGCGAGATTGTCAGCGCGTTTTTGCGCGATCATTACGACGGCCCGACGTATTTGCCCAACGAAATCTTCGTGCCGCACGAGCCGGAAGATATTTTAGCCGTCTCGGAATGGCTGAGCGACAAAGCCACGCGCGCGGTCGATGTACGACGCCCGCAGCGCGGCGACAAGGTTCGAGTACTCGAGATGGCGACCGAGAACGCCGGACACGCTTTGCGCGAACATCTCAATTACAACGCGACCGCCAAGCAGGTTCACGATGCGCTGTTGGAAGATTTGCAGAAGCACTTGAAGCTGGAAGTCACTCCGCGACGCATCGAATGCTTCGACATTTCGACGGTGCAGGGCGCGTTTAGCGTCGCTTCGATGGTGGTTTTCAAAGACGGCAAAGCCGACAAGAAATCGTATCGTCATTTCACCATCAAGCACACGCTGGAACTGACTCTGGGCAAAGAGCCGAACGACTTCGAGATGATGCGCGAAGTGCTGCGTCGCCGTTTGCAGCGCGCCATTGAAGGCGACCCCAAGTTCTTGCCACTGCCCGATTTGCTGATGGTCGATGGCGGCAAAGGCCAATTATCGAGCGCGCTTTTGGTGCTACAAGAAAAGAACTTGCAGGATATTCCAACTGTGGGTTTGGCGAAGCAGCACGAGTTGTTGTTTGTGCCGATGCAAAGCGAACCAATTGCGTTGCCGCGAAACAGCCCGTCATTGCATTTGATGCAGCGCATCCGCGACGAGGCGCACCGTTTTGCGATCACGCATCACCGCAAGCAGCGCGGCAAAGCGCAGATTCATTCGCTGCTGGACGACATTCCCGGCATCGGCGAAGCGAGAAGAAACGCGCTGCTGGAACACTTTGGAAGTTTGCAAAAGATCCGCGCCGCCAGCGCCCAAGAGATCGCCGAAGTTCCCGGCATGAACCGCGCGCTTGCCGAAAAAATGCAAGAGTATTTGAACGTGCTGACAAAAGTTGATTGATGGTTGCGCGATGGTTACGCCAGGCTTCGCCACACTCAAACGGCGCAAAAAGCACGATTATAAACAAGCAAGTCCACGCACATTTAGTTCTCAACCCATTTTTAAAATCGC
>JAABUK010010496.1_pt1 | contig 12338 bp, 14 predicted proteins | sample 5559141 | NCBI WGS metagenome assembly JAABUK01 (sample SAMN10711869, study PRJNA513367) | rock metagenome | isolation source: Antarctica rocks | place: Antarctica: Victoria Land, Pudding Butte nord | collected 2016-01-03
GGCAAACATCAGCTTTCCCAAGTTCAAGGAACTGGTGACAGTACTCACAGAAATGCAAGGGAAGAAGAATGCCTGGCACGGCATTGTCTTTGTCAAGGAGAGGCAAAGCGTCCACGCCATTGTTTCCATGCTGCGTAATGTCCCACAGATGGCAACCATCAGCTTTCACGCCTTCACTGGACGAGCAACAAACAGCAAGCGCCGAGCGGACCCCCATTTAACTTCGACCCCAAGGTTTGGTTTGGCAGCCCCAGACCAAAATTTGGGGTCGAGGAGAAGTGGCATGAAGCTGAGGGAGCAGAAGAATGCGTTGTCACAGTTCAGGCAAGCTGAAGGCATGAGTGTATTAGTGGCCACAGCTGCAGCAGAGGAGGGCTTGGACATCACCAACTGCGAGCTGGTGGTTTGCTACACCGTGGTGGAGACAGGCAGAGAGATGATGCAGAAGCGGGGCCGGGCAAGAATGCCAGGCTCTGAGTTTGTTTGTATTGTTGAGGAACATGATCAGCCCAGAGTAGAGCATGCACGCATGGCAGAGTGCAATGCAAGGGTAGCTCAGTTGCATGTGTCAGATATGTCTGTGTAAGTGTGTAGGTTGAATAAGGTTCATACCGTATGCTGTAGGTTGGTTTAAGCATCACTTAAATCAACCTACAGCATTGTCAGCCATGCTAACTTACACAGATATATGTGACACATGCAACTGAGGTACTCTTGCATCACACTCTGCCATGCAGGTGCACGAGATCCCTGTGCAATTGTGTTGAAGCTGCTTCCAGCATTGCCAAGCCGTTGCCTGGCAGCGTTTGCATGAGTGACAGGTCCTTTAGATCATTTTGGCTATCTCAAATCGTACAGTTCTTTAGGAATCTTAGTGCTTTGCAAGCTACACTACTGTAGCAGGATAGGTTGGACATGGACGCACTCCTGATTTCTTGTTATATGTTGCATTTTAACAAATCAAAGTGGTCAAGCCAAGCAGTGCATCATCACAATGCCTCAACACTCGGACTGCACAGCCAGTCACTGTGCACAGAAACCGTGTTATTGGAATCTAGGAACAGTCAAACTGCTGCACAAATTGTGTACACAATACGCTGTTCATCGATGCAGATTGCACCGAACGTTTTCACCGTCACATACTCTGGTAGGCATGCTTTTCGACTGGTATACATATCACATATCAGTCATCCTCACTATTGAGTACGTCTGCAATGGCCAGCACATCAGGGTGATTTGGCCCTAATGCTTTGTTCTGGATGTCGTATGCCCTCTGTAACAAGGGCCTGCCAATGTCATCTCGCCCCTGCACTCACCACAAGCTCAGACTGAGCTAAAGCAAGCCGACAGGTTGTGTAACATGGCAAAGCTGGTGACAGTCTTTTGGCTGCAAAACGTGCATGAATCCAGGTGTAAAGCACTGGTGGTACTCAACAAGTCAAAGCAGTAATGAGACCAAGATGCATGCTGCACCAAACATGCATGCATGCATGCACGCTCCTATGTACACCTTGGACAGGCTAAGCCTCTGAAAACCACCCACCTACCAATTGCAGGCTGCAAACGTGCATCACAGACAGGTTGCATGAGAGCAGATCCACCACAGCTATGCTATATGCAGTCATGTCAAGACCATCTGTCAGATCTGGCACAGCTTCCAATTCTGGAAACTCAACTCTCATTTGCCAGCAGGAAGATAAAGAAACCGCCACAATCGTTACATTTCAGTCTAGACCGCAACTGTCAAGAGGCAGCCCACCTGTTCCAGATGCAGCACAGCCAAGTCTGTCAAGCAGTGGGCAACATCTGCATGGTCAGGCCCCCGCGCCTTCTCATAGATACGCAGGGCCCGCTCATACAGAGGCTGCGCCTTGGCAAACTCCAGGCGCTGGTTGTACAGGATGGCTATGTTGGTCAGGGACTCTGCTACATCCGGGTGGTCAGGCCCTAGGGCCCTTTCTCGCGCTGCCAGCTCTGCTTCATATGCCCTGGGATCGTCCTGACTGTGCTCTGTAGACAATGCAGGCATGACAAAGGTTCAGATTTGGGAGCTCTACTTTGTGCTGTTAGACGTGCATGGTATGCCTGGCTCATGCTGTCTGACAGCAGTGCACCGATGTGAGTCAGCTGCAGGCATGTGAGTCAAATGCACATGTATGAGTCAACTGCAGACATGTGAGTCAAATGCACCCATGTGAGTCAAGTGCAAGGAAGAAGTTTGCACAAAGTGTGCACTTGTCAGGGCGCGCTGCATGCAGCAGAGCTGAGGGCTGTTGCCAGCACTGCATCATGGTGCCCCGGAGTCACCCTGCTTGCTGCTCAACAACTACTGTTTCAGCAGAGGACCAGACAGGTGAAACAGAGACCAGTGAATCACCCTGCACCCCCTATGTCAAATTTGTATACCGTAACCAGTACACAGAAGAGCCACATAGAAGAGCTGCAACAAGCCTACATGTAAAGCCTGTTTTCCAAGCCTAACTTAAATTGGAAAGCATGCATTACCTGCAAGAGCATGGTCTGTCGCTTGATGTTGCCCTCGTTGCGCTGCTGCTGCCTGATGCACATGCTGTTGCGCTGCCTTGTCGGCATCACTCTTCTTCCTGCTTGCGTTTGCCGCCGGCTTCTTGGCAGGTGCGGGTGCTGACGAGGAAGAGGCAGCAGCAGGAGGGGGCCCAGGAGGGGGCCCCGTGCCCTGTGGGTCCCCCATCTCATTGTCTAGCTGCTCCTTGATCTTTGGATTGAGATCTTCTGGCAGGAACTTTTGAACTGATGGACCAACCTATATGCAGCTTGGCAGCATTGATACGCATGCACATGATGTATTCACTCATTCATTTGTTTGTTTGTTTGTTCATCCATCCATCCATCCAGAACATTCATTGATTGATGCAACCACTCATCTGATCATTTATGCATGCTTGCGTCCTTGTTCATGTATTCAACATGCGCGCTCCCTAAGCGTCTGGTACAAATAGACCGCTTGACTCACAATAAGCATGCCTGAATGAACTTTTGAAAAGGTGCGCACACTGACATGTTGCATCAGCCTAGCTGGTGTGTTGCATCACCCTTGCTAAGCATTTTCAGGTTTTCTCCATACACTAGGCCTGATCACCGTGGTTGCAGCAGTGTGTCAAGGTTTTGATATCATTAAGTCTCACGTCAGCACAGCAACAGCCTAGGCTGTGCTCGCCATGCTGTGCATCAGCCAAGGCACGAGACACCCAAAAGCAAGTCTGTTGGGCATACACTACAACTTTTGCAACCCTCCAGCCTTGCTATGTAGTGGAGTCTGAAGAGTATCCTAACCGTCATAATACAGGCAAGCACCTTGGGTCCTTTTGCACAGAAAGACAAGACTTGCCCTGCACAAACCCAGCTCATGATGAGCCGGCCAGCATGAACATTATTGTTGTTATTACTCTTATGCATATCACTCTTCGTATTGTCAGTATTATTACTATTGCTATTGTTGTCATCACTATGATTACCTTGCTGTACAGCAACAGTGTGACCTTCACTGCCTGACTTCGCACTTCAGCATTGGCACTGGTGAAAGCACTGCCCACAAACTTCATGAGGGGCTCCAGCTGGAACCCCCCCTCGGACCCCTTGCTGACCCCAAACAGGGGCACTAAGGAGTTGATGAGCTGCAGGCGGCCATACACTGGCCGCCATGCATTCTGGTTCTTGACAGGTCGTGTGAACGCTGCCAGCATGCCTGACATGTTCACGTCCTGCCTGTGCGCTAGCCACAGCACTGTGTCTGTACTAGAGTCCCTGCAGACATGCAAGCCCTTCACAATTCCATTCATTTCTTCATTTGTTTGTGCAGTCAATTGCTTGTTTGTTTGTTTGTTGAGTGTCCCGCTGCTACAGGTCAAGGGTGTACAGTCCTGAGTAGCTCCTCCCTGTACGAGGTCCTGTGTTGGCACTCAGTGTGGTAACAACATCGTGTGTTGATGTGTTCTGAATCAGACACACTTCTTCATGCTGACCTCTGGGACTGGACAAGGGCATCTTTTGCCTCTCAATCAACGAAATCAAAGCGTCTCAGGCAGCTTATGCAACCTGAAAGTCCTAGCCAGCTGAGCCTATTTACAGGGCGTGATTTGGCTTGAGATCAAGGCACAGGAATTTACAAGACAGGCTGCCTGCTCTGTGACAAAAGCTGCAACAGCATAGCAAATATACACAGCATGACAACAACACACGCAACATGGTCTGAATGAAGACAGGCCTTTTGTTGCATGCACAAACTGTCAGCACGCCTTGCAAAGGCACAGTGTGTGTCTCAAACACCAACATACGATCTGCAGTCTGGTATGCATATGAACAATTGTTCAACCATGTCAGAGTTCACACCTGATGCGAGTGTTGTTGTCGCCAGCTTTGTCAATGAGGATGGGCAACAGGTCGGACACCAGGGAGGTCACCTCTCGCCCTCCAGCCTCAGCAGCATACTTCTCTATCAATGCTCGCAGTACCTGTAGACCAGTGTGAAAGCTGGAGAGATCAGTGGAGAGACAAGACTTGTCCTGCATGCACCTAGCTCATCATGAGCTGGCAAGCGTTTTTTTCAAACTTGTATTGTTATCATCATTGTCATTGTCATTATCAATATCACAATCATAATCATTGTCATAATGGTGTAATGAGCTGGCTTGTATGCATGCAGGGTTCCTGGATTTGAGCGTAATGGTGCTGCAGCATTAGCTGATTGAAACAGGAGCACCCCCCTTGCCAGGATCAATGCCTCCTTTTGTCTATAGTGTTCAGGTTGAGCTCAACGTAGGCAACATGAACCACTTACAAAAAGCATTTTGGCTGGTTCAAAACGCTGCTCATGCATCATGCATCCTATGCATTGAGGCTGTGCGCATCGTCATGTGAGCTACACCCTGAATGTGAAGTAAGTCCTAACTGTGGAGTAAGTCCTACATGTGAGGTAGGTCCACACATCTAAACTAACTTGTGCCATATCGCAGACTTGGCGTGATTGCTCGTGCGGGTGAACGCGAATCACATGCAGGGAACACTAGAGGTAGGTCCTAAATGTGAAACAGATCCCAAATGTGAGGTACATGCTAAGAATTCAGCTGATTTGACATGCAGACATGCAGCACAGATGATGATTACCTGGAGGGTGAGCTGGAAGACATTGGCAACCTTGTCCTGCACGCTCCTCAGCAGGGCCCTAGAAAGGGCCTTGAACAGATCCCCCTTGTGCCCCTGGACCCCACCCCCCTTCAGGACCTTCTCAATGCTCATCAGAGCTGCCTCCCTGAGTTGCCATGTCTTGCTGTACAGGGCCCGCACTGTGTACTCCCCCACTGCATCTATTAGTGCCTCTGCGTCCTTGGCGTCCGCCAGGGGGAGGGGCTCGGGGGCGGGAAGATCTGGCGGGAAGCCTTCTGGGAGATGCTCTGCAGATACAAGGGTACATCGATCTCACATGCAAATTGGAGGGAAGACATAGTAGTTGAAGAGCAACCACGAACTCTCATAAACATTCCAGGATAGTTGCAATGCTGGAGTTGATGCGATGGTGAGTGACCCTGTTTGTCAGGCATCTGCTATCAACCATCACTGCATACACATGCCAGCTAAGCTACATAACTAGATCGAGTAGACAGACGCGATGCGTTTCACCTATATGCAGTGGACATGGAGAGAATGCTTGTCTGGGACACACAAGCAGACATAAATGCAATGTCTGTCCACAGGCCATCTTGCAGGAGCATGTTGGCTTGTAAACAGGTATTGATGTGAGCATGCAGGCTGCATTACCCCATGACACAGGCAGGCAGGCCGGCCAGGGACAGAAGGTACCTTTTGGAGGCGCAGGGGGCTGATCTGGCCTAGCCCTTGGGGCAACTACAGGGTCAGGCAGGGTAGGGGGATCATCGTCGTTGCCTGTATAGGAGCCCCTTGCCCTTGCCGGCCTGTCATCATAGGCCTGAGCTGGTGTCCTATCACTGTTGGAGTCCTCCCTTTGTAGCGGTGGTGCTGCAAACACAGCAGTACTTTTCAGCGGACACTTGCATTGCCCAGAAGTTGTGTTGATTGCAGCCTGATAGTTGCTTTTGTATCAGGAGCTGCATACTTGTCAGAGCTCTGAGATTCACCCACAGGTTGACAATGTAAGAGGTGCAGTCTCTGATTTACAGTTGCTCAATCGCACTCTCTGCGACTTGATCTCTACGATACAATCTCTGAGTGACAGTGTTTGAGTTACAGCCTGTTTGAGTTACAGTCTCTGAGTTACTGTCTCTAAAAACAGATGTCCAGCATATCAAGTGCATGTGGCTGCCACCAAGGACATACAAGTGCTCTTTGGTGCAAGAGCTGACAGCTAAGCTGACATCTGACATTGGCTCCAGCATACTGACCTATATCAGTTCACCTGCAATTGCACATGCAAATGAACAATGTATGGCACTGAAATTAACAATCCCAATCAGCTGAGCGTGTCAGAGTTCAACATATGGAGTGCACTCAACGTGGAAACACCCACATCAAAGGGCTCTTGCTGTGCAGGTAGGTGGGTTCACCTTGTGGTGGTGACGCAGCATCTGGCTCCTGAGTTGTTGAGGGCATGGCTGCAGCCCCTCCAGAGGGCTGAGAGCGCAGTGGCGGCATGGCAGCAGCATTGGAGGGCGCCTCTGACAGCTGACCTGAGCTGGGTCTTCCAGAACTAGCAGCAGAAGCCTTCCTACTGCACATACAGACGCAAGAGATTGACAGAAAAGAAGAGGAAAAACTACGCCTTTTGGCGTCAATTTGATGAGAAGCCAAGTAGTACACCGGGCTGCCCAGTATCGACATGTTCACTTGTCATGCAAACTCATGGGGATGGGTTTTCACAATGTCTGTGGGCACGCCATACACGTGATGCCGACTGGGCAGGTTGCAACCCACCTGCCCAGCACTCTGTTGAAGATCTCCTCTGGGTCTGTTGCCCTGCGTGACTTGGGCACTTCAGCAATCTGGCCAGTTGCTGCTGCTTCTCCTGCCGCCCTGAGTTTGTCTATGTCCTGCTTCAGCGCTTTGGCCATGTCGTAGTCCTCACGCTCAACTGCCACCCTACACCAGCATTGCAAACCTCTTATTGAACGCCTGATACACTGGGTAACTCTCTTCACAGCATGACGCAAATGTTTCAGCATCAGCAGCATGCTGCATGGAGTAATTCCTGTACAGACCACTATTCGTCCAGGACACTCTGTGACAGCAGTCTGCATTGATGCTGATGCCATATGTGACATTGCCAAGAGCCAGATGCGCTTGAAAGTTGCTTGCCTTTTCCTGGCCTCAAGCTGTGCCACCTTTTGCCCTACAGCCTTGAGCCTTTCAATGGCCAGCTTGAGCCTTTTGGCCTCGTCGTAGTCCTCCTTTGCTACTGCTGCCTCCTTGTGTTTGTTGATCTCCCTGATCTTGCCAGCAGTGATGGGGTCCACATTGACATCCAGAGACAGGTCAGCCATTGCACCGGCAGCTGCGCTAATGTGGCTGGGTTGGTAGTGGTTGCTGACATAGCTGGGTACTCCCGGCAGGTTCTCTGTCTGGATGACTTGACCCACCAAGTTCAGAGCTATGATGCCAACCTAGTCAGGCAAAAGAAGCATAATGCCGACCATCTTTGATGTGCTTGACAGGCATGCGTGGTGAATGGCACGAGGCATGTCTTGATGGATGCGGACAATATGGGCAGTAGTGCAGGCTGTGAGTTCTGGCTTGCAGTGACTGCATGAGCCTAGTTTGCTGGTTGCGTATGACAATCAATATATGCTGCATTTAGCTGTTGACAGATAGATAAGGTATGTGAGGTTAGATTGTACTAACCATCACAGTAGCATCAGAAATATGCATGTCAATTGCTTAGAATGTTGTGCAACCACCGTGAGCAACATTGTCAAGCATTGCATTTGCCAACCTGGTTGTATATGTTGAGCTTGTTGGTGTGACAGCGTTGCACCACCAAGCGCAGTAGATACGCATCACTGTTCACCCTCACGCTCTTCAATTCCCGAGCCTGATGGCCTGTGCGCTCATTGCTGTTGAAGCTGAGATACCCAAGACGCTTCATGACGCATTGCTCTGGGTCTGACGTGCCAGGCGGCAAGCAGCCAACATGGATTTCAATCTTGGTTGGTATCTGCAAGTTGCAAGGCAGCGTCACGGCATATTGAAGCTGAGCAGCTGCCTAAAGAGTCCTGTTGAACTTGAGAGCTGCCAATACCTTGTACTCATGAGACAGAATCTGGATTTGCTCGAGTTTGGCTGGCTCCTCAAGCCGCAGTACAACCTCCTGGGGGTAGCTGCAGAACCTGCAGGGTACAGGCAGATGTGCGGTAGTGTATATAAACCTGCAGCAAGGCTTGATCTAGACAAAACGTGCTAGGATCGGTACCTGGGACTCTGCCAGCCCCGTGTTTGAGGGCTATGAAACAACAACTCTCGAGCTGGGTAGTCTGGGTCCTATAGAAGCCGGACTGCTCACCCACGTGTTGTGATATTGCTGCTGGGAGCAACAAAGCATAGCGTACCTCTCCAGATGTCGAATGCACTGTGAACCTGAGCTTCCCGGCTCCTGCAGCCATGCTGCTGCGCTCAGGCCTGCACAGTGCCTGTGTGCCTGGCCCGCGCGAGGTCAGACTTGCGGGTCTGCATAGCTCATGCCTTGTTACCGAAGTTGACCACTGCTCCCCGCCAGATTTCGAGGGGAATCAAACAAGTCAGCTGACGGAAGTTGAGGCAGAAGTCAAGAAGACTTATGGGAGTGCTTTTAAGCAGAGTGTCGCATCGCTGAGAGAGAGGCACGAGGAGTCTTCCTGTGTAGATCAGCCTGCAGCTATTGCGCTGGTGCGCTCAAAGCGACACGGGTCGCCTCAAAAGATGTTGCAGGTCGAGCACTAGCAGTGAGCGGTCAGCATGCTGCCCAGGCTCGACCCTCACAAGCACAACAACGATGACTCTTTGCAGAGTTTGCCTGTCAAGGCGATGCGCAATGGCCAACCGCAATCTTTTTCGCCTCAAGGCAGCCTGCCAAGCGTATTGAAGAAGTTGCAGCTGCCCAGCATCCCGGAAGGTGAACAGGATGTGGAAGACAGTGTCAAAGCGGTTCATCACAGCAGCAACTCCAGTGTGCCGTTGTTGCCAATTGTCAACAGCAGTACCTCCAAGATGCAAGATGCATCTAAAGCGACACAGCAGCGTCCACAGGAGGTTGTGGCGCGGCCTGGGCAGACTGCAGCTGAACAGGGCTCACAGACAGCTGCCAGGCCTGTGCCGCATTATGCTATTCCTCAAGACCGCACACCATTATGGTCTGAGAGGGACCGCCCTGGCCGCCTCACAAATCCCACAAGTCCATACAAGCAGAACCTTGACCTGGCGCCAAAAGTCTTGCAAACAACCAGATTCAGCAGCCCTGCCAAGTATGGCAGGTGTCCAGAAATGTTTTCTGCCTCATCAATTCTTGAGTCGTCATGGTCTCAAAGCCCTCGGCAAAGAGCAAGCCATGGGCAACAACATCTGGCCCCTCTCAGTCCATCTAGAGTAGCCCCTCCTGCTATGCTGAAACAGGTACCCCTGCAGGCTGAGTTGTCTTCTCTTCTCAGTAATTAATTTTGGAAGCTATAGATGCATTTCGATGCTATATAGTCTCTTTTGAGTTAAGTTATAGATGTCTGCTGCAGGGTGAGCTGTTGGCCTCTGTCAACGACACGCTGGAAGCTCTAGGGCTACCCCGGGGCAGCTCCCCACCCCCCCTCAGCAGAGGACAGCGCTGGCTGGCTGCACATGGTCTGTCTGCTGGCGTGCCAGCAGATACAGCATCGATCAGTGAAGCTGAACAGCGTAGTGCAAGCCCAGCCACCTCATCAGCTCATCACTCGGCATCCTCAGTTTCAGGACAAATGTCAGGCAGTATGGTATCAGCAGCTGCCTTGCCACACAAGTCTGCTCAGGAAGCGGTGAGCTTCAACTCAGGGCGGTCTGCAGGGACTGAGTCTGGTCTGCAGAGTCAGAAGAGGGTTCCTGCAAGCGCAGCACAACAGCTTGACATGCTGTTTGCTGCAGCCAAGCCAGACAGCATCATTGGGGCAGAGTCCATAGAAGCCAGGTCAGCTGACGCCATCCAGCTGCAGATGCTTCAGAGCTCTACAAGCAGTGATGTGCAGCTTGAAACCATGCTAAGAGGCGTCCAGGCAGATGCGCCAAGCGCATCAGCCAGCTCTTCAGCACGTCAACAAGATGCTATGCCGGCAAGCAGGGCAGCTTTTGGCCCAGAAGCATCTAGTCTGGATGCCTCGGCCATGCAGCTCATCTCCATGGCTGACTCAGCTAGATTTGAGAGACTCAGTCCTGAGCCAGACCTGGCCAGGACTGAGCCTGAGCCACATGGCCTTGCACATCAGTTGCTCAGCCCTGCGCCTCAGTCGCTCAGCCCTGCGCCTCAGTCGCGCAGCCCTGTGTCTCATTCGCTCAGTTCTGCGCCTCAGTCGCTCAGCCCTGTGCCTCAGTCGCTCAGCCCTGTGCCTCAGTCACTCAGCACTGAGTCCCAGTCACTCAGCTCTGAGCCTGCGGTACCAAGCACAGAGCCTGATGATCACCCTTTCCCTGCCATGCCAGCAGTTGACATACAGCCAGGTCTTGATGCCGCTGCCAACCAGCTCACTGTAGGCACCAGCATGGCACAGCAGCAAGATAATCAGACTGAGGTCATGGGTTTGCACAGCTGCATCAGTCCCAGCATTGCTCTGCAGGACACAGGTCCAGAAGCTGCTGACACTGGCCAGGTAGTAAGTTCAGCTCCTGACAGCATATCTGGAGCTGGCAGCAGCAGCAGTAGCAGCAGGGCTAGCAGCATTGGCAGTTCTGAGTCCTCAACTCAGGAGAGACATTTGATGGCAGCGCAGAGCAGCATGGCTCAGATTGAAGCCCCAAGTGTTGCACAGGCAGCTCTGCTGGTAGGCAGCAAAATTGCTGGGAGGACAGGCAGCTCTGCATTTGGGACCTTAAAAATTGTGGTCAGTACAAGCAGAAACATTCAGGATATGGCTCAGACTCGGGTGGTGTCCACTGCAGAGCTGCAGTTGCATCCAGACAGCGTCGCTGACTTGCGCAACAGCATCAGCAGCATGACTGCAATTGGCCTTGCACAGAGGCAGTCAGAGGACGCAGATGCACAGGACGCTACCAGAGCATCAGATGCTGTAGATTCTGGCCATGCTAATCTTGTTGGTGGCGGTTCTGTGGGCACTGGTGATCAAGAGGCCACTGTTGCTGTGCTGCAAGCCACCAGAGACCTGAGTAGTGCCACGCTACAGAGGGTTCACACAGGTGCGCGGCTACTACAATTTGCAAAGCTGTACATCTTGACCGTGTTTCAGTGCATCTTTGCATGCAAGTGATGCACCTTTTTTGTTCAGATGTCCTGGGTATTGAATGGATCAATGACATCTCGCTCTTTGCTGACAGTCAAGAAATGCAGTGCGTTTCCAGAGCTTGTCTTTGGCATGACTGTCATTGCAAGCACCGATACAAACACATGCATGTTCTGGTGCAGATGCTCAGCAGGCATCACCTTCAAGTCGTTTATGTCATGATGCAGACCAACCAGGGGTCGTAGAAAGAGGTGGGGGCGAGTTGGGGTCAGCACCAGTGGTGGACAGGGCGTCAGAAGGCAGTACATCATTCAGTGCTGATGCCGATGCAGATGGTCTTGTGAGGGAGCAGGCAAGAACAGCATGGTCTGATAACATAGAAAACATCAATGCAGGTATGCTCTTGGCATCACACCATGTGCTTCACCAGACAAACAGTATCTTGATGGAGGCTTGCTCAGGCAGCCTTTCAGTGCAGCCTTTTAGCGCTTTTGATGCTGAGCTGGAGGAGACGTACACCACATGTTCACACGTATGTAGTCACATGTGAATGACAAGTTTACTGGTCGCTTTTATCACATTGTAAAAGACGTAAAACTCTATCTGCCTTGCCAGGGCTTCTGTCTGCCTTTCCAGGGCTTCTGTCTGCCTTTCCAGGGCTTCTGTCTGCCTTTCCCGAGCCTCTGTCTGCCTTTCCAGAGCCTCTGTCTGCCTTTCCAGGGCCTCAGCCTGCATCCCCCCTGGAGGCATCACCCACTGATCATCTCACTGCCGGCAGCAGCAGCAGCTCATCAGGGCGCTCATCAGCAAGTGAGGCGGGCAGTGACACTCCCTCTGTTTTGCACTCAGAGCACAGCACCACAACAGTTGCTATGCAGACCATCACAGCACAGCTTCTCTATGCATTGCCAGAGTCAGCTGCAGCCTCTGTCTATGTACAACAGG
>JAABUK010010498.1_pt1 | contig 12335 bp, 3 predicted proteins | sample 5559141 | NCBI WGS metagenome assembly JAABUK01 (sample SAMN10711869, study PRJNA513367) | rock metagenome | isolation source: Antarctica rocks | place: Antarctica: Victoria Land, Pudding Butte nord | collected 2016-01-03
TATCTTATTTATTAAACTTAAAATCTATTTTTAACTTGATTTTAATAGAATTCTAATATGTTATTAATTATATAAGACTAATTATAGAATGTATAAATCTATAAATAGTTTTATTAGATAGCTGATAGAATTCTTTATAAGATAGCTTACTCAGATATTTAATTCTTTATAGTTAGAGAGAGTATATATTAAATATAAAATAAAATAAAATTTTAATTTAGAAAACAGAAATTATATTATTTTTTCTGATTAAAATTCGAAGTGCACCCACTTCTAAGGAGAGCTAGTCCAAATCTGGATAAGCTATTCTATAGCCCAAAAAATCAACTTTCTAATGATACTATTTATAGAATCTCAGCTACGATTATTAGCCCTGTATATTCAATTAAGCGTTAAGATTCTTTTAAGAATTTGATTAAATATTGATTTCCAGCTTGATTAGTAATCAACTTATAGATATAAATAGATTATTATATAGAGTTTAACTAGCGCTTCTTAATGATACTATTTTTAGTATGCTAGCTTGTAGACTTAGCCTGCTATAGCTGATTTAAGCCTTTTTCGAGTTTTTAATTTTGGTGTTCTTGATGTCAAGACTGCACCCAATTTCTACACTATAATGCGGGAACGCTATTCTAATAAGGAAGGGGCACAACTTCAGTGACACAAGAAATAGACTGTTAATAGAATTGAATTTACAGAAAAATCATGCAAAATTCAAGATAATAGAAAGTTGATAAACGTAGTAAAGATTCACTGACGTGTTCATTAAATATTATAGTGAGTAATAGACGCTATAACTAAGATAGCTGAAGAGTTAGAAATAGCTTAATTAAATTAAATATAATTGAGTGATTAAGTTATTATTTTTTAATTTAAGTAAAAACGGAAAATAGAAATAAAGAAAAGAGTGATTATATTAAATCTCTACTTAAGCTTTAAAATTAAATGCGGCTGTATCTTAATATAAAAGTAAGTTTCAACATAAGATACAGCATTATTAAAGCATCTTCAAAGCTAGACTGCGAAATGGTCCGGATTTTGAGGTAATATACGGGACCGTATTGTCACTCACCTTAATTTCCACTTAACGCGAAGACGCGTAAATTAATATCTTTTTAATTAATAATCTTTTTAAATTAGTTTTTTTTGATTATTAATAAGATTATTAATAAGATTAATACTATTAATTAAGATGACTAATATATTGCTTATTAATAGAGATAACGCGTCGGGACCGATCTATTAATTACGGTCTTTCCGGGCTTGACAAAAAGTACTAGCTTATAGTTTAAATTCACTTTACACGAAAACACGAACTTTAATATTCTATTAAATAAACGTGTTTTCGCGTTTATTTAAATTGATTTATAATTATTTAATAATTAATAATAAAAATAATTCAAATATAAAAAATTATATTAATTAGTAAGTCTGATGCAGCTAATTAAAAAAAATTATAAGTTTTGAGGTGATTTCTTCAAAAACTGTTTTTTTGGGATCGTTGCGCAGTCTATTCAAAGCTCTAATATCTTATTGGGTCTAGCGTCACCGCAGCTTATACAGATAGCGCAGAAATAGAGTTGTAATAATATCTAATTCTCACGCTTAATTTAATTGTCTATTTATAAATAAAATATTGTGAAGAGATATCTCTTTATAAATAAGTAATAATAAAGAGTTCTCTAATATTTTAATGTAAATATTAATTCTTCATCACTAATAATAAATCTAGAAAATTTAAATTTCAAGAATATCTTCTTAATAAGTCTCTCTTTAAGCTTAGAAGCATTAATTTCTTCTATACACGCTATATAACATATTATTTTTAAATATCAATTCACTATTATAAGAATAATATTATATGCTTTATCTCTATAAATAATAGATAATAAGTCTATAATAAAGTTTATTATAATATCTTATTAAACTCTCTTTAACTATAATAATGATATAAACATATTATAAGACTTATATTATAATGCATTCATTTTTTAATAGATATTATATATTAAGATATAATCTTTAATGATTTGCGATATTCTAGACTACTAATAACTTTATAGAATAATCTCTTAAATTCTCTTTTAATTAAAATAATCCTCTTATTATAAATTATTATAATTCACACACAGAATCTTCATTCTAATTATATAATTATTAGAAATATAAATCGCGCCGTTATATTATATAAGATTAGTATGATCTTTATATTATTTATTCTTAAATTAATTCTCTTTAATAAGACTATTTAAAGATCTCTTTTAACTTCTCTTTATATAAAAGATGTTTCTTTATTACAGCGTTAAAAGATAATTAGTAAAAGTGTTTAGAATCTTTCTATAAAATAATATAATAGAGACTGAATTTATAATCTTTATTTCTAACAGGTTTTCTTCTTCTTTTAAAGAATCTCCGATTCTTCATATATAATTAATATATATCTCACGCGTGTTATATTAATTATCTATAAAGAATTTAAATAGAGCACTTTATTAACTTCTTTTAAAGTATATAACAGTCTTTATTATAACTTTTATAAGTAATTCTAAATTTAGAGATTCTTCTTCTCAGTCTAAATTAATAGTTAAGATCTTAAATCTAACTCTTTTTAAAATAAATATTTTAAGAGAATTCTCTTTCTCTCTCTTATTACTTATTATATAATCTAATCTACATAATAATAAATCAGCAAGATTCTCCTTATCTTTATAATAATAGATCTCAAAATTATAAGTAATAAGCATCTTAGTTTATTAAGTTTAATATCTATTTAATATCTTTATTATTATAAATAACTATAAATTAAAGTAATTATATAGAACTCACACACTAAAAATAGATGATTCTAAGAAATAATATTTTTTCTTAAATAAGATAATAATTATTAATATCTCTTAATTCTTTATAATATAATTTCTCTTAGTTAATATCAGCTTTCTTAAGTAGAACATCACTAATATTTAGATATAGCGTGCTATCTTTATATTATTATCATTAAGTTAAAAGAGAATTTCTATTAAATCTCTTCTTAATATATCTATTTTAATTTAAATTAACTTCTTAAAATTAAAATATTATAATAAAGAAGCAGTCTAAAAACACTCTTTTAATATATGAAACACAATATTTATCTTCTCTATTTAAAGAAACAATTCAGTCTTCTTTTCTTTTATTATTCTCAGTAATAAATCTATAATTATAATAATTATTATAGAGTATTTATAAATAAATTTTCTATAAAAGTTAATAAAACTTAGAAAGATCTACACATTATAAAATAACTTCGGAACTAATTAATTAATAATTATAATTATTTTATATATATCTATTAAAACGCTTATTATATCTATATAATAATTAAGAAAGTCTATTTTTATAATAAAAAAGATATATTTTAATAGCTTAATAAATAAGTCAAATTTATATAATCTCTTTAATACTTAACGCACATGATCATTATACTTCTATTTATTATAGCTATAAATCATAATATTATTACTCTTTAATACTTAATTAATATAGACTTAAAATATTACTAATATATTAGTCAGCCTAAAAAACATAATTATATACTTAAAATAATTATATTATGTGTAAAATATAGTTTTCTACTTATCTTTTTACTTAATATATATTTAATAATAAGTGTCACACAGATTTATTAACATGAATCTCTTCGCGTTACTTAATTAATTAATTGTCCTAGAAATCAGTAATAATAGATATTTATTTCAGATAATTACTTAATTCAGACTTCTATAATTTATATATAAGCGCAGACTATTATTCTTCTTAAAGATAAATAAAATTAGAGCTCTTTATAAATAACTCTAAATTTCTTATTCAGTCTTTTATTATACTACTCTTAAGATACTTATATAATACTTATAACTTATTTATAAATAAGAAGTAAATAGATCTATATAACATCTTCTTATCTTTCTTAATAAGAATAACATATTTTATATATATATTATTAAGCAATTTTATAGTGTTCTCTTTTAAGAATATATTAATATAGTCTTTAAGCTCTTTTAGTAACTGCACAGTAATCACTTCTATAAAGTAAAGATTTAGAGTTAATCTAATATAATATTATATCTTTAAATATTTATAACTATAAAGTCTATTTAATAAGATTATAATATTTTTATTAAGTCTATTATATCCGCTTTAATTATATATTAGTTATATATTATAATGAATTAATTATTTAAGATTATTACATCTATAAATATAAAGTCCGCTATTAAAAACTGTTAAGATTAGCTATAATAAGATTCAGATATTAAGAGATTATAAATAAGAATCACTTATTTTATATAAAAGAATTAAAAGTAAGATGTAATTAATAATATAAATTGATTATAGAGAAAGAATAAGATTATAAAATTATAAGATAAATAAATATTTATATAATCATTACTAATAAGTTGTGTACAGTACTTTTAAATACTTCTCTTAAGTATTTTCAAGCACTTATTTCTAAATACTTCTTTCGAGTACTTTTAAGCATTCTTTTTAATATTCAATCTTAAGTATTTTAGTTAATTATAAATTTATAATTCACTTAATCAGATCTATTATAGTTCTAAAGAGAATATCGCGTAAATGAGATCTAATAATAAAGTTTATTACTAAGTTCGATAATAAGAGTTAAATCTATTGATTACTAAATTTGAGTTATAATATTATATTCTTTCAAATTAATTTAATTTCTTAAACTACTTAAATCTATTTTTAAGATTCTTATTCTCTTTATTTCTTTTTTCTTTTATTATATTTTAGTATTATATTAATAAATCTTTCTTTTATAAATAATATTAAGTTTAAATGAAAAAGATAACTTTATTAAGAGTGCTGATTATAATTATATATTCTATTTATAGTACGCGGGATTATCTTTATATATTTTTTAAAGATATCTTAAAGTGTTTAAAGTATACTTATTATAATATTTATTATAATAACAACTTTTTAAAGATTAACTTTTTAAAACTATAATAAAAGAAACTGTGTTTAATGATTATATGAAAGATAACTCTTCTTCACTTTTAATAAAATACTGCGAAGATAATAAGTCTAAACTTTTATATAGAGTCTCTTTAAATGACTTAAAATAAAATAATTACTTAGAAGATTAAGTTTCTAAAAGAGTTTAATTGGAAAGAGAGATATTTAGAAGAGAAAGAATTATTAGTTAGTGAGAAGTTAAATATTATTTTTAATAAGATATAATTAACTGCTTTCTTTAATTCTTCTCACACCGGAAATTCCGGCGATAATAATTCTTAAAGATCGCGAAATTGAGATTCATTTCTAATTTTCATATATTTTCTGATATATTATAATCTGATCATTAGACTGTGTAATGATTCGGTCCGATCCAGTCTCAGATTATGTGAGATTGAATCATTCGGTCTTTGATTTCTAGATTTGAAAGATCAGATCAGATTGAATCAGATCTGATTCAGTTTGATCCCTCAATTAAGCTGCTAAGAATATCAAGAAATATTTTTGCTAATCTAATTAGAAAGAAGTAAATATTATAGTGCAGAGATTTTAGATTTATAAGAAGAATAGATGTAATTATATTAATTATTATAATAATCAAAGACTTTTGTAAGCTAAGATATTTTATAATATCTTTATTAGCTATATAATTTATAACTAATCAATTTAGTAATAGCTATTCTAAGTACTATCTTTTCTCTCTCAGTCTTTTAATTAATTGTATATTCTTGCTTTAAATAATAATTCTTTTAATATAAATTGCGCAAAGATTTGTATCTTAAATTATTAGTTATATTAATTATTATTATAATCTAGAAATAGAATAATTATATCTTTAAAAAGAGATATTAGATATGCTTTTATAAACTTCTATATTATATTAATTATAGAAGCTTATTATCTTCAGACTTGAGATCTAGTCTTATTAAAAATGATTTCTCTTATCAATCTTTAAAATAATACTTTGAAAATAAGTAGCTTATTACTTTTTTAATAACATCTAATCTCTCTTAATACTTTCACTAAATATTTATTAATATATTTTTATATTATACTAATTATTATTATAACTTACTTTCTAACTTTGCATGATAAGTTCTTAAAGAGTTTACAGTCTTTTTACTATTTATTTTTAAGATCTTTCTAATAACTCTTTTAATATAAGATTTGAGATCTCTTCTATTGTTTAGCTTTTTAATAATACTCTTCTTAGAATCTAAAGTTTTAATATCTATCTTTCTAAGTTATTTTGCAGTAATAGTAATAAGTCTTTCTCTCGCTATTATCTTATCTTTCTTAGAATGCAGTTTCTTCTTATAATTATTTTCAGTATTAGTTATTATTCTAAAACTAAGAAGTTATATTTATTTAATATTTTAAATTGAAGATATTTATTAACTTACTTGAACTTTATTATCTACATCTATTATCTCTAATTTTGAGAAATGATTAACTATAATTCTGTAGTATTAAGATAGTTATTATCAAAATAAGTTAATATTATAATAATGATTAGTACAAAAAATAAGTAGAATATAAGTAAAATAAAATTTTCATTATTTTCTTACTTTTAATTTAAAAGATAAATATAAAAATATGAAGATTAATAAATTCTAAATAGTAGATCAAGATATTAATTATACTAATCATTGTTATAAGCAAAAGAGACTTATTAAAATTAGTGTAACAGCTGAATAAAATTGTGTTATAGAAGAAAAAGTAAATAAAATATAAATAGAAAAAGTAGAATGAAAGATTTAGTAAGATATATTAAGTATTTATTAAAATCTTAATATAAAAAATAGTGAATTTAAAAAAAAAGTGAATTAAAAAGTCTTAATATAGATTGACTAGTATATATCTTACTACTTTTTCATTATTCTCTCATAATATAAATATTCATCAACTTTTCAATCTTAATTACTGCTAATTAGTATAATAATTAGTATATCTCATATTTCTATTAAGATATATATATAGTATTTCTATACTAAGAGATGAAAAGATTAGAGTTCTAATATTAAAATAATATAAAATAATAGAAAATCAAGATAATATTAAAAATTCTATTAATCTTAAGAAGAATAATATTAAGATGATAAATATTTTCAATTCTTATTTTATAAAATCTATAAAGATGATAGAAATATTAGTAATATAAGAGAATACTCACATTAAATAGAAAATATTTTGTACTAATCTTTATTATAATCGCCAGCTTACGTCAGCTGTGAAGTAAGAGTCAAGTTATTCTTCATTACTTATTCTTTACTCTCTTTCAATCTTTTAATAAAATTCTAATAAATATGTCAATATTTTAAGAGTGATACTAATTCTTTTATATTAATTATTATTATAGTTCTGAAATACAGTCTTTAGACATGAAAAGTAAGACTGATATTAAGCTGAAAACATTATTTATATCTTAAGATATTAAAACAGATCTGCAGTAAGTATTTATAATCTATAAGATCTTACAGTAGCTGATATATTAAAGAGCTGCAGTATATAATTAAAAAACTAGTCAATCTTTTAATAATGATTATAATAAGAAATAAAAGTCTGCTGAAAGCTACTTAACAAACTTAAATATCAAAAAGACGCGTTAGAGATATGAAGCTATAAACTCTAATAAAAGATTAATATATATAGTTAATACTGCTAATAATAAAGTAAGATTAAGATTAAAAAAGAAATTGCAATAATAAAGTGAATAGAAGTATATAAATAAAGAAGAGTAGAATACTTATTTTATAATAGAGTTTCAGAACTTATAGATAAAGTGATAAGATATCTGATCTGCTTATACTAATATTTATACTAATCTTAAATAGAATTAATATAGAATAAAGTGAAAAGATAATTAAAAATAAGATAAAGACACTATTAGATTATATTTAAGAAGAAGAGAAGAAATATATTATTAAGTATGAGAATTCAGACTTTAATAATATTGATGATAATATTTATTAAGCTGATATTAATGAATATAATGTAAAGAAATATTATAATAAGAGATTAATAATCGGCAGACTTAGCACGGACCGTCAAGACTCGGCGGTAGATTAAGGAACGGGATCCCACTTACGCACAGTATCATGTGAAACTACGGTAGATCTGTTCTTAATAACTGTGATCGATAAGAATGATTATAGATTAGATGTCAAGAGAAGTGCTCGAGAATGTTTAATAGAAGCACTTAGAAGTAAGTGCTTAAGAGTGCTTAAAAGGAGCACTTGAGAGTATAGAATATGGATCACAACTAATAACTATATAAACGAACGTTTATCTCTTAAATTTATAGTCTCTTCTTTCGTAATTAATTTATATTATCAATTACACTCTACTCTTGACTCTTTTATATAAGAACAGTGATTTCTATTTATAACCCCTGAATATCTGAATCTTACTATAGCTAGTCTTAATAGTTCTTAACAAGAAACTTGCAAAAAACAACTTTAAAGAAGAAGACTGTAGTTAGAATATTAATCTTCTTATTATTATTTAAGATTGCATTATTAAAGACAATTAAGTCTTTAATAATAATATAAAGCGCGTTCTTATTACTGAAGAAGTTAAGATTACTATAAATACAGCTTAAGTTTGAAAAAGATATATAAATTTGAAATTATTATACTAATTATTATACTAAGATTATTAGTCTTCTTATTAAGAATATAATTAACAACTTTAGCTTTAAGCTATTTAAACGTGAATTCTATAATTAAATCAATTAGTTTTTAGAAATTGAGATAATATTAGTATTTTTAAATTCAATTTTTTATTTTGAGAAAAGAATAAAGACTAATAGTGCAAAATACTAATTCTTAATTAATGTCAATAATTATTAGATTGAGCAGTTGAAAAACAAGTTTATTAAATTATAACAATAATTATGATAATATAGATATTAACAGTTTTCTAGTAAATTATCACAAATCTCATCTATTTTTTAATAAGAAAATTTGAGATCTCTTGTGTTATATGTGAATTATGCAGAATAAGAAATAAGTTAATCTTTCTGAGTCTGCTGAGTAATGATCTGATAATAGAGTCTATTATATTAAACATGAATTTGAAGTTTATTTGAATTAAAAAGTTAATTATTAAAAGACTTTAGAAATGCTAACTATTAAAAAGACTTTATAAGAGTGAATGAAGACTTATATTTATAAGAAGAATTCAAATAATCTTATTTAGAATTATCTATTTTAGATAAGTCTCTAAATAGAAATCAGATTTTTTAGTAAGCTAAAGCTTACTAAAATGATTTAGTATTAATTAGTGCAATAATTAGTATAATTAATGCAATTGAAATTATTTAATACTAATAATCATTCTCTTTTATTATTATAATAATAAAATTATGAGATTTTTAGATATATTTTAATTTACTATTATAATTATGATAAAACTAATATTAGTACTAAATTTACTATATCTTAAGTATTATTATCTATAATTATTTAAGTATTTAATAAGTAGTCTTTCTAAATCTCTTATAGAGCTCTAAACTGATTATTACAATTATTAGTACAACTTATATTACAAGATCTATTTTCAAGTACTTCTCGAAAATTTAATATTAGTGAGACTAATACTAGATCTTTATTTATTTCTTATATCTTTTCTCAAACTTATAATTTAAAATATTATAAGAATGAGTATATTCTCTTTAATAAAGCTTATTTAATAAAATGAAATTTGTAATAAGCTACTACATTCTGGCGGAAAGAGTATTCTAAGTTATAAATTTAATTTAATATTACTAAATTGAAGACTTCTATCTGAGAGTATCTATAATCATGTGTATTACTTAGTAATAAATTGTCAGCAGTTTAATATAAGAGATGTGAAGCAATTTTAATATATTCTTATATTAAGAATACTGAAACTTCTACTCTTACTTAACATCTTTAGATTAAAGAATATAAAAAATAAGCTAAGAGATTGAGCAAGCAAAATATTAATATATTTTTTTGAAGAAAAAAGATATTTTCTTTATAATTATAACAATTATTAGAATAAAGCTTATTATTTTCAGAAATTAAAAAAGATAATATTAGCTAATATTTAAGAATTTGATCAAGTATTATTTAATTAATAAACTATTATTTTATTTAGTAAAATATATTAAACTTAAGAAATAAATTCATATAATCTCTTACGCAATTATCTCATCTAAAATACTTACTTCTTATTAACTTTAAAACTCTTTAAAGTAATAAACTAAGAAAGCTTATAAATTAATTCTTAATCAAATTCTATTAAACGCGATAATATTAATAGCACTTAATTACTGACAAAATTTAAATAAGCTTGTCTTTATAACTATTACTAAGTAAGATTATATAATTAGAATAATAATTAGTACTACAACTAATATTATAATAGATATTTCATTAATACTAACTGGAAATATATTGAAGTTCTTCTTAACTTTAAACATCTTCAGAATAAGCATAGTAAAGCTAATTTAGCTCAAATATTACTTAATACTCTTAAGTAATATAACATTGCTAAAGAGCAAGTTCTAATAATAATAAGTAATAATGCAGCTAATAATAATAAGCTTGTAAAACATCTTATTAATATTTTAAATATTTTGAGAAAAGAATTTAGTACTTTATTATAAGTATCTTGTCTTTTATATATTATTCAACTGATTTTGAAGGATATTATAATATACATCAAAATTAAATCACAAAATAACAAAATTATTATAAAGTGAAATGATGATTTTACTTAATATAAAAGATATTCTAATACTCATGAGCAGAATAATATATTATGAACTTTGAAAAAGATACTTATTATCTAAATTATACTAATTTTTATTCTAATCTTATTTATAGATTTAAGATCTTATTATTTATATTAATATAAGTGTATAATAACATAAGAGATTTGTAGATACTTAGAATAATTATTAATAATCTCTTAATTTAATACAAGATGTTGTTATAAGATGAAATTTAATATATCAAATACTTATGCGAGCTCAAAATCTTAGAGATTTAATTAAGATCTTTACTTTAAGTGAACAAAGAATAAAAGATCTTACTTCTAAGAAATAGAAACATATTAACTATCTAATTAAATTATTGTATTCTTTTTATCTATTTACTAATATTATAGAAAGTACAGATAATGAATTAATAATTCAGAAAGTATTTCAGATCTATAAGAAACTGTTTAATTAGCTTAATAAATAGATATTTAAGCTACAGTGAAAATAACTATTTTAGAAGATTGCATTATAAATAGTATTAAATAATAAAAAGTCAAAGCTTCAATAATATTATAATAATACTAAAAACAATCTTGAAAATATTTATAAGATAGCTATTATCTTAGCTTCTAAGTATAAACTTAATATATTTGATAATAATAACTGGTAATATAATAATATAGATAACTAAGTAAGTATAATTCTTAAAACAAGTATTAGTATAATTATTAATAACTTTCTTTAGTATAAGATTTATTATCAGATCTTAAAAGATATCTTCTAAAAATACTCACGTATATTAAATTCTTATTAGTCTATATTAATAGATCTTTTCTCTTCACAATTATTTTTCAGCTCTTTTATAATAGTTTCTGTAATCTTCTTTACTTTACTATCTTATTAATAAAACTCAATTTCTTTTTAAAAATAAAAAGCATCAGATTTAAAGATCTTATTAGAAAAAAAACGCAGAATAGCTTCTTTTTCAGAAAAAAAAGAAATATCACAATATCTAATAGATTTATATAATAAGTATTAGTATAATAATTAATATAATAATAGACTAATAATCTTTACAGTCTTTAATCTTGATTCATAAGATACTCTTGAATATTAAAAATGAGCTGAATAAACATAATCTATTTTAGTATTAATCGCGTGAGACTACTTAATAATTCCAGCTTTATAGAGTTAAACAACTTTTCAATTAAACTCGCAATATCTACTTATATTAACAATATAATCTTTAATCTAGCACTATTCAAGCATTAATAATGCTAATATATAGTAATCACTTTAATATGCGTGAGAAATTTTAATATATTCAAGTAATATCTGAGCTAGAAGAAGAGAAAAAAAAGATGAAAAAGAAAGATGATAAGATAAATTCTAATTTAACAGACTTTATTAGTGAGAATGATGAGAAAGAAGATAAGTAGAAGTTTAATAAGAGTTAATAATTATTATTACAGTCTACTAATTCTTTATATATAAGATTAAGAGAAATTACTGATGCTAGAAATTCTAGATTAGCACATGTGATAAATAGAAGAAAGTAGTTGATATTTATTATAATCTAGAAAATATA
>JAABUK010010499.1_pt1 | contig 12335 bp, 14 predicted proteins | sample 5559141 | NCBI WGS metagenome assembly JAABUK01 (sample SAMN10711869, study PRJNA513367) | rock metagenome | isolation source: Antarctica rocks | place: Antarctica: Victoria Land, Pudding Butte nord | collected 2016-01-03
ATCTTTTAAGGTGATGCTTTGTTGGGCAAGGCCAGTTGTTGCGCACTGCCGATATGCTTTGCAAAGGTCACCGGTATTAGTTTTGGATATGCAATAGCAATCAGGATCAGAGTACCCTTATGACATTTTGGGCACAGGCTAATGTCTTTGCCGTATTGCTCCAGGGTAATAGCTGGTAGGAAAAAGCTGGGCGGTAAGGTTCTCCACCCACTGCTCCTTTTTCAAGCCGCCACAGTTAGGACAGTGACGGTTACCACAGCTATGGTATTGCTGATGCAGGTGGTTACAGTCGGGGTCGTTACACCGGTAATGATGCATGCCCAGGGCTGTTGTATGGCACTCATAGAGTTGCTTAAAAATATGTTGACTGTAACTGTTGTAACGCTTTACGGAAGCATGATTAAAAATCTTTTGAAACTCACCTGCCTTCTGTAACCGCACTCATGACCCGGTTTGCATTACTGCATCAAAAGGGGATTGGATGGCTGCCCGTTTGGTTTGTTGCAGGTGCAGGTAAACTATCGTAGTGCTCAGGTTGCTGTGACCCAGCAACTCCTTTATGGCATGGATGTCGGTACCGCCATCTAAAAGGTGGGTGGCAAAAAAATGACGAAGTGTATGTGCGGAATAATCTTTGCCGCCAAGGCCAATTTTAGTGACATAGGTCTGCAGGAAATGTTGGATGCTTCTTTCATGCATCGGTTTACCGGGCACCTGCCCTTCGGGGCAGATACATCTTGGACCGGTAAGATTTATAATAACAGCGCAGTGATTCTAGCAAATGTTTGGCAAGCAGCGTCATCCTCTCCTTGCCACCTTTGCCTTCCACTACCTTTATCTGGTATTGTGCACTTTGTATATCGCAAAGTTTCAGGTGTTTGAGTTCATTCATCCGAAGCCCGGAACCATAAAACAGACTTACCACCATCTTATGTTTTTCATTGGTAATCACTGCCAGCAATTGTTTGATTTGCTCTACACTAAATATCTGGGGTAGTTTGTGTGACTTTCGGGGATAAAACGCTGAAGGAACAATGAAAGCACATGGATAGACATGTTTGTAATAAAAGCTGCATGATTGTGCTACCTGGTGACATTGCTCGTTACCCACACCATGCTCTTTAATAATAAAACAGATGTAATTGATGATGTCCTGCTGCGTAATGGAAGCGGGCAGCAAATCATAGTAATGAGCAAACAGAACCCGCATCTCCTCTCGTATAATTGCGGATGGTACGTGGACTGTATTGTTTTGCCAGCAGCGTGTTGTGTAGTTGCTTCAGGCACGCTTGAGCCTCTGATGAAAGTGTTACTTTGCTGTAACCATTTTTTTTAACATGATAGTTTGCTTTTTATGAAAAGACAAGGTCGTACTTTTATAATTGAGGATCCTTCACCATAGGTGTTGGTTCAACAGCAGGTTTGGCGTTATGGCGGCGGACGGAACGCGGTTCAATAGTAGTTTTGCAATTAAGCTTTATATCTTTAACCAGGGTGGCGGTAATTCTGTTGCCGCCACATCGCAAACACTTTCACGTTAGCGTTCATTCCACACATTCCGAAAAACCGGAATTAATTTCTCCAGCTAACGACTCCGGGTCGTACATTCGTCCCGACTCTATGTAAGGCCGATTTAAGCATTGGTGATTAAAAATCCCGGGCGTCATTCTGGTTGAAATGTATCACGGTTTTGCCGTGAATTGATAATTTCATTGGTGAAGCATTAGCTATCCCGTTCAGAATAATTTCTAATTCATATTACATTTCCTTAGAGTCATTTTTAACTTTAAAAGTACAATTACGACAAAAAAGAAAATGGAGCTTGACATCATTAATCCTAATTGTGCAGGAATAGATGTGGGGAGCAAATCGCACTATGTAGCCGTAGGGCAATCACTTGAAGATGTAAAAGAATTCGGAGTTTATGCTGATGACCTTACTGATATCTGTAAGCATCTAAAAGAATATGGGATTACTTCTGTTGCTATGGAAAGCACAGGTAATTACTGGCAAAATTTGTATGTAGAATTACAAAGACATGGGATAGAAGTTACGCTTTGTAACGGCAAATTTACAAAGCATGCAAAAGGGAAAAAGACAGACGTAAAAGATTGCAGGTGGATACAAAAACTGCATGCATTGGGTTTGCTTACCGGTAGTTTCCTTCCTGATGAAACAACTGAACAGTTAAGAACTTATTGCCGTCAAAGAACCAACTGGATAGACCTTGGTGCGGAAGCTTCTCACAAAATGCAAAAATACCTGAAGCTATTAAATTTTCGTCTTGATGTAGTAGTAAAAGATATTTGTGGCCTTACTGGCCTTGCTATCATATCTGACATCTGCAAAGGGAACCTTGACCCGCAAAAATTATCAGAGCACCGTCATAGCAATTGAAGAAAATCTAAAGAAGAGATCGCCAAAGCACTAAAGGGCAACAACAGGACTGACTTTCTTTTTTTAATTGAAACAAGAGTATGAAAGCTATTTATTTTTTCAAAGGAAAATAGCGGCATGTGATGTTCAAATCAACGCTTTTTTGAAAGCTCAAATAAATACTAATCCGGACAAGAAGGATCTCAAAACCGATAGCAAGTCTCATAAACGGATAAATAAAAATGCCATCAAAGGGATAGATTTAAACCAGGCAGCGTATCAGTAATTTAATGGAGTTGATTTAATGAAAATTGAAGGACTAAGCCATTCCACCATCTTAACCATTATGAGCGAGGTGGGACCGGAAGGTTTTAAGAATTTGACACTGCCAAGCATTTTAATATGACACGGTTAATTAGCATCGTTTTATTGGGAATTCATTTCTATTATTACTGCTATATCGCTTTCGATAGTTGGCAACTAACTGGACCGTTAACTGATAGAATAATAGATAATATTATGAACACCGGGTTGTTTAATAATTTTCAAAAGTCTAAGCTTATTGTCCTCGGTTTTTTAGTCATTTCTTTAATCGGAGTTAAAGGCAGAAAAGATAAAAAAGCGAATTACAGGACTGCCTTTACCCACATAATCTTTGGCTTGATTATCTTCTTTTTTAGTTACTTTTCTTTGCTAGTTAAACTAAAGGTTGATACCTCTGCCATCCTTTACATTACCACAACTGCTGTAGGGTTTATTCTATTGCTAACAGGAGGCACATTACTGTCTCGTGTAATTCAGTATAAGTTTAATAATCAGGATATTTTCAACACTGAAAATGAAACTTTTCCGCAGGAAGAGCGATTAATTAAAAATGAATTTTCAATAAACCTGCCAGCACAATACAATTTAAAGGGACGAGTACGTAAAAGCTGGATAAATATCATAAACCCATTCAGAGCAATATTGGTCTTAGGCTCACCCGGATCAGGTAAATCATACTTCGTAATTCGTCACGTAATTACCCAACATATTTGTAAAGGCTATACAATGTTCGTGTATGATTTCAAGTTTGATGATCTATCTCTGATTGCGTATAACACATACTTAAAACAGAGACATTCCTATCCCGTTCAACCTAACTTTTATGTGATAAACTTTGATGACCTTTCACGTACTCATAGATGCAATCCTTTAGGTCATGCTTCAATGGTGGACATTCAGTGCCGCTGCAGTTAATGGTCCAATGCCGGTTATGGTTCTTAAGCGGTAATAAAGCCCTTTATACTTTTTACTGCGCATAAGCTTTCTCACATCGTTGCAGATAGATAACAATTATCTTCTTAGCAGTTGCACTTCTCTTATCTGATAGTTAAGTGTTAAACGACTGGCAGGAAGATCTAAAGGCAACTGCTGCAACCATTGAATAAAGTTGTGGCTCCAGTTAGGATTATCGTATTGTTGAGGTATTGGTATACCAACATAATCAAGAAAGCCCTTTACCCTGTTTTTGCAGCGCACCAGGTCTCTCCATATTTTCTTACGCATACGCACAAGATGACGATCTGCTTCCTGCTCGGGTGAAGGAACATAAATAGATTTTAATTGACCTTTAGCAAGAGCATCTCCGATGCCACGGGCATCTCTGCAATCGTTTTTATAAACCTCATCTTTATGGGTACTCGGTCCCAAATGTAGATGCGCCATGGTGGCATCATCATTTTTATGATAAATGGGGCGCAGGTAAAGGTCGGTTTTTAGCGTTCTAAAAGTGTTTTCTATTTCTCTGATGGTGTTGTATATATTCCACACCACTACTTCGTCCTGCACATTGAGATTGGTTCGTAAAAAATAAATACCCAAATTATCTGTTTTGTCAAGATGCTTTGTTTCATCTTTTTGCCAGCTAATATTTGTTTCCAGCCGGGTTACTTTGTCTTCGCTTACTTCTATATTGTAATACTGCTGTACCAATGGATATTTTTCTTTGGCTCTGCCAATGCGCTGATGCACTTTGTCTAATTTTTTAATGCCCCCTTGCGGTGTATAGCAGTATGTATTTTTTGTAATTCTGCTTCAAAGCGTTTTTCAAACTGGTTCTTCATGGCCGTTTCTTCCAGCGCTTTTGTTTGGCTCTTCACCTCCAGATAATAGTCGGTACTTTTTGTGGCAGTGACCGATTTCAGTCGGATAGTTTGCTTCGATTTTGTATTCATCAATACCGTAAGCCTGCCTGGTATTAGCTGATAGTCTTTTATTTTTGTGCGGCTAACGCAAAGATATTTGTACCTTTTTTGGGTTATCAGTTTTAAATTTTCATCGGTGGCAATGCCTGCATCCAGCACTACCACGGCTTTATGGCCGCGGGTATGTGCTGCAAGTTTTTCTATCATCGTAGATAGTGTTTGGAATCTGCAATATTGCCTCCAGTTCCTCAGGTTTTTGTATCGGGTGTAAAGTGGTGCATAGGAACCAGCCCTACATAACGAATAACAGGCTTTAACTCACCGGCTCCTTCCACGCTACAGGTGATGTGTTTTATATTCGCGCTGTTATTATGAAAACAGGCCTGAAAAGCGATCCGGCAATTGCGGGCGGTTAAAATATCCAGCTTTCCGGCAGTTCCTGAAGGTGATTGTGGAAATACCCGTTTCAGAGAGCTTTCCAGCCAGCAGTTTAGTTCTTCATTTGCCGCATTTTTATTTAAGGCCAGGGAGGTTGTGTCCTTCAGTAAGGGTTGATCTATCGCCGGATTCAATAAAAGCCCCGGCATAGTGGCAACACCTAAGCCGCTAATAGTTACTTGTTTTAAAAAAGATCTTCTGTTACCTTTTTTCTTCATAAAGAAGATGATTAATTATTATAAAATGGCTAAATCAATAGATTATTTCTTTGGTAAGACCTGATAATTCAAAATTACATTAATTTCCGCCGCCGATACCTGGCCATCAATTCCCTGATCCGCATTCAATTTTTACATAGCGGGTTTGTTCCTGGCCAGTTGACCATCTTCGTCGCTACATTATTCGCCCATTTACCGCTTGCTACCTTCGTTCTGCGAGGACGAATTGATAGAAATTGTAAGTCTGCAGAATATATGTTTCTTAGCCTCTTCATTTATCTATTTAGTTTTATTGGCCTTTAGATTTGAAATTAGCTTACGCTGATATTTATCGTGGCGTTTCCAAGGGTGAGATGTTGAACATGCAGGTGGATGGTACCCGAACGTTCAGGCTGGCTTCTTACCCATACAGCCCCCACTCCGCCACAATCTTCAAAAGCGAAAGGAGTTTCTCCAATTAGTGTGGCCGGCCCATTAAGGGTCAAGGTTACTTCTCCATTAATGTGGGGGCGGGGAGCGCCGTATTTATCAACGGCACGGAATACAACACGGGTAGCATCGGAGCCGTCAGCCTTCAGATCTTTGTTATCAGCAACCACAGAAAGCCGGTCACCGGCTTTGTCTGAAGAAAACGAGCGGGAAATTACCTTATGGTCTGCCACATATCCGTCAATCCTTAGTTCCGGCTTTGTTGAACTGTCTATTTTATCAAAGCTAATAAAGCTGGGTGGATAGGGGAGATGAGCAAAACGTCTGGTATCAGGTTTTACCGTAGCATAATGATTACCGCCAACAAAAAGCTCAAGCCGCTCACAGTTTGAACAGATCATCGCCTCTTTTCCATCTTTGAATGGCAATGATTTTGGGCCGAAATCCCAGTAAAATGCGGGAGCGATCACCGCACGGGCTTTTGGATTGACCTGGGACTGGTAGATAGCCGCACCCGGCTTCGGTACCCGAAACAAGTCAATTACACCGGTGTATTTTACGCCATTATATTGATTGCCCAATCCGGAGGGATAGTCGTATCCCGACCAGGCCGCCAGGCCACAGTACCGCTCATCTGAAGCAGCGATATTATGTACACGGGCATGGGCTATTGCCTGGCTTTGCTGTATCTCAGCCAAGTCAATCCGGCGGTAATATTTTGCTGGCCCCGAAAGTGTGCCCACCGTCTCACTTACAAAATAAGGAAAATCTGTTCGCGGAGGCAGCAGTTCCGGCTGGTAATTTCCATCTTCCGCTTTACTCCGGGCATAATCGTTATATGAAAATACATCCTGAACAAAATCTTTCGTATCATGTTTGCCTCCTACCATTGCACCGGTAGTCTGACGGGAATCATCTAATCTATGTGCCAGGTCGCGGGTTTTTGAGTAAAGGGCAACATCATCAGGGGTTTCATTGAGACGCGCTCCCCAGATAATGATCGAGGGGTGATTGCGATCCCGCCGTATCATTTGCTCAACGGCATGAACTGCACGTTCTTTCCATTGTTCATTACCCAGGGGCTGTCCCCAGCCAGGCACCTCTTCCCAGGCCATCAGCCCCAGTTCATCACAGGCATCAAAAAATGCTTCCGACTGTGGATAATGTGAACAGCGCACCATATTACAATTCAGTTCGTTGCGCAAAATTTCCGCATCCTTACGCTGCACGCGATCCGGCATAGCACCGCCGGCAAAGGGGTAAAATTGATGCCGGTTGAGTCCGAAAAGCTGAACCCGGCGATCATTCAGATAAAATCCTTTTTTAGTGAAACTGGCCTGGCGGAATCCGGTTCGCGTTGCATAATCATGCACGGGCTTACCGCCAATAGACAGCGTTGCAACTACATCATACAGATAAGGATCATCCACGTTCCACAAGTGGATATTACCTATATTATCCAGTGTAAGATTCACAGAAGTCTGTCCCTTCTGAGATATAGGTACAGGAGCAGTAATCACAGCAACTTTCTTTTTATCGTCACGCAGTACAACGCTGATGCTTACGGGATCTTTGGGAACAATAGCTGCATCCACGGTGCACTCCACTTCAAGCCGGCGACTGGCATCAAGGACATTCACAGGTTTAGCAAACACATCACTTAAAAATACCTGGGGAACAATATGCAGGTTGGCCGCACGATAGATACCTCCGGGTTGCCAAAAATCAATTGAGAGAGGGCCTTGACCAGGTTTATCAGGAGGTACATTTATATTAAAACGAGCGTCTAATTCTACTGCAAGTATGTTTTGTCCAGTAATGAGATGATTTGTAAGTTCATAATGCAAAGGGAGGTATCCACCCACATGCTCACCAATCTGGTAGCCGTTAAGAGTAAGCGCAGCCGCAGTCATCGCAGCCCCTATTTCAAAAAAAACACGCATTCCGCCTATATCTTCTTTATTAAGATTAAAATGGCGGCGATAGATCCAGACCTTCTGCCAGCTTTCAGGATCCCACTTTTGCCAGGATAAATCCGTGACAGTATGCGGAAGCGTTACATTCTTAAAAGCACGGTCATTGAAATTCGATTTTGTAGCGCCGGATTGTGTTTCCCCGCCAAAAAGCCAATCGGCATTAAATGGAATTGTCCGGGCTGCCAGTCCGCGTTTGCCTTCCCGGACATAACGTCCGCCAGAGCATCCGCCAAGTACAGCCAAACCTCCCGCTCCTACCAGTGCCGTTTTTAAAAATCTTCGCCGGTTCCATTCCTGTTCATTAGATAAACTCATATTAATATTTAATTAGGTAAGTAAACCAGGCATCTCAGCCTGAGATTCTGTTAGAACAGTACGTTTTACTCTCGCATTGCACGGCTCCGATTATTGTGCCAATGGTATTTTGCCGAACTTTCGATAAGCAAACAGGGTAGGACTTCGCCGGCTGATGCCGTAAAGCCATCTGAATGCTTTTCTGTTGCTCATGCGTAGGCTCTGTATTTTCACACTACCTGGGTTTTTCCTAACGGGTTTGGCCCTGATGGATTAGCCATAGATGTAAAACCTTTACCATTAGCTACCCAAATATTTTTTCCAATTACCTTTACATTTGTTGGATACCATCCTACAGGTATAAATCCCTTTGCCTTACTTTCTCCTGGTTTTGAAACGTCAAATACTGCAAGACAATTGTTTGTTGCATTAGCTATATAGACTGTTTTTTCATCCGCACTTAATGCAAGACCATTTGGGGTAGAACCATTTGGAGCATCAGCATACATTGCAGTATTTAATGTTTCTATCACTGCATTTTTATTCAGATCAATAACCGATAATGTATTTTCATTTCCATTACACACGTACAGATAACGCTCGTTTTTAGATAAAACCATTTCATTAGGATTATCGCCCAATGCAATGGGTTCTTTAAACGTTTTACTATCCGTATCAAAAGTTAACAACTTATCGCAACCCCAGCAGGTGATATATAAAAGATGTTTCAGTGGTGATAATACACATGTATATGCTTCAGCGGGAAGCTGGTATTGTTGAACAATTTTCTTATTTGAGAGATCAAAAACGTAAAGGCTGTTATTATTTTTTGTCACTACATAAAGAAGATTCTTTTTATTGTCGGCAACAAGCCCCGCAGGAGAAATTTTTGTAGGCCATGGAGTGCCAAGAACAAGGCTATCATTTAACTTCAGCTTATTATTGCTTACATCGTAAATCAAAATTCTGTTATCATTACCCCCGGAGGCGTATAAATACTTTTCATCGCTGCTAAAAGAAAGGCCATACCATGATTTAGGAATTGTTACTGCATCCAGTTGTTTTTGTTGGCTCGCATTAAAAAGCTGAATGCTTTGTACACTTTGTCCATTATTTGTTACGGCAACATATTTTCCTGTCCGGCTTACTGCCATGTTTAATGGAAGATCTCCAAGCGGAAGGTTTTTACCAACAGGTGTAAGGCTCCAGCCGTTTGGAAGCTTTACTCTCCCCTTTTCAATTTGTTGTAATGTTTGTGTAAATGATAGCAAGCTAAAAACACAAAAGAATAAAGTAAGAAAAGTGTATTTCATATTTTAATTTATGAGGTTTAAAAGTTTCAAAATTTTTACAAGAGTTATGTATGAGTAGTTAAGATCGAAAGTACTACAATCAATATAGCTTTTATTTTCATCTTGTTATCTAATTTTTTAAGTAAAAATTGTTAAAGTGAATTCATAACACGATACATTTAGGTTTATTAAAAAATCAAGACAAGTGTTCCTCCTATAATCATTAAAGCGCCTAAAGCTGTTTTAATGGTTTAGGGTTCGCCCAGAAAAATAACTGATAATATAATAGCAATTGCAACACTCATTTTATCAACCGGCGCTACCTGCGATACTTTGCCTATCTGTAATGCTTTAAAATAAAATATCCACGAAAGTCCTGTTGCAATTCCCGATAAGCACAAGAAGATTATATTTTGCTTTGAAAAAGTATTTATGGTTGATGCTCCACCTCTGAAAATTACGATGCCCCAGGCGAGAATACCAGTTGTGCTGTTATAAAATTCTATCCAAGCTGGTTTCAACAAAACAGAAACATCGCCAGACCGTTGTACATTAAAGCCATTTTGTAAAAAAACCTCGGGGCGCTGATTAAAGGATGAGCCATTCAACTGATAAGATGTATATGTGTTTGCAATACCTTCAAAACGCAAAAGATAAGTGGCAGCTTTTTCCTGCATCTCTTTTAATGAAATATTTTTTTGCGCTGCCAATTCATGGTTAAGATATACTTGCTGATTGATATAACCAGAAACCCAATTGCCATTACCGAAAGCGCTATTTAAAAATTTTTTTAAATAGTCTAACATTTTTGTTCTTCCAAAATATCCTGCAGGTATTTTATCATCCGTTAATTGTGCAGGAACGTAGGCTGCGCCATGATCGGCTGTAAGGAATAACAGGAAACTATTTTTACCATAGGTTTTTTCAAGATACATTATTAAGTCACCAAGGTCACGATCGAGACGCAAATATGTATCTTCTACTTCTATTGATTGAGGACCCATTTTATGACCGATATAATCGGTAGAAGAAAAGCTGATTGCAATAAAATCAGTATTTATTCCTTTAGCAGTCAATCATTTAGGGTTGGTTGTGGATGTGAATTTGTATCATAAATCTGGCAAGCACTATATTGAAATTGATGTACCTGTTAGCAGTGTGCCGGTTTCTTATCATGGCGCTTATCATTATCGGGACGTAGGAACAATCAGCTATTTTTGCAAGTCCCGGCATCAGTTCCGGTGGACGAACAAAGCCTGGCAACAGAATAAAACAATCAGCGTTTATTTGTAATTTCAGCAGCGGTTGTGTGCGGACGTAAAACAAGTCCCCACCTTCCCAAAGCCGTACCGTTACCGGCAACGCGATCATAGCTTTCGAAGTGATTACCGATATTCAGAATTTACTTTTTGCAAGGGCTTTGATGTAAGTGTTTAGTTTTCTAAGAAGCAAGGTCTCTATCCTTGCATAGTGTTTCGCTTCAAGTCAGTAAATTGTCATAAGGTGGATGCGCTGCCGGTAACAGGGGGCTTGCCAAAATGGGTACAGACAAAATCCATGTTTCAACTTTTTGTAATTCTGTTGAACTACATATCTAGCTGAACGAATATATATATTTAGCTATGTGCATATCATCATTTTTTAATTCAGCAAGCCCCAGTCGTTAGGCGCGTTCCATTAAAAATTGACCATATTTAAAAAAACGGTATGACTGCTTTATACCTCTTAACAATCAAATAAAGTTTTCCAGCGTAAAGAGTTTGTCATATCCTGTTTAAAGAGGGACATCATAACCGGGTGATTCTTTAATTTAGGAATTGTGATCTTCATTTCTTCCAGTGGAAAAAGTACACCATTACGGTACTGGGTTTCCCTGCCGTACTTGCGGTTGTACATGTGGCGCTTGTGATCCCACCACATGTGGCAACTTTGACATAAAGCGCCAAGATTATGAAATCGGTTGTTGGTACGGTCATGATTTAAATGAACGGTAGCAAGGGACACCCTGTAACCGGTAGAGCGGTGTGGCTTTCCATGCTGGCAACTGCAACGCTCACATTTACCTTCTGCACGCTTAAAACGGATCAGGTAAGTAATCAGCGGCCATTTGGGATGATACAAAGCATAATTGATAGCCATGATAACAAACAGGTTACTTTTTATTAATAGGTAGTTCTTCCATGTGGATGTAGTTGTAAAGCGTCCTTCGGCTTACGCCAACTTTCTTACAGATGTCCTCTATGCTTAAGGAACGATCATCATACAGCTTCTTAGCATATTGAGCTTTAAGCTGCGCTTCCAGGCTTAATCCTTTTGGCCTCCCTCCTTTCCTACCTCTTGCCCTTGCTGCAGTAAGACCGGCGTGGGTGCGTTCGCGGATAATGTCACGTTCGAACTCGGCTAGCGAAGCAAATAGGTTGAAGATGAATCGGCCCTGAGCTGTCTGGGTGTTGATGTTGTCCTGTAATGAAATAAACTTCACTTTCTTTTCTTCAAAGCTTTTGACCAGGTCTATCAGGTGTCGGAGGCTCCGGCCCAACCTATCAAGTTTCCAAACTACAACGCTATCTCCCTTTTCGAATAAGCCGATCATTTTTTCAAGTTCAGGACGTTCTTTGGCTGCGGATATCTTTTCCTTATATATCTTGTTGCATCCGGCGTTCTTCAGAGCATCGAGTTGCAGGTTCAGTTTCTGGTCTTCAGTGCTTACCCTGGCATAACCGTAAATCATAGGGCTGCTCTTTTATTTTTTATATCTGTAAATATACTTAATTGTGCTTATAATGGCTTATTTGCATTAAGATTTATTTTACAGATAAGTATACTTAGTCTGCACTTAAATGAGTATTTACAAAAATTGGGCAAATAAACGGTCGTTTCGGTAAACTGGTAAACTACCTGTATTGTACTGAAATTAGTTTACACCTTTTGGTGTATTCCTGACATAGGTTGACAGGTTAATGAATATTCCTAAATTAGTTAACAATTTTATTTTCCGTCTCTTTTTTCCAATATTTCTTCATTGTTCCTGATGTGGCATGTGCTTTATCCGGAGTAAGCATTGCACAACTCATATGCGGACGTTCGTAATTGTAAATAAACACAGCCTTCTGTATCTCAGTGATG
>JAABUK010010500.1_pt1 | contig 12334 bp, 13 predicted proteins | sample 5559141 | NCBI WGS metagenome assembly JAABUK01 (sample SAMN10711869, study PRJNA513367) | rock metagenome | isolation source: Antarctica rocks | place: Antarctica: Victoria Land, Pudding Butte nord | collected 2016-01-03
TCGAGCCTAGCACAGAGCTGAGAAACACACATATAAGAATCGAGTTCTTTTCTGTAGATACTTTTCTTTCTTAGCATTTATCTATTAGTTAAATGACACTCATATGACTCGCTTTATGCTGGTTTCTAACAGTAGATAAATGCTAATCAACTACTCTGCTATCGACGTGTAGACGATACGAAATAACCTACTTCGTTCATTCAGAAAATTCGCAAGAGATTCTTTGAATTACTTTCATCAAAACACATCTGCAAATTTATCAAACCAATCACTCAATCTTACTACAATCAAACCTATTCTTACCTTTCTCACAATGACACGCGACTCTGACTCAGTTGAGTCACGAACAGCTCGTCTGCTTAAAAGCACTGCTAGTAGACGAGTTTTCCTTATTTCTTTCGATGCTTCATTCGACGTCAAGAACGCTGATATTTCATGAAACATCAAGACAGAAGAACAGCTTCGTCAATGAGCTCACGATCAGTCAAACGAGATCATCAAGATGTTGAACGAGCTTAGATCTCAACGAGACATGACTTTGAAACTCAACAAGCAGTGAATCGTTGTTCAAGTCGAACATGACAAGAGATTGAATCAACTAGAGGTCAAACAGATGATCATAGACACTCTAGAGAAGGTAAACAAACGCTATCAAGAGAAGGTGTTGAATCTCAAGAATAAACTCAAAGAAGTATTGCATTCAGCGAATCAGGCTCGATCTCGACAGTCTACGAAATCTCAAGCTTCTATCGAGAACTATACTCGACGAGAGTCGTCTACTCTATTCGGCAACGATCATCACAAGTTCTTCAAGTTTTCGAATTCATCTATATTCACTGATGAAGATGAATCGACATGAGACAGCTGAAGAGTCAAGATAGATGACAAGCTTCAGGCTAATGTCGATCACTTCGATAATGAGAATATCTGTATTGCCTATGTGATATCTAGACTAGAAGGTGATGCTGCTGAGCACATCTTCGCTCGACGTCGACATGACGCTTCGCATTCATACATCTCGATCAACGAGCTATTTGAGCATCTGAAAGAAATATACGATGAACTGAATAGAAATCGAAAGTGTCGTCGCAAGTACAACGCTCTGAGACAAGCAGACAAGTCTTTCAATGTCTTCTACTTCAACTTTATGAAGCTATTCAGCTACCTCGAATACGACGATTGCACTCTGATGAACGACCTTCAGGATAAAATCAATAATCGCTTGCAGAACATTCTATCAGTCTGTTCAGAGAATTTTACTTCGCTCACTCGCTTAAGAACCTTCCTTCAAGATGTGAATAATAAACAGCGAGTCAACTATCAGCTACGCAGTCAGCTTCGCACTGTCATCGTCAAAGTCACTGTCGTACCTGATAAACGCACTGCTACTTCATTGTCAGTGACGACTTCAATAATCGATTATGTTAAGTCTATCACCTTTTCTATCATCTTTTCTATCTCTGAGTCTGATCGAGTGAAATCGTCTATCATCTGCTACATCTGCAAGATCTCGAGACATTTGTTCAAGAATTGCTCTCAGAACAAGGTCAACACTTCTGCATCTCATGCATTCATCTCTCGTCTACAGAAAATCGTCATTTCAAAGAATAAAGAGAATGAGAAAATGTCTTTCAAGAACAGCGAGGCAAAAAACTAGAGACTTTCATCAAAGACGCGATGAAAGATGTGTTAATTTCTTCAACGATGAGCATGTCAGATGATTCTTTTGCTTCTGAATCTTTGACTATTGAATGTGTACTTTCTAGCAATGAAATTAGTTACTCATTGAAGTCATTGATTGACATCGAAGCTGCTGATTATTCGTTCATTGATGAAGTGATCGCGCAGATTGTTTGTGATCAGTTGCAAATCGAACTTCTTGCTTTGATCAAAGCGAAGTCAATTCGAGAATTTGACGATCATTATGCTAAGAAACTCATTACTCATGTCATCTATTTGAACCTGACTGTTCAAGATCATACGATTGACACAGCTTCTATGTTGATCACTCGATTAGATCAACATCAAATGATTCTTGAAAAAACATGAATGAATAAAATCGACCTAGTAATTGATATGCGAATCGATTCTCTTCGATTTTCGAATTTCACTTCTAGTCAGAAATCGATTGTTCTACTCATGAGCAACAAGACAATCACGAAGCAGAAGAGTTTGACTTCTACTCATATACTGAAGAGATTTTTCACTACATCTCAACTCAGTCTGAAATCACTCTCTTTCAGTCAGTTCAATGAGAAGTCAGTTAAACTAATTGAACAGTTAAAATCGTGCGACGCGACTTTAACTAGCGTCAAAAATTCTAAATTGACGTCAGGTTCAACGAACATAGCAATGATAGAAACAGCGACATATAGAATGTTAGTCAAACAATCAGACATCAAGATCTTTGCTGTTATCGTCTTGAAAATCGATTGACTCATAACTACAGTTGAAAACAAGTCTGAAGAAGTGAATCTGCATGAGCTTTTCCACGCTGAAGTTCTTGAGCAAGTCAAGGTCAAGCTTTTCTCTGAATATCACGACTATCTAGACATCTTCGATCGAGCAATGGTCGATCAGCTATCATTGCATCGTTTCTACAATCATAAAATTGAGTTGATCGATGAAGAAACGTCTTCTCGAAGCAGACTATATCAGATGTTCAATCACAAGCTTCAGAAGATAAAGAAGTATCTGATCGACCATCTAAACAAAGGGTTCATTTTCTTCAGCTTTGCATCATACGTCTCGCTCATCTTGTTCATCGAAAAGAAAGACGATAGTCTGCGTTTCTGCGTCGATTACAGAAAGCTCAATGCTTTGATCAAACAAAATCGATATTCTTTGCCATTGATAGACGAGACTCTCGCTCGTATACAAGAAAGCAAATACCTGACTCGATTGAACATCATTGTCGCGTTCAATAAACTACGCATGCACTCAGGTAGCGAAGATTTGACTATCTTTATTACCTTCTTCGACTCATACAAATATCATGTAATGCTCTTTGAATTAATCAACGAATCGACATTCTATCAACACTATATGAACGACGTGTTGTTCAAATACCTACATCAGTTTTGTCAGATCTATCTAAATGACATTATCATCTACAGCAAGATCTTGAAGAAACACAAGCAACATGTACGATTGATCTTGAATAGACTACAAGAAGCTGATCTACAGATAGACATAAACAAATGCAAGTTTCATGTGCAGAAAATCATCTTTCTAGAACTTCTGATGTCAATCGAAGAATTGAAGATGAACTTGCGAAAGATGCAAGCAGTCGTTGATTGACCTACACTTAATAATCTCACTTAAATGCAGTTCTTCATTGACTTCTGCAACTTCTATCGACACTTCATCAAGAACTTTTCGAAGATTGTTCGTTCAATGATTCAACTCACTCAAAAGAAGATCATATTTGAATGAAATGAAGTCTGTCAGATCGTCTTCGACCATATGAAGAGATGTATGATCGAGACTTCTATACTACGTCACTTTGATCAAACTCGTGAGACTATTCTTGAAATCAACTCATTCGACTACGTCAACGATGAAGTTCTCTCTCAATATGATGACGAAAAAGTACTACATTCGATTGTCTTCTATAGCAAGAACATGTCTTCTGCTGAATGCAACTACGAGATATACGATAAAGAACTTCTGACCATCATTTGAGCATTTGAACACTGGCGACTCGAACTGAAGCTAACTGACATTTCTATCAAGATGTTCATCGATCATCAAGCGCTCACCTCGTTGATGAAAGATAAAGAGCTGAGCAGACGTCAGATGCGCTGAGTTCAGAAGCTCGCTGATTTCAACTTCAGAATAATGTATCGACCTGACAAACAGAACATCAAGATCGATGCATTAACTCGTCAAGCTGACGTCGTGCTCAGAGATTCAGAAGATGAGCGCGTTCGCTATCAATGAATCACTATTCTGACTTCGAATCGAATGAAAATTGCTGATCTAAAGAAGAACATCAGTGAATCAATCTATAAACAGGTTCTTGAGACTAATGAGATCGACGAGAATTGTACGCTACTTCGCGAAGCAATAGCAAGAGACGAAGCACAATATGAAGGTATCAAATTGAAGAATTGTCGAACTCAGAATGAAATCTTGTTTCATGATAGTCAGCTATGAGTTTCGTTCAACGAACTTCTACAAATGAACCTGATTCGTGAGATACACGATCAATCGTCGATTGATCATTCTGAAATTCTTAGAACAGTGAAGGTCATAAAGCGAAATTACTATTGATCTTCTATGCGAAAAACGATGAATCGATATATTTGAAACTGCTACGTATGTCAACGTTCAAAGACATCAAGAAATAAATCAAACGACTTGCTTCAACCTCTATCTATATCTGAACAGCGATGGCAGAACATAGTCATGAACTTCATTATCGACCTACCTGATTCGTACGACTACAACGCTATTCTGACTGTCATCTGTAGATTGTTAAAAGAAAGGCATTATATTTCTTGCATCACTGATGATGAAGATATCACAGTCGAAAAGACAGCTGAAATGTTGCTTCAATGAGTATATTGAACTCACGATCTATCAAGCTTCATTGTATTCGATCGAGATTCTCAGTTCATCTTCATTCTTTGAAAGTTTCTTTGCAAACGGCTGAGCATTTCTCTTTGATTGTTCATCGCCTATCACTCTCAGATCAACGATCAAAGCGAACGAGTCAATCAGAATGTTGAGCGATATCTTCGTTTCTTCTGTTCGTACATGCAGAATGACTGATTCAAGTGACTACTCATGATTGAGTTTGTCGACAATAACATCTTGTCTTCAGCCATCTTCTTGACTCTCTTCTTCATGAACAAGAGCTTTCACTCTCGTATGAGCTTCGATCTCGACATCATCGAGTATGAAAGCATTCGCGAACGTCTGCAGATCGCTCGAGCCGAAGATATATTCAATCACATGAATAAGACACTGATCTTCGCTCGCGAAGCTCTGATCAAAACACGAGAACAAATGATGAATCAAGCTAACAAGCATAGAAAGAAGATCAATTACGAGATCGAATCAAAGATGTTTCTGAACGAACGAAACATCGTTACAGCGAGACTCTTCAAGAAATTGAATGACAAGATGCTCAACCCTTTTCAGATCACAGACTCTGTTGACTCATTCTATAAGTTGAAACTATCAGAGACTATGCATATACACGACGTATTTCATTCAGAGCTTCTTCGTTCTGCCGTCGATGACTCTCTGCCTGATCAAAAGAATGAATCTTCGAAATCAATAGTGGTAAACGATGAAGACGAATGAGAAATCGACGATATATTGAACTTTCGACGATATCGAAGACGACTTCAATATCGAGTCAAATGAAAGAGCTATGACAATGATCTCAACTGATATAACGCTGACGACGACGAGTTTATGAACGCTCAAGAGATGATTGATGAATTTCATACCAGATATTCAAGAAAAGCGCACTAAGAAACAACATTCATGCGAACATGAATAATCAAGAGAGAGAAGTAATGTTACGATTCTAGCCTTCGTCTATTCTTCGCCTAGCCTTCGCCTGATTTCATTCTAATCGGGCCTAGCGAGAACCTGACCTAGAGATGATATCATTGAGACTCTGCATCATATGTGTAAGGCGTCAACCCAATCGAGCCTAGCACAGGGCTGAGAAACATACATATAAGAATCGAGTTCTTTTCTGTAGATACTTTTCTTCCTTAGCATTTATCTATTAGTTAAATGACATTCATATGACTCGCTTTATGCTGATTTCTAACAAGAACATTGATAACATGTCAAGATGATATTAGATCATTTACGAGAAGCTGATCTACAAGTAGATATTCAAAAGTGCAAATTCAACGTAGAAGAAACTGTCTTCTTAAAAGTCATAGTTTCAGAACAAGATCTTCGTATGAATTCTATCAAAGTGAAAGTCATAGTCAACTGAGCTACATTGATCAACCTAAAAGAAGTTCAGAGCTTTGTAAGATTTGTTAACTTCTATCGTTGTTTCATTAAGAACTTCTCGAAGCTAGTCAAATCATTCACTCAACTAACTAGAAAAGACACGTTTTTTGTTTGAAACAAAGTCTGTGTTCAAGCTTTTGATGATCTAAAGAAACAAGTCAGCTTGACTTCAATTCTACGACATTTCGATTCAAAACGACAGAGTATTCTGAAAATTGATGCATTTGACTACATCAAAGGTGAAATTCTATCACAGTACAATGATGAGAAAGTTCTTTACTCAGTAGCATTCTACAGCAAAAGCATGATTCTTGCTAAATGCAATTATCATATCTATGACAAGAAATTGCTAGTCATTATTCAATGTTTTGAACATTGAAGACTTGAGCTTGAATGCATTGAACTACTCATTCAGATGTTCATTGATCATCAGACTTTGAAGATTTTCATGAAAAATAAACAGTTAACTTGACATCAAGTCAATTATCTAAACATTCTATTCAAGTTTAACTTTCAGATCATTTTTTGATCAGGCAAAATAAACTCTAAAGTCGATGCTTTAATCAGAATGTCTTTGATCGACGTTTCTGAATCAGCTCAGCGTACTGAAGATCACTATCAAATTATTCTGATACTTGATAGAATAAATATTCTAGCTATTGAATCTGAAGTTGATTTCTATCAGTGAGTAAAACATGTCAACAAGATGAATGAGCTTTGCAATGAGTATAAATAAGTTATAAGCAAAAACAAGCTCAAGCTACATAGCACTGAATTGAAGCACTGCAAGATCATTGACGACGTTCTGTTCAGAAAAGATCTACTGTGAGTTTCTGAGAAAATGCATACAAAATTGCTAAAGAAAATTCATGATCAGTCTTTCATCTCTCACTCTGACAATCGAAGAACTATCAATCTAGTTCAACGTTTCTACTATTGATCACATCATTGAGCAACGATTAGACGTTACATTCGAAACTGTCATGTCTGTCAACGAAGCAAGACATTTAAAAATAGCATCAATGAACTTCTTGATTCTTTATCAATTTCATAGAAACGCTGAAAAGATATAGCTATGAACTTCATCACTGAGTTATTTCTATCAGAAGATTATAACATCATTTGCACAATCATATGTTATCTCATCAAGAAACATCACTATGTTTTCTGTCATTGAAAAGACGAAAGCATCTCAGTTGAAGAAACGATTTGAATCATGCTATGAAATGTCTATTGACTTCATGATTTATCTAGTTCTATTTGTAAGCGACTAAGAATCACAGCTAGTTTATCAACAGTTTATCATTCTGAAATCAATGATCAATTGAAATGAGTTAATCAAGATGTTGAACGCGAATTAAGAATCTACTGTTGAAAGACAAACAGCTAAAACTCTATCAAATCACTGTCAAAGTTAAGATTTTCTATCATCTTCATTTATTGATAAGCATGAAGCAACTGCATTCAATGTTCAGCTTGAAGCTATTATGTTCTTATTCTCAAGACTCATTATCAGAACAGCATTTGAAATCTTTTAGATCATTGACAATTGAAAACGATGATCATTAAAAGATAGATGACATTTTGAACTTTAGATGCTATCAAGATTAAATATAATACAAGATCAAATGAACAGAACTAGATTGAAACGACGAATGATACTATGTTGATAAAGAAGAATTCAAGAACTTGAAAGAAGTTCTAGTTAAATTTCATAAGCTCTATTCAAACAAGTCACACTAAATTGAAAAACAGTGAAAATTTGCGTTTCATTTGTTTTATTCATGCGAACATGAATTTTTGAAGAAGAAAGTAATGTTACAAATGTGTCAGAATTAAATAAAATCAAAGCTTTAACTTTAATCAATTCACAGTGAACGCTAGCGAGTTCACTGTATATTGATTAGAACTAGTCAACGATTTAGTCGAGATCTGACCTAGATCTGACTCAGATTTGACTCAGATATGACTCAGCATCTTTTTTCTTTTCTAGCATTTTCTAATCAGCTTCTATTGTCTTCTAGACAAACACACTTCTTTGTGTTATGAATGATCAACAGATTTCTATGACAAACATATTTCTTTGTGTTGCAAACATCTTTTAAATCAACATTTTTCTTGTGTTTCAACACGTCTTCTTTGAGACTAGCGTCAATCTGAGTAACTACTATATAGAGCATGTTCTTCTTGTCTTTTGTATCTTCTTTCTTCTGTATTCTTAAAGTCTTAGTTATAGTTATCTCTATTGAATTAAACATTTCACTCACGACATGATTAGATTGAATATCTAGGCACGATTTCAACAGAAACAACATTCATGCGAACATGAATATTTGAGAAGAAAAAGTAATGTTACAATTCTAGTCTTTGTCTATTCTTTCTAGCTCTGACCTGAATTTCATTCTAATCGAGCCTAGTGAGCATTTGAGCTAGTAGTGATGTCATTGAGACTCTGCATCATATGTGTAAGGCGTCAATTCTTTTGAACCTAGCACAGAGCTGAGAAACACACATATAAAGAATCGAGTTCTTTTCTGTAAATACTTTTCTTTCTTAGCATTTATCTATTAGTTAAATGACACTCATATGACTCGCTCTATGCCAATCTCTAACAGTTTGAGTCAAGATTCAAGAATTAAATATAACATGAAAATAAATGTTTATAACTTTCAAAGAGAAATGAAATCAAGATAAAGTGATGAAAATCTTCAATGAAAAGATCTTTTTCATTATAATTTGAGAAGCTTTTTGAGATTCTGAAAGATTGAATTTATATCTGCTTGATTAAAACTTTGAATTCAAAATTCACGACTATGCAGCAGTCTTCTACATTCAGATTTTGAATCACAATTTGACTGATATATGAGAGTCAGAACTAATGTTCATGCAGAACAACTTACGCTTCGATATGTTAGAATCATGCCTAGAGCAAGTCATAGAGATACAGGTAAACGAAGGGTAAACCAGGTAAACGAGGATTCAAAGCTAAAGAGCGAGGTCTATCGAGGTGCGAAGGCTATATGTACAGAAGGAAGGGGAGCGCTAGGCTCGATAGGGCCTAGGCTCGCTCCGAGAACGCGCGTCCCAGTAGAAGGCTGGGCACGCTCGTAACACGATACATAGAGTTAGAAAATCGAAGCTTTGATTTTAGGAAAATGATATAAAAGTCATGAAGTGATCTTTGTACAGCCTTGATTTGAACTCAATCGAAAATCTCTGAACCCTACTAAAGAAGAAGGTCTACAACGTTTATTCGAATCTGCATTCGCTGAAGGGTAAAGAAGATGAAGCTGAAACTCAGTTGTTTCAGATTTTACAGAGGGTCTGAGCGAATTTACGAAAGAAGGTAATGAAGGGGTTAATATTCAGTATGCCCCACAGGTGTGCAGCTGTAATCAAAGCGAAGGGCTGGCAAGCCTGGCATACCAAATATTGATTGGGGAATTATGACTCAAATACTATCAAATAGTTAGTCCAAACATTGAAGTTCCCCAGCTTGATTTCGGGGTTTGCATGTGAGGGGGGTGGTTTTGCGATTTCGTAGCCGAAGACTTAGTGCGGGGCACTGTATCCCGCTGGAACATGTCCTCCAAGTGATGAATGGAATATCAAGCAGCGAATTGGCCAAGCAAGGTATATAAAGAAAGACCACTCATGACGCTAGATCAACCCCTGTCAATCATTGGCCTCCTGACCGCGCTCTACCTCCTTACGCGCCTCGCCTTCCATGCCCACACCTATCTTCGCCGCTCTTCGCTACCTCACTATCTCCACCCTAGCACTCCCACCTGGGCCCTCATTACGGGCGCTACAGATGGCATCGGCTTAGGTTTCGCGCAGGAGCTGTGCCAGCGCGGCTTCAACGTCATCCTCCACGGCCGCAACCCCAAAAAGCTCCAAGATACACAAGCTCAGCTTGCACGCGAGTACCCCCTGGCGAAGACCAAAACAGTCGTTTTCGATGCTTCGCACCCTCCAGATGGGCTGGAGCAGCGAGTACGGGAGTGGATCGGGGATGCGGAATTAAGCGTGTTGATCAACAATGTTGGAGGCCAAGGGGGTCTGACGAGGAGGACATACCAAACGCTGGAGGAAAGCACGGGCGAAGACGTGGACACTCTTCTTAATCTGAATGCACGCTTTGCAACGCAAATCACCCGTGTTCTCCTCCCTGCGCTCGTGTGCCACTCGCCCAGCCTCATTATGAACATATCCAGCATTGCCGCCCTCGGCCTCCCCTACCTCGACGTCTACGCCGGCGCCAAGGGCTACATCGATTCCTTCACACGCGCTCTTGGCGCAGAGATGGTGGCCGAGGGCAAGCAGGTGGAGGTGCTGGGCATACAGGTGGGTAGCGTGCGGAGCGCTGGCAACGACGTCGACGAGGGGTTCTTTATCCCTACATCGAGGCAATTGGCAAAGGCGGCATTGGAGAGGGTGGGATGCGGAAGGTTAGTGCTGTGCGCCTTTTGGCCGCATGCGTTACAATTGGGGTTGGCGGAGATGCTGCCGGAGAAGTGGATGCAATCGGTCAGTATCAGGACTATCAAGGGGTTGAAGATTTTGAGTGAGGAGAAGGAGAAGTGGGAGAGTTGAGTGGGCGTTATGGGCGGTATACCTTACTGGGGGACAAAGCGTGCGGTGTTTGGCTGCATATGACATGAAAGCTGGTGAGTCAATATGAAGGAAGTATAATTTGCAGTCTTGTGATTTGGTCACGTGATATAATCGGTCAGGTGACATTGGTCGGGGTAGACAGGAATAGAATTTGTGTATTCCGTACCAACTTTTGCAACATACCATTACCGACTACCTTGAGAAGTGGAGGAGACCTCACACAATCGTTCATCGTTACTGCGTTGTTCGACCCTTCATTCCTGCGTACGCTAGCCCGACAATTGAACTTGCACAATTTGGATTAACATCTTCGATAGCCACCGGTCAAATTTTCCGCGTATGAGACCTGGTGGTGGGAAGTGGTTCTTATGGGCATCGTCTCTGCTCTACGCATACCCCGTGGTGATGGTGCTCTGTGCTCTCCCTGCAACGATGCTGCTCTTGGCGTCCGGTATGGCGAGCAGAGAACTTCGGCGTTCATCGGAATGGAATTTTCGTCATATGACCCCCCTTTCGAAGTGGTGCACTTACACAGTGCTGGCGCAACATACAAGTCTATGCTCACAGAGTCTCGAGCAGCGGTATCCACATCGTCCTCATCTTGTATCAAGTCCATCACCTCACCATCATAGGTGGAAGAGCGGTCCAAATATGAGAAATAGAACAACGCCTTTTGTTTCGACATCTCGATATCTAGTTCGAGCGCTCGTCGAACAATACCGACAACATTAGCGTCAGCCGCTGTCTTGATAGGGTTCGGCTGTAGAGGTTCCATAGCCGAACAGCCAACTTGTTCACTGATGCTATTGAATCGCTCGTCGGGCATGTTCTGTTCTGCTAGCCGTGCCGTCATGGCCCGCCAATCGTGATACTGTGCAGACTGTGTAGGTTGGAAGGTGGAGGTCGAGTCTGCTAATCCAATGCGTGAGTATCTATATTCTTGGCGGAACTGACAGTCTTCACTTACGAGGGACCACAGCGGCCTTAAGGTCCACAATTGTTTTGGCATCACCAGCCCATCGAGATCTGCCAAACACTTCTCGTTCTAAAACGGCCCACATATAGGCCTGCAATAATCTCGAGACATCTCTTCCCGTTCCGAAATGATGATCAGTGCTTAGTCCAACGGATTCTAAGATTTCGACAAACTTTGAGATTCTGAGCAATTTTGCTTTGGCATCTGCTTTTAAGCTGGGGTGCGAGATCGTTTGTGTTTTTGACCAATTTTCAATCACAGCCCTTAGCGTCTTGGTCTGCTTCACGAAAAATCTGTCATCTCTTTTGTGGTTGTCCGCCTTATGCATTTTCGCTATTGTCGTCACCGCTTTTCTCATCTCTCGATCCTTATCTTGAATGTGCTGCCCCACTTTCTCGAGGAGATATCTATCGTCTTCGGAACTCACTCTTGTAGCAAGTTCACGAATTCTTGAGGTAAAGTCATCCGAAGGTATAGAAGCCACAGAGCCTTCAGAAGAGGATGACGCTAGCTCTTCTGACCCTATTAGCTTTTGCTGCGTGGAGCCTCTATCCATCCTTTCAAGAGAACTGTAAGTTGATCTCTGGTTTCGCCTATGTTTTGGCCTCCCTGACCGTTTGTGTTTGCGTGGCTCATCTCCTCGATCGCGCTTCGTCATGCCGGCAAACCACGAAAGCTTCTGGTTTTGTCTATCTCCCATGATGCAATTCTTGTGTCTCGAGAAAGGGGTTGAGAAGATGAGGCACCAGGGTG
>JAABUK010010501.1_pt1 | contig 12333 bp, 18 predicted proteins | sample 5559141 | NCBI WGS metagenome assembly JAABUK01 (sample SAMN10711869, study PRJNA513367) | rock metagenome | isolation source: Antarctica rocks | place: Antarctica: Victoria Land, Pudding Butte nord | collected 2016-01-03
TGACATCAGTTGAGGGCAAGAAGGTGAGACAGTTAATGCAATCTGAAAGCCTGCTTGTCTGTTACCAATTCCAGCAATTTCCTTTCAACATTTCTAGTGCAGATTCATGCAGACTACCATATCATGTTGTATCTGCAGCGTACGCACGTACAGACACAGCATGCCATGCACCTGCAGCTTGAAATTTGCTGTTGGATGCTACATGTGAATTGGCACATTGTTGAAGGTGAAGAAGCGTTGCAGAGGCCCATCTTCTGATTGGCATGCTGCGATTGATGCAGTCACTGAAGGTCACATGCAGGTACGCCACATGCCTGCTCACAGATCGTGGACTGTGATGCACATTGGCTCTGATGACATCAAGTAGTGATCATCATCGGTTTTGTCCTGTTTGCATGGAGGCCATGGTTCGGTGCTCTGCTATGCCTTTTGTGCCTGATTGTTGGGGGCCAATTTTGCCCCGTGCCCTGCGGAAAACTCCGACTGGCACATTCATCAGTCTGTCAGGGTCCACTTACCCTGGCACATCCATTAGACTTGAGTCTGGACGAAGGATGTAAACGCTTCAAGTTGATGACGTACTTTGTGGTACATGCAGAGCATGCTGAAGTACAGAGCAGGTGTAGTGCGCAAGCACAGGGCAGCTACGCGGCGCAAGATGGCAGACAGCACACAGGAGCAGGAGCGCCTGGCTGTCATGGTAAGCCCTCTCAATGTGCAAGCTGACTGTGCCTTGCGTCACAAGCTGGATCCACTAAACAGAGAGCCTGGTTCAAGTGCAATGCAACACACAGTCTATGCTAGTCCAGTGCATGAGCTGTCTCCAGGCATACCCATCATCACTACACCATCTTTCCACACTTTGTGCAGCCCTTTGTTGGGTTGTTGGGCTTTTCTGCAGTTTGGGGGTGCTCACCTGCATCATGCTGGCAACAAATGTCAGCCTAACAGCTGCAGTGGTAGCTTGCCTTGTGCTCAAATATGTTTCCAACAGCTGACCAGCATCTTAGACTTCTGCACAGCCTGAAAATGCAACAGTATGTCATGCTGTGTCTTACAGCTGTAGCACTGCTTTCATTGCACAGTGAGGCTGCTGATACCACGCAAGTGCTTGTTTCATGAACAGTGTCCCTTTCAAGTGGCAGTCCCCCTGCTGACATCATCCACTCTGATCTTGCATGTAGCACACAGTTGGTTGACAAATGCAGACTAGCATGTATGTGTGTGTGTGTGCCCAGAGTGCCAACTTGTCAAGGCACTGCTGTATCACGCATGATCTGCAGGTTGAGGGGTTACAGAAGGAGAACAGGCACCTGGTGTGTGAGCTGGGCAGCAGCACCACTGAGGCTCTCTCTCTCAAGAGCACAGTCCGCCACCTGGAGCAGCAGCAGCTGTCTACACATGCAAGGCATGCTACCAGGACTGCCTCTGACCAAGAGGTGTGTTCTTGCCCTGCATGATTTGCAGAATGCAAGCATCTGCAGCGAGTGTTTCAGTGCCATGCTGATTGATGTGATAGCAGGGGTTGTGATGCATGATGCAGGCGTGCATATTGCATTGCTGCTCATGTTCCAATGCACTGGGGCATAGCACAGTCAAGCAACTGGGTTTCAATGATGTTACATTACGTGATCGCCACAGCTGTCGTATCAGTATGCCTGTTTGGGATGCACTAGACAGGCTGCTCTGGAGAGGCAAGCCTTGTCCTGCACATGCCTAGCTCATCGTGAGCTGGAAAGCGTTTGAAGTATCTATGGAGTATGGGGTAGTTCAATAGGATTAAGCAACTTGGCGCAGAGCCACAATGTAGAGCTGTGACACTTTCTGCGTATGGCTCATATGGCTGGGCACATAGCACATGCTGACTGATGCAAAACCTAAAACTTGCAATCATCCAGCGTGATGTGGCATGCAGGCAAGAGAGCAGCTGGTGGCTGACATGGAGGGCTTGCGCCACCAGAAGGAGCAGCTGTTGAGTGAGCTGGGCAGCACCACCCGAGATGAGATTGCTGGGGCTCAGGCCATCCGCCGCCTCCAGCAGGAAGTGGCCACCCTGAAGAGCCAAGCCTTGCATCACGCTGCTCACCACCAGGTCAGCCTTGTACTGCTGACACGATCACACAAACATCCAGGCTCAAGCTTGCATATCTTGACTAGGCCCAAACCATATCAAAACATTGGGGCCTCACATTTGCAAACTGTGAGGGTGCACAGCTTTGATGTGACAGGTTATCAAAGTTTTTAGACTGAGAACTAAGTACAGGCATGCAATGTATTGGGTGTTGCAAAATGATAGTCTGACATGACAGATTAGCAAAACTCGGCATCAGAAACAGGTGTGTTGTGCAGTTCAAAGGGGACAAGTTTGTTCGAGTCAGCAGTCAAAGTGCAGCTGAACACGACTCAGCCTTATTGGGATCACCCTTGACCCAAAGGCAGCATCAGCGTACTCGTGTAGCTGTTGCTCCATGTAACTGCACAGCCCGTGTCATAAGCGTCATGCACACACATATGACCCCTGACCCCAGCAACCCTCCAATAAGTGAGTACCCACGTCAAGCCTGTGTTTTTTGCAGGGTCACAAAGATCTTGAGCATAGCATGACTCTGCTTAAAGCCAAGCATGAGAAGCTCAGCAGAAGCTTTGCTGACATGGAGGGCCACCTGCAGAAGGTCAGACCTTCTGCCTGCTGCAAGCACTGCGCAACCGTGATAGCTTGGTTGCATGTTGCAATTGCCTGCTCACCGTGCTTGCTGTCCACTCCATCAAAGCTGGCCCAAATTTGAGAGTCTCGGAGTCATGTGTATCTTCATCAACATGTTTGACTCTGCCTGGCAGATTGGGCTTTGCTTTCCAGCTTGGCTTCAGGTTTGCATATGAGAGAGCTGTCCAAGATGTAGGCAATGTTTGGACAGGCACTTGCATGCTATACTGCCATGCTGATGTCACTCTTGATGATGGTGTGTTGCTTGGCAATGCAGAGCAAGGAGGAGCTGGAGGGCAAGATCCAGGAGGTGAGCAGCCTGAAGTGTGAGAAGGCAGAGGCAGTGCACCAGCGTGGTCAACTGCAGAAGCGGGTGACTAGTCTCCAGAAGGAGATGAGTGACGCTACTCAGCTGCATGGGACCACTGCCCAGGTGGGTGAAGCTCTGTCTGTGCATTTCCCTTGCGATACTTGTTACCTGTGCTCCAGAATCAGCTCCAGATACCCGTCACACTGTATCGTTGGCATGCCTCACAGCATGAAACCTGTCATGATATCAACCTTTGCTTACCACCAAAGCTATGGTCACTGATGCTGCCATATGTTGTGCGTTACTGCCATTCGACACTTGTACATCATGAGCAGGTTGGTGACTGAGACTTTCACACTTGTATGCAGGCCAAGGAGAAGCTGTAAAGGAAGCTGAGAGAGGTGCAGCAAGACAGCCAGGCTGACAAGCAGAGGTTGCACCAGCTGCAGGACAAGGTGGACAAGCAGCAGAAAGCAGTAGACAAGCTGGAAGGCGAGCTGCTGCAGGTACCCCTATGACTTCCCCTGGTGTTGCCCTTCTGATTGGCTTTGGTTCTTGCCCTTGGCCTTCAGCCTCCCCTTTCCTCTTGCATGTCTGCTCTCATATCATGGCTGTCTTCCCATTGCATCAGCAAATGCGTGAAATCTGTCTTGATGTTGCATCCTGTGCTCAGAATGTGTCCAAAGTGTATGAACCAGTAGCTGACAGGTCTTGCAGTGAGCGCTGGACACAGCATGTGTGTATGTCTGCCTGCCTGTGTGTCTGTCTGTCTGTCTGTCTGTCTGTCTGTCTGTCTACCTTTGTTGATGATGGTGTGTTGCTTGGCAATGCAGAGCAAGGAGGAGCTGGAGGGCAAGATTCAGCAGGTGAGCAGTCTGAGGTGTGAGAAGGCAGAGGCAGTGCACCAGCGTGATCAACTGCAGAAGCAGGTGACTAGTCTCCAGAAGGAGATGAGTGACGCTACTCAGCTGCATGGGACCACTGCCCAGGTGGGTGAAGCTCTGTCTGTGCATTTCCCTTGTGCGCCGCATGCCACCTGTGCTCCAGCTTCAGCTCCATGCATGCTTCACACCGTGTCTTTGGCATGGGTGCACAGCACTCAGCCTGTCATGATGGGAACAATTGCATACCACACAAGCTCTGGTCACTGCTGTTGCCAGATGTTGTGGAATACTGCCATTCAACAATTGCAAAACATGAGCAGGGGAATGACTGAGACATGCATAAGTTGCCACAGTTGACAGTCTCCTGAATCTTTGGCTTTCATATTTGTACGCAGGTCAAAGAGGAGCTGCAAAGGAAGCTGAGAGAAATGCAGCAAGGCAGCAAGGCTGACAAGCAGCGATTGCACCAGCTGCAAGACAGAGTGGACAAGCAGCAGAAGGAAGTAGACAAGCTGGAAGGCGAGCTGCTTCAGGTACCCCTATGACTTCCCCTGGTGCTGCCTTTCCGATTGGCTTTGCTTTTTGCCCTTTGCCTTCAGCTTTGCCTTTTCTCTTGCCTGTTTGCTGTCATATCGTGCCTGTCCTTCCATTGCATCAGTGAATGCATGGAAGTTTGCCTGCTGTCGTTGATGGTTGCATCCTGTGCTCAACTTTGCTGAAAGTTTCTAAAATAGAAGCTGACAGGTGTTGCAGTAACTATTAGGGTCTGTCTGTCTGTCTGTCTGTCCTTACTGATGATGGTGTGTTGCTTGGTAATGCAGAACAAGGAGGAGCTGGAGCGCAAGATTCAGGAGGTGAGCAGCCTGAAGGGTGGGAAGGCAGAGGCAGCGCACCAGCGTGGTCAGCTGCAGAAGCAGGTCACTAGTCTCCAGAAGGTGAGTGATGCTACTCAGCTGCATGGGACCACTGCCCAGGTGGGCGAAGCTTTGTCTGTGCATTTCCCATGTGCGCCGCATGCCACCTGTGCTCCAGATTCAGCTCCATGCATGCTTCACACAGTGTCTTTGGCATGGGTGCAAAGCACTCAATTGTTCATGATGTAAATAATTGCATACCACCCAAGCTCTGGTCACTGATGCTGCCATGTGTTGTGAAATTCTGCCATTTGACAATTGTAAGACATGAGCAGGGGAAGCATTGAGACATGCATGATATGCCACAGTTGTCAGTCTCCTGAAGCTTTGGCTTTCATATTTGTACGCAGGCCAAAGAGGAGCTGCAAAGGAAGCTGAGAGAGGTGCAGCAAGGCAGCAAGGCTGACAAGCAGCGATTGCACCAGCTGCAAGACAAGCAGCAGAAGGAAGTGGACAAGCTGAAAGGCGAGCTGCTTCAGGTACCCCTATGACTTCCCCTGGTGCTGCCCTTCTGATTGGCTTTGGATTTTGCCCTCTGCCTTCAGCCGTCCCTTTCTTCTTGCCTGTTTGCTCTCATGTCATGGCTGCCTTTCTGTTGTAACAGTAAATGCGGTGAAACTTGTCTAGTTGCTGTACTGCTTGCATCCAGTGCTCAAAAGTGTGCTGAGAATCTGTGAACTAGTAAGTGATAGGTCAAGCAGTGAGCATTGGTCGCAGCATGTGCTTTGTGTCTCTGTGTGTGGTTCTCTGTATGTCTGTCTGTTGATGTCTGTGTCTCTGCACATGTGTGTCTGTCTGTCTCTATGTGCGTCCGTTCTTTCAGCAACCCGCATGTTGGTGCAGGAGTTTGAGTCGTGCAAGGAGCGCATGGCAGCAGACAGAGCGGTCCTGGCCCAGCAAGTGCTCAGACTGCAGCAGCAGATACAAGCAGGAGCAGTGCCGGCCTACTTCCCTCCAGACCTGCTCTTGGAGTTGAAGCAGCAAGGGCAGGGCAGCCCAGGATCGCCCCAGAGCCCCCTTGACATTGCCCAGCATGCTACTCAACACGTGTGCATCAGCCACATGTGGCTCACCTTGCGTGTGGCCACTATACTGCTCTGCAAAATCCATGGTATGTCTAGTGCACTTTGGCACAGCTAGTCTGTCACATCCCTCCCAGCTTGGTCAGCTTGTAAGACTCTCATGCAGTTTCTGGACTTTCTCAACTGTCTTGCACGAAATTCCATCCTAATGCAGACCCTAGAATGTCCAGCAGCTGTCCCTTTTTTCTGATGTGTTGCTGAAGGGCATGCTGGGTATGCAGGATGTAATTCATGCCCTGGAGACACAGGTGTGCCACCTTCAGCAGGAGCTGGGCAGCCAGATCCAACAGGCAGAGCAGCGCCGCCTGCCCAAGGTTGAGATGGTCAGTTGCAGGCTCATGGTGTTGTGTCACTGCACAAGTGTTCAGGCTGTTTACACGCATCCCAATGCACACCGTCTTGCTCCCTCTGCCATGTGTCCCATGAGTGCAGCGGGTCAGCAGCAGGTGCCAGCTGCACTGCTTCTGTCGTCTGAACATAGCCTTTGCTACTTTGCTGATTGCTACAGCAGCTTCTTTAGCCCCATGTGACAACACTCTATTTGATTGCATTGCTGCTCTGTGTGGCACGATATACCAAAGCATCACATGCACAAGCTCAGCAGCGAAGCACAACTTCATGTGCAATTGCTCAAGAAGAGAAGTGCAGGTTAGTTTGCTGCTGAAGCAGACCGATCCAGCACGCAATGTGCTTGCATAGGGCACTCAGCAAGACGCTTGTTTGTATGTGCAGATGAACAATTGGCAGTTTGGGGCAGAGCTAGGAGCTGGAGTGCATGGCAGCATCATAGACCTGGTGAACCCTGTGTGGCCGGGGGCAGTGCTCAAGCAGTCTTCGCCTGCTGCCCTGCAAGACGAAGCTGCCTCCCTGGAGCTGCTGCATCACCCCAACATCGTGGACTTGTACGGGACTGCCTTCGTCTCTCATAACCACCCACCTCGGATTGAGGACTTCCTGGTTCTCAGAAGACTTGGCAGTTCCCTTGCTACCTGGAACGGGGACTACTCATGGTGGGTCTTTTGCTTGCATGCCATCTTGTGCTGTGTTGAGCATCCTAGTATGATGCATTGCAGTGCAGTGCACCATGTTTAATGACCACTGCTGATGTACAGCCTTGCGCTCCTGCTGGGCGGTCCAAATTGTGTGTAGCTTCATCTGTATCTTGCCTCTGCATCAGCATGCAATGTGGTGCAGCATAACACAGATGGCATTTGTTTTTGGTGATGAAACTTTACTGAGAACAAGGCACTGTGTTGCAGCATGTCAGACAGGGAGAAGATAGTGGGCTGCTTGGGGCTGGTGTCTGCCCTGCTGTGGACGCATGACCATGGCATTGTGCACCAAGACCTGCACAAGAGCAACATCGTGTACAGCGTGGACAGAAGCCAGTGGGTGCTGATTGACTTTGGCAATGCTGCCTGGGCCAAGACAGAAGGCAAGGACACCGTCATCAAAGGGGCCAGAAGGCAAGTGTACTGCAGTCACGCTGTAACCAATTGGTAGCCACTACTGTAGCATGCAGCTCAGCACGACCTGGCATATCTGCTTACAGTACAGTACTACATAGCAAGGCTTCTCACAGCACTTGGCCACACATTGCATCATGCAACCCTTTGGCTTGACATTCAGGAGTGTATGAGACCATGTGGAGTGAGTCAGCATGCACAATGTATGCATGTGGTGGCGCATGTCACATTCCAGTTATGGAAGGGCAGGTGTGGCGTCGGCTTGGAGTCTCCTGAAGTGGCCCACCAGTGGTGTCACCTCCAACACTACGTGCCAACCTTTGACCTGGACATGTGGGCCTTTGGGCTGCTGCTGGTGGCCCTGTGGGGCGGCAACATGCCAGGCTCCATGACCTCAAACTGCACACAATATCTGAGCAACCTGGTCCAGGCAGATGAACAGCTGCTACACAAGGTCAGGCTTGTTGAACCTCCCCGCCTGTGAACTATAAACAGTTGCACACTATGCGGTGCATGGGCCTGAGGAATTCTCTTTCAACAAGCAAGGGATGCTTGAAAGCATCCAGGATAGGGTGTCGTGATTGAGTCAGCAGCCATCATGACCAGCAGAGCTCGTGCTTGAATGCACACCTGCTGTCTCATGCCTGCATATCATTGCAGCCTGACCTTGTGGTGTCGTCATCTCATCTGCACATGCAAAGGCATGTCTTGAAGAAATGATGCACTTACAAGCTTGATCTGGTGCAGATGGACTGGCCAAAGCTGCCATTCAAGCAGGCAGCAGCTCTGACAGACCTCATCCAGGGCTGCCTGTGCGTGAATCCTCAAGAGAGGTGGACTGCCAAGAAGGCCAGGATAGCGTTGATGAAGATTGTCAATGCTGAGCGGTGGGACAACAGCACCCGTGCCTGAAAAAACTTCTGTAGTAGCACATGTAATTGCCTCAGCAGTACTGGTATAGATTTACATGAGTGCAACAGATTCAAGCAGGACACTTTCAAGAACAGCCTGGAAAGGAGATCTCTGCTAGCAAGGGCAATGCATTGGCTTCACCAATGGTATGGCATGGCGCAAAAAGGCATAAGTAGATCATTGAAGCAGGACTCAATGTTGATCAAGCTGCACGGCATTTGCAGGTTTCTGTCAAAGATCTGAAATTGCGTCTAGGCTGTTGCAGAAACAATAAGAAAATGCCAGGCCATAAGGCAGCCTGTGATTGTCATCTTGGATCACGCTAGTCTTCAATAGGTATAAGCAGGACTCAATGTTGAGCAAGCTCCATCGCAGCAGTTGTGCGCTGCAGGCCTCAGAAATGTTTTGAATTTGCAGAGGCTGCTCTTGAAAGAACAGTCAAAAGATGCCTAGTATTTGCAAGGTTGCATGTTTTGGTCATCCTAAATCATGCAAATACTGTCTCTCTATTGGATTGGGCTGTTGCACGCTTTGACAAAAGTGGCTTCTGGAGCAACATCCTGCAGAAGCCGGCTGTCTTGCAGCCTCTCAAAGTCTTCCTCATGGAAGGCCAGCGCACACAGCATGCCATCTCCTCTTGGACCTTCTGTCACAGGACAGAACTGCAGCATATGTGGGGGGGAGGTTCCGACTATCACTGTGGGGGCCCCCTGCCCAAAATCAAGCCTATCAAACACATTTCTCCAACTAGACATGACTACATGACATGTATCAAATGGGTTTTGCTCAGGCTTGGCAGCAACTTGCTTCCATGCTTCCAAGGTTGGGGCCAAGCCCATGGACTGCTCCATCAGCTGGGTAACACTGGTGTTGACATCTACCCGAAACCTCTGCGTGCTAAGGCGTACGGCACAGGCAGCAGCTGCCAATATGTTATCCAAGCTGATACGGGTGTCGCCACTTGTAGACCTCACGCATGACTGCGGCAATTCTGGTGGCTGAACTAAAGCTAGACACAAAGCCGTGCCAATATAGGGGTCAGGCTTGAGTTTTGAAAAGCCGTTGGTCCTGAGTCCCATGATATTCATTGCACTCTTGTGGAGGCCCTTTGTCAGGTCATTCCCCACAGCTGCTTCTCTGCACAGCAGCCAAATAAGCCATCAGTAAATATGGTCAGTGATTTGACTTTGTCAGCCATAAATGACATGCAAGGGGTTTGTGGTCACTGCCTACATGGGTCACATAATCAAGATCAGCAAAAACCAGGCCCAATAGGAAATTGCATTTCTGGAACCCCAAGCTAAAGCCATATGCAGACAACTGATTGCAACAAAAGAATGCTGAGATAAGGAGCTGCAAGATTTGTCAGCATCACACATGACATTGCATGGGCTATGAGATCAAAATCAGGCAACAGAGCCAACTCGTTGATCACACATTAGCTTTGACATTGACCGACGTCACACGACACCACAGTTTGCAAGGAAATGCACTGTTACGCAAACTTAGACTTTTCTACAAAACCAAATGCATGCGCTACGCTTCTGGACTCAGCAACGCACTTCAATAGTTCTGCCAGCTACAACAATGAGCACAGAACTTGGTACTGCAGGGCTGACCATGACTTGATCAGCCAAACCAAGGCTGAGATTATATCATGCTTGGAAATAACTTCTGGCCTCAGCACTGCTTCTTTGAAAGCATTGCTTTGCAAGATCTGCGTATGTAGCCGATCCAAGCACCGACTGGTACAATTGCACTGTGTCTAGCTGGCATGATTGAGGAGGTGTCTGATGCCAATGAAACAGCAAGTGAAACATTCATGTGAAAGCATGTGAAATCAAACACAGCAATTTGGGGCTGATACGCCTCTGTACACATCGGTATAAATAATGATGCCTGAAGTGCACAACATCCGCAACATGCAGATGCACACCATGACATTCTGTTGTTGGTGCTGCCCTACACAGCAGGCATGTAACATCACCATGCAGGCTCACTGAGAATGCAAAACACTTCACCTTCAAAACACTAAACATCTGCGCACTTTGTGGCATGCATGTGTTGCTTAGTGAGGTGCAATTGCAAGGCAAATGCAGGCCAGCTTGGTGATGTGACATCCCCCATCCAACAGCAAGAAAGCTAGTCACAGCTTGCATGTCATTGCGCAATGCATGCCAAGTGACTGATTGGCTGTAGGCCTACAGCATCCAGAGTGCCTGCTATGAACATAGCTGCTGGAGTATGACGAAGGCAGGGTAGCAGCAAATGACATAAGTGTACTCGGGCATTGAACATCTTTGCATGCCTGACTCAGCTGCGACAGCACCTGCAAGCATGTGTAAAATGGATATGCCAAGCACACAGCCATCCGAAAGCTGAGTGACCCTGATCTGCAGCAAGGCCTCCTTTCCAGCTATCAGCAAGTGGGGATGCAACTGCTCCAGATAGGTCGGGAGCAGGCAATCGTCAGGTGTGCGGTCAGATATGTGGAGGCGGACGAAATTTGATGGAACATCTTGCAGAGGGGTGTCACCACTACGTAGTGGCGTGTCGCAATGAAGGTCCCCTCGCCAGCTCGTGGCGTGATAGATCTCGCGCCATGGCGTGGTCGATCTCGCGCCGTGGCGTGAAAACCTGCTTCACGTCGCTTGGCATTTACACTGATGGCTTGCTGCGTATGGAGGGATCGTACCAGCTTCGCAGCGCTGCCTAGCACTACTTTGCGGTGTTGCCAAGGGTGCACAGTGCATTTGCAAACTTGCTGGAATGACACACCCTTAGGAAGCATATGATGCATGTGCTTCAAGCTGCTACAAGTCGTTGCTTCCTTTCTGCAGCAAGCCGGCTGGCTCTAGCAAGACACGAGGACGCTTGGTATGTAAAAGCTGGTCACGTTGTGTGCTCAGCAAGTCAGCACGGCGCTGCCTGCCAGCACAGCAAGACTCTGGCAGGTACTGAAAGCAGCAAATTTGTTTACACAGCACATGACAAACTTGATTGCACATAGAAGCATTATATAACATGGCTCAACACCATCAACACTGGTGTGGAGCCAGTAATGACTCATCAGACATCCTGGCGTGAAAGCACAGGTGTATGTGGTATGCAACAAAACCAAGCTGGTGGGAGTTCTGTTCGAAAAAGAGCCTAATGTCCCGTTGTTGGTAGTTTGGGCCAAATAACCAAAAGTGCTGACCTCTCTAATGATGTAAAAAGGGCAGTCAACAAGGAAATGTTGCTCTTCAACCGCTTGCATACAGCATGCTAGTACATGCATGTACTGTCCTGTTCAAAAAAGCAAGGATGCTTGAAAGTATCCAATCAGGGTGTAGTGGTAGAATCAGCAGCCGTCATGACCAGCAGAGTTCACGCATGAAAGTATGCCTGTTGTCTCATGCTGGCCTGCCATTGCAACTCCAATTTTGGTGTTCTCACCTTAACTGTGAATGTGGGAGGAATGTGTTGACTTCATAGCTGATCATCCTGTTGCAAGCTTGATGTGGTGCAGATGAACTGTTGGCCTGTGTGAGCAACCTGCCTGCTAGCTAGCTATATAGTGTTGCTTTATCTTCATGTCAGTTCCAACAGGCTGGCCCTTGAATACCCTTGGGCCATGTACACCAATCCAGACTCAGCACTGACATGCGTCAACATATCTGGGATGCTGAGGCTTGAGGAGTGCGTAAGAACCAACGAGTGCTCCAAAACTTCAAGCAGGATGTTGAATCTCGGCACACTTGGCTAGCGGTGACTTTGATGCGGTAGAAGCCCCTTGCTGGCATATGGGCACCAGGTAGGTTTTTCAGAACCCTAGATGCAGGAGTCAGCTGTGCTAGGCGCTGCATCTGATCTAATTGCATGCCCATGTGAACTTCCAAGAGATCCTGCATGAAATGAAAAAAATGGTCAGTTCCAATAGCATCTTGGCATGTGCATGAGCTCAATCCAGGCACACAAAATCTGACACCAGAGATGCTGAAAGGCATGGTAAACAGAGGAGATTTACAGGAACAATGGGAGTTTGGGGGGGAGGGGGGGGGGGGGGCAGCCCCCAGAAG
>JAABUK010010504.1_pt1 | contig 12330 bp, 20 predicted proteins | sample 5559141 | NCBI WGS metagenome assembly JAABUK01 (sample SAMN10711869, study PRJNA513367) | rock metagenome | isolation source: Antarctica rocks | place: Antarctica: Victoria Land, Pudding Butte nord | collected 2016-01-03
GCAAAGTGGTTTCTGCAGCCCGATTGTACAGGGCAGTGGGACTCAGAGGAGGCTTTGACAACGTATCCAAGCGTGACTGGTGGCGCAGCATTGGTGGGTGATTCTTGCATGTGCTCATGTCAAGGCAGCTTACGCAGTCCATCATCACATCTGTCAAACTATGACTTCCTTGGCAGGCGAAGAGTTTGGGACCAGCGCAGCTGCTGACGGTGTCTGGCGGTCCAAGTATGAACTCCTCCTCAAAGGCTATGAGGACAAGTGAGTACTTTTTGGCTCTTCTTCACAGTAGCCTGCACCAGACACTGTAATCCCCACAGCACTGTTCGCTGTTCAGGTATTTAGATGCAAGCAAATATTGCTCCAAAGCCGACGCAGTAGTTTCATCTGTGGATAGGCAGTACGCTTCCAGCTCAGACAGCCCAGCTGTCAGCACTGCTGCAGAGTCACAGCCTTCCTCGTCTTCAAGCTGCTTAGACGGTGTTGGCCCCTCCATACAGAGCGGTCCTACCATGGAAAGCTCAGCCACAGCTTCTCCATCACCAGACACGCATGCACCTGCCACACACCAGCCTGTTGCTCAGAGCACAGAGGCTGCATCATCTCTCAGCAATGGCAGGCCCTCAGGAGGCACAGACGACGCCCAGCCACAACATCAGCACCCCACCTCTCTGCAATGCCATCCTGAGCAGTCAGCCCTGCCTGTTGGTCTGCAAAAGCAGCAAGGAGCAGACAAGCAGCTGCAACCGGCTGAGACACAGCCTCAAAAGGTTGAGACACAGCTGCAAAAGGCTGAGACCCAGCCTGCCCAGCAAGGGTCCTCTCCCAAAACAAATGGCAGCACGGGTACCCATGACAAGCAGGAGGGTCATCAGTTCTCTCAGCAGACTGAGGCACAACCTTATGCGCCTCCTGATGCTCCTGCATCAGACATGCAGTGCCAGCAAGGCCCATCTACCTCTGCACCCTCCACCACCAGAATCACACCTCCTCACTTGCGTCACTCCACCCCTGAAAAGCAGCTTGCTACTGATACAACCCCTGCTGCAGCAATAAGCAGCCAGCCAGCTCAGGGGTCTGCCAAAGCCAGCAGTCTACCATCTGGTGCTTACATGATACCGTTGACTGCAGCCACGCTGTCAGCATCACCACAGACGTCGCCAGTGGCTGTGCCGCTGTTGCAACCCGTATCAGGATCACAACAGCCTGGCCAAGCGCAACAGCCGCAGCCTCAGCAACAACAGCAGCAGCAGCCACAGCAGCTGCAACATCCACAGTCCCAGCAGCAACATCAGCAGCTTCAACAGCAGCAGATCCAGCAGCAGCAGCAACTGATGCAACAGCGGCGGTACCAGATGCTGATGCATCAGCAGGCACAGCTGCAGCAGGCAAGTCTCCAACGCTCACAGGCTCAGCCGACCTCGCTGGGCAGACCACCGCTGCAGCAATCCTTCCTGTTGCTGCAGCCGCAGCAAGCTAGGCTGTCAACTCCTGTTGCGCCACTGCGCTCAGCGCAGCCTGTGTGGCCTGTCCCAGCGCCCCGGCCTGCATCAGGCAAGTGCCCTCATATCCTCAAACATGTCTGATAGCACTTGTTTGCCAGATACATGGAGTACCTCAGCTGAGGACGTTTTGTGCATTAGCGAGGGATTGTCAGATTTCGAGTGAGCCTGCAAAGATCCTTGTGTCTGATACCAATGTGCATGTGTTTCTTCTAGCACAGGCTGCTGACTGCCACACAAGGTAGTTATCACAGCTCCACAGCTTGGAAAATCCAGGGGTTTGCATTGTATGCAGGCATCAAGAGGTCTGCATCCGGTGAGGCTGCCTCTGCCACTGCCAAGAAGCAGAAGACAACGCCTCTGGCGACGTACCAGCAGGCACAAGAGCATCTGAGAGCACAAATGGCGCGTCAGGTCTGCATACAACATGAGCATTCTTCAATTACCATTTTTGTTGCTGGTCTGACCTGAAAACATGGGTCTTATCTTCTGAAAATGTGGGTCTTATCTTCCCAAAAGGTTGTCAAAGGAGCACAAGCGATGCAGATAAATATTGTGTGCTGCTGCTGTCTTAGGTGATCAGCTCTGTATGCCTATTGTTTGGGTATCAGCTGCTGCTGTGGTTTCTTTCACACTGCATGGCCGCGTCTTGGAAATGAAGGTCAAACTCACTTTCGCATCATGCAATGACAAACAGAGGAGCACAGAATTTAGGGCTGATTGAGGGTTTATTCATATTTGAGTATCAGGCATGCTGATGATCATTGACTGCAGGGTGCACAGCATGGGGAGAGCAGGAAGGTAGCTGAGGATATGCTCAGCAGCATCGCACCCAGCCTGGGCCCACTGCTCACTGTCCCCTCAGACTTTGCAAGCAGCCATGTAAGCTTTTGAGCTCCTACACCAGTGTTTCTGACATATCATTCCATGCACAGAGCCAGCACACATTGTGACTTTTGGGATGCATGTATGGGCTCTGATAGGCATTGTGTGTCTCAACGGGATGAAACACATCACCATCTGGAGGCCGGAGGTGACCCAGCGCATTACCCAGCTGTCCTCCAGGCTGCACAAAACATCGGCAAGGCAGACAACCTGAACGACATCTTGGAGTACCTACACACAACCGTGGCAGTCATGGACGTTGACCATGACAGAGAATTCAGGAATGAGCTGTGTGTCAGTGCCATCAGTTTCTGCCTCCAGCTGCTGTGGGGATATGAGTCTCTGGTCTGGGCAGCCCGGAGTAATACTTGGCTTCTCATTAAATTGACGCCGAAAGGCGTAGTCTTTTCTTTTTCTTTTCTTTTCTATGAGTCTCTGGAGTAGTTTTGGGAGGATGATGTTTTGCAAAAGCTGTTTGACGTCAAAAGCTGTTTGACGCCAAACACCTTTTGTAGAACATCATCCTCCCAAAACTGTCCACATTTTCAAGCTGATGGCTATACCAATGCTTGTCTCTGCTGATGCAATCCTGCTGGTACTTGATGCTGAGCATTTGCTTTCCTGCCAGTCTTGTTCTAGTCAACAATGCATTGGAGTCTGTCGGGGACTGTTGATTTTGTGATGCTTGCTTGGGTAATATTCAGACGGTGCAGGATTTTCTTCTCCCATTTTCAATTGTTTTTGTCTTTTTCACATGCAGGCAAAGGAGATTCAGCTGGCGCTGAGGAGCGGGGTGCATTCCAGTGTAGCCTGGAGCCTGAATGCCCTCACTGTTCTGTCCTTCAATGCAAATCCTCCACTGCTCCTGTCGCAGCACCCCGGCTTACTGGACGCTCTGCTACAGGTATGGCACTCTTCTCTTGCTGCTGCTTCCTGAGTGCAATCAATGCACACATTCATTCTCACATCAGTAGTGAACTCACACTGGCGTTGATGCAATGGCAGGCTATGCAGTGGGTTTTGGTGTGTACCCAAGTGGACATCATGCTTTTAAAATACCTTGCATACATACATATTGGCACAATGTGCTGCTGCAAAGCATACATTTGCTATGCATTGGTGAGTGTACTCAGCCAGCTCACTGAGCTCTGTAGCCATAGCATGCACACTCAACACCTCTGTAGCTTTGATGGTCATGTGAACTGTCCAATACCGTCTTTGGCTGTTGTCAAGTTGCATTCTTTACTGTCTTCGCATGCCCTTGTATTGAATGAAATGCCACTAGTGCTCCTTTTGGCAGGTAGATGCACGTGGCTTGCCGGTCAGCTGTGTCTTGCCTCACAGTGTTGACTGTCATGACAGACATCTTTGATTCTACATGCTGGTGTATGCAGGTGATTACATCAGGCTTGAAAGAGGAAACCACTTCTGCTGGAGACTGTGACGAGTGCCTCACTCCTGCTGAGCGATTGCTGCCTAGACGCCAGCCACAACCCAAGCCTGGTGAAGCTCAGGTACAGGCTGCACACCTTGGTCATCACACACTCTTACCATAATTCTGAACACTGCTACCGTGTGCTACTTGTTGCCCTTTGCAGGGTGGCCTAGCCAATATTATAGTAGTCCGTTTCTGACCTTTGCTTGGCCTCTTGGATGATCAATGTCATGTGTCAGGCGTGTTCCAAGCCATATGCAAGGATTGATGTGTGCTTCTGGTATCATCTAATACTTGTCCCTGGTAGCATGCAATGCTGTATTACTTTGTCACATGGCGTTGACCATGCTTTTTGCTCATCAGCATGCATTTGAGTACTCTTTGCATGTAGGAAGCAAATCTTGTCTGTATGAACTCGCTGAATTGAACTTCTTGTCTGTTGGGTTCCAGTTGCCGCCCAGGACATTAAACACATTCATTGATTCATTGATTTATTTATTTGTTGATTGATTGATTGATTGATTGATTGATTGATTGATTGATTGATTGATTGATTGATTGATTGCTAAAGCAGGGATGGTGGTGGGAGAAGGAGGAGGGTGTGCTGGCACCGCAGGCGGGGGCCGGGTGGGCCTTCACCCACGCCTGCTGTGCCTGCAATGTGCTGCGCAATCTGGCCATGGAGAGCAGCAACCATGCTGCTCTCATTGGTGAGTAGCCTCCTGTCCAGCCCTGTATGCAGCTGTGTATGTGTAGTTACCTGTATGCATGTGGGTACTTGTATGCAGCTGTATGCATGTGTGCAGCTGTATGAATTGGGACTGGACAGCTTGCTGACCTTGGCCCCTTCTGTGTTGCCATGTTCTCTTTCCATGCCAGCTGTGAGCAGCACTGAATGCGGCTGTGGATTGGATCCTTCTCTTCTGCATGTCACACTGGACCATGTCTTCAGCCGCCACCTCTCACCAGCACTGATTGCGATTGAAGACCTTGCTTAGTGTCACATGCACAGAAACAGGGTCAAGTCTACAACTGCTTTCAAGTGCTGCTGGTATGCAAGGACACCATGGCAGCATGGGATGTTGCCAAAAGGGATTAACAGTCCATATGCATCTGTATGTATCAGCCAGACCTGACACGATCGCATTCTGTTCGACATATAAATGTGTGCTGGCAACAGACAGCAATGTGACAATGTACATATTAGTTCTGCAAATCACAATTTGATGCTGCAAATACTATCACAACATGATGCTGTTGCAAGATCATAGTGCATGCTGGACAGCACACGCTTGCAGAGCTAAAAGTACCGCCATATGTCTGCTTGCCAGCACCAGAAACACCCACATATACACATTTGCATTCTTCTCTGCAGGCCAAGACACAGTGGCTGCCCTAGCGCAATGCCTAGAGGCTCGCCGGGAACAGCCCTGCCCTGACACCAACGACCTGGCGTTGAATGCCCTGGACTGCCTCCACAAAGTGGCTCCCAGATTGCAGCTGGCAGGCCTGCCCTCACAGCTTCTCTGGCAGCTGCTGTCAGAGGTGTGCCACAGCATGATGACTCATGACACCCCCCTGCGTGTCAGAGGCGCTGCTGCTGGGGTTGTGCAGAGGCTGGCTCAGGAAACCCAGAACCTTGGGCCTCTGGCAGAAGCTGCCGGTATGTGTCCACCCATGCAGTGAACATCACCTACCTGTCACTCTTGGCCTGCATGCAGCTGCCGTCAGACAATCACTCTGCGTTGTGAAATGCATGCACTGAGCCTCTCTGAGATACAACCAGGCTACTAGAGGCTTGAATGCTGATGTGTGTCTTGTTGACCTAGATTCCTCTTCAGCAATTCTTGCCAAGTGTGCCTCCATGTGTCATGGGCAATAGTCTTGCGCAGCTTCACATACAATCAAGCATACAGATGAAGCCGTCAACCATGCAAAGCACAGGAGCATCTTGTTCTACAGAGACTGCCAGCCCATATGCGTTTTCAGTTGAGGCATTTCCAATCGGCTTGCAGACCTAAGCTTTGTGTCTCAGACTCTTGTTGTGAAAGACAGCAGCAGTGCGCATCAGCTGTTGTGATCTGGCTGTTGCAGAGGATGGTAGTCTTGGCATGCTGGAGCACCTGTCTGCCCTATTGAGGGTGGACATCATCCAGGCGCAGCAGCAAATCCACCAAGAGCTGGCAGGTGAGCCACCTCAACAATCACTCAATTGCATTTGTTAGTTTTTAATCGCACAGATCAACGGAGGGCTGAAAACTTCAGCTCTGCCTGCACATCGCATACTGTGATCATGCATTTCCAGGGCCCTGGCAAAGATGCATAGTATGTGCAATGTTTACCTAGAATTTACACCCAGGACATATGTCATTGCGCTTATATGTAAATGAGCAGCTGTGATTTCGAGAGACAGCACCGTTGACTCACCTTGTATGGGCGCAACATGAAGGCATGCATCCATGTGTTGCAGGCAGTCTTGGGCGGCCTGACATGTATGCTGATAGTCTTTCTCAGAAGGACCGCTCAGCAATGGCCCTCAACTTGCAGGCTCAGACCTTAGCAGATGCTGCCAAGGTCACTCCTCACCCCCGCTCTATCCCCACTGTTGCCATGTCTTGGCTATGTTTGTACTGTCATTGTCTCAGTGCTGATGTTGTTGCTGTTTGTTTGCCCTAAACACTGGAGTCTGTTGTCAAGTGGATTGTGCACTCATTCAGGTTGATCCTGCCTTGCATTGACGCTCCCCTCTTTGGCTGACACTACCATACCTTTCGATGTTGCTCCAGTAATCATGAGACAATGTGTTGGCATTGCCTCTCAACTGGATGGTGCAGCTGTTGACTGCTTCTCACCTGTGGCTTTGTGTGCATGTCTGTCTTGACACTTTGTTGGCATGTTTTGCAGGCTGTTTCAGAGCTGGTCCGGTATCAGGAGTTGCGCTTGAAGCAAGCTGTAGCAAGCAACAGTCATCTCATGGTTAGTTTAATACAGATGCTACTCAGCGAGCACATGCAAGAGCTGGGCAGTTGGCACAAGAGCACGACTCGAGAGCGCTTGAAAGATGGGCTTCATGTGCACATCCTACGGCACTTTGAGAATGCTGTGCAGTACTCTACTGCCGTGCTCATCAACGTCTCTGAGTTGCCTGCTGCGCAAGAGAAACTGCGTGTGTATGAGATGAGGATTGCTGAGCTGGCTATGACAGACAGTCCACAAAAGGAGTGGGTTGCAACGCTGCTCAGCAGAATTGGTCCAGCTCTTGACTGAGTATGGCCTGTACTGATTGATATCCTCCCTAATTTGCACCCTGTAGGGTGACATCTGGTGCTCTTACACTGGTCCTGACTGTTAGTTGATATCATGGCCCTTACTCACACTGGTGTTTGTATTGATGTCCTTCTCACAGGTATGGCATGTTGGGTAATGCAGCTCGTCATGCACAAGGCCGCAGCTTTGGCAAACTTGCATTCATTTTTTTGCTGATGACTTATGTTACCAGGTTCTATCGATTGCAAGATTGATGATAGAGATTTGTTTTGTTGTTTTGACTTTGGACAACGTGTTGAGATGGCGTTCCATGACAATTGACATTGTGTGACAGTCAGGCATTGTGTGCGTGTGTGTATACAGTAGCCTGTTGAGTGAAGCAAGTAAATTTACATTGATGATCAAGGATGCTGTTGGTAAGTGTAGACTTCTGCAGTCATACAATGAAGTTCTTACTGCTGCATACGGTAGTGCTTTTAATGTTGGTCGTTTAAATAAGTAATTGTTTTTGGCCCGACCGTCATTACATGCCCGTTACACAGTGCGAATGACGTTACAAACCGTAAATACAGATGGTAATGACGGCCTGACAAAGGTGCGACCCTATATAAAAACCGACTAACATTAAAAGCACTACGGTAGCTTTATCAGCCAGCTGGGTGCACAAATTCAAAATAGGAACAGGTGCAAGCGCGAACCATTGCACATCAAGTATTGTCCGAAAGCAGCCTGCTGTTGCAGCATATGGCAAGATTTAGCTTGATATGAGACAGCCAGCCTCTGCAGTGCGCATGGCACCAGGCTTAAAAACGCCGAGCCAGCCATATATGTTCACGGACTCAATCTTTCCATTTTCCATTTGTTGCCTTCCCTTGTATATAGTAATCTGTCATGCAGGCGTGACTTCTTGCCATGCCAGAATTCTATGATGCTTGGGATAACCAAATACCCACCCCAGTTGTCGGGGCGGGGTATCTCCACTGCCTCGTCTGCATACTTCTGCACAACCCAAGGAAAGCATTCAACTCAGCGCTCCAGAAGAGAAGAGCAAGTTCATGGGCATATGTGGTACACCTGATGTGGATCAAACTGATCCGCAAAGGGATGCAAAGTGCAATAATTCCTATTGTAGTGAAAGTTGTATGGACACCATACACAAGAAAAGTGACATGGTTTCATGCATTGGCTGAGCAGTTAACATTCTATGCCAATTGCTTGAATGTACAAGCAGGCTCCTACCGCAGTTTACTGCGTATGCAGGCAGCTAAAGATCTGAGAACGCTCTAAACGAGAACGCTCTAAATGAATGCTGGATGAAGCAAACATGCTTAAACTGGCGCATCGACCATGTGTGAGTGAACAGGCTTGTGTATACAGAGCAGTTGCAATTGTCGTTACCTGTTGCAAGTCCTGCTCTCTTTGCTCCAACTCCTGCCGCCCATGTGGCAGGACAGACGACTGATGACTGACTACAGCTCCTATCTGTGACCCCCTAGGACGGCTGCAGTGCATGTGTGTCTGCTCACATGGGTGTCAGGCAATGGCTACCTTGTTGTGCGAGAAGAAGCTACACCAATCCCAACACAGGATGATGTGTGAACAACATTGCATGTATGTGCTCAGCAAAAGCTTGGTGGGCCACGTTGCTGTTGTGATTATGCACCTGTGGAAGTATGCATCTGACTCAACAGCAGAGAGCTTCTCAACTTGCCCCTCTATGCGCACCTGCAATGTGCAACAAATTATCACAGCCTTTTGATGAAGTGCATTGTGCATGCAGCAGGATACTGACTGTTGTCTGCTTAGGCTACGGTAATTGAGTCTATAGGTAGCAATCATGATGAAATTGACAACAGACAAGATCAGCAACAGCAGCACGCAGAATGCTGCCAAACAGAAACTGTGCTAGCAACAGCACAAAACACAGCATGACCAGCAGGGAAACTGATCAAAGTCCCACCGAGCGGTGCAGAGGCTCCCACCAGAAGCACAGACTGGCATAGCTGTTGCGCTCTAGCTCCTGACCCTTGCGGCTGCTGTAGTTACTGTAGAACTTGAAGCCACGCTGATCATAGCCCTTCATGAGCACCATGCGATTAGAAGGGCGCTCTTCAGGCGTGGCTGTAGCTATGCACATTGCATTGGCCTCTGAAATCTGTTCTGACTGAACTGCGTCATTGAACCTGCAAGTTTTACTGGTTTGTCTTGGGACGCTGTGCATAGGGCCAGATATGCACTGGATGCGGTAGCATGTGAGCTGTTTGTTACGCTGCCGATTTCAGGGGGAGTATACAGAGTTCTAGCTTTGCAGAAGCGCATAACAGTCTGCTTGTGCTGCCTGCTGCCGGTTGAGAGCAGAGTCATGCTGTCGCAATGTTTTTGCATGACTGGGTGCATGAGAGCATGAACGTGCTGCAGCAGCTGTCAGGTTTGTGCAAGTAGATGATGTGCTAGTTACAGAGCGCACCAGCTGTCAAATTGTTCCATTGGGTCAGGCTTTGCATCACTCTCCACAAGACCCGTTCCTGGCAAGCTGTAGTCTCCTCGCATACTTGCAGGATCAAGGCCCTCTCTTGAGTTGGTTGATTTTTCGAACATAGAATGCTGAGCCCTGTGAATACAGGGAAAAACGCGTCATAACCGACATGCCCGGTGCAGGGATCAGGCAGGCTTGAGCGCACGTAGTTGTCGCCATCTGCAACGGCTGTCCTGCTCTTGCGCTTAACCACTTGCGCTGCTGAAGCTTGCGAGGCCTCCCTGGCAGTAGTGCAAAAGCTCTGCAGTGGCCTGCCGACTGCTCTGATTGGCAGCAGCTGAGTAAATTACTGACTACCAAGCCAAGGCCACGAGGTTGACGGCGACCATTCAAATCAGCAACTGCTGCCTTGGCAGTGAGCATATTACAAATAACGCCGCATTCTTGTTGCCGTCTATTGCCTTGCACCAGAGTCTCTGGTCAATACTGCTTTAACCATATCAAGGTAGTCTGAGTCATCAGGCTTGACAGCAAAAATGTCACATGACAAGACACTCACACAAAGTCAACACAAACTGTGCAATCTAGGCCCTAGGCCATGTCCCCTCAAGCAGCTGCTTCTGAACAAATACATCAAGTTCTTTACTGCAAAGCTCCAAACTGCTGAGGTACCATTTGTTGGTCAGCAAAGCGTCCATCAATACTACTGCAGAAACATTGGATGGACGGCTGACCAAGCCACAGTGCAGCCTGGTCATATGAGGCCAGCCAGCATGCACCAAATTTAGTAGCCCTCTGGCTGAGTAGCAGCCACCAGCAATGTCCAAAAATTCTAGAAGTGGCCAGTAGGCACCCACAAGCTTCAGAATAGCTTGATCATTCAAACCACAGTTCCTTAGGTTTAGTCCTTTCAGACGAGGCCATGCTGCCTGAACTAACGCTGTTGCAGCTACCCTTTCTTGGCTTTGGAAGCTGTTTCCACTCAAGTCAACCCATGTCAGCTGTGACCACCTGGCCAAGTACAGCGGGCGCAAGCACTCTGCATCAAGGCCTGTGTTGCTCAATACCAAGACAGTTAGGTCAGGCCATTTGGCTTCAATCATCTTGAAAATAGAAGCCAAATCAATCTTTCCACCCGTCAAGACCAACTTAGTAAGGTTTCTCTTGACTAGCTGCGGGAGGTGGTTCTGGACCAGCTTAGTGGAAACATGGGCATCACCATCAGCACCCCAGTGGCTATCAAAGTCTCTTGTGATACAAGCCTTTGTACTCTGAATTTCTGTCACTACTCGTTGAACTGCTTGACAGCACTTAGAGCACGTCAACATCACCTTACCCCACTGATTACGCGGCAATGATTTGATGACGCCAGGAATTATGTCTAGCACATCCAGCAGAGTCATGGATGCAGCGCCCAATGATGCTGACTGTCTCTTATTGCTGCGGTCTAGTTCCTACAAACCCAGATTTGTCATCAGTGAATGTTGTTGTGCTGCAGCGGTACAAGCTACAACTTTGTGAAGAGGTCCACAGGAAGTAAGGGAGGAAAGTGGCCAGTATGAGCATCACATTTCAGCTTTTAGCTCTCATCACCTTGAATGCTCCAGGGGAGCGGTATTGGTGGAATACTGCCGGGCTGCCCGTGATGTCCAGTCCTACCATCTCTAGGCCACCTCCAACAAGTCCGCAATTCCAGGGACAATGTTAAAGCTGATTCTTGTGCACCTTCCATGATTGATTCTTGTGTTTGTGCACCTGCAGCGTATCTCAGTATTTAGCTCCTGATTTTGCCCTTACTGCCTTATGCAAAAGACCAGGCTTGTAGCAAATTCCAATCATGCAGACTGTGAGAGCGCCAGATCAGAGCAATGTCCACAAAATTCTTGGCTGACAAAAGCTGGTTGCCAACAAAACGTAATGTTGGCAGCTCAGTGTACAACCAAGCGTCTTCCAAGTACACTTGCCTGTACCAAGGCTGCAAAGGTAAGGAGCGTTGCCGCCAACTTCCAAACGCTCTCCACACGGCGTCTTGTTTGTGGTGAAGCTAGCAAATAGAACCATGAAGTGCGCCACCACTCTGGTATTGTGCCGCTTCTGTTCACTGTTGCCTTCAGGACAGCCAGAATCTTCAAATTAGTCACAGTGTCTGTGCTCACAACAGCAGTTCAGCGCTCAATATGGAGTCGATTCAAGCACAATGCCACAAAACAAAAGTCGATGCCAGCTGCAGCTCAGTCGCTGTAGACACTCCACTTCAACGAATGATACCTTGACGGAGTTTGGTGCTGATGCTGTCCGTGCGCCTATGCCGCCAGTTCCCAGCAAAGCTGTACGGTTCTGTGTGAGAAGTGCCAGCATAGCGCACAGCTCAGCTGCTTCAAGTGACATCTTAGTCAGCAGACTATTGCCGCTGCATAAACTGATTACGCTCACATCGCAGCTAGGATTGCAGAAATAGATGGCGCCTGAAGGTACGTGCAGCACGCAAGCTTGATCTGACTGGTGGTTCCAGGGTTCGACAGGGGTCCTCAAAACCAGTAGGTTGCCCACCTGGGTCGTGAATTTTGGGGTGGGCGAAGCCCACCCCAAAATTCTGCTGGATGCGGTTTTGCGTGGGCAGCCCACTTGTCACAATTTTTTGGTGCGGGCAAGCATTTTTGCGTTGGATTGCACATGCAGCTGCTGAATGCATTGCAGCAAGCTTATCTATGGATAGACTGGCCAGTCACAAAGCTTTGATCAAGATCTTCAATAAGATCTTGATAAGA
>JAABUK010010505.1_pt1 | contig 12328 bp, 16 predicted proteins | sample 5559141 | NCBI WGS metagenome assembly JAABUK01 (sample SAMN10711869, study PRJNA513367) | rock metagenome | isolation source: Antarctica rocks | place: Antarctica: Victoria Land, Pudding Butte nord | collected 2016-01-03
CATAAGCTTAAATGCCAGTCATAACATTGTCGTAATCCACAAGGTCTTACCAGCAGCCTTCTTGGTGCGAGCATGCAGCTTGAACAAAGCTTGAACGCCTTGCATGCATGGGTGTTAGACACTATTCCCTCCATATTATCCATTTACAGCGCATTCCTAACAAGCTACAGCTGACTCGGGTAAATACTGAGGCAATCAGCTGTCTCCAAGAATTCATCTTGCCACCTTGAGAGACAACGCAGGCCAGTGACATCTTTCTGCTCAAATGTCCTCTGGTTCCTCAATAAACACCTAAGGCAATTTGACCTTGCGGTCGACTACAGCTTGCATTCATGTCAACAGGCATGCCAGCAAAACTACATCAGGTCGACCTTGGATATGTCTTAAAAGTAGGCACTCCACGCATGATACAGAAGCTCGAACAGATATCAGCAAACACGCATACATGTGCTATCCACCTTTTGCAAGGCATGAACGAACATCATGCGCCGGTTGTGCTGCAATCAGCACAGCGCAATCAGATCATTGGCTGTAGATCAACCGGCAGTTCCATGTTGTCTTGACCAGCATGGTCAGCAACATCCATAAGATCATTACATTTGATGCCCTCTGGATCTCTGATACAGCCTGCACTGGCCATTAGTAGAACATGTTGATGCAAGTTCTCTTGTGTTACACTCTTCAGGTAGTGGGCCACTTGCTACCACTTGTGCATAAAGTCATCAACCCCTGCTGGATGATTCAGCATAACAAGTGGAGCCTCATTGCACCGGCCTGCCAGCAGCTCAAACATACGCGGCTCACCTGCTATGCAAGGGAAGGCCTTGACAATGCAAATCGCCTGCTGGGTGGTCGTCAAAATCTGCAGTATGACCGGTGAACATGAATTCTTCAAGCGACCAGCTTGCAGGGACATGCTTCAGCCATACATACATGTGCTGCCTGACGTATCTGAGGATAGACACTACAGTAAACCAGATGTATGAGGCATGCCCCATCCAGCTGACAAGGCACACAATGAGGCTGGCTCTCAACTCCAAACAGTCGGCACCGATATTTGAGCAGTAGAAAGGGGAACAAGCATTGGTCTGAGCTAGTTCTGCAAGCAAACAACAGATGTCTGCCTCAAGTCTTGCCCCACGACGGAAAGCAGCACTGAGCTCCATGAGAGATGTGAGCTCCTCAGTCATATTTTAATACAGTAATTCAGCAAGCAAGGCGACGTCTCCTAGTCTGGTGCTAGCATCAGGGCTGGTCTCTGCTACTCCAGCTGAAAATGGCTGCAGAAACTCCTTTTTCTCTTGCAACAAGGCCTCAACTCTTGCATGGAACAACAGCCTCATGTACATCACATCTGCTTGCTGGGCTTCTGTCAACTCCAGTGCCGTCTGTGACAAGCTTAACATACCTTTGAGGATCAAGCAACAGCATTGAGCGTACAACAGGCGTGATTGCACTGAATGATCAAATGACTGCTGATGGAGGTAATGCAGTATGCGGCTCTGCTGTTTATGCAGCTTTGTTGAAGATGCGGCCTTAGTGTGTGACCGCCTTAATTGCAGGAACGAGCTGCGGCTGTGAAAGCTGAGATGGCAGCCATTGAAGCCCGTTTGGAGTATGTGAAAATTAGCCAAAGACAGCTGGAAGCCAGGAATGCACTGCTGGAAGGTGTACTGCTGGTCAACCAGACTGATGCTTCAGGCGCCTCATCTGTATCGAGCCTTGATAAGGTAGTGTGCAATGGTCACTGACGTACATGCATATCTGCTGCAAACGAGTCACCCATTTGCAGTTGGAACAAGCCTGTTGCCACGCCCTGTGCGCGTGTAAGGGTTGCATCAGTCTTGCACTGGCCTACCCCAGGCTGCCTTGACCCCTGATTGCCTCTCTCTGGCACTGCTTGTATGACATAGTGCCTGTGTCTCACCACATCGTGAGTATCAGCACAGCGTTGTGTCTGTGCGAGGGGGTCACTATTCAGGTGCAAACGTTCTGCTCGAATGCAGGAAGAGAAAATTGGAGCAACCTCAAAAATCTTCCTGGTGGTGTTACGGAGACCATCACACTGACCATCCTGCCCGATCAAGAGCTGGTCAAGACTGTGCAGGATGTCGGGGCAATGCCATTCACCGAGTTTGTAACCTTGTATTCAGTAAGTGTGAAGTGAGATGCCTATCCTAAACTTTCTTTACCGCCATTTCTGCTTGTATCACAAGCTACTTCAAGCAAGTAAAATTTGTGCCCCTCCCTTATCCAGGCATGACACCTTGCGTCATGATTTGGTCTTGTTGCGCGTGCTGCATCTGTGCTCAGATGCGCATGTTGTTTTGTGACAGGCATTCCACAATTTGAAAGCGAAGAAAATCTGCACAGTAAGATGGATTGTGCATGACCTTGCACGCATATGAAAGGTTGATCAGTGCCAGCAGAGGCTATGGAGAATAGAATCAACTCTGCTGTTTTGCTAATCAAGCCAGATGTCAAGCAGATTAGGTAGTGCTTGGCAAAGGCATTACAGAACAAAACGGATTGTGCAATGTTGAGACAAATCTGATTGCTTACAGGCATATGCTCAGAAAATTGGTGAGTGCCTGTCAAAGGTGCAGCACCATGGACAAATCCCTGCATTCATCGGTGAGTTGCAGAAATGGACCTGTCAGTGTGGCTGTTTGAGAGTATTTCTAGCCATGGGCAACTGGAAGAAGTTCCTTGCCTTCTCAAGCAGCAGGCTTGATGGGCAAGTAGGTCCATGTTCCAGCGATCTATCTGATGACTGGTATCAGCGCATCCTAGTAAGCTCAAAAACGACCTCACGACAGCATTTGTCTCATATACTAAAATGCTGTCACATGACTCTCGCCAACAAAACTGCAAAAGCATGCACAGCTACCAGAATCCTGCCGTTGCAGCAGCTAAGTATGTTTGCATGGTATATCTGAAATGCAACTTCTAGTCATCAATATAGCTGCGCAGACAAAGGCGCAGCATTGGTGTTCAAGGATCCGTTGGTACTGCCTTGCCTTTGCTTTGTTAAGATTGGGCACTATGCTGTCCTCCTAGCTTGTGGATGCTTCTGAGACGGCCGCTGTTAGTTTGCCACTTAAGTGCTTCATTGCTTCAGACCTGTCATGTGCATTCTCCATGATTGCCAACATATCGGTGACAACCTTGCTTGCAATTTGCTTATGCATGCTCTTGATGCTTGATTCATACTTTACCCATGAAGTTCATTTTGCATTGCATGCCAGATAAACAGCTAATGTGTATCGTACTGACTTCATTGATGACTTGCCTGCCGATGTGCGACAGAAGCTTTGACATGCAAGAGTCACAAGTTGCTCAAGGTGCAGACAGCAGATGTAGTCACAAGTATGACAGGCACAATGCATGCGTACTCCGCAGCAGTTGTGCTGGCATATGTTGACTTACCGTGTGACAAATACAGGGGAAACTCGACCCAGCAAGCATCGTATACAACACCTACGACGATCGCGAGAGCGCTCACTTTCTGACGTTGACGGAAGCGCTGCTGTGCCACTCTGTTATGCATCTGCCTGCGTACATTTTGAGCCTTCAAGCGTGAGCTCGATGGTGTGTTGAACGGATCTGCTTCAAGTGCTGCCGAAGTGAATGGGCCTGCAGATCCTGGGACTGCAAGAGGCTCAAGTGGAGTAGGAGATGCTGATTGAGTGCTTTCGGAGCCCGCAAAGTTCGGGATTATGTCTAGAAACTGACTGAGCCCTCCAAGTACATCCTTGGACAAGTCGCAGTGAGGGAGCTCTTCTGGGAATCCCTGCCGCACAGACTGCAGACTGGATGTCGTTCAAGAGTGACACTCCATTGTGCCCATCGAGCACTTCTTGATGACGCAGCGCTAATCTAGGTCTGGTTGCTTCTGTGGGTGTTGAATCGATCACATGGGCGCATCTGCCATGTACAGCAGTAGCCAAAGGTCTGCAGCCAACCATGTGCATTGCTGTACATTTAGCACTTCTCTGCGTCCCTAACTAATCTTGTGTCATTGATCAGCCAATCACAGGGAACCACCAATCTCCAGGCAGGGAGTCGGGTCCGCTGCATTACGTCATCACAGGAGGCAACAGGCTGTTCCAGTCAGCTGGTCATAGCTCAGGGAATTGGCAACTGCAGCAAGACAATGCTCCAGCCCACAAGACCAAGGAAAATGCCAGTGTGCCATGAGGGCATTGCCTCGGACCCTCCTGATCTGTCCCCTAACAAGAACCTACGTGCTTGGATGGAAAAGCAATTTGGCGACAGGAGTGGCATTAAGGACACTGTAGAGTTGCAAGTTGTGTTGACTGCGATCAGGTGTGATGTCCTGTGTTTACACATCAGCCACCGTCATCTTAGATGCTGGAACCCTTAAAAAACCTGCAGGATTTTTGGACTGTTGTGCACTCAGCTGACCAAGCGATCAAGTGAAGACTTTGCACAGCTGATTGTCTGTGTGTGTGCCTGTGTCAGGTTGGCTAAGAGTGTGCTTGCTCTCTAATTTGGTGAGCAATTGCTAGTCTCTTTCTTGCTGACTGGTGTTTTCCAGAAGATTTGTTTCCTCCTTGCTGCGTGAGTTGCATGTGCACAGCTGAAGACAAATGAGACCACCAGCCCATTCGGCTCCCTCATCAACATCACATGTATAGTCAGCGGTAATGCAGCTTGCTCAGCGTCTGTAGCGGCCACCTTCTTCATTGAGACGGAGATGATGCTATGACGGCTCAAAAGCTGTGGTTGGCAGCTTTTGAGCCGTCATAGCATCATCTCCATCGACTATAGTCATCTTTGCAGTTGCAACAGTTGTGACCTCTTTCAGTCAGGTTGACCTAGTCACAACTCTATATATGTCAGCCGTTGGCCTATTTGGGGATGCTCTTTTTCGTTGGCTATGGCAGGAAGCCACCCACGCAATTTACACATGGTGTGGGAGGGAGATTTGCTCAGGCAGCATTGATGACAGCCATATCACTGGGATTCTGGAAGGTTTTTGCAATTGCAATAAAGCCTCTCCTGGCTCATGGGGTACCAAGCCAAGCCATTGGCGCTATCTTGTGGGGTCTGAATGTACTGCTCGGTTTATACACAGTCATATTCTGTTACACACCACCTCTAGCGGCATGCACAAGGCGCCATGCATTGCTTATGCCAGCCGGTTGCTGCTGAGGGTATTGGTGCAGCAGTTGGCATTTCACCTATCAACATAGTGGCCAAAGGAGTAGGGTCTATGTTTCCAAACACATTTCTGGTTGTATGCTGACACTGTGCCTTAGCCAAGGTCATGCCTTGTCACACAATGCAGCTGGCCCTCTCATCTTCGGAAATGTGAGCTCACCGTTTTCTGCAGCAATCATGCCCGAATTGCTTCCTATCATGCAAAGAGTGCCTCATAGCTCTGCAGGGGGGGATTGCTGTGTCTGCCTTGAGTGCAGAAACAGCAGCAATTGTGGGCATCAGCTTGCCTGTATATCGTGTGGTTGGGTGGCGCAAGCGCAAGCACGAACGGCATGATGATTAGCCTGAACCAGACAGCACATGGTTATCCTGTCTCGGGTATCATGATCAATCTAGAAGAATCAATTACTTCGACCGATTTCGTCCAGTTGGCTTTGCCGGTGGTTGCTTATTGGCATGCCTGTACTTACTCCATAGAAAGCTTTCTGTGTGACAGTGCCTTGATAATGTTCCAAAATACAGCACAGAGTAGCTGCATGATGTAACTCTCTCACTCACTCACATGACAAGAACCTTGTACGCTCAATTACGTGGTGGAATCGCAACCTGTTCTCTTAGTTTGGAATATAAACACAAGCTGCGGAGTCTCCAGTGGCAGAAAGCCTCTTCTTGTTCCCCTTTCCGCAACATCCGTAGAACACAGGTCCGCCTCGATGCCTCCGGCCAGCAGCTTTTGGCCACGTTGACCAACGTTGCCGAATGTCGCTCCGATGTCGGCCAGTGTTGTTCAATTTTCCTCTAATGTTTCCCATTGTTGCTTCAGTGCTGATGATGATGGACATGTGTTTTGCACTACACCGCGTGCAAACTCGTTGGTCGCAAGCACGCAGCTTGGCTCGGTGCCCTGTGCAGTAATCCTCAGCTTTTGTGTCTTTCCATCCTTGCCATTGGCATGCAGACCTTGTCTCTGTAAAGGCAAGGGGCACATAAGTGAGCTGCAATGACTTTGTGGACAATACTTCGGGGTGATGACTGGTAGCAACAACACCACATGACAATGCATATATTGCTGTTTGGACGTGTCATGCTTATGGACATCAAGCGAATTTAGCCGAGGCCTGCTCCTTACTGCACTTGTGTCTATGTTGTAGCTTCACCCTAGGCGTTGTAGTCACACCAAGCTAACAGTGTGATCAGGTCGTCACGATACGGGAGTTCAGAACTTTTTCAAGCAAACATTTGAAAAGTTCTGATTGTTCAAAATGTTCTCAAGTGTTGCTGAGATTTCGCCAAGTTGCTTGGGTTTGAGCAAAGTTAGAAAAGTTAGAAAGAAAGCAAGTCAAATGCAGACCCTCAGCTGGGCTGCAACCCTGTCAATCAACCACAATCTGTCAGCTACACTCTGTTGACTTGAGTGCAGTCTGTCAGCCGATCTCTATACAATCAGCTCCTCTGTAATCTGTCAGATCCGGGTCGAGTATGTCAGCTTACTTCGAAATGCAGACTGTTTGCTGGCTGCAGTCTGTCGGCTCAGCTTCTACATGTTGCAACATGTCAGCTCAGCTGCAGTATGTCAGCTCAGCTCAACTGCAACGTCTCAGCTGTCAGCTCATGTGCACTTTGTCAGCTCAGCTGCAACGGTAGGCTCAGCTGTCAGCTCAGCTGCAACTGGTCAGCTCAGCTGTACTCTGCCAGTTGTCTAAAGCCCCTGCAAAGCTTGAACAGCATACTACCTCCATAGCTGTGGGCTGTAGCAATTTATCCAAGCAGGGTGCATGCGGCCACAGGCATACGCAGGATTTGCTGACAGTTAGAGAGCCTGTTATGACAGAGCTGACTGTAAAACACGGACATCTTAAATGTGCTAGGCTACATTCCCATATAGATGCAAGGTTGCTTGCAACAGCTCTTGCTTACCTCCAACAGCCAGCATCTTAGGGATCACTGCACCAGAGCTGACACACTGCACAACACTGGACACATTGCAGCTGAGCTAAAGGATTGCAGACGAGCAAGTGTAGTTGAGGTGAGCTGACGCATAGCACCTACAGCTGACAAGTCGCAGCACAGCTGACAGGCTGCTAAGCAGATGCCGCCGCTGTTTTTGGATTAGTGCTTAAAACCTTTTACTCAACCACAAAATGTCAGCTTAACTGCAAACTGTCAGCTCAACTGCACTCTGTCAACTCAAGTGCAGACTGTTAGCCAATCTGTATGCAATCAGCTCCTCTGCAGTTTGTCAGCTCCAGGTGGAGTATGTCAGCTAATTTTAAAAGCAGAGTGTCTGCTTGGCTGCAGTCTGTCAGCTCAGCTCAATTTCGATTTGTCGACTTAGCTGTCAGCTCTCATGCAGTATGTCAGCTCAGCTCCTTGTCAATCAGCTGTCAGCCTAGCTGCACCTTGTCAGCTCATCTGCACTTTGTCAGCTCAGCTGCAACTTGTCAACTCAGTTGTCAGCTCAGGTGCAACTTGTCAACTCAGCTGTCAGCTCAGCTGCAACTTGTCACCTCAGCTTCACTCTGTTAGTTGTCTAGGCCCTCTGCCAAGCTTGAACAGCATATCACATCCAATGCTGTGGGCAGTATCCCTGATAGCCACTCATCAAAGCAGGGTGCATGCTGTCACTGTGCATTGCATGACACGCTCTGTAATGAATGATGTGCTGAGAGACGTGCTGGGCAAGTTTGTGCTTGTCTACCTGGATGACATTGCAATTTTCAGCAAGACAGAAGAACAACTTATGCTGCGCTCGGACATAGTGCTGAGGATATTGCAGAAGCACAAGCTGTATGCCAAGCTGTCCAAATGCTCGTTTGCACAGAGTGATGCTTTTTGGGGCACGTGGTTGGCCAGAATGGGCTGCGTGTTGAACCCAGGAAGCTGTCTGTTGGGAAGGATTGGCCTGTGCCGCAGAACCGATTGCAGGTGCAGTGTTTCCTTGGATTTGCTAACTACTTCAGAAAGTAGGTCAATCATGAACTACTTCAGAAAGTAGGTCAATCATGAACAACTTCAGAAAGTTTACGATTGGCTCTGCTGCATTGGTGCACCCGCTACGTCATTTGTCAAAGGAGTCTGTTGGATTTTCATGGACTAATGTCAGGAAGCTTTTGAAGGCGTCAAGAATGCTCTCAGCACCGCTCCAGTGCTGGTGTTGCCAGATTTGAGCAAGCGCTTTGAAGTTTTGTGATGCTTGTGGAGTTGGTGTGGGGGCAGTGCAGTTGCAAGATGGCAGGCCGGTGGTGTTTGAAGGGAAGTCCCTGACTGATGCTGAGAAAAGATATCATATCGGTGAGCAGAAACTCCTTGCTGTTGTGCATGCAATGGAAGTATAGTGGTGCTACCTGCAAGGTGCAGAGTTCACTGTTGTGACTGATCATAACCCAAACATGTTCTTTGAAGAGAAGAAGGTTCTGTCAATGAGGAAGGGCAGATGGGCTGAGAAACTGTCGCGATTCAAGTTCACCTGGGAATATAGACCTGGCAGATTGAGTGTTGCTGACCCGTTGAGCAGAATACCAATAGCTGCCCGTCAAATGATCTCCTTTGCGCTTGGTATTGCCTGCACGAGCAAAACTGATGATGAGTCTGATATACTCAGTGACATCAAAGCAGGGTATGCAGCTGACGCGTACTTCGCTGATGGAAAGCACACGAGGAATTTTATGCACAAGGACGATGTTTACCACAAGTATTGTGCAGTTTTTGTAGCTGATGTCCGGGCCGTCAAGGTCAGGATACTGAAGGACTTGCATGACTCTGCCTATGCTTGTCATGTTGTCTGATTCAGAACTGTCAAGAATGTCCAGCATCTATACTGGTGGCCTCGCATGCAAGATGAGATTCATGAGTGTGTGCATGGGCTGTAAGGTATGCCAGAGAGACAAAGGGATTCAAAGGCAGCCTGCTGGAAAGCTAGTGCCTTTGCCTTTGCCTGATGAGGCGTGACAGTATCACACACCTGCCAAAGACGAAGTCTGGCTACACGGCCATATGGATCGTTGTCGATCGTTTACCGAAGATGGCACACTTTGTCCCGTGCCACCACGATGAGGCCGATGCTGAAGCGATCGCGGATCTGTTTGTGCAGCATGTCTTCAAACCCCATGGCATGCCTGCGAAGTGCATAACGGACGAGGGGGGAGAGTTCTGTAACAAGTTCGCTGATGCTGTTTGCAAAGCTGTTGGCGTGATACATGCGAAGTCGACGTCTCATCACCCAGCAACGAACGGGCAGTCTGAAAGAATGAACATAGTGCTGGAGGACATGCTTAGGCTTTATGTGAATCCTAGGCAAGATACCCTGCTGCCAATTCTCGAATTTGCAGTGAACAACTCCTGACATGAGAGTACACAGAACAGACCTTTCTACTTGATCTACATCAGGCATCCTAAGACTCCTCACAGTCTGAAGGTGCCTACAGAGAACCCTGCTGCATATCTTTGTGCAGAACATTGCAGAGGCCATGCAGCAGGCTAGAGCCTGCTTTGCAAGGAGGCAGAAGGCTTATGCTGATCAGAAACGATTCTTTCTTGAGCTGGAAGTGGGTGATGAGGTGCTGTTTCATGTCAATTTGTTGAAACGATTCAAGAGGGACGATACATACTGTCCTCCACAAGCAGCCTTGTTGGTTGATGGGGAAGAAGAGGTTGAGGTAGATGAGATACTCACACACAAGCCTCGAGGCATGAAAAAGACTGATGCTAAGGTCAAATTCCTAGTCAGATGGGCAGGATACAAAGACGAACACAATACATGCGAGCCTCACAAAAACCTGAAAAGTGCTCCTGATGCGCTGAACGAGTATTGGGACACAGTTGCAGTGCGAGCAGCTGTCAAGGGCAGGAAACGTGGCCCACATGGCTACGTGGCTCCACTGAGCAAGAAGCTGAAAGGCAAATAGCCCCAACTCTGTTGATACGGACATCCTGATCTGCTAGCACATCAATGTACCCAAGCACAGCATCCTGTCGCACACCTCTCAATGAAGTGAACATTATAAGGTCAGTGCTTTTGGTATGAGCAGCCACACCAGTGCTACTCTGGACCAACCAATTGGTGGCATTACACCATGATAGATGTGATGTTGTGATGATGATGATCCTTTGGTGTTAGGCTTTAGTCAGGCTAATGACTTGAACAATGACTCCTGATTCAGCATAAGGTTGATTTGACTGATGACATAATGAATGACCACGAGATATGATAAATCAGATGAATGGAATATTGATGAGAGGAGGGCTGCTGATTACAAGTGCTGACGTGCGCTTGGGAGAGAAAGATTGAACCATCAGCATGCCTGGTGTTGGTGTTAGCAAAGGATGCTTTGATGATATAACACCAACCTCAGATGAAGGGGGCCATTCTAACAATACCGTCACAATACCACCGCAATGACGGTATCAAAGATGACATAAGCCGTAGCAGCGCTTTTGGCTAGCTATATTGCACCCTACCACCGCCGGTGTACCCTCAACACCTCCACTTGCACTGACTAAACTCTTACTTGCTGCTGCGCTACGCTTGCACTCGCATTACTGCCTCTAGTCTGTTACACGCAACCACATGCGTATCCAGCCTGAGCAAAACCATGATATTGCAAGGTGTATATAACCCTCCTATGAGGAATGAACAGAACTGTCCACTACGCAGCATGCAAGTGTCACACCCTCACACTTGGACATAGAAGGACGCTTGATCAAAAGTCTCATGGCCATTGCAACTCGAATTCAGTAGATTGGTTGAGCTTTTACAGCTTGGGTACCTGTCTTGCTTGGCTACAGCAGCAGTCTTTGCAAAGTATGCACCCTTGTACAGTCAGATACACTTGAGCAGTACTAAGCATAAAATTGACAATGATAATAATCGTAACGTCAACACTTGTTACACGCACACAAAAATGAGCAAGAACTCTGCAAAATTATTACAAAAATATCATACAAGAGCAAGCAATATCAGACACAAGAATTGAGGCAATTTATACTGTATGCTGTGCCTTATGCACACCGTACTTTGAAGTAGTGCATGCATTTACTTGGTGGTCACACCTTTGCCTCAGGCATCCGGTGGTTGTGTACTTTTTGTAGTGCTTATAATATAAGACTCATGATATGCAATCATGACAAACATGGCCAGTGCATATAGTCCGAGTTGCTGGGAGGATGTAGCGCTTGCTAGGCAGTCAGCAGGCAGGCTGAGCGAGCAACAGCAAACCAGGCGAAACAAGAAGATGGCCAAGGCAATCACAGTTTTCTCCCTAGCTGCCCATCCATAGACAGCCAGCATACAGACAGCCTATACTCAAGCTAACAAGAAGGATGGCATGGCAGATGCACTTCTGAGGCCTTGGCATATGTCCATGCTCTACTGCCTGCAGGTGTTATTCAGGATGCAGGAGTCATAGTGATAGAGTAGGTGAGTAGACACAGACACCTGGACTTCTGCACCACCCATTCTTTGCCTTTGTTGTGGGCCATACACTAGAGCATCATTCTGCTGTCCAGCTGTTGTATGCGTGCACAAGATCTGCATCTGCATCTGCATCTGCCCAGTGATGCTCTGCAAAACAGGATCACAGCAAGCTTGTGTCCCTACAGGTGCACCTGTAGATATTTGCTGCTCATACAGGTGTGCAATGACCCAACCCCAATGCACTGCAGCGCTGGTCATGGCAAAAGGCATTCCCCACTGTCCAGTGATGCTCTGCAAAACAGGATCACAGCCGCCTAGTGTCCCTACAGTTGCACCTGTGGATATTTGCTGCTCGTACAGGTGTGCAATGACCCGACCCCAATGCACTGCAGCACTGATCATGGCAGAATGCATTCCCCACTGTCCAGTGATGCTCTGCAAAACAGGATTACAGCAGGCTTGTGTCACTACAGATGCACCTGTGGATATTTGATGCTCATACAGGTGTGCGATGACCCAACACCAATGCACTGCAGCACTGGTCAGGGCCAAATGCATTCCCCACTGTCCAGTGATGCTCTGCAAAACAGGATCACAGCAGGCTTGTGTCCCTACATTTACTCCTGTGAACATTTGCTGCTCATACAGGTGTACCTACGAAGATTTGCTTTTCATACAGGTGTACATACAGCAGGCTTTTTTGAAGCTTTTGTGTTCATGGAGATGTGA
>JAABUK010010507.1_pt1 | contig 12326 bp, 13 predicted proteins | sample 5559141 | NCBI WGS metagenome assembly JAABUK01 (sample SAMN10711869, study PRJNA513367) | rock metagenome | isolation source: Antarctica rocks | place: Antarctica: Victoria Land, Pudding Butte nord | collected 2016-01-03
GCTCAAGACCGATCACCTGGCCGTCGACGTCACCCGCGAGCGGGTCGAGCTGGAGCCGCTCCTCCGCCGCTCGGTGGCCGACCTCCAGCCGTTCCTGGACGCCAGGCGGCAGGAGATCTCCTTGAAAGTGGCCCCCGACCTCGGGTCGGCGGAAGTCGACCCGCCCAAGATCGCCGACGTGCTGACCAACCTGCTGGTCAACGCGATCAAGTTCACGCCCGACGGCGGGACGATCCTGGTCGAGGCGGGGGGCGACGGGCCGGACCGGGTCCGCTTCCGCGTGACCGACCGGGGCCTGGGGATCTCGGTGGCCGACTGCTCGCACCTCTTCGAGCCGTTCTTCACCGGCAACGACACGATGCACCACTCCTCCGGCGAGTACCAGTTCAACAAGCGAGGGATGGGCCTCGGCCTCTGCCTGGTCAAGGCCTTCGTCGAGCTCCACGGCGGGAGCGTGGACGTCGAGACCGCGCCGGGGAGTGGATCCTGCTTCTCCTTCACCCTCCCTCGGGAGCACTCCGCTATCCGGCCGATGCGGTGAGCGGGTCGGGACCTCGGTCAGGCAGCGGGCCCCGGGCCTCCGGGCTTGCCGTGGTCGGCCAGGTAGTTGCGGAGGTAGCGGGGGAAGGTCGGCAGGCCGGCCTCGTCCCAGGCCTGCTCGATGCGGACCTTGAGCCGCTGATTTTCGGCCTGGAGGGCGAGGAAGGCATCGGCGTCGGGCGAGCCGGGGTCGAAGGCGAGGGCGTGGTCGTGGGTGTTGACCGAGAGCAGGAACCCCGGGCCGTCGTCCCAGGGCTGGACCTGGAGCTTCATGTGCGGGTAGCGGGCGTTGCCGAGCCGGAGGGCGTAGATCGGCTTTTCCTCGGCGGCCTTGCCGACCCGCTCGAACGGCGGGGCCGTCACGAGGTCGGCCGGGGTCAGGCCGGGGGCCCAGTCGAGCCTCCGGCGGACCGCCGGCGAAGGCTCCTCGCCGGGGAAGGCGATCTCGAGGTAGATGGCGATCGCCCTGCGGAGCGTCTCCAGCGGAAGGGCCCGGAGGCTATTCGGAGGTTCGGCCCCGGGCGACGCCATGACCAGCTCTCGAAGCGGAGGATTCGGGGCCCTTCGGGTGACGGCCACCCGGCGGCCCCGCCCATGATAAGCACATCCTGGCCCGCCGGCCATGCTCTGCCGACCGGAAAATCAGCGGACGCCGATCCGACGCGGCCGCCGGCCCTCAGCCGACGGTCTCCATCGTGATCGTCATCGACTCCGACTCGCCGTGGCCGAGGACCCGGAGCCCGGCGTCGATTCCTCGGGCCTCCAGGTTGATCGCGTCGGTCGTCTGGGTGTAAGGCTCGACGGCGATCAGCAACCCATCGCCGAAGGGCGGCGTGAAGACCACCAGCTCGCGGAAGTGACGGTCGAAGCCCAGGCGGAACTCGGTCTTGGAGGGGACGTCGACCAAGCGGCAGGTGCAGCGGTCGCCGTCGAACTCCAGGCCGGTGAGCACGTCGTCGAGCTTCTGCCCGGCCATCGACTGGCCCTCGCGGAAGTCGATCCGGGCCGGCACCGGCTCGACCTTCCCGGTCGGCAGGTACCCTTCGAGCGGCCAGTACTTCGACGCCGGGAGGACGACCCGGCCGTCGGCGGGGTCCTTGGTCGTCTGGGGGATGCGGAAGTAGGGATGGATGCCGAATCCGTAGGGGAACGCCAGGTCGGTCGGGTTCTCGACCTCGATGGTCATCGTCAGCTTCCGACCGGCGAGGGCATAGCGGATCGTGAGGATCCCGTCGGTCGGCCAGAGCGGGCGCGACTCGGGGGCCTGCTCGGAGATCTGGAAGCGGCCGACGAGGAACGCCTCGTCGGCGGTCGCCCCGTGCTCGACCACCTCCCACTTCGCGGCGATGGCGAAGCCGTGGATCGCGTGGACCTTGGCCCCGACGGGGATCTCGTAGGCCTTCCCCCCGAAGCGATACTTGCCGTCGCGGATCCGGTTGGGGAAGGGGAAGAGGATGGGCGTGCCGTTCCGGCCGGGGTTGGTCGGGTTGTCGGGGAAGTCGTCGGCGGCCACGATGATCCGCCGGACCTCGCCGGCGAAGGGGAGCCGGAGGTCGAACAGGTTGAACCCGTAGGCCGGGAGGATCGAGGCCCTCGCCCCGCTCGCCCCGTCGCGCAAGGTGTAGACGATCCGACCGCCGTGGTCGACCTTCTCGACTTGGAATGCCATGGCCCGGAGCCTCCAGGGTGGGGGTTGCCTTCTCCCGCCCATTCGACCGTCGACGGGATCGGATTGCAAATGGCCGACGGCCGCGTAAGATCGGATTCTCCGCCAAAGGCCCTGCCCCGACTCGCCCCCCTGCCAAGGACCGGACCTCGTGCCGACCCTCCCCGCCCCGACCCTCCAGGACTTCGCCGCCCGCCTGTTCGTCGCCGCCGGGGTGCCCGAGGGTGACGCCTTGGTGGTCGCGGCCAACCTCGTCGGGGCCAACCTCCGGGGGCACGACTCGCACGGGGTCCTCCGGCTCCCCCAGTACGTCGACTTCCTCCGCAAGGGAGACTATCACGCGGGGGTCGACCTGGCGATCGAGGCCGACTCGCCCGGCGTGGTCGTGGTCGACGGGCAATGGGGCCTCGGGCAGGTCCAGGCCCACAAGCTGCTCGACCTGGTGATCGCCAAGGCAAAGGCGCTGGGGATCGCCTCGGGGACCGGCCGGAACATCGGCCACGTCGGGCGGCTCGGCGAGTATGCCGAGCGGGCGGCGGCCGAGGGCCTGATCCTGATCGCCACGGTCAACAACGACGGCGCGGGGCAGCGGGTCGCCCCGCCGGGCGGCCTGGAGCCGAGGCTCGGGACGAACCCCCTCTGCGTGGCGGTCCCGACCGACGCCGAGCCCGTCGTCCTCGACTTCGGGACCAGCGTCGCCGCCGAGGGCAAGGTCCGGGTCCATTACTTCGACGGCAAGCGGCCGGTCCCCGAAGGCTGGCTGCTCGACGCCGAGGGGAAGCCGACGACCGACCCCTCGGCGCTCTACGAGCCGCCGACCGGCTCGATCCGGCCGATGGGCGGGACCCAGGCTTACAAGGGGTTCGGCCTCGGCCTGGTCCTCGACATGCTCGCCGGGGGCCTGACCGGTGGCCGGGCCTGCCACCCCGGCGCCGCGGCGGCGAAGGGGAACAACGTCGTCTTCCTCGCCCTCGACCCCGCCCGCTTCGCCGGCCTGGATGCCCTCATCGAGCAGTCCAGCGGCCTCGCCCGCCACGTCCGCGACACGCCGAAGGCCGAAGGAGTCGCCGCCATCCTCCTGCCCGGCGACCCCGAGCGGATGATGCTCGAATACCGCTCCGTCGAGGGAGTCCCCCTGGACGAAGGCCAGTGGGCCCGGCTCGTCGAGCTGGCCGGGACGCACGGCGTCGACGTGCCCGAAGTCGCCCACGCCGGGCGGCCCCGCGACCCGTCGAAGGTCGCCGAGGCTTGAGGGGGCCGTCAATCTCAAGCGGCCGAGAAGTCTTCCCAGGAAAGGCCCAGGCGACGGAGGGCGCCTCGGATCGTCCCCAGCTTCAAGTCATCGCCGCCCCAATCGGGCACGGCGACCGCCTGGCCGTTCTCGGGGTTCAGCCACTTCCGATGCGAGCCGCCGCCCGTCCTGGGGAGTTCCCGACAACCGAGCTCGAGCAACTTCCTCTCGACGTCTCGATACCTCATGGAACGCCGATGACCAGATCCGCCCGAACCTCGCCGGCCTTTCCCGAGATCGTCAGGCTTGGCGGCAAGGGACGCCCGAGATCCCGGTAGATTTCGAGGACGGCCTCCAGGGCGTCGCGGACATTCTCCAGGGCGTCCTCGAAGGTGTCGCCCTCGGTCAATAGTTCCGGCAGCAACGGCGAGGTGACCGTGAAACCGCCCTCGGGCTGGGGCTCGAAGACGAGGGGGAGTTTGTAGTGCATCGCCGTTCCCTCAAGGTCCAACCTGCGCTCAGCGGCCCGCCTGGCGGATCGTCAGGCTCGGCCGGTGCGGGCCGGCGAAGGCGGCGACCACCTGGGGCAAGGCGGCCAGGTGAAGGTGGACCAGGCTGCCGACGGCGTGGTGATGGTAGTAGAAGTCGCCCGCGTCGGAGAGTCGGCCGAAGCCCGAGGCGCAGTGACAAAGCTCGGCGGTCGGCCTCAGGTCCCAGCGGTTCGCGTGGTACCCGCGAACCTCGGTCCCCCTCGGGGCGAGCCAGGTGTCGCACTGGAGGGTGCAGGAGACCGGCTCGGGCGGGTTGATGACGGCCTTCAGCTCGGCGTCGAAGGGGAGGATGCCGACCCCGGCGACCTCGCGGCCCTCGAACCGGAGGGACCGGCCGAGATAGGCGGTCCCGCCCCCTTCGGAGTAGATCCGCCGACCCCGGTAGACGTGCGAGCGGAGGGCGCTGATGAGGCTGAGGTTGGCCGCCAGGGCGTCGGCATGGCGGTCGGGGAAGCCGCAACCGATCATGACGAGGTCGACGGCCTTGGGGAGGTCCTCGCTCCGCAACGGGGAGAACTCGACGAGGTCGGCGCCGAGGGCTTCGAGGGTCTCCAGGGTGTCGGGAAAGTAGCCGCCGAAGGCTTCGTCCTGGGCGTAGGCGACCCGGAAGCCGGGGCGCCCCGGCGGGCCCTCGTCCGCCGCCTCCAGGGGGAACGGCCGGGAGAGGGCGAGGGCCTTGATCGCCGCGAGGTCGGCGAACCGGAGGAAGCTCCGGGCGAGCGCGTCGATCAGGGCGTCGCCGACCGGGCCGTTGCGGGGCGAACCGGCCAGGGCCCGGCGGACCTCGGGGAGGGCCTCGACGGCCCCGATGACCGGCTTGCGGGTCAACATCCGCACGGCCGAGGCGATCCGGGGGAAATCCTCGGGGTCTTCCAGCCCGTCGATGAGGACCGCGTCGACCCCCGAGGGGAGGCCGGCCAGGTGCAAGCCGTCCCAGCTCGGGCAAGAGAGGAGGGCGACCGTGGGGAGGTCCAGCGCCCCGGCGATCGGCCGGAGTCCGCCGGGGCGGTCGTGGTGCTCGCAGCTCAAGGTCGCCGTCGAGTCCTCCAGCGTCCCCTCGATCAGCGCAAGGTCGGCCCCCCGCGAGCCCCGAGCGAAGACGGCCCGGCAGACGTCCGGCGGCATCAGCCAGGCGTCGAGGTGGCGGCCTGGCAGGCCGGTCGCCTGATGGACCGCCTCGGTCCCCGTCGGGCAGGCCCGGGCCCGGAAGTGCTGCACCCGCCATCGTTGCGAGGAGAGCCCCGCCAGCAGGCCGAGGCTCGCCGGGGAAGGTTCCGGGCCGCTGCCGGGGACGGCCAGGGCCAAGCGTGGGAGTGCCATCGTGCTCATTCCGGGCCAGACCGCGGGGAAGAAAGGAGGACGAGCGAGCGGCCGAAAAGTCACCCGACGGGAGGGCCTTGACGCGGACGTGCAACCCGCTCTCGGACGCGAAATAGGGCAACGGGGCGGGCGGAAAGGTCCGGCGAAATGGGCCTCGACCGGGTGTGATCCGGGTCGATCGATTCACCGGCAATGATAGGGCCCGTCGGCACCCCGTCAAGGCCGCGCCCCCCCCTCCCGTGACGCTTTTTCCGGCCGGCGGATCGACCCGACCGCCCGCCCTCCACCGAGGATTTCCGGGGCCGGGCCGCGACCCCGGCCGGGCTCCCGCCTACAATAAGGGAGGACGAGCGGCGACGCCCGTCGGCGACCGCGGACCTCTCTCCCCAAGCCCGGCGGTGGACGTGATGCCCTACGTGTTCTCCAAGATCGAGGACGCCCTCGAGGCGATGGCCGATGGCCGCGTCGTCATCGTGGTCGACGACGAGCGGCGCGAGAACGAGGGCGACTTCGTCATCGCCGCCGAGAAGGCGACCCCCGAGGCCGTCGAGTTCATGATCACCCAGGGGCGCGGGCAGCTTTGCATGCCGATCATGCCCGACCTCGCCCGGCGCCTCGAACTCCATCCGATGGTCGAGACCAATACCGCGCCCCACCGGACCCCCTTCACCGTCCCGGTCGACCTCGCCAGTTGCCGGACCGGGATCAGCGCCGAGGAGCGATCGCGGACGATCCGGGCGATCATCGACCCGGCCACCCGCCCCGACGACCTCGCCAGGCCCGGCCACCTCTTCCCCCTGGTGGCGATGGAAGGCGGCGTCCTCCGCCGGGCCGGGCACACCGAGGCCACGGTCGACCTCGCGCGGCTCGCCGGGCTCCAGCCGGCCGGCGTCTTGATCGAGATCCTCGATGGCATCCACGTCGCCAGTCGCGAGCGACTCCACGAGATCGCCTCGACCTTCCGCCTGCCGATCGTCTCGATCGAGATGCTCATCGGCTATCGCCGGAGGCGCGAGAAGCTCGTCCACCGCGCCGGCGAGGCCGAGCTGCCGACCCGGTACGGCCGGGGCCGGATCATCGGCTACCGGGTCGACCACGAGCCGGCCAACGAGCCGGTCGCCATCGTCATGGGCGACCTGAAGTCGGTCGAAGCCCCGCTCGTCCGCATCCACTCCTCCTGCTTCACCGGCGACCTGCTCGACTCGCTCCGCTGCGACTGCGGCGACCAGCTCCACCTCGCCTTGCAGGCGATCGGCGACGAGGGCGTCGGCGCCCTGATCTACCTGCCCCAAGAGGGCCGGGGGATCGGCCTGATCGAGAAGATCCGGGCCTACAACCTCCAGGACCAGGGGATGGACACCGTCGACGCCAACCTCGCCCTCGGCTTCCAGGCCGACCCGAGGGATTACGGGGTCGGCATGCAGATCCTCCAGGACCTCGGCCTGAGCAAGGTCCGGCTCCTGACCAACAACCCGAAGAAGACCGACGCCTTCATCTATCACGGCCACGGCCTGCAAGTCGTCGAGCAGGTCCCCATCGTCGCCCCCGATGAGGCCGACCGCCGGGCCTACCTCAACGCCAAGCGCGACAAGATGGGCCACCTGCTCCCGGTCCTCGATCCGGCCCGAAATCCGGCGCCCAACGGTTCCGTGTGATAGGTTTCCGGGTGGCGTTGGGAGGATCGCGGAGGGACCCGCGCCTCGACGCCGCCCGACCTGTCCGACGGAAGGAGTTGTGCCGTGAGACCAACGGGAATCGCGCTGATCTTGCTGATGGGCGCCGGGGTGCCGGCCGACGCCGGGATTTTCTCCCGGTTCGCCGCCAAGCAAGAGCCGAGCATTTTCTCGCGGATGAACCGGCCGCATGAGGAAGAAGTGCCCGGCGGCCACCCGCCAAACCTGGTCGCGCCGAACGGGGTGGAAGTGCCGGCTTGGGCGTCGAAGCGGATGCGGGAATCGCCGGTTCCACTCTACGGAAAGTCGTGGGGTCGTCGCCCCTGGGCCCTCCCGCTGTCGACCCAGGCCACGCCTTCGGCCGTCTGGGCCAGGGCCGACCAGCTCGGCTTCGGCGCGGGGCCGATCCCGGGCTACACTAACGACTACGGCGGCGCGGGGAACTACCCGATGGCGCACGTCGGCAAGGATACCGTCAACGGCTGGTATCCCGGCACCGGGGTCCGAGGTCTCTTCGCGCCGCCGGCCGCTTCGGTGAATGGCGGCAGGCTTGGTGCTTATCCCTACATCACCGGGGCGACCGGCTATTGATCGGGTCGCCCGAGAGTTTCACTTCCGGGCCGGGTTGGCCAGGATCAGGCACCAGTAGGGGACGCCGTCCTCGGCGGTCGCGTAGCCGGTGCCGATCCTGGCATACTTCCCGAGGACCTGATCCTTGAGGCCCTGGCTTTCAAGGATCACCTTGACCATCGCGGTGGCGTCGGGGTGGCCGCTCGCCGTGGTCATCGCCAGGTCGGTATAGGCCTTCTGGTCGACCCCGTCGAAAGAGGGCGTCACGCCCTGGCCTTTGGCCTTCGCCAGGACCGCTGCCTGGACTTGCGAAGACTTGCCGAGCTTCTCGTCGACCTGGAGTTCCCCCAGCTTCGCTTCGGCCCTCGCCGCGTTGATTTGCTTGACGAGATCCTTCGAGGCTTCGGCCGGGTCGAGTTTTGGCATCGGCGTGCCGAAGTCGGCGCACCAGTAAGGCTTGTCGTCCTCGCCGACGACGCGGGCCAGGCCGATCTCGGTGAATTCGCCCATGATGTTCTTGCGGTGGCCGGGGCTCTCCATCCAGCCCTTCATCACCTGCTCGATATCCTGGTAGCCGACCGCGACGTTCTCGCCCGTCCGCAAGTAATGATAGCCCGCTCGGGCGACCCGCTGCTCGGGGGTCGAGTCGTCCGAACCCTGGTGGGACATCAGCTTGCGACCGGCCATGTCCTTGGAGTGGGCGAGGGCCGCGTCGGTCAGCTTGCTTTCGAGCTTCAGGGGCGGGAGCCCCTCCGCCGCCCGCTCGCGGTTGTGAGCCTCGACGAGTTGCCCGAGGATCGGGTCGGGCTTCGGCAAGGGCGCGTCGGGCGCTTGCGCCCGGGCGAGGACCGCGAAAGTGAGGGCGAGGGCGAGGGCGCACGCGGTCGGGCGTCGGGTGATTCTCATGCGTCCATTGTTCGCGGGCGGGTCGGCCGATTCAAGCGGCTGGAGTCCCGGCCCCGGTTCGGGTAGAACTCGAAAGGCCGACTGACCGACGCCCGGAGGACCGCCATGCGCCTCGCCCTTCGCCTCGCCCTCGGCCTGACGCTGCTCAACGCCGCCCCCGCGACCGCCCAGGAGCCGAAGGCGCCGGCGGTCTCGCCCGAGGCCAAGGCCCGGCTCGACGCCCTGATCGCCGCCTATCGGGCCTTGCCCGCCTACGCCGATCACGGCGAGGTGACGCTCGTGGTCAAGGTCGGCGATCGCGAACTCAAGCAGGTCCAGGCGGCGAGCATCGCCTTCGCCAGGCCGAACAAGCTCGACGTGCGGACGAACCTCGTCCGGGTCGTCTCGGACGGCTCGACGGTCACGTCCAGCGTCGCCCCCTTGAAGAAATACCGGGTCGAGCCGGCCCCGAGGAAGTTCGCCGAGTCGTCGTTCCGCTCCGGGCCGCTCGGGTCGGTCGAGTTCGGCGGGATCGCGGGCCTGCCCCTGGTCCACGCCCTCAGCCTCGCGATCGGCGACGACCCCCGGCGGCTGATCGAGGACTTCTCCCCCAGGATCCTCGTCGAGCCCGACCGCGAAGTCGAAGGCGTCGCCTACCACGTCCTCCGTCTCGACGAGTCGGACAACCACGATTGGCGTTACCTGATCGACCCGAAGACCGGCCTGCTCGCCGCCATCGAGCTGGTCGTCGAGGGCGATGCCCTCAAGTCGTCGATCGCCGGGGGCTCGACCCACGTCGAGTCGCTCCGCTGGTTCCCCGGCGCGATCTCCACCGAGGTCCCCGGGGCCGACACCTTTGCCTTCAAGCCCGAGCCGGGCTTCACCCCGATCGGCAAGCTCGAAGCGGCCCCGGCGGCGAAGGCCGAGTGACTCCGGCGTCAGGCCGGCCGGTCGGCGACTTCCTTGGCGACCATCGACGGTTCGACCACGGTCTCGTCGATCGCCGCGCCCACCATCGAGGGGGCCTCCTCCTCGACCTCCCGGACCTGCCGGAGGTTGGCCAGGTAGACGCAGGCGCTGACGGCCCCGCTGCCGTACATCAGGATGCGGAAGGCCATCATTGCGATGGCCCCTTCGTGCTGGTTGACCATCTCGAAGAGCTTGCCGCTGATCCCCTCGGAGAGCCCGAGCGCCCCGAACGGGAGCGGGACGGCCGTGGTGAAGAGGGCCAGCGGGACCATCAGGTAATGCTCGACCAGGGTCGGCAGCTGGGCGAACAGGGCGAGGCTTGCCGAGTAGAACGCCAGCACGTAGAGCCCGTGGACGAAGGTGGAGACTCCGAGCAATCCGATCACCCGGCCGAGCGCCTGGCGATAAGAAAGGCCGATCGCCTCCAGCTCGCGGACGACCGCCTCCAGCTTCCCCCGGCCGGCGACCAGCCGGTTCAGCGGGCGATAGAGGCCCGGCGAGAAGATCACCGTCAGGCCCAGGATCCCGCAGGCCAGGGCCCCCCAGACGATCGCGATCAGGACGTGGACCTGGGGGTCGACCGACCGCCACGAGATGGCCCCGGCCACGCTCGCCAGCAGGATCAGCCCGAGGAGGCCGAGGATCCGGTCGAGGACCATCGAGGCGACCGCCTGCGGCTTCTTCTCCGGCTGCATCCGGCAGAGGAACGCCGCCTTGATCACGTCGCCGCCCACCGCGCCGGGGATCACCAGATTGAAAATGTTGCCGATGAACCCGAGCCGGACCGCGTCGCGATACGAGAACGTCAGGCCCTGGGCCCTGACGAGCTGGTGCCAGCGGAAGAACGTGATGAGCAAGGCGACGAGGTAGATGGCCATCCCGACGCCGAAGAACCGGTAGTCGACCGGCTTGGCGAAGACCTCGGCGATCTTGGCCCGGTTCTGGTGGATCACCAGCCCGAGCAGGCCGAAGGCCACGGCGAAGAGCAGGAGGTTGACCAGCAAGGCCCGCCTGGGCGATCGGGTCGCGTTCATCGGAAAGGCTCGGGTCGGTGTCTGGTCGGTCCGTCCGGGTGCGTCCCCCCAAGGATGACATTCGGGACCGGGGCGGATCAAGCGTCAATCCGACCGATCCCTCAGAGCGACCCCTTGGTCGAGGGGACGCCCCGGCCCCTGGGGTCGGCCTCGGAGGCGTCGCGGAGGGTCCGGGCCATCCCCTTGAAGATCGCCTCGCTGACGTGGTGAGTGTTCCGCCCGTAGTGGAGCAGGACGTGCAGGTTCATCCGGCCGTTCACCGCCACCGCCTGCCAGAAGTCGGCCACCAGCTCGGAGTCGAAATCGCCGATCTTCGGCGCGGGCATCGGCGCCTGCCAGGCGAAATAAGGCCGGCCGCCGAGGTCGACCGCGCAGGTCACCAGCGTCTCGTCCATCGGCAGGACGACGTGCCCGTACCGGCGGATCCCCGCCTTGTCCCCCAAGGCCCGGTCGATCGCCTGGCCGAGGCAGATCCCCACGTCCTCGGTGGTGTGGTGGGCGTCGACGTGCAGGTCGCCGGTGCAGGCGACCTCCAGGTCGAACAGCCCGTGCCTGGCGAAGAGTTCCAGCATGTGGTCGAGGAACCCGACCCCGGTGGCGACCGTCGACCGGCCCGACCCGTCGAGGTCGAGCCGCAGGCGGATGTCGGTCTCGCGGGTCTTCCGCACGATCTCGGCGCTTCGAGGCTCGGCCAAGGCGTTCGCTCCTCTCCCGGGTGGTGGAAGGAGCATCGTAGCAACTCACCCTTCAAGCCGGGAAGGCATCCAGGAGGCGGTCGATCTCGGCGTCCGTCCCGACGGTGATCCGCAACCCGTCCGGCAGGCCGGGATAGCGCATCAGGCGGACGAGGATCTTCTTCGCCTTCAGGGCCTCGTAGGTCTCGGCGGCGGGCGGCCCGCCCTGGCACCAGACGAAGTTGGCGTGGCTCTCGGGGACGTCGTAACCCCGATCCCGCATCGCCCCGGCCAGCCGGGCGCGGGTCGCCTTGATCCGGCCGGAGGTCGCCGCGAGGTGGTCGCGGTCTTCCAGGGCGGCGACCGCGCCGACGAGGCTCAAGGTATCGCAGTTGTACGAGTCCTTGACCTTGATGAGCCCCTCGACCAGTTCCGGCCGGGCGATCAGGTAGCCGAACCGCAGGCCCGCCAGGCTGTACCCCTTGCTCAGGGTCCGCAGGAGAACCACGTTGGGATGGTCGGCGATCAGCCCGATCGAGTCGCCCTCGGCGAAGTCGACGTAGGCCTCGTCCACGACCAGCGGGCAATCCAGCCCCCCGGCGATCACCCCGAGTTGACTGACCGAAAGCAAGGTGCCCGAGGGGCTGTTGGGGTTGGCGATGAAGGCGAGCCGGGGACGAGCCCCCGCGAACCGGGATGGATCGAGCGACCAGTCGGCGGCGAAGGGGACCTCGACCGACCGGGCCCCCTGGATCTCGGCCAGGGTCTTGTAGAGGATGTAGCTGGGGGTCGGATAGGCGACCACGTCGCCCGGCCCGGCAAAGGCCCGAGTAAGGATCGTCAGGAGGTCGTCCGAGCCGTTGCCGGCGAGGATCATCCCGGGCTCGACCCCGTGCAAGGACGCCGCGACCTTGCGGAAGGCGAGGCCGACCGGGTCGGGGTAGAGGCGGAGCCGGTCGTTCAGCGCCCCGGCGATCGCCTCCAGGACCCTTGGCGAGGGGGGATACGGGTTCTCGTTCGTGTTCAGCTTGGTGAACCCGCCGTCGCGAGGCTGCTCGCCCGGGGCATACCCGGCCATCCGGTCGACGTGGGGGAGGAAATATCGGCTCATCGCGGGAAATCCGGGGAAATTGAACCGCCAAGACGCCAAGGTCGCCTAGGTCGGAGAGAGGGGGGAGGGGAAAGATGAGCGGGGATCGATTCGGGCCCGGGG
>JAABUK010010508.1_pt1 | contig 12325 bp, 14 predicted proteins | sample 5559141 | NCBI WGS metagenome assembly JAABUK01 (sample SAMN10711869, study PRJNA513367) | rock metagenome | isolation source: Antarctica rocks | place: Antarctica: Victoria Land, Pudding Butte nord | collected 2016-01-03
TGACCAGCCTTCCCGTGACCAGCCGTCCCGCGACCAGCGCTTCCGCGAGCACGTCGAGCAACGCAGCGTCGTCATGCTCACCTATCTCAACTCCCTCCCGCGGGCCGCGCCCTTCACGCTCATGCTCGCGTTGCTGTTCGCCGGGCTGCTGACCACCGGCGTGCTCGCCTTTGCGGCGCTCAGCCTGGTCGCGGTCTTCCTCGGGTGGCTGCTGTATGTCGGCTGGCCGCTCATGTCATCGGCGGCGCGGGTGCTGCGGCTGGGCTCGACCCTGCTGGTCGGCACGGTGGCGGTCAACCAGTTGCTCCGCTGAGCCAATAGTGACAATGATTTTCATTCCGCGCTAGGCTGGAGAGCGTGCCGGTCCTCTTCGCGCTGTCGACTGTGCTCTCCACGTTCGCCGGTGGCCTGTTCGCCCTGCGGCGCAACGACAAGCTGCACTTGATCCTTGGCTTCACGGCCGGTGTCCTGCTCGGCCTGGTGGCGTTCGACCTGCTGCCGGAGGTGTTCGACCTCGCTCAGGGGCGCACCGCGTTCGGCGTCCCGGCCGTCATGCTGACCTTCGCAGCCGGGTTTCTGGCGCTGCATGTCGTCGAGCGCACCGTCGCGCTGCACCCGGGCCATGAGCACGAGTACGGCGACCATCACCATCCGAGCATCGGCCTGGCCAGCGCCATCGCCTTGGCGACGCACTCGTTCCTCGACGGGGTGGCGATCGGGCTGGCCTTCCAGGCGAGCCGGGCCGTCGGCGTGACCGTGGCGGTGGCGGTCGTCGCCCATGACTTCGCCGACGGGCTGAACACCGTCGGAGTGATGGCCGCGCACCGCAACGGGCGCCGGCGCACGGTGATCATGCTGGTCATCGACTCCCTCGCCCCCGCCTTCGGCGCCCTCGCAACGCTGTGGTTCAGCCTGCCCGACTCCGCACTCGCGCTCTATCTCGGCTTTTTCGCCGGCTTCCTGCTCTACCTCGCGACTGGCGACATCTTGCCGGAGGCGCACAGCCGGCACCCGAGCCGGCTGACACTGGTGTGCACGGTCGCCGGCGTGTGCCTCATGTGGACGGTGGTGGGGCTGTCGTGACCCGGCAGCGGGATGCGGTGCTGGCTCTCTTGGACGACACCGAGGAGTTCCGCAGCGCGCAGGACCTGCACGACCTGCTGCGGCAGCGCGGCGAGCGGGTCGGGCTCACCACGGTTTATCGCGCGTTGCAGTCAATGGCCGATGCCGGCGAGGTCGACGTGCTCCGGCCCGCGGGCAGCGAGGCGGTTTACCGCCGCTGCGCCAAGGAGGCGCATCACCACCACCTGGTCTGCCGGACCTGCGGCCGGACGGTCGAGGTCGAGGGACCGGCGGTCGAGCGCTGGGCCGACCGGACGGCCCGCGAGCACGGTTTCAGCGACGTCAGCCACACCCTGGAGGTGTTCGGCCGGTGCGGCACCTGCAGCGGCTGAACTCAGCGGGCGGAGCCGAAGCGGCGGTCCCGGTCGGCGTAGTCGGCGCAGGCAGCCCACAGGTGGCGGCGGTCGAAGTCCGGAAAGAGGGTGTCTAAAAACGCCAGCTCGGCGTACGCCGACTGCCAGGGCAGGAAGTTCGACGTCCGCTGCTCCCCCGACGAGCGAATGAACAGGTCCACGTCTGGCATGTCCGGCTCGTCGAGGTAGCGGGCGAACACTCGCTCGTCGACCTTGTCCGGGTTGAGCCGGCCGGCGGCAACGTCGCGGGCCAAGGCACGAGCGGCGTCGGCGATCTCGGCCCGCCCGCCGTAGTTGACGCACATGGTCAGCGTCAGCACCCGGTTGTCGCGGGTCAACTCCTCCGCGATCTCCAGCTCGGTGATCACGCTGCGCCACAGCCGCGGCCGGCGGCCGGCCCAGCGCACCCGCACGCCGAGCTCGTGCATCTCGTCGCGCCGGCGCCGGATCACGTCGCGGTTGAAACCCATCAGGAAGCGGACCTCCTCGGGCGACCGCTTCCAGTTCTCCGTGGAAAAGGCGTACGCCGACAGCCAGCCGACTCCGAGCTCGATGGCGCCCTCGACGACGTCGAACAGGGCGGCCTCGCCGCGCTCGTGGCCGGCGGTGCGCGGCAGGCCGCGCGCCTTGGCCCAGCGCCCGTTCCCGTCCATGACGAGGGCGACGTGACGCGGTACGCGTTCGGCCGGGACATCCGGCGGACGGACGCCCGAGGGGTGCGGGCGAGGACTGCGGCGAGGGGGAGTCCCCGGCGGGGGCCCGGCCACGACTAGCACCGCTCGACGTACGGCAGGGAGCGCAAGCCGCGCTCGAGGTGCCACTGCAGGTGCGCGGCGACCAGGCCGGAGCCCTCCCTGCGGATGGCCGGCTCGCTCGCATCTGCGACGCCCCACTGGCCGCCGAGCAGCGCGGCAAGCAGCAGCACGGTCGCCGGCGCCGGCGACACCGACCCGCTCGGCCGGCAAGCCGGGCACATCACCCCACCGCCGGCCACGGAGAACGCCCGGTGCGGCCCCGCTGCACCGCACTTCGCGCAGTCGTCGAGCGCCGGCTCCCACCCCGCTACGGCCATGGCACGCAGCAAATAGGCATCGAGCACCAGCCGCGAGTCGTGCTCGGCGTCGGCCAGGGCGCGCAGTGCACCGATCACGAGCAGGAACAGTCGCAGCGACGGCTCCTGCTCCTCGGCGGTCAGCCGCTCGGCCGTCTCCAGCACCGCGGTCCCGGCGGTGTAGCGGGCGTAGTCGCCGACCAGGTCCGTACCGTAGTTGCGGACACCTTCGGCCTGATTGACAATGTCGAGCGACCGGCCGGCGTAGAACTGACAGTCCACGTGGCTGAACGGCTCGAGCCGCGCGCCAAACCTCGACTTTGTCCGCCGTACGCCCTTGGCAACCGCCCGGACCCGACCGTGCCGGCGGGTTAGGACCGTGATGATCCGGTCGGCCTCGCCCAGCTTCTGTACGCGCAGGACGACACCGTCGTCGCGGTACAGGGTCACCGGACCATCCTCCCCTGCGGGGCAGATGACCTCCACGACTCGCCGACGAGCGGGCCGGAGGGATGCCGGCGCCGGCTAGAAGCCCAGCCGCTGCAGCTGCTTGGGGTCGCGCTGCCAGTCCTTGGTGACGCTCACGTGCAGGTCCAGGTAGACCCTCGAGCCGAGCAGCGCCTCGATCGTCGCCCGCGCCCGGGTGCCCACGGACTTCAGCCGGATCCCCTGATGGCCGAGCACGATCCCCTTCTGGCTGGGCCGCTCGACGTGCACGGTGGCATAGATGTCGACGAGGTCGTCGCGGCCCTCCCGCGGCCGCATCTCCTCCACGGTGACCGCGAGGGAGTGCGGCAGCTCCTCGCGCACTCCCTCCAGCGCCGCCTCGCGGATCAGCTCGGCGACCATCACCTGCTCCGGCTCGTCGGTGAGCTCCCCGTCGAGGTACAGCGGCGGCGACTCCGGCAAGCGCGCGGCGAGCAGGTCCGCCAGCAGGTCGACCTGAAAGGCCGAGACCGCGCTGACCGGCACGATCTCGTCCCACTGCAGCAGCCCGCCGAGAGCCAGCAGCTGCTCGGCGACCTGCGCCGGCGGGGCCAGGTCGGCCTTGGTCAGCACGGCCACCTTCGGCGCGCGGAGCCCAGCGAGCTCGGCGGCGATGAACCGGTCCCCCGGCCCGACGCGCTCGTTGGCCGGCACGCACATCGCGACCACGTCGACCGTGGACAGGGTGGCCCGGACCACGTCGTTGAGCCGCTCACCCAGCAGAGTGCGTGGGCGGTGCAGGCCGGGGGTGTCGATCAGCACCAGCTGGCCGTCGGGCCGGTTAACGATGCCGCGTACCGCGTGCCGGGTGGTCTGCGGCCGGCTGCTGGTGATCGCCACCTTGGTGCCGACCAGCGCATTGGTCAGGGTTGACTTGCCGGCGTTGGGCCGGCCCACGAAGCAGGCGAAGCCCGACCGGCTCGGCAGCGGTGCGATCACCGAACCATCGTGCCGCATGGAACAAAGACTTGACAGGTTCCAGAAAGGGCGGTTGGCTAGGGCCGATGCCCGACCAGCTGACCGACTCGCTCCGGGCCGCCGGCCTGCGCGTCACCGGGCCACGCATCGCCGTCCTGGAGTCGCTCAGGCAGCAGTCCCACATCTCGGCCGACACCGTCGCCACCCAGACCCGCAGCCGGTTGAGCACCGTGTCCACCCAGGCGATCTACGACATCCTGCACGCGTTCACCGCCGCCGGGCTGATCCGCCGGATCGAGCCGGCCGGCAGCGCGGTCTATGAGACCCGGGTCGGCGACAACCACCACCACGTGGTGTGCCGGGTGTGCCATGCCATCGCCGACGTTGACTGCGCGGTCGGCGCGACACCGTGCCTGGACCCCTCTTCCACCGACGGCTTCGTCATCGACGAGGCCGAGGTCACCTACTAGGGCCGGTGCCCCGCGTGCCTCACCCATCCCCGCCCGCCCGCAGAAAGGCAGTTGCCATGACCGACACCACCGACCGCCAGCATCTGACGACCCGCCAAGGACATCCGGTTTATGACAACCAGAACCAGCGAACCGTAGGTAGTCGCGGCCCGGCGACGATGGAGAACTACCACTTCCTGGAGAAGGTCAGCCACTTCGACCGCGAGCGCATCCCGGAGCGCGTCGTGCACGCCCGCGGGTTCGTCGCCCACGGCGAGTTCGAGGCGTACGGCACGATCGGCGACGAGCCGGCTGCGACGTACACGCGGGCCAAGCTGTTCCAGGATCAGGGCAAGAAGACCCCGGTCAGCATCCGGTTCTCCACCGTCATCGGCGGTCGGGACTCCTCCGAGGCCGCCCGAGACCCTCGCGGCTTTGCCGTGAAGTTCCGCACCGAGGACGGCAACTGGGACCTGGTCGGCAACGACCTCGCCGTCTTCTTCATTCGCGACGCGATCAAGTTCCCCGACGTCATCCATTCCCTCAAGCCCGACCCAGTCACCTTCCGCCAGGAGCCCAACCGCATCTTCGACTTCATGTCGCAGACGCCGGAGAGCATGCACATGCTGTCCTTCCTGTTCGGCCCGCGGGGCATCCCGAAGGACTACCGGCACATGGACGGCTTCGGCGTGAACACCTACAAGCTGGTCAACGCCGAGGGCAAGGGCGTGCTGGTCAAGTACCACTGGAAGACCCAACAGGGCCTGGAGTCGCTCACCCAGGAGCAGGCCGACCAGATCCAGGCGACGGACCTCGGCCACGCTTCCCGCGACATCTACGAGGCGATCGAGGCCGGCGACTATCCGCAGTGGGAGCTGCTCGTGCAGGTGATGGACGACCACGACCACCCAGAGCTCGACTTCGACCCGCTCGATGACACCAAGACCTGGCCGGAGGACCAGTTCCCGCTGCGCAAGGTCGGCATGATGACGCTGAACCGCAACGTGACCTCCCATCACGACGAGAACGAGCAGATCGCCTTCGGCACCGGCGTTCTCGTCGACGGGCTGGATTTCTCCGACGACAAGATGCTGGTCGGGCGGACCTTCTCCTACTCCGACACCCAGCGCTACCGGGTCGGCCCGAACTACCTGCAGCTGCCGGTCAACCGGCCGGCCGACGAGGTCGCGGTCAACACCAACCAGACCGGCGGGCAGATGTCCTCCGGCCGCGACCACGTCGGCGCCAACCCGCACATCAACTTCGAGCCATCCTCGGTCGCCGGGCTGCGCGAGGCGACGCCGGCCGGGCCGGACTACGAGCCGATGATCAGTGGCCCACTCACCCGGTCGGCGATCGACCGGACCAACCCGTACGGCCAGGTCGGCCAGCGCTGGCGCGACGACATGGACGACTGGGAGCGTGACGACCTGGTGCTGAACCTCACCACCTTGCTGGGCCAGTGCGACAAGGCCATCCAGGAGAAGATGGTCTGGCACTTCACCCAGTGCGACTCCGAGTACGGCCGGCGGGTGGCTGAGGGACTCGGGGTGGACCACGACGCCATCAAGGACGCCATCAAGGAGGCCGTCAAGGAGACTGTCAAGGAGGTCGTCACGGAGGCCGTCAAGCAGGTCGGTTAACCGAGAGCATGGCGGCCGGCTGGGAGGAATCGCTCCCGGCCGGCCGCGCTATGTCCTGGCCGAGCCGTGCACCGCGCCGTCGGTCGCAGCAAGCAGCACCGGGATGCCGGCGCCGAACTCCGCGAGCACGGCGAGGTCGCGCGGATCGACCGTCTCTGCGGCGGTGACCAGGGCTGCTGCCTCGAACCGGCGGGCGCCGCTAGACACCGCGGCGACGACCGCCGCGCGTAAGGCCGATGTGGCCAGGGCGGGGTCAGCGTGTTCCACCGTCGCGGCGGCGTAGGTCCGGCCCTCGGCGTCGCGGACTGCCGCCCCCTCTGCGACACCGGTGCGCGGGACGTAGGCGCGCAGCCGGGCGGCCCGGGCGAGCACCACCAGCTTGGCGTCCTCCGGGTCGGCCCCGCCGGCGGCCGGAAGTGGCTCAGGCATCTGCCGCCGCCTGCACCTGACCGGTGGGCGTGCGGTCGGCTCGCAGCGCCGGTAGCCGGCGGACCAGCACGGTGTCGATCCGGTTGCGCCGCCCACCGACGCTCTCAGCAGTCAGCTCCAGTCCATGGGTCTGCACCGATGCCCCGGGAATCGGGACCCGGCCCAGCGCCTGTGCCAGCAGACCGCCCACCGTCTCGACTTCGTCGGTGGGGATCGCGACGCCGAACAGCTCGGCGAGGTCCTCGACCGACAGGCGGGCAGTCACCCGGGCGGTGCCGTCGCCGAGGTCGGTGACGGTGGGGCGCTCGGCCACGTCGTACTCGTCGGCGATCTCCCCGACGATCTCCTCAAGGATGTCCTCGATGGTGACCAGGCCGGCCGTGCCGCCGTACTCGTCGATGACGACAGCGATGTGGATGCGTTGGGCCTGCATCTCCCGCAGCAGCTCATCCACCGGCTTGGACTCCGGAATGAAGGTGGCCGGCCGCATGAGCTCCTCCACCCGCAGCGGCCGCTCACCCTCGCGGACGTCCTGCGACCGGCGTACCAGGTCCTTGAGGTAGGCCATCCCCACGACGTCATCAACGTTGTCGCCGATGACAGGTATGCGCGAGAAACCCGACCGCAACGCCAACGCTAGCGCCTGCCGGGCGGTTTTCTGGCGCTCGATCCAGACGACCTCCGTCCGCGGCACCATGACCTCGCGGGCGATTGTGTCCCCGAGCTGGAAGACCGAGTGGATCATCTCCCGCTCGCCGTGCTCCACCGCACCGCCCTGCTCTGCCAGGTCGACCAGCTCGCGCAGCTCGACTTCGGAGGCGAACGGGCCCTGCCGGAACCCCCGACCGGGGGTGATCGCGTTGCCGATCACGATGAGCAGCCGGGTCAGCGGTCCCAGCGCCCGGCCCAGCCACAACGTCAGCCCCGCTGTGCCCAGCGCCACCGGATAGGCGTGCTGGCGGCCCAACGTCCGCGGGCCGACACCGACGATGACAAACGTCACCACCGTCATGACCCCCGCGGCGATCAGTACCGCCCGCCAGGCGACGCCGAAGCGGTCGACGCAGACAACGGCTACCAGCGTGGTGGCCAGCAGCTCCGCCCCGACGCGCAGGAGTAGCAGCAGATTGATGTGGCGCGCCATGTCGTCGCAGATGGCGCGCAGGCGGCGGGCACCGCGGACCCCCTCCCGCTCCAGCTCCCCGACCCGGGCCCGGGAGACCTGGCCCAGCGCCGCATCGATCATCGCAAAGAAGCCGGCGAGCGGCACGAGCAGCAGCGCGCAGACCAGCAGGACAATTGCCGACGACGACACGGTCAGCTCCCCCGGCGCCAGGACGCGAGCAGCCGGCGCTGCAGCTCGAACATCTCCCGCTCGGTCTCCGGCGCGTCGTGGTCGTAGCCGAGCAGGTGCAGCACTCCGTGCGTGCACAGCAGATGCAGCTCGTCGGCCGTTGAGTGTCCCGCGTCGACCGCCTGGCGCTCGGCAACCGCGGGGCACAGCACCACGTCGCCGAGCATGGACTGCTCATCACCCACGACGTCGGGGCCCGGCCCGCGGGCGTCGAGCTCGTCCATCGGGAAGGCAAGCACGTCGGTGGGACCCGGCTCGCCCATGAAGCGCTGATGCAGCTCGGTCATCGACGGCTCGTCGACCAGCCGCACGGCCAGCTCGGCCATCGGGTGCACTCCCAGCTCAGCCAGTACATGACTGGACAGCGCCGACAGGGCCCGCTCGTCGACTGGTGTTCCGGACTCGTTGGCGACGTCGACGCTCATCGGGTTTATCGGCTCCGCTGTCGACGGCCGCGGCTGGCCGCCGGCGCCGGGGCGTCGTTGGCCTCGTCCCAGCGCTCGTAGGCGTCGACGATGTCAGTGACCAGGCGGTGGCGTACGACATCGCTGCTGTTGAGCAGCGAGAAGTGCACGTCCTCGACCCCATCGAGGATGTCGCGAACGACGCGGAGCCCGCTGCGGGTGCCCGAGGGCAGATCGACCTGGGTCACGTCGCCGGTCACCACGATCTTGGACCCGAAGCCGAGCCGGGTGAGGAACATCTTCATCTGCTCCGCGGAGCTGTTCTGCGCCTCGTCGAGGATGATGAACGCGTCGTTGAGGGTGCGCCCCCGCATGTACGCCAGCGGGGCCACCTCGATCGTGCCCGCCTGAATCAGCCGCGGGATCGAGTCCGGGTCGACCATGTCATGCAGGGCGTCGTACAGCGGCCGCAGATAGGGGTCGATCTTGTCGTACAGCGTGCCGGGCAAGAAGCCCAGGCGCTCGCCGGCCTCTACCGCCGGCCGGGTGAGGATAATTCGGCTGACCTTCTTTGCCTGCAGTGCCTGGACCGCCTTGGCCATGGCCAGGTAGGTCTTGCCGGTGCCGGCCGGCCCGATGCCGAAGACGATGGTGTGGGCGTCGATGGCGTCGACGTAGCGCTTCTGGTTCAGCGTCTTGGGCCGGATGGTGCGGCCGCGCCGGGACAGGATGTTGAGCGTCAGCACCTCGGCCGGGCGCTCCGCACCGCCGCTGGCGAGCATGCCGGCGGTCCGGCGCACCGAGTCGACGGTGAGCACCTCGCCCTTGTCCAGCAGGGTGACCAGCTCGTTGAACAGGTCGGTCGCGACCTGGTTGTCGGCTTCGGTGCCGCTGATGGTGATCTCGTTGCCACGGACGTGGATGTCGCTGCGCAGCGCGCGCTCCGCGACCCGGAGTAACTCGTCGGCGGAGCCCAGCAGGCTCACCATCGCGTGCGACGGGGGAACGATCAGCTTGGTGGTGGTCAGCGACGGGGGGCCGCTGCTGGTGGAGATGTCGGCCAAGGTCGGCTTCCGGGTCGGTGGTGGGACATCGACGATGGTACCCGCGCCGGGCCGACCTGGGGCCCCGCTCAGCCCGGCGGCCAGCCCATCATGCGGCCACCGAGGACGTGGAGATGGACGTGGGGCACGCTCTGCTGGCCGTCGTGACCGGTGTTGTAGACCAGCCGGTAGCCGGCGCCGGCGATCCGCTCGTCTTCGGTGACCTGGGTCGCGGCGCGGTGCAGCTCGACCAGCAAGTCGGGGTCAGCTGTCGCGAGCGCGGCCGCGTCACGGTGGTGCGCTTTGGTGATGACGAGCACGTGGGTCGGGGCCTGGGGCACTATGTCGCGGAATGCAAGGGTCCCTCCGCTGTCGTGGACCACGGTCGCCGGCACGTCGCCGGCCACGATGGAGCAGAACAGGCAGTCGGGCATGCCGGGATGGTAGGCCGGTCACCCGCTTGCCGTCCTGGTGTCGCGCGGTCAGGCCCAACGGCCGAGGCCGGCGGAGAGGACGGCCAGGGCGGCCGCGCCGGCCGTCGACGTCCGCAGTACCTCGGAGCCGAGGTGGCACGCGTGGGCACCGGCGGCGACGAACAGGGCCAGCTCCTCGGGCGACACGCCGCCTTCTGGCCCCACCACGAGCACCACCTCGCCGGCGTCGGCGTGGTCGAGGGCGGCGAGAGATGACGGTCCCGCCGGCTCGAGGACGAGGCTGACGCCGGCGCGGCCGATGCGGGCCGCGACCGCGGGTGAATCGGCGAGCGGCGCGACCGTCGGCAGCCACGACCGCTGGGACTGCTTGGCCGCCGCTCGCGCGGTTGCCACCCACCGCTGGCGTCCACGCTCCCCCCGCTCGCCGACCCACCGGGTGACCGAGCGGGCGGCCGCCCAGGGAACGACTTCGTCCACCCCGAGCTCAGTCATCAGCTCGACGGCGAGCTCACCCCGGTCGCCCTTGGCCAGCGCCTGCACCACGACCAGCCGAGGCGAGGGCGGCGGCGTGAAGGAGCGGCTTTGGACCGCCAGGGAGAGCGTGGCGCCAGCGACCGCAGTCACCACGCAGGAGGCGAGGCCGCCGCGGCCGTCGGCGAGCACGATCCCCTCGCCGGCAGCCACCCGCCGGACGCGGGCGGCATGGCGCCCCTCCTCGCCGGCCAGCACGGCGGTGTCGCCGGCCGGCAAGGCTTCGACCAGGAACAGCGGGTCGCTCAGCGACTCCCCCTGAGCCGGGAGAAGATCCCGCCGCGTCCCGCCGGCTCCGGCCGCTCCTCGTCACGCAGCTTGGCCAGCCGGTGCAGCAGGTCCTCCTGCTCGCCGTCCAGGTGGGTCGGAGTCGCCACGTTGATGTGCACGTGCAGGTCGCCGCGGACGTTGCCGCGCAGCCGAGGCACTCCGCGGGCCCGCAGGGTGATCACGGTGCCGGACTGGGTGCCGGCGACGACGTCGACGTGCTCCTCGCCGTCGAGCGTGGTCAGCGGCGTGCTGGCGCCGAGCGCGGCGGCCGTCATCGGCAGGGTGATCTCGCAGTGCAGGTCGTCGCCGTCGCGGGTGAACGTCTCATGGCGGCGCTCGCGGACCTCGACATAGAGGTCACCGGGCGGGCCGCCGCCCGGGCCGACCTCGCCCTGACCGGACAGCCGGATCCGCATGCCGTCCTCGACCCCCGGCGGCACCTTCACGGTGATGGTCCGTCGGGTGCGCACCCGACCGTCTCCCGCGCAGCTCGCGCACGGGTGCGGGATGACGGTGCCGAAGCCGCCGCAGGCGCTGCACGGCCGAGAGGTCATGACCTGGCCCAGAAAGGACCGTTGGACGCTCTGCACCTCGCCTCGACCGCCGCACGACTCACACGTCGCCGGATGGGTCCCCGGGGCGGTGCCGGCGCCGGTGCACTGCGGACAGAGCGTGGCGGTGTCGACCGTCAGCTCGCGGCTGACCCCGAACGCCGTCTCGGCCAGGTCCAGGTCGAGCCCGATCAGGGCATCTGCGCCCTGGCGGGTGCGCGACCGGGGGCCTCTTCCGCCGCCGCCTCCACCGAAGAACGCGTCCATGATGTCGGCGAAGCCCGTGGCGAAGGGCGCGCCGGCTCCTCCGCCGCCGCCCGGCCCGAGCGGGTCGCCGCCGAGGTCGACGACCTCCCGCTTGGCGGGGTCGCTGAGCACCTCATACGCCGCGGTGACGTCACGGAACCGCGCCTGCGCGTCGGGGTCGGGGTTGACGTCGGGGTGCAGCTCGCGGGCCAGCTTGCGATAGGCCCGCTTGATCTCCTCCCCGGTCGCATCGCGGCGCACCCCGAGCAGGGCGTAATAGTCCTTGGGCGGCACGGTCAGTACGTCCTCACTGGCGGGCCAACAGCTCGCCGACATAGCGGGCGACGGCGCGTACGGAGCTCATCGTCGCGGGATAGTCCATCCGGGTCGGGCCAAGCACGCCCAGCCCGGCCAGAGTCTGCGTACCGGAGCCGTAGCCCACGCTGACGACTGACGTCGCCCGCAGCCCCTCGACGGAGTTCTCCTCGCCGATGCAGACCCGCAAGGTGCTCACCGACTCCGACTCGCCGATGAGCTTGAGAAGCACGACCTGCTCCTCGAGCGCCTCCAGCACCGGGTGGATGGTGCCCGGGAAGTCCAGGGCGCTGCGGGTGAGGTTGGCCGTGCCGGCGAGCATGACCCGCTCCTCGGGATGCTCGACCAGCGTCTCCAGCAGCACGGTGCCCAGCGACACCATGACCGGCCGCAGCTCGGTAGGCACGGCATCGGGCAGCGACTCGACATGGGCCGGCGCCTCGGCCAGCCGGCGGCCGGCCAGGCCCGCGTTGACCACCGACCGCAGCTCGGCGACCTGGTCGGCGCCCAGCGCGACCGGCAGCTCGACCACCCGTTGTTCCACCCGTCCGGTGTCGGTGATCAGCACCACCAGCAGCCGGTTGGCGGTCAGCGGTACCAGCTCCAGGTGGCGCACCGCGCTGCGGGACAGCGCGGGATACTGCACGACCGCGACCTGCCGGGTCAGCTGGGCGAGCAGCCGTACGGTGCGCCGGACGACGTCGTCGAGGTCGATCGCTCCGTCGA
>JAABUK010010509.1_pt1 | contig 12323 bp, 19 predicted proteins | sample 5559141 | NCBI WGS metagenome assembly JAABUK01 (sample SAMN10711869, study PRJNA513367) | rock metagenome | isolation source: Antarctica rocks | place: Antarctica: Victoria Land, Pudding Butte nord | collected 2016-01-03
GGGTCGGGGGTCCTGATGACAGGACTTGACATGGTGCACATACAGATGTCAGAAGTCAGGACAACTTTGGGCTGCCCACCTCACACATGCCAGTTGGTCTCAGGGATGGCAACTCAGCAAGTCAATCTAGCTCAGTGACAGTTGAGTGGTCCCGGGGTTGAAGTAGTCACCACTGTGAGCAGTGGTAGCTAGTTCAACATCAGGCCCACGCAAGTGGGGCTCAGCTAGGCACTTGCCAGTTTGTCACCCTTCAAGCCAACTGGCGTGGGTGACGCAGCACATCCTTCTTCCTTCCTCTAGCAATCAAAGAACTTATGGGCAGTTCCCCTCCTGCAATAGGCAAGCTTCTTGCTGTAATAGGCAATTCCGTTTCGGCAATAGGCAACTGCTGCCAGTCAGGGAGCATGGTGATGCAGGTGCCAGACTGGACCAAGGACAATGCAGCTGGGCGCAAGATCCTGCAGCATCACGGCCTGCAAGTCTTTGAGTCTCCCATCCACCTGGAAGGCGGCTCCATTCACACTGACGGCGAAGGGTAAGCTTCTGCCTGCGCTGCCTTTTGGATGCTGCCTTTTGGATGCCTATGCTCTGGTCACAGCTTCTCTGATTGCTTCTGTGCTGCCTGAAACCCCTCCACAATGAAGAAGCGCGTGTTGACTGTTCCCAGACATCTCTGAGTTTAGATTTCCAGTGTAGGGATGACGTTTCTGAATTGAAATAGGTGTTTTGGGAGTGAAAAGAGCTTTTGAACGCTTATGCTCTGGTCATGCCTTCTCTGTTTGCTTCTGTGCCAGCATGTCCTCATCACAGCTTGCGCTGACACCTATCTTGCGGCTTTGCACCCTTTCAGAGGACACCTGCATGTCTTTGTGCATGTGCTGTGCCTGCTAGCTAAACTTTGAATGTTTGAAAACGACGCTTGCTGCAGATAAGAAAATGCAAAACGTAGGCTGTTGCTTTTGCGTCTGTATGTACGCATGTGCATGACCAGTGTTGAGGTACCGTTTGGTACACACGTTTGGGGCCATGCTTCCTGTGCTGCCGTTCATCTTTGTCTTCATGCAGACTTGTCTTCTTCTTCATGCACGGTAGTCTTCTTCTTGTGCCTTGCAGAACCCTGATCTGCACAGAGGAGTGCCTGCTGCACCCCAGCAGAAACCCCTCCCTGGGCCGGGAGGGTATTGAGAAAGCCCTCAAGGAGTACCTAGGGCTGAAGAAGATCATCTGGCTGTGGAAGGGCATGGCGGGAGATGATGCCATTACTAATGGCCATGTGGACAACTTGGCGTGCTTTGTGAGACCGGGAGTGATTGCGTTGTCATGGACCGATGATGTCAATGATCCTCAGGTGCTTACTCCCCTCCCTTGCATCAGCATTCATGTCATCAATCATGTGTCACTACTAGCTATTCCTACCAGCTGCATGTTTGATGACATGTGTCTGGCCATGGATGTACCTCTTTCCAGATTAGAAACTGAGGAAACTCTGAGCTCAGACTGCACGCTGGCATGTGTTGTGTGGCATGATTGCATAATTTGTCTCGTTAATGTCATAATTGTCAAGATTGTTCAAGATTGCACTGGATGATGGTGCTGTCTGGTAAGTAAATGATGATGACTCATCACCCATGGCAGACTAATCCAGCTTTTGATCTGAACCTCGTTCCAGTCTGCTAGACTGTCGGTATTGTGCTGAGATGTGTCTGTCCTGCGTGTGATGCCTTATGCTGATGTCTGTCTGTCTTGCGTGTGATGTGTTGTGCTGATGTCTGTCTGTCATGCATGTGATGCAGCATGAGATATCGAAGGACGCCTACAACAGGCTGACCAGCACGCCAGATGCCAAGGGCAGAAAAATAGAGGTCATCAAGGTTCCAGTGCCATACCCCCTATTCAGGACACACAAGGAAGCCAACGGTGTTCATGTGAGTGGTTTCCCCTATTCGTCGATGTTATTGTTATTATTGTTATTATTATCATTATCCACTACAGATATTTCAGCTAATCGTCCTTGCTTTCCTATTGCTTCATCAGCTAGGGTAACAACGTTACCCTTTGTCTCTTTGTCCAGAGGACCTTTGTTCTGCATGAGGTGACTGGGCACACAAAACATTGATGTAATGTTAACCTTGAACCGAGGGTTCGAGACCTATAGGGTGTATGACACTGGTTATCAGACTATTTGGCTGGCTAAAACGTTGTCATCTCTCTCTTGGGACAATTTGCAGGATCTGTTCTTGTTGTCACCTGATGCCTGAATACAGTAGGCCAAATGCAGCAAATACGTTTGCAGCTAGCAAGCAGGCACATGTTCTGTAGTTCCAGGACTGTATACTAGGGCTGTACATATGTGACTCTAGTGGGGAAGACTCTTGCTCGGTCAGCTGTTCTGTAAGCTCAGTAACTTGTTCAGTAAGCAGCAATCAGAATTTTGTTTCACTGAATTGGTGTGTGCTATGTGCAGCCTGACCACATTGAGAAGGGTTTCTGCCCCAGAATTCCAGGAGAGAGGCTGCCAGCATCTTACATCAACCACTACGTAGCCAATGGTGGTGCTGTTGTGCCTCGCTTTGGTGGGTACTCAGCTGACAGAGATGCAGAGGCAGTCAGAGTTCTGCAAAAAGCGTACGGTCCTGAGAGAAAGGTGGTCAATGTCTTCTCCCGGGAAATCTTGCTGAATGCTGGAAATGTGCACTGCATCACCCAGCAGAATCCTGCTCCCAGAAATTGAACCTGAGACTGAAATGCACCCACGCCTGGTGAATATTTACAAAGGCTCAGTTTGGGCACAACAGTCTTCCAATAGGTCCTGCGTAATGAACAGTCTTCAACGCTTGAAGTCGTAGTTCTGATGAGTCATGTGTTATTCCCTCCCTTTTTGTGTTGGTGTGTGCTCTGAGACAAGCTCAGACAAAATTCATTATCACAAGAAACAGTTGGCCACCGCAGGTGCTTGATACTGTTTATGTTGTGACAGCTTAGCCTTCTGTCTGTTGGTGTTGGGATTACATTCAGGAGCCAGATCGTATGAGCCACGTCTATGATTACCTATACTGAGTAGACTTTGGCCCATGTAGACTGAGATGCATGTGCATAGGTTCACGTCTGTGAGTGCCAACTGTGAACAGACCTTGAGCCGTGTAGACGAGCATGCAGCGTCGTCAAAGACGTGAAACACAACCATGTAACGACCGTCCACTGATCGTGCATGTGTTTAGACTGTCTGTCACTCTGGGATGTACATAAGCAGAGAGTGCGAGCAATGACAATGTTGCAACAGGCTGATGTGCTGCCATGCATCTACACATGTGAAGCAAGATTCGTAATGAATGCTACAAGTCTTCCGTCATTTAAACGCAACTTGTTGCTCCAGACCTTCTATAACGATTGAGTCACAACGTCATGAGGCACAGTAGGCAAGGCAAAGCTGTGTCCGATCAGAGGAAGATTGCACGCTACTATTTGACCTGTAAGCTTTGCTGCACATGTGCAGTGAATATGCTGCACACATTTCCGATGCTCACAAGTTCCTGGCATCTCTGTTGAGCTCAGCTTTGTATGTGAATGTGACTCAGACTGGCAGACAAACTGGCGCTGACAGCACATGATGCAATGCAGCTTGTTTGAACCACGTACAGACCAAGGCAACATGAGTATAAGGTTTCACAAAGCAGCTCTGTGCTGTTGAATTGTCGTGGATGTTTGCAGCTGTGAACCAGACCATGCTGAGTAGTAAACAACGCCAAAAACAAACAAATGCAGCAGCACTGCATATGCCACCACAAAGAAGCGCACAGCTTTGTTAGCCAGCATCAACCTGCACAGCAACATGGCACACATTGTCAGTCATGGAGAGGCTGATACACAGCAAACATGCTTCAAAGAGTTAGCAAAAGTGGCCCTGTGCATTTGTGGTAGCCAGCCTTGAAGTTGCTTCAAGCCTGACATATCACATTTATTGATGCTGCAGTTGCATGTAGTTGCAAACCTGCAGCACACAGCTGAGCTGCAGCGTCTGGATCACAGCAGGACTGCAAGTGCAAGGAAGTGCTGCATATTGCAGATGCAGTGTTTATGCATAATAGCACAATGCTGTGCAGCAAGACTCATGTGCTCTCCAACAGGCTGCCGCACAACAAAGGCTGTGCTCAGCTTGTAATGCCCATTGGGCACAGCAGAAATGCACAGCACAGAAGTGTATATGTACATGACATCACTTTGTGCCTTGCCTTCTACGAATTCAGGTTGTGATAGGGATGACAGACATGCAGGGCAGCGCAAAGAAGTAGAAGCGTGCCTGGAGCCAGACAGCAGCGCTCTATCATGCAGATTCAGCTTATTGACATGCGACTCTGTTTCATGCTGCTGAAACTCCACAAAAGGATTCAGCCGAGCTTCATACGCCTGCATCAACAGCCATGCAAGTGTTGCCTGTCATCTAATACATCTCCACAATGCAGAGACCGGTTACTGTCCCCAGACATTTCTCTATTTAGATTTGTAGATTAGGGATGATGTTTCTGGGATGAAATAGAATTTTGGGATTGAAAAGAGCATCTTCCTGGAACTCTTCCCGAAGCACTTGATCCCTTGAGTGCCCAGAACGGAACAATTCACTAGACTGGAATCGGACCAGATGTTGTCCACGTTCCCTGGCAAAGTTACTGCAGGCTTTTCTAACACTGGCCCAAAGGTGGTCCTCCATAGTACTCTTACAGCACACAAGATGGACCGGAACTTGACCCACAGAAAGCTCAAGCCATGAAGCAAAAAGGATAGACATTCCCTGAGTAGTTAAGGCTGAGGGGCGTGCCCTTGTCATCCTGTTGCAGTCGGCCCTTTGAGTAAATGGGAAAACAATACTTAAACTGAGTGTTTGAACATCAGAACGTTTTCAGAGCCAGCATGCAATCTGTGATACCATGGCAGCATGGGTTTCACATGTCAGCAATCAACCAGACCTTCAACAGCTCACGTCGACCATTCCGACTTGCACTGATGAGGCGCAGTGCTGAATTTGTGGGAGAGTGCTGGAGATGCTGGAATGGCTCTAAGATTTTGGGAAGGGAGCATACTAATTCTCAGAGCAGGATGTGACCATTAACATTGCTGACAGGTTAGCCTCATGCACTGAAGACATGCAATGACGCACAACGGAGAAGCAGGCGACCTTTCTGTATTTGCGATCTGACCCCACTTTGCCCCCTGCCTCTTGATCATAGTCATCTTCGTCACCTCCACCAAAGCATGTTGCACGCCTGAACACCAAAATGCAGTTTTGGTAAAAGGGAGATCATGTCTACATACTGTCTATGAAAAACAGGGAAAACCAAAAAGATGACATCTTGACTTTTGGCAGTGCTGGCTGATCATCAAAGGCAGTGCATTGGCAGGCAGGCTTGCAAACTTTCCTGGGCAACCCTTTACCAACATCTGATTCAATCACAATGAGCAGTGTTTGGGGCTGAAGTGGAGAAGTACAGTGCAGCCATGAAGCTATTCACCGTGGTCCACACAGACAACTGCAAGTGAGGCATCAGTCGGACTCCAAAATCAGCAGACAATTGTCAGTCTGCTTGTTGAGTGAGTGAGTGAGTGAGTGAGTGAGTGAGTGAGTGAGTGAGTGAGTGAGTGTGGGAGTGAGTGTGTGAGTGTGGGAGTGAGTGAGTGAGTGAGTGAGTGAGTGAGTGATGGAGTGAGTCAGTGATGGAGACAAGTGAGCAGCTAGAGTGGGTGAGTGGCTGACTGAGTAAGGCCAAAACTATCCAGTCTAGCTATTGGGAATTGAGGCAGTACTCACTCTCACACTTACTCCCAAACTGACTCCCACACTCACTCACTCAATACTAAGCAGACTAGAACAGAGCAGTGGGATCTGGGGGAGCATGATGAAAAAGCAGACCTGCGAGTTCGGGTCCTGGCTGCTGGGCCTTGGTGCGGCGCTGGAGCCTCCGCTTGCCCACCATAGTTTACGGAGAAGGGTCCACATGACATGCGGTGGGCCTGTTGTGCCTGTACCTGAAACATCTCCACAATGTAGAAACGCATGTTTACTGTCCCCAGGCGTTTCTGAGTTTAGATTTCTAGTGTAGGGATGGCGTCTCAGAATTTGACATTTTGGGATTGAAAAGAGCTGCTGAACAGCGCTTCCTGACACAACAGCAATACATCTGAAACATGGGCACTGCAGTCTGCCATCCCTACCTTGGGTTGTGCAACGCCAGCATCATCAACTTGCACAACGCTGATCAGGCCTTCGCTGCTGCTGGCCTGTCTGTTGGAGCTGTAGCGCTGCAGGTAGCGGATCTTCTCATACAGGCTCACATTGTCTGCCTCCTTGACTGCCAGCTCACCCTGATACTGCTGCACCTGCGTTCTGCACGTGGCCACTTCTTCTTCCAGCTGCGACACCCTGTAACAGCAGTCAAAACGGCGTCAGATGCCCATTTGGGGCTTGTGAAGCTTACTTCCTCCAACTGTGATACCCTGTAACAGCAGTCAAACGGCAGACGCCCACTTGAGGCTTGTGAGGCTTACTTCCTCCAACTATGACACCCTGTAACAACAGTTAGACGGGATCAGACACCCATTTGAGGCCTTGTGAAGCTTACTTCCTCCAGCTGTGACACCCTGTAACAGCAGTCAAACGGCATCAGATGCCCACATGAAGCTTATGATGCTCAAGGTGCTGGTCTGCTGGTTATATCTCTCTGTCTTGAAGCTGTAACATCTTGCAACGGTCGTCAGACAGCGTCACATGCCTGTTTGAGGCCATTTGAAGCTTTGATGTGCTGGTCTGCCTGTTGTGCTGTCAGCTATTGACTTGCAGATAGTCCCTTGGGTCACTCAGGAACCACACTGCTTAGCGCTGGTTCTTGTCGGCCAGCTTGCGTTGACATTGCTGCAATTGCGTTAATAGGCTGCCATCTGCCAGCTCAAACAGACCCTTCTGCAGTGACATACAGACGCACACAGACCCAACACTGGGCAAGTTTAATGATCTGTGTGTTGCTTAGGACTATCCCCCTTGCAAGGCACTTGACATGGGCCAATGAAGCCACACATTACACTGTATTACTTTGTAACTAGATTGCAGGGGCTGGTAATTACCGTGCACGAAAGCGATCACGCTGACTGGTGACGATTCCCAGAAGCCTAGGCTGCAGATGTGTGCCAGCTGCTTGGCTGGCTGGTGTGCCTGCAGTGTCGCTGCCCTGCACACCGTCAGCTTCTGCATCCACCTCCTCTATGATCTGACTTTCAGGAGACAGCGAGGTGCTGACTGAGCTGCATGACAAGTAAGCAGGTTTCACCATACACAAGGGCTGCAAGTCACACGTGTACTGCGCTGTGTGCAGCAATGCTGCTATCTTGCACAGACGTTCTATGCACATCTGCAGAATTTCACATGCATCTGCAATTCAGTCGCCAAGATCCTAGTGCCATAAGCCAGCAGCCAGCAGATTCAGAAGAAGTGCACACAAGTGCAGCTATGAAGCAGAGCCGACCTAAGCTGATATCAGAATTTTCTCTTCACTGAGTTATACACGCTTAGGAGATTCTGTCACTGTAGCTGGTGTGCCAGTGCTTACTGTGCATCAAGTCTTGTTTTGAGTTGCTTGAAGAGTGCCAGTGCTTACCTGTGCATCAAGTCCATCTCCAGCTGCTTGATGAGGGCTTTCTGATGCGCATCATGGGACCTGGCTTTCTGAAGCTGCTGCTGCAGGTCTTGTATGTCACCCTGCTGCTCTACGGCACTGTTCTTCAGCTTTGTCAGCTCTGCATTCAGCTTCCTGTTTCGCTCCTGCAAGCCAGTGCCATGTGTGGTGCCTGAGGGGCTGTATAGAAGCAGACTAAGCGAAAAGTTTACATGAAAACATCAAGTAATAAGACTGAGTGACACTTCTCAGGGGAAGGACTAAGCAAACAGATGCCTGTCATCTGGCTCAAGACATTTGGATGTACCTAATTCCACAATGCATCACTATTTGGACTGATGCTATTGTAACAAAGAGCAAAGATCACCGCGTAGCTGTGCTCCCAGCCATGCATCATCGTCGTGTGGTGATGCAATTGTCAGCAGTGCCACATGGCAACACTGCTCAAAGTGTTACAGTGCAAATGCCTTTGGGCAAACGTGTGACTGTCGGTGTTACAATTGAGTGTGCCGAGAACAGCTTTTATATAAGCTAAGTCTAAGAATATCTGCAAAGATGAAAGCACTGTGGAATACAGCACCGGTGAGATACGTTACCTGCCAGATATGTTACCAGTAAGATACGCTGCCTGTCGGTGAAAACATCTGCAGGCTTTGTTATCTGTAGGGGAACTTACTAGTGAGACATGACACCTGCAGAATACGATGCAGGTAACAGACCGCATGTTAGCAGGTAAGTTACATTCTATACGGTGTGTTACTGCTGACCAGTACAAGCTATACGGTATGTTACCTGCAGGATACGATGCAGGGTGGAAGAAGTCATGGTGCCCCCTGCACTTGTGGGCCTCTCCCCTTGTGGGGCGTCCCAGCCTTCTGCTTCTTCAGGGCTGTCCACCATTGCTTGCAACATGGTGATGCGCTGTTGCAACCTGCAGCAAACCACTGAAAAGCCAATTGGCAAAGCAACCAGAAGGTGATTGGAAGGCATGTGGCTGACAATACAAAGCGGTTGGTTCAGAAACGTCATCCCTGCACCGGAAGCCTAAACTCAGAAAGGCGTGAGGACAGTGAAAACAAGTTTCTACATGGTGAAGGTGCTTAGGCAATGTCAACTGCATCTTTGGCTGGGAGGTCTGCATAGCTGGCTGATCTTTTTGCCCCTGTGATAGTGCTAGGAACTGCTAGCATTGATGTCGGCAGACTCCCATATGTGTAGCAAGGTTGATGAAGGCAGTGCCTTGACTGCGCATGAATCCACAAGCAGCATATGGATTCATATGCGGTCAAGGCACTGCGCTCACCAAGCTTGCTAAACACATGGGAGGTTGCTGACATGAATCCTAGCATTTGTCAGCACAACATCAAGGACTAACAGAACAGAACAGACAGACAGACAGACAGACAGACACTGAGTGTATGTACTGTGATGCCAATAAGTGTATCTGCTTCTGCTTGTCCTGGCTCGTCAGCTGTGGTGATGAAAGGTCTGAATCTCTGCAGCTATGGGCACGGGTGTGCAAGCTGTCAAAAGCTTTGCAGCATACCTTTGCAGCTCTTCAGGCTGAGGGCGGCTGGCCAGCTCCTCTTGTGTGGCATTCAGCTGTTGTTGAGTGCTCTCCAGATCTTGCTGCAGTCGTGAAGTGTCTTCTGCATGACTCGCCTGGGCAGCCTGCACCACACAAATGGGTCCAGGCATATTGACTTGGGCAGCACGCTATTTTTTGTCATTTGTTCAAGCCTCCATGTCTTCCCCCAACGTCAGGAGCAGACCTGAGCGGCTGCCTGTATGGGTTCCTGTTGTGGCAACTAGCGCATTGACTGCAGCCTGAGTTGGTGTGGAACAAATCAGGCTGGACACGGTCATGCCAATATGTTCAATTATGGCTGATGCTGTTGCGCTGCATAAGCTCACACAAGAAGCAGGAGAATGATGCCTTCTTTGCCAACAACACTGCTGCGGTTATTGCATGTCAGACAGGAGTGCTCTTCTAGGTGCCATTGCACAAGCATCAGATGACAAACACAAGCTTGACCAGCACCATGGGAAACAGTTGCAGTTCCTTCGTTGGAACATTGGAGTACATTCTGAGCTTTTATGAAGGCTACTTGCAAGAATTCCAACAATGAATGCAGGTTTCTGCATCCATTAACAATACCTACCTGGAGCAGCTCCTCACTCTGGGAAATTTGCTCCTGCAAAGCTTTCACTTGAAGCTCAGACTCAGCAGATGACGCCTGTGGGACAATACTGGTTTGCTGCTGTGCATCCAAGCGCTGCTGCAGCTGGTCCTTCTCACGCTTTAGCGACCTGCAGACACATGTTCAAGAACGCCTTACAAACAGGAAATGCAAGCCTTGCATGATGGGCACATAGGCGGCCTGCTGCGTCTCCATTGCCTCCGTGTAACACAGGATTTGGGTGTGCCAAATGGCAGTCTCATCAGACTTGGGTGTGTGATTTGGTCTTGCACATTCACATGTGTGTCAAGCCCTGATGAACATATCACCAACAAAATCTAAACCCTAATGTGTAATGTATAGCATGATAGGATCCACATTGCCTTTTGGCTTTCAGCAAGCTTGCTTTGGCTCATGCGCTGGTCAGGCTGTTGGCACAATGGCTGTGTGACATGTGTTTTCATAGCATGCCATCGTCATCTTCGTCATCAGGTCCATACAGCATCTTGGCAACATGTCAGATCAGTACGTTGTGAACTGAAACATGCAATCTTACCACAGACACACAATGTTGCTTGCAACGCCCCACTTGCCTGAGTTTTTTGTGGGCCTCCTCCAAGTCATTGGCAGCCTGTTCAGCTTCGTGCTGCCTAGAAGTCTCCCTTTCTTCCTTCTGGCTGGTCAGCTCAAACAGGGTGTTCTGGCTTTTGTTGTGCTCAGCCTGCGCGTCAACATGCACAGCTCATTCAGCAGGGTAATTTTCAAGGTACGCTGCATTGTGCGCTGCTCCATAGTCACTGCCAAGGATCATGACTTCTGTCTGTGTCTTTGCACACAGCATGACAGCAATGTACCAAGCAGCAGTACAGCAGCATTGACCAGACATGCTGACAGCACTGAGCAGGCATGCATGTGGGAAGCACAAAGATGCATGGCCCACATGCGTCAGCTGAAACATGATTGCCATGGCAGCATCCACTCAGGCAGCAAAAGAGCAACAACGCAGGTATGCAGGCCGCCAGACCTGGCATAACTGACCTGTACTTTCTGAAGTTCAGCTTGCAGCCGCTGCAAGTCTTCCTGCAGTCTATGGGCCTGAGCCTCATGCTGTTGAGCATGCTGCAAGGAATTATGCAGATCTCTGTTGGCTTGCACCTATGACAGTAAACAGCAGCCGTGTGTGTCAACAACGTCAATGGACATGCCATGCATGCAAGTACTGCAGGATGTCTGGAGCATGATGCATTTGTGGTCACCGATTGTTGAGTGGGCTAAGGTTTGCATAGGACAGCAGGTGGCAGCGCACACATCACAAGGCAAAACATGGCAGCATGAAAGTGCTTGCCTGAATTGTATTTGGTTCTGCATCTCCGACACTGTTGCCTCTGCTTGCTCTAAGCGAGCTGACAGCTGTTGAACTTTAGCATCATCAACCTTTGAAGACTCAGCTTCAAGCTCAATCTGTCTGTTCTGCTGCTGAAGAGCTGCATGTAAGTGACATCAGCTCCAGGGGCATGCAAACTTTTGTGGTGACAAGTAGCAATGACTGATAAGGTGCAGGCTGTTCACTGATCACATTGGTTATTGACTGATAATTGATCAAATCAATGAGTCACTGATCACCAATGACATTGATTGTTTATCATAGCCAATATAGATAGTGGCACAATGCACAATTCTTCTGAGTCGCTCATGAGCAGGGGTGCAGGGGTACTGCAGCAGCTTGCATACCATCAACAGATGCCTTGAGTGCTCCAGCAGCACTCAGAAGAGGGGTTGGATCAGGAGCACTGCTCAGAATTTCTGCAAGATCTAGAAATGCAGCTTCTGCTAGCTGAGCACGCCTGCGTGACAATGAACAAGTGCTTACTTCTGCTGCTACCTTTGGCAGCACATCTGCTGCAAGCATGCTGCCCACCTTTGCAAGCTTTCAGCATCATCCTGCTCCAAGCTCAGGTTCTGCAAAGATTGCTTCACTTCTTCTAAGGAACCCTTGCGCTTGTGCAGGTCAAACAGACGCCAGAAAGCCACCGTGTTCTGAGCATCAGTCAGTCCTGCATAGGCCGTCGATTTGACACATGACAGAAGTATGTATTGCTGCTCAAATTATGATCGACACGCATTGCTCCCTGGCATGCAGCACCTTTCGGGGCCTGTGATGGGTACTCATCGACAACGCTGGCTGCTTGCTGTAAGCCGGACACAACCCGCTTCTCCAGACCAGTCAGCACTTTACCAAGACCTTTGTCAAAATACTGTGATTCGAATCCGAAGGTGTCCATCCGGTTGATCCAGACACACCGGCTTTAGTAAATCAGAGGCGACTGCAGGACGAGCTGCTACTGGTGTTTCGCAAGTGTATCACAAAGCTGGAGATCTACAACGCTCCCTGCTTTCCAACCAGTGTCGCAATGCCCCCTCCGGTGGGACAGCCATGACTGATCAGAGCTCTTCATCACAGCAGCATGCTGTGACAGTGCAGATC
>JAABUK010010511.1_pt1 | contig 12323 bp, 16 predicted proteins | sample 5559141 | NCBI WGS metagenome assembly JAABUK01 (sample SAMN10711869, study PRJNA513367) | rock metagenome | isolation source: Antarctica rocks | place: Antarctica: Victoria Land, Pudding Butte nord | collected 2016-01-03
TCCCTTTGCACACTGACGCACCACTCCACCATCCCTGTACTTCAGGGTGGTGCCCCTGAAGAAAGGCTTGAAGCCTCTGACCTTGAGGCCCAAGAAGTCCGAGGACAGGCCCTTGCGCTGTTGCATGTGAGGTCCTCATCCAAGCGAATGTGGCTGGCTCTGAGGCGACTGGAGGCCTTGAAAGCTCTGTGCTTAGCTGACACTGTGGTAAGCTCAACCAGAACTGCCCTCGGCTTCTTCTGAGCTGCTTTCCTTGTGCTTTTATTGAGCACAACTGTCACCTAACTCTCTGCACTGCCATGCCTGCAGGACTCAGCCTGTGTACCCAGTAGCAGCCATGACGTTTGCATGAATGGCTACACCATCTTGGACAGATAAGGGCATGTATGCAGCAAGAGTGAGGTGGTGTTACTGACTTGTGTCAATATTGGAAGTCTCGCAGTACCTTCTAAAGTCAGAAGTATAGTGTGCCAGCAGTGCCAGCCTTAACATTCCCACAGCAGCTCTCTGGTCTAACTGCAGCTCAGTCTCACAGAGCAGCAATGAACACAGCTGCACTTGTTTGATTGCCCAGATGCAGGCAGAGCTACCAAGGGCAACAACTGTGGTGAAGCATCATCAACAAAGTGGCAGCATGTTGAGGTAAATTCTACCTTGGAACACTGTGTCCTGCCCATGCCAGCTCAGCCACTGATGGCACATATATGTCAGTAAACTTCACTGACTTTCATGTCTATGATGCACAGATTGCAATCAGTCAGGCAAAGGACAGCATGTTACAGAACAGCCAACTCCTTTGCAGAGCGGCCCATGTTGCTGAAAATTTTTATGAAGCAGCCTGTGTAGATGTCACACAACTGTGCTCTGCTGTCTTCTACGACAGTGGCCCCTTTATGCCTGATGATGCTGCTGAGTCTTGAGGATTGTATTGTGTAATGTCAAGATAGGAGAATCTGTTCAGTGGTACAGCAAAGGATGGCTCAAGGCACAGGCTTCTTGCAATAGGGCTTGTTGCAATAGGGCTTGTGCCAATAGGGCTTGTTGCAACAGGGCTTGCTCTCACCACCTACTGACATTTGTGACAGATCTGTTGGCAAGTATTTGCTGTGGCTGATGTGTCACCAAGATTAGCAATTGCTTGCAGGCAGACCCCAGTAGCAGTAGCCTGGAGTTTGAAGATGAGATGCATATTGATATTGCCTGAAACAGCATGACAGTGCTTTTGTGGACGGTACATATTGCCCCATGTCTGATGTAGCATGGCAAAAACATGCATGACACTGAAACAAAGTCAAAGGGCTGATTGCTGTTGCACTTTGTTAGTATACAGATACATATATATACATACAGAGGGTGTGCATCAATTAATCAGCTGAATGATCATCTTTGTACAAGCCTCACACTTGCATACAATAGTGACGTGCATGCACTAGCATTGAAGTCAGACGCCTGCGTGTGAGTGCCCCGAAAGGCCATCTTGCACTGCTGGGTCGATACACATGATCAAAATAAATTCAAGTTGAACAGTATGCATTGAGAAAACGGCACTCCAAATGCCATCTGCCTCTACAAAGATTTCTTGCTGTGCCTGCTGCACAGCAAATGTCACAATTGCCCTCTGATTTGCATGCATTACTTTACTAGAACAAGCAACTGCTTTGCAGAGCTGCCCATACTGCTAAAAGATATGTCAAGCAGCCATTAATAGTGCCTCACAAATCTGCACTCTGCAGCCTTCCATGTCGGTGGCCTGTTTATGCCTGACGATGCTGCCTGCAGGCTGAGTCTTGTGCATTGTACGAGTGCTGAGTCTTGAGCATTGTACAAGAGTGAGACGCCACTGGCAGTCTGCTGGCAGCAGACTGCCCTGAAAGTCCATCTTGTACTGCTGGGTACACATGTCATGCATGATTGCACATGCATGTTCAAAATGGATTCAAAAGCATACATGAAAGCTGTCTTCCTGCAGGAAACAGCACTCCAAGCCCCACAAGCCTGTGCACTGCAAGGATCACTTGCTGTGCTGAGTGCACAGACACTGTCACAATCGGCTTCTGATATGCATGCATCACACGCAGGGGTCAAAACCAACTTGTGATGTATTATCACACGCAGCAGCATTAAATTTTGGCTCAACAACCCAAATATGAGTGTTCCGCGACATTCACTTGCTCTGCTGCATGCATGCATATGGACAGTCACTATCTGTGATCTATGCATGCAGTACATACAGAGCACTTTGGGTCAGAACCTTGACCCTGACTGAACTGCTACTTCCAGCAGGTTCCTTCCAGCACCATAGTCAGACGTTTGCAATTGAGTGGCACTGCCTTGCAAGACCACATCGTGTTGCTAAGTCGACAGTAATGGTCACAATATGATCAATGATCAACTGTATACTGTGTATGTGACATGTATGCATGCATTACAACAAAAATGTATGATCTCAGTGTGAAACAAAGGCACTGAGGGCAGCAGGCTGCTGCATGCATGCATAACAGCTAATGCCTCAAGCCACTTTTGAAATGCCGTTTTGCTCAAACCCATGCTGCACATGCTACTGCATATTCATGATCATGTCATTGTCTGAGAATGCACCATGTCCAGTTCTGCAGAGTGTGCTGGCCAACAATGATGTTTGTGTGTTTAGATCAGGTGCCAAGGCTTGTCATGCAACACCTTGAGAGGCACATGCCCTCTTCTCTGGACTATGTGGTGGGTGAGTAGCAAACATCATGTCGTTCATTGATGCAATGATGTCCACAACCTCTGGATTGGGCAAAGGTGAGTAGCAAATGGCATGTTATCTATTGATGCAATGATGTCCACAACCTCTGGATGTCAAGTACATAGGTATTATTTTGATGATAAATACTCTGCAACTTCACCCAGAGCCATACTGCAACTTCTATCTTGGCCATCATAAAGGCCTGGAAGTAGCAGTCAGATAGAGATGCCAAGACTTGCTTGGCTACCTTGTGCTAGCTCCTTTCCGGAACACATTAAAATCTTTGGATGGCATAGTGTTTTTGCAGAGACATTTGCTTGCAACATGCCTGTTGCAGTATGCATATGCGCATATGCGAGCTGCATGCTGCTGCATGCATTGCTGTTGAGCTTGTCTCAGACTTGTCATATCTGCAGCGCTGCAACATAGATGTCTATCATGGGCTGCAGTTAGGTGGCAACATTGAACCCACTATAGCCATCTGCTGTGCAACTGACATACAGGTGACATGAAACGTGCAGTATGGAGGCCCTGCAGGCAGGCCTTCGTCAGAACCACTGCATGTTGACTCTGCGCTACATATCCTGATAGGGCTGTTTGTTCGCCGGCAACAAGACATATATATGCCTACAGTTAATGGCATCAGCACAATATTGATGCCATCACAAAAAGAGAAGGAGCATGACCAGTTTTGCACAACTGATACATGCAATGTACACCAGCACACATACCTTCAATTGACCTTCTCTGCCCAAAGTATGTGATATTGATCCTGTCTGTAAGGTGGTATGCATGCTCTCTAGCACCAGCTACAATAATTGTCAGCGGTCTTAAGCAAGCCGTTGCGCTCATGCAGTGACTGCAAGCCTCGCTAGTGAGGTCCATCTATGTCACGCAAGAAGGGCCGTTCAACATGCTGCTGCTCCATCAGATCTTGTACAGCAGAATTGACGAAGTCATGGGCAAAGGACTGCCACGCTGTCACCAAATTACTGGCACCCACGTATCCTTCACAGCAAGCTATGCAGGAACTGACTCAGCTTGCAAAGTACCTGCAAGGAAATAGTCACTGGTGATCATTGCAAAGCACAGGCTGTATGACAAGCATATACGGATATGCAAGGCAGGTGTTGCAGTGGCTTCAGAAGACACATAGCGCGTTATGTGGCCGTGCTTGTGCGGTATTGAAGATCAGTTGATAGCAAACACTGAGGGATGTCAAAGGCCGTCAAGGTTGTGATAGCCAGATGCTGCAGGTGTGATCGACAGACAGTCATAGTATAGATGCTGCTTGGCCCCTGCGCTCTAGTTCATGCTAACGCAGCTACAACACAACAGACTGGCTCTTATTTGCATTTTCTGATCAGGCAGGAGCTGACGATCACGTCGTAGGCCTACATCATCCGCGCTGTTTGCCGTGACAGCGAAGGTGATCAGTGGAAGACACTTCAAGATCTTACCTGCGCCGGTCACGATCCAGACCCCGAGTGTGACTTGTGCGCCTTGCAGCGCAATCAAGGACGACGAAAAGCTAAGTAAGAGCTGCTGTCGGCCAGCCCCGCGGGTATGACGACCCATGCTGCGCTGCTGGGGCGGAGTGCTTTTAGTCATGGCAAAAATGTCTACCTTTCCGGCAGTCGTTGCCAGTACCTTGATGGCGGACATTGAATGACGCGCGCTAAAGGCATTTTTCGCAGGGGTGGGGGGTGACACTTCGGTGTGCCCGCAAAGTCAGCAGCCGACTCTGTCAGTCAAGGGGGCTTCCCACTGGGGTGCCAAAGTTAAAAGGGGGCCAAGCCCCCTTCAAAAAGTGGCATTAAGCCGTTTTGGGGGGCCGGTCGGGGTTTTGGCACCCAGCCCGCCGTTTTCTGCGGACGGTCGGGGTTTAGGGTTCAGGGTTTAGGGTTAGACAGGCCGAAGGCCGGTCGGCCCCAAAACGGCTTAATGCCATTTTAGCAAAGCCCCCTTCAAGATTTGGTGCCCCAGTGGGAAGCCCCCTTGACTGACAGACTCGGCTGCTGACTTTGCGGGCACACCGTTTAAGCGCTGTTGACCGTTATTAATATTAAACTTGCAAATCATGTGCAAAGCTACTTGTGCATGACAAGCATGCCAAAATGCAAGAATAACGTGCTCACAAAGTCCTTTACTTTCAAAGGACTTAATCTGAGAGTGAGGATGTCGACGCACTAGAGATTGACCCAGTAACATTGCAGCTTCAACAACATCGGTTCAGCACGCTCAGTCAAGCCATTGCGAGTCTTGAACCAACCCCCATCAACGTACGCATAGCATGCGGGAAACCCCCGCAAAATACGAATTCAAAATTTTTGTGAGGGGGCGTAGCCCCGTTAGGAACGACCTGCGTTTCGGTGAACACCTCGGTGAGCACCACGCAAAGCTGGCTTGACCTGCTAAATACCGCTGACAGTTTCATACTTACTGCGCAGAGGAATTTATCGAGCAGGACAGCAGGTGTTGTGTTGAATAGGAACTGCAAGGTATACACCGTATTCTGTGCACAAGCAGTGATTACTGCTGACTCAATGCTGTGCGCTTGATCTTGTGTCTGCACAAACAAGGAGTCTTGGGGGCCTGCAGCCTGGTCACATGAAGATGACATGGAAATGTTTTCAGAGGACGTCACTACTGCTGTGTGCTGTCCTGACACGTCTAAATCTGTACAGAATGCTTGGATCATCTGACAACATCTGAGGTGCCATGATGAAATGACTTTGCACATAGTGAAATCTTGCCCACCTTGTCTGTCATTTCCTTGTGTGTCTGTGTTTGTTTGTGCCTGTGTGCGTCTGTGTCTACCTGTCTGTCTGTCTGCGTTTTTACATGTCACTAACAAGCTTAGGCAGGTCCAACATGTCAACAAACCTGCTAAAAGACAGGCCACAGATTCTACAACATGCGTAAGGTCGTCACAAGTTGTGCAGAGGCTGCTCAGGGTATCAGGTTGCAGCAGCCCCAGCAGCGCTTGCTGCAAGGGTCACAGCTGCTGTCAGTTGGGTACTGCCGGTGGCTAGCATATCAGCTGCTGTTGCAAGTGTGAAGCATGCCACGGTGCAGCAGAGCAATGTCTCAACAGCACAGCCACAATCAAGAGCTTCAGCCTCTTCTACAGTAGACGCCTACTGTGGCTGGTGCCTCAGGGACAGCTGTTGCAGCCTTGAGTGCAAATGACGACTCAGCATGGCATGGCAGCAACACAGGTGAAAGATGTAGCACTACCATTCTTCTGCAAGGCAATTGCACAGCATGTATAGTACTAAGTGATCTTCAGCAATGCTTCAAAACAACACTTGACATATGGGCTGATGCTTTGGATTCTGACTGTACATGTTTCGGCATCACAGGTAGCTGTACTGAATTTTTGAAGCAAGGGATTGGCCAAGAAGATTATAGTACAGATGAGGCATGGTGACTTGTAGGGTGCACTGAGCCACTTATGCCTGGAGTTGCAGCAATATGTTTGCATGCATATACAGCTGTTGCAACATCAGCTTAGGCCATGATGTTCAAGTGACTGGCTGTTGTGTACCAACACCACAACAACTTTTGTTGCAGATCAAGTCCTGTCAAAATCTTTGTAGCTATTATGTCAAGTCTAGACCTGCAGATCTGCACAGCTGCATTCAACGAGTTCTGGTCGTAACTAGTCGGTCCTACCTGGTTAAATGTGTGTTTAAACCTCTGACTCAGCAACACTCAATGTAAGGACATTGTCCATCCTATAAAGTAGCTTGATGCAGTCAAATACCAGCTGGTGTTGCACTTGTCTACACCAGCATATCAAACCTGTTACTAAGCAATGCCTGCTGCTTGGTAAGCAGCAACACAGATTTTATTTGCAGTGGCACTGAACTGAGTGCACCCCTGACACTTCCAGTAATGGCTGCAGACATTTCACCAAGCTGCATGCATGGTGGTCTTACAGATGCATCGAAGTGGCGCCATGACTGCAACATAGATATACAATACTATTCATACGGCATTGTCAATGAAGCAGAATGGTGCAAGCAAAGTTCAACGTACATTGAATAAGGATATATGCAGTGTGCGGAGAAACTATAAGCATTTAAGATGTAAATGCAGGCGTTCTGTATGGTACAAATGTGTCTTGCTTTCTGTTGACACTACAATGCTCCCTGTATCTGTAGTTCACACGCTCTACGCGAGTAGAGTTGAGTGGCTGGCCGTCTTGACGGATGTCAAAACCTGGTGTTGCAACCACTGGCCTGCACCATGCTTGATCAAAGGAGGATCTGTGGCATGTAACATTCAGCGGTGTTCCAGGAGATAGTCGTGTCAGATGAACACAAGTTAAATGTTGTTCACAGGTCACAGCAGGGACTTAATCAGCATCCAGGAATCTAAATTCACAAACTGGCCTGCTGGCATACACGTCAGACAGACGTTACTCATGGCATGCCAGCAATACTGATATATGTTGTCTTTCGCTGTAAGACTCAGTTTGACTATGTCAGGATGCTGCATGGCATATGCAATGCCTGCTCTATTCTTGCTGCTGGACCTTTTGGTGGAAGACTTGTCGAGAATGGCTTGCCCAGCACAATTGGAAACAGTAGCAGAAACGCCCCTGGCTGCAAAAATTTCTTCTGAAGCAGCAACAGCAAGCGAAGGTGGGTTGTGCCCTCCTGGGACCTGCTTGCATCATTGACAGAATATGGCTCTGGCATCACACTGCTGTGGCCACAAAGTGTATGTGCAGCTAAGGCTGTTGCTTGCTGAACGTGCTGGCTGCAGCTGGAGTTGCAGCAAAGGCTGCAGCATCAACACTGCCAACCTGAAGTTTCTGTTGTGCACTAGCCAGACTTTGTTCTATCCTGATCTGCATGGTATCTATCCGGACACGCTACTGTTGAAATGTGCACATTCAGGTACTGAGGTTCCCTTCATGGACATCAGCATCAGGCCCTCCGGCCGTGGGAGCCGCCTCACTACAGTATTGTATGACAAGCGCCGCCATGAACCCCTGTCATCCCTCTTCATCATCAAATACCCACACATGTCCTCAAACATATCAGAGACAGCCAAACTCAACATCATAACTAGCCAATGCCAAAGATTTCTTTCCATCATTCTGTCAAAGGACAACTTTGTCGCCAGCATGGCAGATGTCATAATGACATGATCTAGCAGGGGCTACCCCATACATGAGCTGCTGACAAGGACTTATTTCCTGTGCTGGCAACACCCGGAGTCTTACAGCATCCAGGCAGACAAACTGATTACTCATATTTCTGCAGCAGTACATAGGCTGATGGGCTGAGACAGATGGCTGTGACACCACGCTTTGTGCACTACCTGTGCCATCATTTCATATACATTCATACACTATGGCTGACTGTGAGTGACTTATAAGTTTGACTAATGCACCTAGCTTTGTATGTGTGCTTTGGCTGCTGCCTTTCCCGACATCCATGCAGATGCTTCCTTGGGGCTGTCACATCTGGCATTTACCTGAATAACCACTAAATGCTTTTGTGAGATGGGCACACATCAGCATGCCAGCTCCTCCCCGGCTAGGGGGTATTCTTTGCAGGATGCTTGGTGCTGGGTGTGGCTGCTCCTAGGCGGTGTCTGTGGGGGGGTGGCTTGTCCTGGTTACATGTGCTTGGCTATACATTTTATTACTTTTTCTGGTGCTGATTTTCTGTATTGTGGACATGTGTGATGATACATTTTATACTTTGGATTGAGACCTTCCTATTCAAGAAGCTGTATTAAGGTTGGAACCTCAAGCTTGGTACATTTTTTGTGGCTTTACACACATCATTGTTAAGGACACAGTTCTACACATTAGGGGTATGATTATCATGGCACTGACTGACTATTGGACATGGGCGCTTGTACGTGACACACTGTAATACTGTGTGAGGACCCAGGCATGTGCTCGTGATGCATGTCTGGGCAGATGCTTCCTGCATGCCCTGGTGTCACAGCCTGCTCAGACGATGGTGTTACACTGCCTAGATGCTGCTATTCTCTGCATTGGGCCCTGCAAAATGGCCGAGCCAGAGTAGAGCACGTGGGCAACACTGAAGTGTGATTTCATAGCAATCAATAATGAGGCAGATGTGCAGGATCTCAGAGAGTGGATATGAATGTGCTGGTCTACAACAGCCAATAGACATCAGTAATGATGATGAGCTCAAGGCAGTAGCTGAAATTGTAGATCAGTTTGTACTTCAGAACATGTACACTGAGGTTGTTAGTCGTTACGATGATGACAGTGTAGAGGCTGCACTGGGTCTGTAAACATCGCTGTACTTACATCTTTGTGACTGGCCAGTCTATGCAGTGCAGCAGCGCTGCTGAATGCATTGCAGGAGCGTTGGATCGCACACGCACATCCTCCACATTCTAACTTTCTGGCTTGGAAACCCCTCGGTCCAAGGCGACATCGGTCAAGCACGCACCTGTGATCAGTCGTCAACAGTTCTTTGCTCCCGCGGGACGCACCGCAAGTTGGTTGATAAGCCAAGCAGACAGCCTCAGAGCCTCATCATTACTATGGCAGCTTTCATGGAAAAAAAATTCTGTTACTGAGCTGCTGCTGTGAGTGCTGCTGCTGCTGCTGTGAATGTTGCTCTTGCTGCTGCTCCTTGTTGCTTAATGTTTCTGTTGCTGCTGCTGCTGCTGCTGCTGCTGCGGCTCCTTGTTGCTAAATGCTATCACTGAGACCTGTTGCTAATTGGTGGTGAAGTGCTGCTGGTACCTGTTGCTATATGTTGGTGTTATTGCTGCTGCTCATGATTGCTTAACTTTGTCGCTGCTGCCGCTGCTGCTGCTGCTGCTGCTGCTGCTGCTGCTGCTGCTGCTGCTGTCCCTGCTGCCATCATATGTCGAAAAGAAACTTGTCCATGTATGCATGCACTGTTTACCAATGCTTTTGCCATTGTGCACACTAGAAGTGAGACCACGACCTTTGCCACTGCTGATGCCTTCACCATGCCCAACACTACAAAGGGAAGAAGCTTGTCATTGCCATTGCCTTTGTGTTACTTTTGTGCCGCTGCTGGGGTTTGCCTTTGCCATTGCTTTTGTGTTACTGTTGTCAATGCCTCAAAGTTGACAAGCATGCCAGTGCACCTGCTGTCACAATTGTTGTTGCCTTGCATGTGCTGCGACTACTTGATATCTCTGCCGCATATGTTGTTACTGTGGCGTATGCTGTGCTGTCAGTTTGTCTTTGATTCTGTCCTATGCAGCTCCTGCTGCTACTATTGTTGTTTGAGTGCTGTTACTATTGCATCTGGGTTTGCCCTTATGTATCCTGCTGCATTGGTGAGTACACATGTGTTGGGAGTGCTGGTGCAGGGGCTGTTGCTGTCGTGTGTGCAGCTGCTTAGCATGTGCTATTGTTGCATGTTTTGCTGCATTTGCTATTGCTGTTCACAGTACATGTACTATTGCTGTTATGTGTGCAGCTGCCCATTGCTGCTGTTGTTGCATGTGCACATGCTGCTGCATATGCTGTTACAATCATGTGTACATTTGTCCTACAAAGGACACTGTTATATCTTTTGTTGCCTTTGGTGTTATTGCTGTGTCATTAATTGTTGTTGCTGCATGTGCTATTCCTTACGCATTACTCTTGAAGGGGTGAGTTGACCTCACTATGAGAGTGAGCCTGACTGTGTTGCTGATTTTGTTGATGCTGCTGGTGTGGCTGTTGCTTGTTGCTGTTTGGTACCAAACCTGTGCCACCGGTGCCATTGCTGGTGCATCTGTTATGACTGTGGCTGCTGCTATTTGTGGCTAGTATTCTGCTGTTGTTGTTGCAGCTGCTGTGTGTGGTGCTGTTTGTGGCTGGTGCTTTGCTGCTGTCTGTGGCTATTGTTTTGCTGTGTTGCTGTCAAGCTGTCTGTTTGCGAGTGCTTGTACAATCACAGCCAGTTGTTGTGTTAATAGCAAGCTTCGTAAGGAAAACAGATTGAGAGGGGAGGTTCATGCACCATTAAAGAGGGCAATCTTCAAAGAAAGGCCTGGAAGGGCACTGAAACCTTGTTGTCTGCGCAGGGTGTTGCAATTCTGATTTTACCTAAGTTCATGCACTACTGGGTGGCAATGTTGCGGCAGCTGCCTGTTATGATGAACAAGAATTGTCTTGGTTTGATGGCATGTACAGTATTGGTTCCAGGGCACCTGATGAAATGATAACCAGCAAGCCTCAATATGTCTTAACTACTTACCCTGTAAGGTTCTGATTGAGTTGCCTCTGCATTTCAATCTGCAAATCGGGTGACTGGCAATGCATAATGTTGGCACGTGATACATGCTCTGTACTTTTTCTAAAATTGGTTCATAATAATAATAACAACGCTTTCCGGCTCATGTATGTGCGGGACAAGTCTTGTCTTTCCAAAGCAGTCTGTCTTGCGCATCTCTATGCGGTCTACCAATCCGACGGGTTTGACAATCATGCCAAGCAACATCATTGAAACTAAACCTAGGGCGACCAGGTGGGCGGAGCCCCTTGACTTGACCAAACAATAGCTTCTTAGGCAATCTATCGTTAATAATAATTATTACGCTTTCCAGCTCATGATGAGCTAAGTACGTGCAGGACAAATCTTGTCTTTCCAAAGCAGTCTGTCTTGCGCATCTCTATGCGGTCTACCAATCCGACGGGTTTGACAATCATGCCAAGCAACATCATTGAAACTAGACCTAGGGCGACCAGGTAGGCGAAGCCCCTTGACTCGACCAAACAATAGCTTCTTAGACAGTCTATCATTAGGCATCCTGGAAACATGACCCAGCCATCTGAGTCTTTTGCCTTGCAACTGAGACTCCACAGACAGGGTGTTGCACCTGTTCAAAATGTCCACATTTGGCACATGATCACGTAAGGAAATGCCACAGATGCGTCGCAAGCAGTTCATCTGAAAAACAGCCAAAGGGCTGATGTGTTGCTTCACAACAGCCCATGTTTCTCCAGAATACAACAGCACTGACATGACGATGCACTGGAAAAATTGCATTTTAACAAACAAGGTCAAAGCCCTAGAGGACCAGATGTTGACCTGTCTGAGTTGCTGGAAGGCACTGTTTGCAGCAGTCACTCGGTGTGTGATCTCAGCGTCTAAAGTGCAGTCTGAGTTGAATACACTGCGCAAGTACTGAGACTGGGAGACCACTTCTAGTTGATCCCCTCGCAACGTGATGACTGAACCTGCAGCTTGAGCTGCAGCATTTCTGCCGACGACCAGCACTTTGGTCTTCTCAGTGCTGAGTGTAAGTCCCTAACGCAGAAATGTGGCATCCATAGTGATGACAGCTACCCTGAGCTTTCTCAGCGGTGTCACATGCTCAGGAAATGTCATCAGCATACGAACAGATAAAAGTCGCACAAACCCGGTATGACTCTGTGACTAGTAGGGCGAAGCAGATGTGGACGCAGCGACGTAATGATGAGCTTGTAGAGAAATTCAACAAGGACTCGAGGCATTTCTGGAAGGTGTACAAGACCAGAAAGCGAGACTGCTGCCCTGTTAGCCTACCTGAGCAGAAAGAAGCTTTCCAAACTCTCTACGGTGCTCAGCCTGCTGAGCCCCCA